>Ga0265338_10002463_pt1 | contig 27648 bp, 24 predicted proteins | sample 42126metaG_FD_193579 | JGI IMG/M metagenome (GOLD analysis project Ga0265338, IMG submission 193579) | Rhizosphere microbial communities from Carex aquatilis grown in University of Washington, Seatle, WA, United States - 4-21-26 metaG | ecosystem: Host-associated > Plants > Roots > Rhizosphere...
ATATGCGAACCAGAACTTGCGCATGAAGAAATAATGGAACTCGAAATTGAGCGACGGTGTGATGTAGGGGTTGGGATTCTGCTCGAAAGGCAGATTGATGTTCAGGCCGATCGTTTTGCCTCCCGCTTCGTGCGCTCCCAGGTTTGCCGCTTCCATGATGCCAGGCCCACCGCCGGTCGTAACAACGAAGCGATGGCGTTTGGCGGGAATTTGAGAAGACCAGTCGGTCAGCAGGTGGGCGAGCTGGCGCGCATCCTCGTAATAGCGGGCCATGTCCACGGCAGCTTCGGCTCGCTTCATGTCGATCGCTTGTTGCGCCGGGGCGATGCGGGCGCCATTGCCGAGCACGTTGTTGAGCTTAGTGGTAGCGGAGTCGCGGCTGTGGATGCGAGCCGAGCCAAAAAAGACCACTGTGTCCTGAATCTGCTCGCGGCGGAAGCGCGACAGAGGCTCGCTGTATTCCGACAGCAAACGCAGAATTCTGCCGTCGGGGCTGTTGAGGAACGGTTCGTTTTGATAGGCCAGAGGAGCGGATTTCAGCTTCGGTTCAGTCATAGTCAATCGATTGCTCTTGGGTGCTATACGTGACAATCGCCGCTTGCGTCCCCACGTCCGCGGCTCCTGCTATTCATCTTCCCGGTATTGCATGGCTTCCCAGAAACCAATCCACACATTCAATAGTCCAAGGCCGGTGACCAAGCCGCGCGTGAAGCCGCTGCCGACGAGTTCTCGTAGCGCCGGGTACGGAAGAAGTAATGGGTTGTCGGACCATTCCGGACGCCAGGGTACGATCATCAGCATCACACCGAGCGTGGCGCACAAGAACACAAACAACAGCACACCGATGCGGCGAAGCCATAAGCGCCCTGTTGAAACGGGCTGCCTGGTAGCGGCACTTCGCCCAGTAGGGGCGATGGAATCTGCTTCGGAGTGCCGGGCCGCCCCGCCGGAGGGAGCTTCGACACCGCGGGGCTCACTGGTAAAAGGCAGTTTGGGGTCAGAAATCATTGCACGCGTCGTGGTGGGATGGTCGTCCTAGTACGAGCGCGGGACTCGGTTCATCCCCTGCGCATGCTGCCAGACCCACTCGTGCATTCTACGACTTCAGAGCCTGTATGCGCTCGGCCACATCGCGATAATCGATGTTCGCGCCGTAGACATACGTGAAATGTCGAAGAGCCGCCGACTTGTCATGAGCACTTTCACAAGCCGAACCCAATTCGTAATTGATGGCTACGCGCGCTTCCGTGTCGAGTCCGGGAATATGCAGCGCTTTTTCGTACCACCGGATGGCGGCGTCGGGTACTCCCTTGTCGAGGAAGCACTGCGCGAGCCATGTGTAAGTCTGGACAGTCTGCGCGAATGGGTGCCCGCGCTCGATCGAGGTGCAGACTTTTTGCAGTTCGGCAATCGCTTCATCCAGCAGCCCCATTTCGCGGAACGCAACGCCCAGGTTGTAGTGAGTCTCGGGATCCTCTTCGGCGGTCGCGACGTCTTCTTCGAGCTCATGTTTCAGTTCGCCAAACATCTCCGAGAGATCGATGCTTTCGGAAGGATGCATGGCTTGTGCCCCAGCCCCCAGAGGACGCACGGGAGTTGGCGTATAGCTCATCGCGGGAGCCGGTGCGGCGGCCGCACCGCCAGTGCCTACAGAAACCGCAGGCAGGGATTCAGCAGTGGGGGCCGAGGACGCATGGGCCACGGGCTCGGGCTCAAGCTGTGGCGCAGGCGTTGGGACCCGCTTTGCGGGCGCTGCCACTGGCCAGCCCGGTAATGAATCCTTTGAAGGTTCGGCCGGCGAAGGTCTGGATTTCACCGATCTTGCCGGCGCTGCGGTGGGTGTCTCGACCGGCGTTGCGACCGGGAAGGAATCTCCCAGTGATGCTTCCAAGTCGGCAACCAAAGAAGTCAATTCGTCCGCGTCGGTGTGAGCAGCTTCCGCGTGAACTGGTTCAGCGTGAACTGGCTCCTCTTGCGCCAGTTCAGCATGAATCGGCTCTGCATGATGCGGCTCGACAACGGGCGGGTCAAACTGCGCCACTTCCGCGTGTGCCGGATCGAGATGGACAGGATGGATTTCCTCAACGGCATCATCGGGACTTCCGTGATCGTACCCGGACATCAAACCGGGCGAAGCTGCGATCTCGTCGCCAGGCTGGGTCTCCACTTCAATCTCGAACGTCGCCGGATCGTCAGCATTGATCTCGGCAATCTCTGGCTCGGGTTCATCCGACGGCTTGGCTCCCGACTCGATAGCGGTACGCAGGGGATCGAGAACTGAGGCAGCGTGCGTCAGCGTTTGGAGTTTCTCGAACGCGACTCGTGCCTGATCGGTCATGAAGTGCTCGAGGTAGAAGCGAATTTCTTCCACCGTCTCGGCGATCTCGGGATTGCTCTCGTCGACTTCGGCGATGGCGGGAGGTTCGGCACTCGCATGCACTTCTTCGACAGGTGCGTGTTCGTCGACGGAGAGCGTTTGCTCCCACTCTGCTCCCGCATCGTGGGTGGCTGGCGGAGCATGGACTGCCATTTCTTCGACAGCGAATTCTGGATGGGTGGCAGTTTGAGGCTCGTCTACCTGGGACGCCATTGGCCATGCCGGTGTCGCACTCGCAGGTGCGGGGGCGACAGGAACTGCTGGAGTTGCTGTTCCGGTGCCTGCGGCCAGTTCGTAGCGTTCTGCGAGCTCCCCATAACGAACTGCTTCATCGGGATAGCCGGCATCGTGATATACGCCTTCAAGGGTGCGGCAGCATACGGCGGCTTCGGTGAAGCGCAGGAAACGGGTGTGAAGCGCGGCCAAGCGCTGATTCAGACGCACGTCATGAGGCGCCTGGGGCAATGCACCGAGCAGGGGCACGACGGCCTTGTCGGGCAAGTTGTAGGAAAGGAACAGGTCGGCATCGGTGACGGCCGAGCGTACGGCAATCGCTATATGGTCGGGATAGGACTGGTCGATGACAGGCGCCGTCGCCTCGAGTTCCTCAACGATCAGCGCTCCTTCTTCGGCGGTGATCCCGTTGGCAGCAGTCGAGGACGTCCCATTCATCCGCTCCACGACCTGCTGGTAATTCTGCATGTGCATCGTGTTCTGCGGCTCGGTGGTGGCCAGCATCTGATACAGGTCGCGAGCTCGCGCGAGGTTCCCGTCTTTGACCGAGGAATGGGCCAGCAACTCGATGACTTCGTTGACGTGCGTGCTTTCCCCGGACTTCCGGAGAAGTTCCATCAGCTTTTCGAGGGCACCCGAGTCGTCACGCACGTGAGAGATCATCGTGTGCAGGTTGGCCAGTAACTTGGTCGAGTCGGTCGCCAGCAGGCGGTCGGCGTGGTTGTTATAGATTTCCAGGGCCTGGTCGCACTGACCCAGCCGCGCCGCGCCTTCGGCCAGCAGGAAAAGGCCTTCGGGGTCGTTGTGTACGTTAAGCAGCTTCTCAGCGATCGGCGCGCACTTCGGCAAATCGCCGCTCTCAAGGTAAGCCTTCAGCAGATCCCGCAAACCCTCGGGATGGGAATCGATGTCAGACGCTTTTTCCAGATATTGGATCGCGCTTTTTGGATCGTCGCCTTCCAGGGCGGCGCGTCCCCGCATCAGCAACACATAGCTGTTGCCGGGATCGAGAGTGAGCATGCGTTGCAGAATATCTTCCGCGGCTGCCAGTGATCCCCGCGCGCGCAGCGCCTCGGCTGCCGCGCTGAAAATCTCCCAAGCCTCTTTCTTTTTCCCCAGCCGGATGTAAACCTCGGCCAGTTTGATCCGCATCGGAACATTTTCCGGGTCCATCTCAAGGACCTTCTGGAAAAGCCGGACAGCCTGGTCGAGTTCGCCGTTCTTCATGAAATCTTCGGCGACCTGCAGATACTGTGCGCGGGCGTCGTTGAACAAGCCCTGTTGCGTGTAGAGCTCCGCCAGCTTCAAAGATCCATCCACGCTCGGGTGGAGCTTGGTGATCTTTTTGTACATGGCGATGCCCTTGACCGTGAATCCCTGCGCGGCATAGGCGTCGCCTACTGTCTTGAAGCACTCGATGGCTTTCGCGCTGTCACCCAAACGCGCGTAGAGGTCGCCGATCGTGTTGGCGACGGTGAGGTCCTTGTCGTCGTGCTTGCGGATCTTCTCGTACTCAGCAATGGCGTTCTGCAGCTTGCCCTGCTGGACAAACTTTTCCGCGGCGCTGAGAACCTTCTGTTTGTTGAATCCAAAACCAAACGCCATAGGATTACGGACTCCAGCCTTGATTCCCGCCGAACGCCCAGCATTTCCTGGGAGCGTTGCCCAACGGGTCAGAACCTCGCCGGGAGATTCCCGGACGAAACACCGCAAACCACGCAACCGGGATCGCGGAGTAATGTAATTGTAAGGCGGGGTACCCTCAGACCGATGGTTACCGACGATTACCGGGGGTTACCGAAAGGGAGTGTACGTTCGGTTTTGGGAGGACTCTGGCCCTGGGGACACGCGACCGAGCGACCAGGTGGGCTTCAGGGAAGCCATCTAAATCACAAATCGGAGGCGGACATCTAGCCTGGTTACCTGCTGGATCGGGATCGTCTCGGACGGAGCTGGCTTCTATTTCTCGAGGCCGGAAGACCAATTCATCAAGATCGACAATGGCGCGGCCGGGCCCTGGTCGGCATTGGTAACGATCAGGAATTTCTGCCCGTCACGGCTTACGTCATAAGAGTAGATGTCCTGCGAGGAGACCGGCTGGCGCCGGTGCGTCGTGAAGAGTGCGGCGGGAGTGCCCGCCTCAAAACTAGAACCTTCGATGATCGACACGGCCATCATTTTGCCGTCCGTGGACATGTAGAACAATTCCTTTCCATCTCCACGCCAACGTGGTTCCTGGCCGCCGCCGGAGGATATCTGCCACTTGCCTTTTGCATCTGGAAACGTGGACACGTAAATCTCCATGCTGCCGCTCTCGTTCGAGGCGTAGGCGAACCAGCGACCGTCCGGAGACAGCTGTGCCCCCCGAACTGTCCAGTTTGCCGGGGTGAGCATTTTTGCAACGTGATCAGTCCAAGTCAGATAACCGAGTTCGTTGCCTTTTCTGAAGAGAACGTATTTCCCATCGTGCGACCAGTCCCACGGGTTGAATAGCACGAGTCCCTGATCCGCTTTCTCTTCCTCGGAGCCGGAACCATCAGCATTTTTCTCGTAGAAAGCGAAGTGGCCGTCGCGATTCGAACTGAACACGATCTTCTTACCGTCAGGACTCCAGACGGCTGACTGGTCCAGAGAAGGATCAAACGTCAGGCGGGTAACGCCGTCTCGTGCTAGTTCATGAATGTAGACGTCGGTGTTCTTCCCATCCGGATCGGTCTGGTCAACGGCGACCTTGCTTCCATCCGGCGAAATTCTGACGTTGTAGTACCAGGCAGGCGTGCCAACCTTGCCGAGAAGTTTTCCGCTTCGGTCAAACCATGTCAGATCGGAGAGATAGGACACCGTTCCGGTTTGAGCGACGAGCATATTGCTGGAAACGCCAAAAACAGCCCGGTAGACCTGAGAAAAATAAAGTACGTCATCACTCAGAGAATGAGGCTCGCCACTAAGAACAAATCGTCGAGTGTCGAACGGTTGCGCTACGAGCGTCCGGTCACGGAAATAAATCAAGTACCCCGGTTCTACGTACGCCGCATTCGCGGCCGTACTGACCACAAAGATCTTCTCCTTGGAATCCAGTGAACCCACGAAGATGGCATTCACGTCTCGCCTGTTGCCAAAATTGGCGGCCATGTAAAGGAAATGTTTCCCGTCGGGCAAGAATACCGGCCAGCGATGACTTGTTTCGAAGCGCGAGGCGTCGGGAGAGGTGACCTCAACGGGCGAGCCGCCCGTGGCTGTCACGCGAACGAGGCCGCGCAGGGCGTCGGCTGAAAAGAGGATCACGCCATCCTGGTTCCATGAGCCGCCTCGACCGTTTGGTGCGTCACAAATGATCTGCGACCGTCCTCCCGCCGTTTCTACTCTCTTCAGTTTTCCGTCAGCGAAGAACGCGAGATATTTGCCGTCAGGCGACCAGAAAGGAAATGCCGCGCCTTGCGTCCCTTCCAACATGACGGTCCGTGGGCTCCCAATGTCATAGATCCACAGCACGTAGTCATTAAGCTGAGACGAATATGCGACCATCGCCATGCGCTTTCCATCTGCCGACAAAGCAAGGTCATTCACTGCAAACCGCACGGCGGCATTGAAGTACATCGGCGGTTGAGTCCGATGGCTGGAGATCCACCACGTGACCGCCCCTCCTGCCACTAAAAACATGGCGGCGGCCGCCACTAGCCAGCCTGTGCGCCCTGACTTCTTGAGATCCGCCGCAACCGTCGCTGAGCCCGCCCCCGCTTGCGATCCGTTTTCCGACATCCAGTTCAGTTCACTGGCCAAGTCGCTGGCACTTTGCCAGCGTTCTTCTGGATCTTTCGCCAGGCACTTCCGAACAATTCGCTCCAATCCCACGGGTGTCATCGGCTGAAGCGTGGACATCAGCGGCGGTTCCGTAGAAAGAATGGCCGCAATCAAGCTTGCCCGGCTTTTGCCGACAAACGCCGGCTTCCCGGTTGCCATCTCGTAGATCAATTCGCCCAAAGCGAAAACATCGGTTCGAGGATCCGCCTCTTTTCCTTCCAGTTGTTCCGGCGCCATATACTGGAATGTCCCGACCAGCATGCCCTCGCTGGTTAACTTCGCGGATTCGACGGTCATCGCGGTCAGCGAACTCGCCAGTTGAGCCGCGCCGCTTTCCTTCGCCAGCCCGAAGTCCATCAGCTTGGCACCATTCTTCGTGAGCATGACATTGGCGGGTTTCAAATCCCGGTGGACGATTCCGAGCTTGTGCGCTTTTGCCAGCGCCCCGGCAATCTGCGCCGCTACGCGAATCACCTGATTGGATGGGAGCGGGCCTGTCATCAGACGCCGTTCGAGCGACTCACCCTCGACCAGTTCCATGACGAGGAAATCAACTCCGTCCTGGTGGCCTATGTCATGCAACGTGCAAATGTTGGGATGCGAAAGACGGGAAACGGCTTTGGCTTCGCGCTCCAGTCGCTGTCGCAAGTTGGCATCCGCCGACAAGTCTGCAGGCAGAACCTTAATGGCGACATCGCGATCGAGCCGGGTATCGCGAGCACGATACACTTCCCCCATCCCACCCGCACCGAGGGGAGCAACGATCTCGTAGGGCCCAAGCTTGCTACCTGAGGTGAGCGCCATCCTTGCGCGCCATTATATAGGGGTAAGTCGAATTAGTTCGGATGCAGTGCGCTCAGGGATACGCGCATGATTCGAGCAGGCGTATGTGTTTGGCCCGGACTTAAGTCGCCATGGTCGTCGAGCTTGTCCCACCCCGAATTGGCGATGTAGTAGAAGTCGGAGCCGACCACGACGCCATGCGTCGGATCACCGAGCGTTGCGGTGGCGCGCTCTATTACCTGCTCACCGACCACTTTTAGCCCTGCCCCGTCCATTCCAAGAGCCACGACACGCTCGGGTGATGTGCCATTCTGCGTGGCCAGTAGCACTCCGTTCGCGAAATAGAGGCCATCGACCCCGTCAAGCGCGTGAGATTCTCCGGACAGCCATGTCACTTGCCGCGTCGCGAGATCGAGCGCACCGATTCCTCGGAGATAGTCAGGGATGAAAATACGTTTGCCGTCCGAACTGAGCGTGCCGGTTTGCGGTGAAATGAAGTCTCCCCCGTCAATTCGCTCCAGTCGCCCAGCTTCAACATGAACGCGGTAGATGCCCCCACCTTGTCCGTCCGATACGATCGGGTCGCCGTTCTCGGCCAGCGCCATGTCCCCCAATGCGCTTGGACTTGGCCCGGGGATGCGGTATCGAATCTTCGCGGTTTTCAGGTCGTAGCCGAGAACCGCAGAGTGCCCCCAATCCGACTTGGGGGCGGCGCTGAATCCATCGAGGGCTACTTCAGTCGCCCATAGCAGGGAGCGCTTGGTATCGAGTTTCAGGGCGAGCATTGGCCAGTGGTCCGGGCTCTCGACGAAATCTTTCGCATTGCCGTTGGCATCGACCGCGATGATCTTCTTTTTCAAGACACTGGTTAAGTAGAAGCGCTTCGCCGCCGCATCGTAGTCGATGTCTTCGGCGACCAGCCCCGCATCCGAAAGCACAAAAGCCGTCTCGCTCAGGCCGACGGCGGAGAGATTTTTCTTCATGGCCGCGGTGATGTCGGGGTGAGACGTGGAGGGCTGAAGGCCGGCAAAGTCCGCCGCCGTAAGGATGTCGTTGGCCTGTCCCATGGAGAGGAAGCGCTCTACCTCGGCCCAGGCCTCGTCCTCATGCCCCGACTTCAACTCGGCACGAGCTACCTCGAGCAGAGAGCGGGGCGAGGCGTTCAACAGCAACCTCAGTTCTTTTGCGTGTTCCAGGTCAGTCTTCCAGTCGTTTTGCTTGTGGTCCTTCTGTAGTTGGGCGCGGAGTTCCTTGTAGCGTTCCAAGGCGGAAGGCGTCGTTTGCGCTGATAGGGCAATGGCAATCGCTAGAGAGAACAGGGCACAGACGAGAAGAGGCCTACGCACGCGCATTCTGGTTGGACGCTTCTGCATCGCAGACGGTAGCGCCAGCCGGTCCAGATTCGCTGTGTCTATTTCGCCGCCGCTGCCGGCGCGCGTTTCTCCATCGGAACGAAGTCACGCTTCTCGTGGCCGATCCAGATCTGGCGAGGCCGGGCAATCTTCTGTTCCGGGTCGGTCAGCATTTCCTGCCACTGCGTGAGCCAGCCCACCGCCCGCGGAATTGCAAACAGAACCGTAAACATCTCCGGCTTGAAGCCCATCGCTTGGTACATGATGCCAGAGTAGAAATCGACGTTCGGGTACAGCTTGCGCTGCACGAAATAATCGTCTTCCAGGGCGATGCGTTCGAGTTCGAGCGCGATTTCGAGCTTCGCATTGTGTCCCGTGACTTCAAAAACCCGGTCGGCTGCCCATTTGATGATCTTCGCGCGCGGATCGTAGTTCTTGTACACGCGGTGCCCGAAGCCCATCAGTTTCCCTTTTCCTTCTTTGATCTTCTTAATGTACGCGGGCACATTGTCCTTCGAACCAATCTCATCGAGCATGTGCAGCACTTCTTCGTTCGCTCCACCATGTAATGGACCCGAGAGGGCCGCTGCTGCCGATGCCGTCGCGAGATACGGATCCGTTTGCGAACTTCCAACAGCGCGCATCGCATTCGTGCTGCAGTTCTGCTCATGATCGGCATGCAGGATGAAGAGGATGTCGAGGGCGCGCGCAATTACCGGATTCGCCGCGTACTTGGGCTCCACCATTTTCCAGAGCATGTTCATGAAATTTTCTGGATAGGTGAGATCGTTATCGGGATACACATACGGAAAGCCGACCATGTGACGGTAGGACATTGCGGCAATCGACGGTAGCTTTCCGATGAGCCGCTTGATCTGCAAAAGGCGTACAGCTGGGTCATGAATGTTTTTCGAATCCGGGTAAACATTGGAAAGCGCAGCCACCGTACTCACCAGCATGACCATCGGGTGGGCGTTATAGCGAAACCCCTCCATGAACTTCTTGGTTGTCTCATGCAGCATGGTGTGGTGCGTGATCTCGAACACCCAATCCTTGAGCTCGGCGGCAGTGGGCAATTCGCCAAACAGAATGAGGTAGGCCACTTCGAGAAAAGTGCAATGCTCCGCCAGCACATCAATCGGATAACCCCGATAGCGCAGGATGCCGCGATCGCCATCGATATAAGTAATCGCGCTCTTGCATGACGCCGTGTTCATAAAGGCCGGGTCGTAAGTCATCAGGCCGAAATCGTCAGGCCCGGTCTTGATCTTGCGCAGATCCATGGCCCGGATCGTTCCGTCCTCGACCGGCAGCGTGTAAGTCTGACCTGTGCGGTTGTCCGTAATTGTCAGCGTGTCTTGCGGCATTTCAGAATCTCCTGAAACGTTTGTTGGCGATCAGTTGCGGGCCAAAAAAAGCTGCTCTACGGCCACCCGCGTCCACCGACAGTAGCGATGCAATACCCTGGCTGCGGTGAGCTGCGTCACAATCAGTTGTTTGCGTCCCCGTCCCGTTTCCATGCTACCAGCCGGTCGTCGCTCTAGCGTTTTCCCACTATTGGCAAACTAGCCAGCCTTTCGGTAGGGTGTCACAACGCTGGAATTCCAGCACTGGTGGGGCCACGCATGACCTGGATTCGCACCATACCGTTTTCCGAAGCCGATGACGAACTGCGGCAGGCGATGGAAGGCCAGAAACCGCTTTACCCACAGGAGTATGCCGTTCCCGTGCATCCGGTGGAGGGCGGGGGTTCCCTCATCGTCGCCTCACACTCGCTGATTCCGCAAGCGCTGTATCACGCATTCTCCACCTTCGGCGCTCTGATGTCTCCAGACTTACCCTTACCACGCCGCCATCACGAAATGATCGCCACCATGGTGTCGGTCACAAACCGCTGCGTTTATTGAATCGAGTCTCACGCAGAGTTTCTGCGTCGGGTCACGCTAGACAAGGAACTGGTCGAGGCTCTCGAGCGCGACTACACGACGGCTCCGATTACTCCGGAAGAGCGTGTCATGGTTGACTATGTAGTGAAGCTGACCAAGGATGCCACGAAGGTCTGGAAAGATGATCACGACAAACTCCGGGCCGCTGGATTCGCCGATCAAGCGATCCTTCAGATCACGCTCATCGCCGCCTGGTTCAATTACATCAATCGCGTGGCGGACGCGCTGGGGGTGGGCAGGGACGGTCCCGATGCCAAGGCGGATCTGAAACAACCAGCACTTTAGAAAAGTCTAGACGCCTACTCGTTCGCCGCATGGCGAGGCGACTTCAAACAGCGAGCGAAAACCGCAGAAATCTCGGGAATCTGATCTTCCTTTAGTTGAATTGCGCTCCCCAGCTTCTTTAACGCAGCATTCAGGGGGGCTGGTTGGCCACCCGTCAATTCCACGACTCTTTGCCACTCCCGCGCAACGGGAATACGCTCATCGCTGTCGGCGTCCTCGCAGAACTGATCGGCCGCCTCGGGAGCGGTTCCGTACTCGTCGGCCACGTCCTCGTGAAAGTACCCCCGCAAGAATGTGTGCAGCGCGGGAAAATTTTCCGTCGTCATCTCTACTTTCGGGCTGTGTGTCATTAGCGGCACTCCGGATAAGAGGTCAGCACATAGTAGCTGTTCGGCCCGTTCGATCTTAGAACCACAAGCGCGTGGGTGCAGGGGCGCGACTGGCTTTCGCCGCGATTCATCGTGCGCCCGATTGCCTCGTCCCCGTCGTAATCCAGCACCAGATTCGCGCGCCGGCCGGGGCGCGCCAGCCAGCTTTGAATTCGATCCTGAGACTTAGCGATCGCCGCACCGACGACATGCTCGGCCGTACGCCGGTCCGTGTAGGTTGAGGCACCAGTGATATCGCGCTCGCGCTCCAGTCGGTTTCGCAGCTCCTGCTCGGTTTGTCCGACATGCTTGCGCAGGATATGCCCACCGGCGCGTTCATCCTGACTGAGGTCTCTGCTCGGACCGCTCTCTAGCCTGCTGTTTTCCCGCGAAGGCTCTGCCGGTGTGGTCGCTGCAGTTTCGTTAGTGGACCGCGCGGGCGTTTGGCACGCCAGGAGCGCACCCAGACCAAGGGCCAGAAAAACTAAAATCACAGCTCGCGCCTGTTCCCGATTCGCCATTCGCTCCCTATCTGCGCCCCTTGGCTGCAGTCTCACGGTAAAGATTCGGGAATTGTGCTACTAAACAGGGCAAGCGGGCAAGTCAGATGAATCTATTTGGGGATAAGTCTCTCGGCAGTTTTGAGCAATGGGGGCCGGCGCCCGCCTATGTATTTCCCCGAGGATATCGCCACGAGCGCTGGTCTTATCAGCAAGTTGCGGGCGTGGCCTACCAGTTCGCGCGCGAGTTAGCATTGCGCGAGATCGAGAAAGGAGATGCTGTACTGCTCTGGGCGCCTAACTGCGCCGAGTGGGTCGCGGCATTTCTGGGCTGCGCGCTTTCCGGCGTAATCGCGGTTCCGGTCGACGACGCTTCCGCTCCGGATTTTGCGCGTCGCATCAGTCGGCAAGTGCGGACAAAACTGGTACTCTGCTCGCGGGAGCGAGCCTCGCAATTTGAGGGAATTGTTACTCTCGACCCCGCTAACCTGGCGACCACAATCGCGGAGCATCCTTCGGCGCGCTATCGTCCAATCGCAATTGACCCCTCCGATACTCTCGAAATCGTCTTCACGTCCGGAACCACTGCCGAGCCCAAGGGAGTTGTTCTTAGTCATGCGAACGTCGCGGGTAATCTCGAACCGATTGCTGCAGAGATCGAGAAGTATCGAAAGTACGAGCACGCGGTCCATCCTCTTCGCTTTTTGAACCTCCTCCCGCTCAGCCACGTGTTTGGTCAGTTCCTCGGAATTTTCATCCCTCCACTTCTGGGTGCGACGGTCGTATTTGAAAACACTTTCAACCCTGCAGGGATTATTGAAACCATCCACCGCGAGCGCGTCTCGGTACTGGTGGCCGTTCCACGATTGATTGACTCGCTCAAGCAGAAAATCGAGCGCGACGTGGAGGACAGCGGCCTCCACGAGTCCTTCACAAGTCAGTTCAAGAAGGCCTCGAAACAACATTTTCTCCGACGCTGGTGGACTTTCCGCGCGATCCGGCGAAGATTCGGGTGGAAGTTTCTGGCTATGATCAGCGGTGGCGCAGCCCTTGATCGCGAAACCGAGGAATTCTGGCATCGCCTGGGATACGCGGTTGTCCAAGGCTATGGCCTGACGGAAACTACCTCGCTCATCAGCCTCAACCATCCTTTCCATACGAGCCGAGGCTCAATCGGCAAAGTTCTGCCTGGCCGCGAGCTGCGCCTGGCCGAAGATGGAGAAATTCTCGTGCGCGGCACGGGTGTCGCGAGCAGCTACTGGAGCGACCGCGAGCGGAAACCTGTGTCTGGAGAAGAGGGCTGGTACCGCACCGGCGATCTCGGAGCACTCGACGCGCAAGGCAATCTCTTTTTCAAAGGACGGAAGAAAGAAGTCATCGTCACCCCTGCCGGAATGAATATCTATCCGCAGGATCTCGAAGCCGCGCTGCGCCTCCAGCCCGCAGTGCGCGACTGCATCGTGGTCGGCTTAGAGCGCGGTGGCAATGCAGAGCCGTGCGCCGTACTGATTTTGCGTGACCATTCCGCCGCAGACGCAGAAAAGAACGCGGCGGAGCAGGTTGTAGCCCGGACGAATGAGAGTCTCGCCGAATACCAGCGCATGCGCAGCTGGTTCCTGTGGCCCGAAGAGGATTTTCCGCGGAGTTCCACGCAGAAGCCACGTCGAAACATCATTCGCGACGCTGTGGAGGCGGCCCTTCGCGGTCGGTCGCTCAAGAATGCCGCCGCCAGTCCGCTCTCTGAGCTAATCGCCAAAGTCACCGGCCGTCCCATTCCAAGCCTGGATCCTGGCGCCAATCTCGAAACCCAGCTTGGACTAAGCTCTCTCGAGCGGGTCGATCTCTTATCCGCCCTTGAGGACCGCTACCAGATTGACTTGAGCGAAACTGCATTTGCCCAGGCCGCTACCGTGGCGAATCTTGAAAAGCTCTTGCACGGCTCGTCTCCGCAAATCGGCATAGCGGCCAACGGACAACCGGCCAGCCAAGACCCTGAGATGGCACAATCTCGAGTCGAGGCGCCGCATCGCTCTTTCCACTACCCCGGGTGGACTCTGCGGTGGCCCGCTACGTGGGTACGACTTGCCGCCCACTACCTGTTCACCCGCCCCGCTGTTTTTCTGCTGGGTCAGCCGCGCGTCACGGGACGCGAGAACATTTCAGGGATCTCCGGCCCCTTTCTTGTGGTCTCGAACCACGTCGCCAACGTTGACATAGGCCTTATCCAAACTGTTCTCCCACCGAATATTCGCCACAAGATTGCGACAGCCACTTCAGGGGAAGCTTTGGAGGCTCTCCATTCGCCCGCTCCAACCCGCAACCCTTTGTTCAAGATCTACGATCGCTTGTTATGGGTGCTCGGCGTAACTTTGCTCAATCTGTTCCCGCTTCCCCGCCAATCCGGATTCCGCAAAAGCTTTGCTTATGCGGGAGATGCGGTCGACCGTGGTTACAGCACCCTAGTTTTCCCAGAAGGCAGGTATACGGAGGATGGTAAAGTCGGCGTCTTTCGCACTGGAGTTGGCCTGCTCGCCAATAATCTGCGCATCCCAGTCCTTCCCATGAGGATTGATGGCTTATTTGAAGTCAAGCGCGCCGGGAGAAGATTCACGCGCCCTGGACGAATTCAGATAAGAATTGGAAAGCCTGTGCAGTTCCAGCTGGAAACGTCTCCCGAAGAAATCGCCCGCGAATTGCAGAGAGTCGTGGAGTCGCTCTGAGCCGCGCCGGGTGAGGGTAGAGAGGGAACGCCTATGCCATCCCCGCCGACATCGTCTTCCGGTTGAGTCCGGCCAATCGTTGCATCTCGCTGACCAGCCATTCCGCCTCTCGCTTGTTGGCCAGGGAACGGCCGAGCGTCAGTTTCTTCCCATTACGAAGTGTCATTTCAATGTCGTAGTAGGGAGTTCCCGAGCCGCCGCCTTGCTGCGCCGTGATCTTGTCGCCGATCGAAGCGATGTCGGCAAGCGCGATCTCCTGTACGCGGCCGCCTCCAAGGAGTCCCACTCGAAGCTTCAGCGATGGGCCAATGACCACTCGCGTCGTCCCCAGCCACAGCTGTCCGGTGATGTAAACCAGCAACAGAGAGAACAACCCGAACGCCATCGGGAATATGAATGGCGCCCGAAAATGCGCCAGGAAATAAGTGACGCTACCAAAAATCGCCGCGAACACTGTTGTGGACATGGCGAAACTCTTGTTGCGGGCGGGCGGAAAGTAAAATTCGCAACCCTCTGCGGTCTGGAGGACCTCCACGGTCAAATGGTCAGGACGTGTGGCGCTCGGCGAGGCCGATGAAAATCTTGCCGCGCCTGGTTCCGGCTGGCTCGGTGTGTCCGCGGTTCGGAATACGGGAACGTCGAACGCATCGTGATAGTTGACTCCGGGCACGTCCGCCAGTGCTTCCAGGAGCCACAGGTATGAGTCCCGCGCATTCACGGTTTCAGTCGGGTGGGCATCGATCGGGATGCGAAATGCCACGGGAATCGTCGTGCCAGCGGGTCCGGGGCATAGCTGACCGGAATTCAGGTCAATCTCATCGCGCCACAGGATTGATTCCTGGGTCGACTGTGAATTTCCGGACCCGGTCGTCATGCGATGGACGCAGGACAATCGCAGATGCACACCATGGTCCGGGGAGTGCGGAAAGCGCGCCTGAATGGATCCCTTCAGCTCGCGCCCGATCACTCCCGGCACGCTCGCCATCTCAAAGTAGGTCTTGCCAAATTCGAGGGAAGCCATGGTTGTCCGAATGGCGCGGGTTAACAGAAGGACACCGGCCGCCGGAAAGATCAGCACGAAGTATCCGGCAGGTCCTTTCTGCTTGAGCGCCGCCGGCAAAACGAACCACGCAATCGGGGCAGATATCATGTTCCAGAAAATCGCGAACACCCAGCTCGCGATCATGTCGGCGTGCGTTTTGCTGTTGATCCGGCCTTGCGCCCAGTCCGGCCTCCACAACCAGGGCTTCCCCGGATTTTCGACTTGCAGCCGCTGCTGCTGCGAATATCTCTTTGTGCCAATAATCACGAGCGTCATGAGCCCGAATCCCACCGAACTGAAGACAAGTCCGAACAGCAATGGATACCAAAACGGTGGATTCCCTGATCCCGCGCTCAGCAGGCGGATCGCCTGCGACATCGCGAACAAGCCAAACCCTGCAAACGGCAGCGCAAACACGCAAAGCAGCACAACGGCGAGTTTGCCGGACTGGTCGGGAACCGAAGGATTGCCGTTCGAAAAATTCACTCCACCATTTTGTGCGAGAACGTCCGCGTCAGTAAGAGCCGGGAAGTGGAGCGACCAAAGTAATCCCAGGCAGGGGTGGGCTGTGGCGAGCGACTCTAAAACAAAAGGCCGGGCGTCATCGCCCGGCTCTTCGTACTGAGAAACTGCCAATTGCTGAGTTGAGCTTGAATCAGTTTCCCGTTAACGTCGTTTTGTCTGTCTTCCCCGAAATCTTGCGCTGCTTTTGGCGCGCTATTTACATCACCAGGGCGAGGCCTTCCAGTTCGCGCACCAGCACCGGCAGGGAACAACCCGCCATTTCGACGCGGCTCGCTGCGTCAATTGCCGCTTCCGGCGAAACCCCGTACCCGCGGCCCATCAGGAATACCTGCAGTAGTTCCGCAGCTTCGCGCGAGTCCACCATGCCGCTCTGCAGCAGGTCATTCCGCAAGGCTGACAACTCCGTCACTGTAAACCTGTCTTTCATGGCCGTCCTCACCTTCGACCTTCCTTGATTCATTAGACTCATCGGCAACCCTCTCCGTTGCATGCAATCGAAATGCCGTAACTTCAGTACTCCTCCAAAATGAGGCGTCCGATTCATCTAGTTGCTTGAACCCGATATTTTGCAGAAGGTTGCGGTCTGGCTCCCCGCGGGAGAGAGGCTGTATTTTCAAGGGTTACCGGCGCCAAACTGACACATTGTGTCGTTCTGTCTCGGGACAGAACCGCACTTTGTCGCTTTCTGACGCTAAGACGCATCAATTGTCGCGACATCGACCAGCATGATGGGAATGTCGTCCTGAATCGGATAGACACGCCGGCATTCGCCGCACTTCAAGCTTTTTCCTTGATTATTCAGGGCCACCGGTTTCTTGCAAACCGGGCACACCAGCATGTCCAGCAAATCTTGAGGAATCATGGAGCCCTATTGTAGCGCCAACTCCGCCGGACATCGCGCATCCACAAGCCGGCAATGCGATAAAATCACTGTTCAACTCCCAAACTCCAAGCGAGGTGGAATGTCCGCCAGGATTCTAGACGGCACCAGGTTGGCCAGCGAAATCCGCGCCGAAGTTGCCGCCGAAGTCAAAGCCTTGTCTGTTTCCGGTCTTCGTCCCGGACTCGCGGTTGTTCTGGTTGGGCACAACCCCGCATCTGAAGTTTATGTTCGGGGCAAAGTGAAGAGTTCGGAGGAAGTGGGTCTCTACAGCGAGCAGCACTCCCCGGCCGAGTCTTCGACCACCGACGAGCTTCTCGCCCTGGTTGATTCGCTGAATCGTCGCGACGAAATCGATGGCATCCTCGTGCAACTGCCTCTGCCCGCCCATGTGGACTCAAAGAAGATCTTATTAGCGGTGGATCCAGCCAAAGACGTGGACGGCTTCCATCCCATGAATGTCGGCTACCTCTCCACCCAGCGGCCGGGTCTCGTGCCGTGTACTCCCGCAGGGGTGATGGAAATCCTCCGCCGAAGCAATATCTCGGTTGTGGGTCAGGAAGCTGTAGTCATCGGCCGGAGCGACATCGTCGGCAAGCCGGTGGCAATGCTCCTTCTCAATCAGAATGCCACGGTTACCGTGTGCCATTCCAAGACTCACGACCTGCCTGGAGTCTGCCGGCGCGCCGATATTCTCGTGGCGGCCATCGGCCGGCCCGGCATGGTCACTCGCGACTACGTGAAACCCGGAGCCACGGTGATCGATGTAGGCATCAATAAGGTGACAGACCGCGCGGAATTTGATCGCTACTTCTCCGGTAACGCGAAGCGGCTGGAGACATTTCTGGCCAAGGGTTCCACGCTGGTCGGCGATGTTCATCCGGAAGTGGCGCAGGTAGCCGGTGCTATTACTCCCGTTCCCGGAGGAGTTGGTCCGCTCACCATCGCAATGTTGATGGCCAATACCGTGAAGGCCGCAAAGCTTCGTCGCAGGACCCGGGTTCCGGAGTTGGCCCGCAAATAGTCGTCGCGTTTGGAGCAGAGGTTGCTTCCTGCCTGGCCGTTTGCCGTCCTAATCTCATGTTAAATTCTTTCCGTCACAGGTAACCTTCCCGTGCTCAAACTTGGTCTGACCGGCGGCATCGCCAGCGGCAAGTCCGCGGTTGGAGAAATGTTTGTAGAACTTGGGGCCCACCTGATCCAGGCCGATGCTATCGCGCATTGGCTGATGGAGCCCGGGCGCGACGTCTATGACGAAGTCGTGCGCCGTTTCGGTCCATGCATCCTCAATCCGGATCGCACCATCAACCGCTCGAAATTGGCAGAAGCTGCCTTTGGGGCTCCGGTGGCGAATCCCGGCACGGCAGCCTCCAACATCACCTCTGCGGCATTTATCGCTCCCCGAGTAAAGGAACTCAACGCCATCGTCCACCCTGCCGTTATCCGTCAAGAGAACGAATGGATGAACGAGATTGCCGCCCGGGATCCGCACGCCATCGCGATCGTGGAAGCGGCGCTTATTCTCGAGGCCGGTGGCGCCGAAAGGTTCGACTACCTGATCGTCGTTACGTGCAAACCAGAACAACGCGTCCAACGACTGGCCAAGCGCCTGGGTATTTCTGAAGATGCGGCTCGCGCCGAGGTCGCTCGGCGGATGGCAGCCCAAATCCCGGACGAAGAGAAGATCAAGTCCGCGGATTTTGTAATTGATAACTCCGGGTCGCTGGCTAACACAGAGCGACAGGTCGGGGAAATCTTCTCCTCCCTCCGCCCGTCCGCGTAGATCTCCAGATCCCTCACTGCGACGTCCTCAACCATGCAACCTCATAACGATCCGTTCTTCTCCCCATAAGAACTTTTCATCGCAAACTATGTGTCGAAATGCCGCGTACCGTGATCTATTGAGCTGGGGCAGTTGCATCCGGCCAGTCGGCCCGCGGAGTTCACCATGAGTGTTTCGGCCCGTCCGCCAGCGTGGCAAATCCTGCTGGCGTTCGGAATTATCTATTTCGTCTGGGGTTCAACGTTCCTTGCTATCCGTGTGGGTGTACGTGAGGTTCCGCCTTTCCTGCTGGCGGGCATACGCTTCTCGCTCGCGGGGCTGGTTCTATATGGCTGGATGCGCGCGAAATCCACTATTAGGCCAACCAGGACAGAGTGGATATCCGCTTCCGTTGTCGCACTGCTGATTTTCGTCTGCGACTACGGACTCCTCTTCTGGGCAGAACAGCGCGTGCCGTCGGGTGTTGCGGCTGTCATGATGGCAACCATTCCGGTCTTCATGGCTCTGTCGGAAATCGTATTCCTGGGGACGCAGAGATTTACGGTGCGACTAGTTTTTGCCCTACTCGTGGGAATCGCCGGAGTTGGAGTACTGGTTAGCCGGTCACTGAGCCTGAATGAATCTCCCATCAATACGTCGGGTGCCATCGCCCTCCTGATTGCGGCAGTCAGTTGGTCGTTTGCTGCGGTGCTGATGCGCAAATTACCACTGCCAGCCTCAAAGCCCATGAGTTCCGCCGCGCAGATGCTCACCGGAGGAGCCCTCCTTTTTCTCGTCTCCGGTGCCTTGGGCGAATTTCGCGGCTTTCATATTCAGTCTGTGACACTCGGGGCATGGTTCGCCTTGGCCTATCTGATTGTGGCGGGGTCGATTGTCGGTTTTACTGCCTATGTTTGGCTGCTTCACCACGAGTCTCCCACTAAGGTCGGCACGTACGCGTATGTAAATCCGGTGGTGGCAGTTGCCGTCGGATATTTCCTCGGTGGAGAGGCTGTTGGCTCGCGCACTCTGCTTGGAACCCTCCTTGTCCTGGTGAGCGTCATCGTGATCACCACGACTCCGAAGGCAGTAGTTCGAATGGCTCCCTCGGCTAGAGTTGCTCCCGAGGTTGAATAGCAAAGTCCTCAGGCCGTTCCGACCATCGCGTGACGTCCAGCGCCGATTCTTGCTTCTCGTCGGCAGGCAGGTGTAACATCGCGGCCAAGTAGTTCGCTCTCCTCGACTTCACCATCACTCCACGGCGTGCTCGCTTAGGAGGCTCCACATGAAAAGTCCGACCCTGCTGCTCCTCGCTTTGCTCTCTGCTATTTCAGTCCAAGCCCAGCCCTACAACCTCCCATTGCAGCACATCATCGTCATCGTCCAAGAGAACCGTACTCCCACGAACCTTTTTGGCAACGACGCAGCCTTGGTCGCAAACGGCTTCCACCTTCCGACGACAGGACCCTGCGGAACAACCCAGACCATAACTCCCAGTTCCTATCAGCTCGACGCATGCTTTGATCCATCGCACGCGCACAACCCGGCATGGCTCTCCATGTACGACGCGGGAGCGATGGATGGTGCCTGTCAGATCAAACCGGGCCTGAGCAACTGCAGCGCCCAGCAGCAAGCTGGAATTCCGCCTTGCGTAGTGAACGGCAAGCAGACGGTCTGTCCGCAATACACCTTCGTGGAGCCTTCCCTGCTAGGTCCGTACTTTCAGATGGCGGCCAGCGGCGGTTTTGCGAACTACATGTTCCAAACCAACCAGGGGCCAAGCTTCCCGGCGCATCAGTTTCTTTTTTCCGGGACCTCGGAGCCGATCGCGCCGACGACCAAGGACTACAAATTCTTCGTCGCAGAAAATGCGACCTTCCCCAGTGGAGACAATGACCGGCATTATGGATGCCTGGCCGACGTCGGAACTTATGTCCGACAGGTAAATCCAACCACTGGCGCCGATGTCAAAGGCTACAAGCCGACTTATGTCGCACCCGCAGACCAGACCCCCGGCTATCCGTGCTATGAGCACAATACCCTGGCGGATGTATTCGACGCCGTCACTCCCAACCCGATCACATGGCGCTACTACACGGCGGGCGACGGCTCCCTATGGAACGCCCCAAATGCCATCAACCATATCTGCGTGCCGAGCGGAAGCACGACCGACGGCACCAGCACTTGCACGGGTTCCATCTACGCAAGCAATGTTGTTCTTGACCTCCAAGTCTTCACCGACCTCGGGGCGAATCCCGGTCAGCCGCAATGTACTTTGCCGCAGGTAAGCTGGGTGATCCCCGACGGCAACTGGTCTGATCATCCGGGCAGCCTGGGGCATGACGGCGGGCCATCGTGGGTCGCGGCGATCGTAAACGCCGTAGGAGGATTCAATAACGACGGCAGTCCCACTGCGATGCAGTGCGGATACTGGGCGAATACCGCCATAATCACGACATGGGATGATTGGGGCGGCTTCTACGACGACATTAATCCCATCGCTGCCATGAGCGCAGGAAACGGCGGCAAGGGCGGTTATCCGGGCACGAAGAATGGGGCAAATTATGTCTACGGATTTCGCGTCCCTCTGCTTATCACTTCGACCTATGCCAAGGCCAACTATGTTTCGGGCGGCAACGTTTATCCGCCCTCCTGCCCCAACTCATACTGTCACGATTTTGGCAGCATCCTAAATTTCATCGAATACGCATTCGGTACCGGAGGTACGCCACTACCGGAGATTGGGCCTTCCAACTGGCACTACGCCGATCACTATGCCCAGGATCAGGGAAAAGCTCCCAACAACTATTCCCTCTACGACTTCTTCAACTTCCAAAAGACGAATGCTTTTAAGAAGATAACGGGCGCCAAATATCCGACGAGTTGCTTCCTGACGCAGGCCAGCGCTTTGGCGTGCTTCCCGAAATATCCGAAGCCGCCGGACAATGATGCCGAAGAAGGGGACTTAGATTAGCGGCAAAGCGACCCCCGACAAAACCGTGACCGGAGAACTCCGGGGACCGGCCTAGTTCTTCTTGTCTGGCATAACGAGCCACTGCAGGACTGAACTGACCAGACTCATCAGAACAGCTCCCATCAAAGCCGGGATGAAGCCTCGGACTTCGAATCCGTTGACAAAATGGGCTGCCAGTTCCAGCATGAGCGCGTTGATTACGAGCCAGAACAAGCCGAGTGTCAGGATGGTCAGGGGGAAGGTAAGGATTTTCAAGATCAGCCCGAGAGTAGCGTTGATCAGGCCGATGACCAGGGCTGCAATCAGGGCGGTATAAACTCCGCTGACGCTGATGCCCGGAACAAAATGGGCGACAATCCACAGTGCCGCCGCGCTTAGAATCCAGTGGAGAAGAAGACGCATTCGTGGCCTCCTTGAAACCAAATCGCTGAATGGAAAACTATACAACGTGAAGGCTGCTCCGAAAACTAACGCTGCCCGGCTTCTGGATCAGATGGGGATCCGATATGAGGTGCGCTCCTATGAAGTTGATCCCGAAGACCTGGCTGCCGAAACCGTGGCCGCGAAGATCGGACTTCCCGCCGAGCAGGTATTCAAGACCTTGTTAGCCCACGGCGATCGTAACGGGGCGGCCATGGCGGTCATCCCGGGTGATCAGGAACTGGATCTGAAAGCTCTCGCCGCGGCCGCCGGTGAGAGGAAGATTCAGCTTGTGCCCGTGAAAGAACTGCAGGGCCTGACGGGATACATCCGCGGAGGAGTTACCGCGCTGGCCGCTAAGCGTGAGTTCCCGGTGTTTGCCGACGAGACCATCGAGTTGTTTGATGTAATCTCAATTTCCGCGGGCCTGCGCGGCTTGCAGATTCTGTTGGCACCTGCGGACTATTTGCGGGCGACAAAGGCTGTCGTGGCGGCGCTTGCGCAGCCAAAGCAACCATAGCCCGTAGGCTCGCGCTGACAGCCTTCGGCCAACCAGGTACGTCTTCCAAAGAGTAAACTGGTACGCTTTGGCGGTGAATTCTCAATTCCGATTCTGAGGTTGGACATGCCTACGGTGGCCCGCACGAATCCGCTTTCTTTCCTGACCGATCAGCTCGACGAACTCAAAGCCAAGGGCACGCACTTCAAGCTGCGCGTGCTCGACGATGAGCAGGCTGCAGTCTGTACCTTTGACGGAAAGAAGGTCATCAACCTCGCCTCGAACAACTATCTTGGGTTGACCACGCACCCCAGGCTCCGCGAGGCGGCGCTGGAGGCTACGCGCAAGTTTGGTGTGGGATCGGGCGCGGTGCGGACTATCGCTGGCACCATGAAGATCCACATGGAACTGGAAGAGAAAATCGCCCGTTTCAAGAATGTGGAAGCCTGCGTGGTTTTCCAGTCCGGGTTCACCGCGAATGCCGGAACGGTATCCGCGATTTTGGGCAAGGAAGACTTCATTATCTCGGACGAACTGAATCACGCTTCGATCATCGATGGCTGCCGGTTGTCACGAGCGAAGATTCTCGTCTTCCGTCACAAAGACGTAGCGCATGCGGCGGAGCAACTCGCGAGCGTGCAGAACCAGCCGGGGCGGAAGATCCTGATCACGGACGGCGTGTTTTCGATGGATGGAGACATTGGACCGTTGCCCGGACTATGCGAGGCGGCGGAAAAGTACGGCGCCATCATGATGGTCGACGATGCCCACTCCTCGGGCGTCTTAGGACGCAATGGACGAGGAACGATTGATCATTTCGGCATGCACGGGCGCGTTGATATTCAAGTCGGGACGTTGTCGAAGGCAATTGGTGCGCTCGGCGGGTATGTTTGCGGGACCCGCGACCTGATTGACTACCTCTATCACCGGGCTCGGCCGTTCCTGTTCTCAACGTCGCACCCGCCCTCGGTTGCGGCAACTTGCATTGCGGCTTTTGACGTTCTGGAGAGCGAGCCGCAGTGGATGGAGCAGCTGTGGGAGAACACCCGGTTCTGGAAAAAAGAGCTGGGCCTGCTCGGTTTCAATATTGGAGGCCAGAATACTCCGGCGAGCGAGACACCCATCACCCCCATCATCATTGGCGATGGACGCCTCACGATGGATTTCTCCCGCGAACTTTTCAAAGAGGGCGTGTTGGGAACCGGTATCGCATTTCCCACTGTTCCCGAGGGTAAAGCGCGCGTTCGGACCATCATGACGGCGACGCATACGAAAGACGAGTTGCACCAGGCACTCGAGGTCCTCGGGCGTGTCGGAAAAAAGATGGGGATTCTGAATTAAATTGCCGAGCTGTTGGATGGTTGGCCGCCGGGCACTGCCAGATAGGTTTTCTTGTGCCCGAGGCTTTGTTCGTCGCCGATCAAAAACCGTCCCTCCCAGCTAGGATCGGTGATCGACAGGTGTAATTGCGACGCGTCCGGCGGAACGCGAAAGATCAGTTCAGTTTCATAGGACTGCGCCGGGATCAGGTCTTTGCTCAGGGGAACCCCCGTAACAGCGTCAGGGACGAAGGCACGACCCTCGCTATCGATCAGCCGGACCTGACGTGGGTTCGGAGTGAGTGGAGCATCCTTGGGGCGTGACGGTGAAATCGTGGTTTCGTCGAAGCGCGTGCGCAGTGTGACGTGCACCAGGCGCGCGCCGCTCTGGCGTTCTTCACGGCTCGCGAGGACCGAATACGCGAGATGGCAGTCGATTTCGCAGAAGTATTTCTCCTGGCCCGGTGCGAGAACAACATCTTTGCTGCCGAGAGAAAACGTGAACAGCAGCCCGAAGTAGATCAGGGCTCCAGCGGCGACGACCCCTCCGACGAACCGGGTTGGCTTGGTCTTGCGCAGGAAAAGCAGGACGAGAATGCCCAGGGCGCTGAGAAAAGTTCCGGCAACGCCCGCAAGAAATCCAAGCACAGCTATTGGAGCTGGAAAATTCATGTTGCTGACCATGGCACTCTCCTGATGGTGATCTACTTTGTAATACAAAGTGGAAACACCAAAAAAAACTACGTGGGGCGGCTCAGACGAATCACTTCTTCCATGTCACAAAGGTACTGCTCGAGGGCGCGTCGCCCAGCGGCCGTCAGGCGGTAGTCGGTTCTCGGCATGCGGCCCTCGAACGATTTCCGGCATGAAATATAGCCCGCGTCTTCGAGCTTGCGGGCGTGCACGCTCAGATTGCCATCCGTGGCCTTCAGCAAGTGTTTGAGGTCATTGAATGTCAGCGCTTCATTCGCGGCGAGTGCGCTGATGATGCCGAGGCGCGCTCGCTCGTGGATTAAGCGGTCGAGTTCGGGAATGTCACCGGCAACACGGCGTGCGCCCGGCTTGGCGGATGGACTCTTCGTTTCCTTGTGCGCAATTGCTCTTGCTGTTTGGCTTCTAGCCACCGTGTTTCCTCGCGATCCAGGTCCCGAACAGGATATGCAACCCTCCAAACCCCCCGGCCATGGCCCAGTTCCCTAACGCTGATGGAGGGAGTGCCGGCGTAACAATGGGGAGGAACAATGCGGCCGCTCCCAGTGCCATGAAGCAGACTCCCATCACTGGGACAATTGACACCGAGAATGCGCCCCCAGCAATTACGGCGCAGCCATACAACAGCAGCCAGGTTCCGGGAAGAGTTTGTCCGAGGCCCGCGCGCATCAATGGAATCGTAAGCAGCGCGGCCGCAGCCACGGGTGGCGCAAAACTCAGAGCGACTTTGCGCCCGGGACCGCTGGTCCAAGGCAGTCCGTGCCGTGCCGATTTGGCCTGAATCGCGACGACGGATAAGCTGATCGCCAAAGCCGCCTCGATGACCCAGATTTGAAGCCACGGCGTGTCGAAGGCATGTCGTGATGCCAGCCACGCCACCGGCAGGGCCGTGCAACCGATGGCGACCATACCCCATCCCGGAACGGCCGTAAACACCGACGAGCGCTCCATCGTCTGCCGGATGAAGTGGAGGTCCTCGACGGCACGGTAGTCAGGCATAGCGCCGTCGGGCTGTTCTAAATCCTCGGGCCGAGTTGCGTGCCCGAACGGAGCCCGCGTCCGGAATTTTCGAGGTCGGTGCGGCGGCATGAGAATACGCTAGACCGGCCCCTTGATTGGTGTCAAGTACTTTGCGATGCAGAGTGAAAATCGCCCCGGCAGTACCGGCCTGAAGAGTTCGAGACTCAATGTGTGGCGGGCGTATCTTCCACGATGGCTTCAACGATCTGGTCGATCGTGTCGGTCACGCGTTTTGTCGGGAGATTGAGGTTGTTCGAGAGGATGGAGAAAACCACTGTCTGCCCGGAGTCGGTCGTCGCGAAGCCTGAGAGAGTTTTCACACCGCCCAGCGAGCCGGTCTTGGCGAGCACTCGCTTCTGCAGGCGAGGAGCTGAGAGACGCTCGGAAAGAGAACCATCCACACCGGATACGGGGAATGTCGATCGGTAGGCTGCGTTCCAGGGCTGCGTCGAGGAGTAACGGAGCAGTTGCACGATCGCATGGGGCGAAACGAGGTTCTGCCGGGAGAGGCCCGAGCCATCGTAGAAAACATACTGGTCGCTGGCGATATTTGCTTGGGTCAGAAAACCGCGCAGCACCTCCAGTCCGCCTTCGATTGTGCCTGCAGTGCCGCGCTCGCGGCCTAGGAGGCGAAGCAATATCTCCGCATGCAGGTTCTGGCTGACTTTGTTGACGACTCGCACATCTTCGATCAGCGGTTTGGATTCGTAGCTGGCGAGAGTAATCGGCTGATCGGTTTTGAGCGGCCGCGCCGAGCTCTCACTGCCTCCGTGGGAAGGCGCGATGGCTGTGGCGGTGAACGTAGAGAGCGTCGCAAGCTCCGTATGCCGCGTGCGCTGGTGGCCGTAAATAACAATGCCCCGCTTTTCCAATAGTTGCCGGAAAAGGCCGGCCGCAAACTCGGCAGGATCTTCGATCGCCAGAGCTTCATTGGCGCCTGCGTCATCGAGGGGCAGGTTGCCCCATAGAGTCAGCACGGTTGAGCCCGGTTCGCGATTGACGAAGAACTTGCGTCCCGTGCCTGCCGGAGTGGTGACAATCCGGTTGTCGAGCCGGTAGTAGTCGGCAAATGGCTTAATGCTGACAAACGCCTTCTCGCCAGCGCGGTCGGCAGGCAGAATGTTGACGAAAACCACGTTGTCATTAACGGTCAGCGCGGATACGGGAGCACCGTCGGCCCACACCAGATCGTCCTGGCTCCAGCCTTCGCCGTAGCGTTCGAAAGCGAAGTAGGAGTCATCGGCCACGATGTCGCCGTCGATATACTTCACCCCTTTTTGCACGAGCGCGTCCGCGAGCGATTCCAGCGCCTGGATAGGATCGTCGTTGCGCTGCGTGCGGGTGTCGTACGGGAGCTCGCGGCCGGAGAGGTTGGGATCACCGTGGCCAACCAGCACGAGATCTCCATTAAGACGTCCGTGCCGGTCGAGCGTTCCCGTCGTCTCCACCGTCGTGCGGAATTTGTAATCGGGGCCGATGAGAGCGAGCGCGGCCGCGGTAGTAAAGAGTTTCGTATTGGACGCGGGAGTGAAGAGCTTATCGGCGTTCTGGGCGTATAGAGTTTCGCCAGTTGCGAGAGACACGACCTCGACGCCCCAGAACCCGTGTGCAAGATCGGGAGAACCAAGTAAAGCTGAGACCCGCTGCTGCAGGGGCGTGATAGTTGCAGGGGGTGCGGCAAAGCCAGGCGCAGCGGCCAGCGCGACGATGAGTAGCAGACGCGCAACTGATCGCCGGTAGGGCATTGCCTAGATTGTAACATCCGAAAAAATCAGGAAGTTCTAGAATAGCGGCAGAATGCGCGCAATTTTCCAGTGGAACGTAGGTACTCGTGTCCTCGAGCTAGGACGGCGGACGCTGATTATGGGTGTGGTGAATGTCACGCCAGACTCGTTTTCCGACGGCGGACTCTTTATCGATGCAGGGAAGGCCGTCGCGCATGCGGAGCGACTGCTGGATGAAGGCGCGTCAATCATCGACGTCGGAGGGGAGTCGACACGGCCGGGAGCTGCCGTGGCCGATTCGACGGCGGGTGAACCGGTCACGGAGGAAGAGGAACGGAAACGTGTCTTGCCTGTCATTCGAGACTTGAAAAAACGGCGGCCGCAGGCGGTCGTGAGCGTGGACACC
>Ga0265338_10002464_pt1 | contig 27646 bp, 17 predicted proteins | sample 42126metaG_FD_193579 | JGI IMG/M metagenome (GOLD analysis project Ga0265338, IMG submission 193579) | Rhizosphere microbial communities from Carex aquatilis grown in University of Washington, Seatle, WA, United States - 4-21-26 metaG | ecosystem: Host-associated > Plants > Roots > Rhizosphere...
AAAAAGGGCGTCGCCATCGTCCGCAACCAGGTCTGCACCAGCTGTCACATGAGCGTGCCCATTGGCGTGATCGTCACGCTCCGGCAGGGGCAGGATATCCAGCTCTGTGAGACCTGTGGCCGGTATCTTTACCTGCCCCCCGATGTGGAAACCGCGGTGGCCGAACCGGCCGCCAGCCCGAAGCCGGAAAAGAAACCCCGGAAGCCGAAAAAATCCACGCCGCGGCTTTGACCCGGGCCACGGGGCGAATTTTGTCACGCCCGGGGCAGCTGCTTCACCTTCGCAAAGCAAAAATCCCGGCAGCGCAAGCGCCGCCGGGATTTGAAAACCGCCCGTCCTTATTCGCCGTAAACGGTCACGGTGGTCTCACAATACAGACCCAAGACGCTGGTGACGTGATAGTCCACGTGCGAAATCTTGGTGATTCCGCCATTGGCACACGCGGCCTTGATGCTGGAGTCGCCGGTGGCGACACAGATGATGCCCTTGGAGGTGGCTGAACCGACCTTGCTGGCTCCGGAGTTGCTCGTGGCGAGCACGGGGCCGGACACGTCCGTATAGACCATGCCGCCCGCGGCGCCGATCGTGCCCATGGGACCAACGCAACCGGTGATCAACACAGCCATCGCACCAGCACACGCACAACCAATTAGTTTTCGCATAGTTAGTTCTCCTTTTTGTTTGTTTATTTCAGTTTATTGTTTGCTTCCGGGAACACACATGTTTGTTCATAGAAGATGCCCTTTTTCCTGTCAAGGCGGAAAAATCGCCGCCGCCCGCTCCGCGGCAGGCTTGGCCCGGTTCATTCCTGAGTGAAGTAACTCAGGTTTTCCAGTTCGATGGCCAGGTTGACGTTGTTGACCATCACCTCCTCCGGCACGGAAAGCACAATCGGTGAAAAATTCAGGATGCCGGCAACGCCCGCGCTGACAAGCGAGTTGGCGACTTCCTGGGCGGCGGCGGCGGGGACGGTGAGAATGGACATTTTGACGCCGTGCGTCTGCGCAAAGTCGCGCAATTTGTCCATCCCGTAAATGGGCTGCTTGATTTCCTTGTCGCGCCGGCGGTGCGGTTCGGCATCAAAGGCCGCAACGATCTCAAAGCCCTCCTTCTCGAAGCCGCGGTAGGACAGCAGCGCCAGGCCGAGGTTGCCGACGCCGACCAGGATGACCGGCTGCAGCCGCGACGTGCCGAGTTCATCGGCAATCTGGGTCGAGAGTTCCGTGACATCGTACCCGAGCCCGCGGGTGCCGAACGTACCGAAATAGGCGAGGTCTTTGCGGAGTTGCGTGGGCTTGACGCCGGCGGCCTTGGCCAGCGCTTCGCTGGAAACCGTGCCAAGGCCGTTCTCGCGCAGCCGCGCCAGGCAGCGCAGGTAAATCGACAGACGATAGATCGTCTTGCGCGGAATGACGGGCTGGCTGGATTTTTTCAAGGCGGCCAAAAATATAGCCGGCGGGTGCCGCAGGGCAAGCGCCGGCGAAAAAACTTTTCCCCGCGGCAAGGCGGCTGCTTAAGACCCATCGATGTATAACACCGACCGTGTTTCGGAGCAGGCGCTGCGGCGGATCAATCCGGCAAAGACCGCGAAAATACGCGGAATCCCGGGCCGGGGATTGGGTTTGCCCCGGGCCGCAACGGGGAACAATTCCGTTCCCGGGGTGGCGGGAAATGCGCACGCCGTTCAAAAAGCGACTTCTAAAACGACATCCGGATATGCTCAACAAATATAAAAACAACGGCGGTTTTGACGAGATGCTCGACGTGAAAAGCGGCGTGCGCTCGCATTACCGGAAATTTCACAAGCTGTTCAAGGGGGTGAAGACCACGGAATTTGACGCCAAGCGGCAGGCGGTGGACACGGCGTTTCTGCGGCAGGGCATCACGTTCAATGTTTATGGCGATGCGCAGGGCGCCGAGAAAATCTTCCCCTTCGACCTGCTCCCGCGCATCATCCCGGCGAGCGAATGGGAGTTTCTGGAACGCGGCCTGGCGCAGCGCATCACGGCGCTGAACCTGTTCCTCCACGATATTTATCATGACCAGAAGATTTTGAAGGACGGCGTCATCCCGGAATTCTATGTTTTGTCGGCGCGGCATTTCCGGAGGGAATTCATCAATTTCGAGGTGCCCAAGGGGATTTACATCCATGTGTGCGGAACGGATTTGATCCGCGACCATGCCGGCAACTACCTCGTGCTCGAAGACAACGGCCGCTGCCCTTCCGGCGTCAGCTATGTGCTGGAAAATCGCCGGGCCATGAAGCGCGCCTTTCCGTCGATGTTTGAGGGCATCGGCGTGCGGCCGGTGGAAGATTACCCGCAGGAGCTTTTGAAATGCCTCCGGCACATCGCGCCGTCGGGCGTGGCCGACCCGACGGTGGTGCTGCTCACGCCCGGCGCCTACAACAGCGCGTATTTCGAGCACACCTATCTGGCGCGGCAGATGGGCATTGAAATCGTTGAAGGCCGGGATTTGTTCGTGCGCGATTCGCGGGTGTTTATGCGCACCACCAAGGGGCTCCAGCCAGTCCATGTCATTTACCGTCGCATCGACGACGATTTCATCGACCCGACGGTGTTCCGCCGCGACTCGATGCTTGGCGTGCCGGGGCTGATTCACGCCTATCGCGCCGGCCACGTTTCGCTCGCCAATTCCATCGGCACCGGCATCGCCGACGACAAGGTCATGTATTATTTCGTGCCGCGCATGATCCAATACTACCTGGACCAGGAGCCGATCATTCCCAACGTGCCCACGTTTCTCGCCAGCGAGGAAACTGACCGCAAATACATCCTGGAACATCTGCCGGAGCTCGTCGTGAAGGCGGCGAACGAATCCGGCGGGTACGGCATGCTGATGGGGCCGAAGGCGTCGAAGGATGAAATTGAAAAGTTCCGCGAAAAGGTCGTGGCCGAACCGCGCAATTACATCGCGCAGCCGATGATTTACCTGTCGCAACACCCGACGTATTGCGAAGGCAAATTCGAGGGCAGGCACGTGGACCTGCGGCCGTTCATCCTGACCGGCGAGCGCACCGCCATCATTCCCGGCGGGCTCACGCGCGTGGCGCTGCGCAAGGGCTCGCTGGTGGTCAACTCGTCGCAGGGCGGCGGCAGCAAGGACACCTGGGTTTTGTACGGGGATGAATGAGGTGAACATCCAACATTCAACATCCAACATCGAACATCCAATTACTATGACGAGCGATAGCCCGTTCGTTGGGCGTTGGGTGTTGGGCGTTGGGTCTTGGATGTTTTCCAATTTACTATGTTAAGCCGCGTAGCTCATTCGCTGTACTGGATGGCGCGTTACATCGAACGCGCTGAAAACATCGCGCGCATCGTGGATGTGAACCTGCAATTGCTGCTGGACCTGCGCGACCTGGATGAGAAAAAGCTCGCCGAATACTGGCTGCCGATTGTCCAGAGCACCGGCGACGAGGAGTCGTTTTTCAAATTGCATCCGCAGGCCACCGGCCAGGCGGTGACGGAATTTCTCGTGTTCCAGACCGAAAATCCGAACTCCATTGTCCAATGCATCTGCCAGGCGCGCGAAAACGCCCGCATGGTGCGCGACCAGCTGACGCTGGAGCTCTGGGAGGAATTGAACCGGCTCTACCTGCTGGTCCGTTCGCCGCAGGCGCGGGAGATCTGGCGCCGCAGCCCGGGCGAATTTTTCCAGGAAATCAAGGCCGGCTCCCTGCATTTGATCGGCATCATCAACGCGACCCTGGTCCACGACGAAGGCTGGTGGTTCATCCAGACCGGCCAGTTCCTGGAACGCGCCGACAAGACCACGCGCATCCTCGACGTGCGTTATCAGACCCTGCCGGAGCGGGGCGCGCCGGTGGAGATCAACCAGACCATCGCGCTCGAATGGTCCGCCGTGCTCCGTTCGTGCAGCGCCTGGGACGCCTACCGGACCATCCACGGCGCCAATGTGCATCCCCGGCTCGTGGTGGAATTTCTCCTGCTTAATGACGACTTTCCCCGCTCGGTCCGGTTTTGCGTGAGCGAATTGAACCGCGCTGTCCGGCGCATCTCCGGCGTGGCCGAGGGCCATTTCTGCAACGAAGCCGAAAAATTGACCGGCCGTTTTCTGGCGGAATTGCAATTCAGCGCCGTGGACGATATCTTTGACCGCGGCCTGCATCAGTATCTCGACGAGGCGCAGTCCAAGCTGAATAATATTGGCGAGGCACTGTTCCGCGCCTATATTTTCCAGCCGTTTCAAAATCCAAACGAGGAACACATGGTCCAACAGGAGGAGCAACAGCAGCAACAATTCGCGGAGCGCCCGTCTCTGACCCGGCGCGAGACCGTTGGAGTTCAAGCTTTAGCTTGTTCAGAGGGCACGCTGAAGCATGAACTCCAACGCGCCGGGGCGAAGACCGGCGCCCCCATCTTTCCCCGATGAAGCGCATTGGCATCCTGACGGCTGGCGGTGATACGCCTGCGCTCAACGCCACCATTCATGGCGCGGTGGTGCGCGCCAACCAGCTCAAGGTCGAGATCATCGGCCTGATCAAGGGGTTCAACTGCCTGTTCAACCCGCGCGTGCCGCACGTCCATCTCAACCCGCTGTATCAGGAAATCCCCGAGCTCGACCCGACCAAGGGCGGCACGCTCATCGGCTCGTCGCGCGATTACGTCGACCCGGGCAAAAGGGACGAGCTCGACCTCATCACGTCGCGCCTCAAAAAGCTGGGGATTGAAGGACTGATTTGCATCGGCGGCGACGGCACGCTCAACGGCCTGCAGCCGCTGGCCGAACGGCTGCCGGTGGTGCTGGCGCCCAAGACGATCGACAACGACCTGGGCCTGAATTATCCCAGCGAGCCGGACGAGTGGGTGCGGATCAACGATGCCGCGTCCAGGCACGGCTACCGCTACAAACACACGCCCTCCAGCGCCGTTTTCGACCTGGATCAAATCGTCAACTACGCCACGCCGGGCTATGCCACCGCGGTCTTTGTTTCCGCGCAGGGCATCGAACGCATCCGCACCACGGCGGAAAGCCATCGCCGCATCGCCATCATTGAGGTCATGGGCCGGCATTCCGGCTACATCGCCCTCGGCACGGCCTACGGCCAGCCGGACATCGTCCTGATCCCGGAACATCCGCTCGACCTCGAACGGCTCGTGGAGCGCGTCAAATACCTTTACGATCTCCAGAAAAATGTCGTCATCGTTTGCGGCGAAGGCATTGTGGATGAATCCGGCCGCGAACTGGGCGCGGAAACCAAATCCACCGACCCTTCCGGAAACGTGGTGCTCAGCGGGGCGGCGGACGCGCTCCGGGCGAAGCTGATCCAGATGATCGGCGACCGTTACTTCCAGCTTTATCGCCGCGGCGATTCGGCCAAGGAGGCGATCTTTACCCGCAAAGTCGGCCATACCCAGCGCGGTGGCCGGCCGATCCTGTTCGACCGGTTTTACGCCGCGCTGCTCGGCGCCAAGACGGTGGACCTGCTTGTCGAAGGCCGCAACAACGCCGTGTCCATCCTCCAATACAGTTCAGCCAAGGGGTTCCATGTGGAAGGCTACGATGCCAACCGTTTTCGCGACCGCTGGGGACTCATCCATGCGCGCGCCATGCACCCGGCGCTTTACGATCCAAACCTGATGAAACCATCCAAACTGGGCATCGACTATCTGCTGCCCATCTTTACCGACGCCATTGGCAACGACGATGCCGAGCACATGCGCTCGACGTTGTTCGATCCCGGCAACCTCGCGCAACCTTATCACTCAATGAACACCGACGTGCACAAGCGCATCCGGTTCCTGGAAATGGAGGCGGCATGATCGACCCCGCGTTTTCTCCCACCCATCTGATCCCTTACATCAACGTCAAGCTGGCATTGTTGGGGTTTCAGCCGGCAACCACCGGCGGCGACCCGGAGTTTGCCGACATCATTTCCACGCTGGTGGCGCAATACCAGGAAAAGGAGCGCCTGTTGGCGAATCACCTGTGCCCGGCGGACCAGCGCATCCAGACGTTCCTCTACGATTATCTGCAGGACGTGCCGGTGACGAAACTGCCGCTGCGCACCTTCACCCTTGATCGCCCCGGCATGGCGCGAGTGCTGTCGCTGCCGGTGGACCGGGATGAGTTCAGTTCGGAGATCATCCATTCCTACCGTGTCCGGCAGGGCGTGCTGCACAACCCGCGCAGCGATCGCCGCACCACCCAGGGCATTTTCCACGTGGCCGAGGGCGGCCTGCCGATTCCCGACGACAAGATTGGCGTGCCCAAGGCGGTGTTCGGAAAGATGCTGGGCCTCGCCTTCAATCCGCCGCGTTCGCTGATGCGGCTGCCGTTCACCGCCACGCAGGCGCAGCCGGCGGAATGTCTCGTGTCGCTGCTGATCCGCCCGGTCGTCTGCCCGTCCGTGCCCGGTTTTACGGCGGAGAAAAGCATGGAAATCCGCTTCTTCGTTCCGGGCAACCTCGTCAGCAACCTGGACTTTGTCGAGAGCATCTTTGGCAACGGCGGGGACCCGGACCTGCCGGAAAACGACGCCGGCCTCGACACGGAACATTGGACCGGCCACACCGGCTGCGTGGTTCTGGCGCCGCACCTGGCCAAGGCCACCAAGAAGTCTGTGGGCCTGCCGCACTGGGACCAGGCCACCGAACGCCAGCGTCGCGACGGCATGTGCTGGAAGGATGAATGGGAATTCTACAACAACGGCCAGGCATTCAAGCTCACCTGCCGCGACCGGACCGGGCTCATGGTCACCATCATCGCGGACAATTACTATGGCTATTGCAAGAAGGAGGTCAAAACCCAGATCAGCTTCGCCGCCAATCTTTACGGCCTGTGCGAGGAGGAACATGCGGGCGGCGCGCTCGTTTTCCCCGCCTACGACCTGGGCGAGGAATTCTGCGGCGACATTCACGTCAAACGCATCGGCCACTCGTTTGCGGAAGTCAGTTCGCTCTATCGTGACTTCATCGACCTCCAGCCCGGGGGCTATGCGGTGGACAAGAAATATCCGGAAATCATTTATGTGCCGGAGGACGCGCGGTTTGACCTGAACCGCCAGAGAGTTTCCTGGGCTGGCGGCAAGGCGGAGTGCACCATCAAACTCCTGCCTGGCAAAATTTTTGTCCGGCCTTCGGGCTACAACGTCCGCCTGGAAAAACCCGGGACCAACCGGGTCTGGCGGCTGGTGGGCTCCGTTGCGGAAGGGATCTTGTGCCACAAACCCTGCACTGTTTCGGGCGGCGGAAAATCCGAAATCTCCAAGCCCATCACGGACGCCATCCTGACCGGGCCGGTGTTTGTTGCCGATTTCAAGAAGGATTTCGACCAGGTGGCTGCGTTGATCGAGCGCGATTATGGCGGGCGGTTCAAGGATGCCGCCCGCGTGGACAAGCGCATGATCCTGAGCGTGGAACGTTCGCTCGGGTCGGTCATCAAGCTGCTCACGCCCGACGAGCGGGATTACACGCCGGAATACAATGCCTGGCTGGAAAGCGTCCCGCAATACATCAAGGAGCTCGTTTTTGTTGTGAAGCGCTATTGCAAGCCCGAATGGGACGGGAAGTGGCGCGACCATTTCAGCGTGGATATCATCAATGGCAAGCCGGCCAATGAATTGAAGTGCGACAACCGCAAGCTGGTCACCACCTATTTGCGCGTCGGTTTCGACGCCGACGGCCTGTGGCGCACGTTCGGCCTGCGCAAGGATTTCAATCCCGCGCTGAAAATCCAGGCCGAGGACGACATCACCGCCTCGGTGGTGGTGCCGGCGGATCGGCTTCCGGGCGTGCCGGAAGCGGAGGCCGGCGGGGGCCGGGCCTTGAAATTTGTCCACAACACCGAAACCCGGCTGTTTCAGCGCCCGGACGACGCCATCCATCGGGGCTACGACAAGCAGACCGAGGCCGATTTTTCCCGGCCGGACAATTTCTTCTCGAACTACGAGCCGCTCCCGGCAAAGGCCGCGCGGGAAATCATCGAGGAAGCCATGGGCTTTCACCAGTTCACCGCGCCAATGCAGGCGCTTATCGAGGATGTGGCGGCCGGCGGCAAGGCCAGTTTCTTCGTGTGCACCGCGAATCCCCGGGTCGTGGATGGCAAACCGACCAAAAACCCGCGCTATCTGCAGCTCCGCCCCGACCTGGTCCATCCGCGTGACAGTTATCTGGCCGGGATGTCCGCGCGCCTCCGCCGCCGTTTGCCGCCGGGAAGCCCCTTGTACAATCCCGTGGCCGCCGTGTTGCCGGGCCGCCGCAACAACCCGCCCGAACCCGGTATCCGCTCGCTCGCGGTCTACAACCCGATCCATTATTTCGAGCTGCCGGAGTTGTTCATGGAATTCATCTGCAGCATGACCGGCAAATCGCCTTCCACCACCGGCGCCGGCTCGGAAGGCGCCCTCACCAAGGGCCCGTTCAATGCGCTGCCGCCCATCATCGACTTGAACAATGCGCTCGTGTCGTTCATCCTCACCGGCCATCACGCTTTCGTGACCGCCGCGGGCTACGTCGGGCCGAAGGCGCGCGTGGACCACGATGTCAGCCTGCTGGTGCCGGAAGTCTGGTGCCGCATGTCCCCGGCGGAACGCGATCCGCAGTTCCTGATCGCCAACGGTTATCTCGAAAAATGCGTGGACTTCGAGCACAGCGGAAAAAGGGTCCTGGCCAGCCGGCTCGGCTGGCGCATCAACGCCCGTTTCGCCCGCTCCTTTTTCGGCCGCGTGTTCAACCATCCGCACGTCGTCTTCACCGACGACATGCTGCGGCCGGAACTCCAGGGGATGGAATTTTTTGTGGATGGCATGGACAACATTGTCACCACGCAGCAGCGGGTGGCGAGGATGTACTTTGACGACGGCAGCATTGCCCAAGCCTGTCCGCCCCTTCAGGGGTTGCTCCACATCATGGCGAACGACCAGTGGGAGGGCCGGGGACTCGACCATCCCGACGTCCGGAAGCTGTTCACGCGCGATTATCTGCTGGCGAGCGACTGGTACAGCGCGCGGTTGGCGGCGAAACGGCGGGTAGATCGCGCGCTGTGGAAACGACATGTCGAGTATTTGAACCAGTTCTTGCACCGGGCCAGCCACGCGGACATTGCCGGGCAGCTCGGCATCACCGATCGCCTGGCGCGCGCCCGGAAAATCCTGGAGGAGGTCGACTCGCCCGACTACCTGAAAAAGCTATTCGGCACCCTCGGCGCCGAACCGGTTGAAAATTATTTGTAAACCCGGATGAAACACGTTTTTTGCCCTCACCCCGGCCCTCTCCCATCGGATGGGAGAGGGAGAATCATCATCAGTCGGCCGGCGAAACGGCCGTGGTTGCGACTTTCAAAAGTCGTGCTTTGTGGGTCCCTCTCCCCGGGGGAGAGGATCAGGGTGAGGGCGGGTGTTTGTGCCTTCAACGCTACGCTAGGTCGGAGATCGACGTTCCGCCAACGCTCTTGTCACGTGTCACCCGTCACTCGTCGCTGACCCATGTCCATCCACGTTGCGCTCCACCACAAAACACGCTACCAATATGACCGGCTGGTCAATCTCGGTCCGCAGGTTGTGCGGCTGCGTCCCGCGCCGCATTCACGGACCCGGATCCTGAGCTACTCGCTCCGCATCACCCCCGAAAAGCATTTCGTCAACTGGCTGCAGGACCCGCAGTCGAATTACGCTGCGCGCCTGGTTTTTGAACAGCCGACGCGCGAATTTTGCGCGGAAGTGGACCTGGTCGCCGAAATGGCGGTGCTGAACCCGTTCGATTTCTTCCTCGAACCGCAGGCGGAAAAGTTTCCGTTCGAGTACGATCCCGCGCTCGATCACGAGCTGGCGCCGTTCCGGCGCAAATGCTGGCTCACGCCCCGGTTCATGAAGTATCTGGCGGCCCTCCGGCGCGAGGTGCTGGGTGAAACCGGGAGGCGGACCAGGCAGGAACGGCGCGAGGCTTCTGATAAGGACAAACTGCGCACCAATGATTTCCTCGTGGCCGTCAATCAGCGCCTCTGGAAGGACATCAAATACACCATCCGGCTGGAGCCTGGCGTGCAGACGCCGGAGGAAACGCTCGTCAAAATGAGCGGTTCCTGCCGCGATTCCGCCTGGCTGCTCTGCCAGCTGTTCCGGCATTGCGGGCTCGCGGCGCGCTTCGTCAGCGGCTACCTGGTCCAGCTCACGGCCGATGTCAAGGCGCTCGACGGGCCGAGCGGCGCGGAAAAGGATTTCACCGACCTGCACGCCTGGTGCGAAGTCTATCTGCCGGGCGGCGGCTGGATCGGACTGGATCCCACCTCCGGCCTGCTGGCCGGCGAAGGCCACATTCCGCTCGCCTGCACCCCCGACCCGACGAGCGCCGCGCCCATCAGCGGCGCGGTGGATGAATGCGAATGCCAGTTCAGCTTCGAGATGGGCGTGACCCGCATTCACGAAAGCCCGCGCGTCACGTTGCCGTACTCGGACGAGCAATGGGGCAAAATCGAATCGCTCGGCCGGGTAATTGACGCCGACCTCGACAAAAACGATGTGCGCCTGACGATGGGCGGCGAGCCGACGTTTGTTTCGGTCGACGACCCGGACGGCCCGGAATGGAATTTCACCGCCGTCTCGCACAAAAAGCGCATCCTGTCCGGCGAACTCATCAAGCGGCTCCGGAAACAATTTGCGCCCGGCTCGCTGCTGCATTACGGCCAGGGCAAATGGTATCCCGGTGAGCCGCTCCCGCGCTGGGCGCTCGCGGCCTACTGGCGCAAGGATGGCGTGCCCATCTGGAAGGACGACTCGCTCATCGCCGACGAGTCCAAGGATTACGGACACGGCGCCAAAGAGGCGGAGGAATTGCTCGGCCGCATTGCCAAAGTGGTCGGCGCCGATCCGAACCATCTCCTGCCCGCCTACGAAGACGCGTTCTATTATGCCTGGAAGGAGCGCCGTTTCCCGTCGAACGTCACCCCGGAAAAATCGAACCTCAAGGACAGGCAGGAGCGCGAGCGCATCGCGCGCATCTTCCAGCAGGGTCTCGGTTCGGTGGTCGGTTACTCGCTGCCCATCAAACGCGCCGGGGACGGCTGGGTGTCCGGCTCCTGGTTTTTGCGCGACGACGACACGCTTTGGCTCATCGCTGGCGATTCGCCGATGGGTCTGCGGCTGCCGATTGATTCAATTCCGTGGGTGGCGGAAAAGGATTACCCGTGGATCTGGCAGCAGGACCCGTCGCAGAAAAAGCTGGCGGAGTTGCCAAAGGAATTTTCCCATCGCCAACGCTACATTGCCGGTGCGCCTGCTCCGCGGAGCGCGGGTCTGCGACCCGCAGCTCTCCCGCAACGAGGCCAGGCGCTGGGAGAATCTGACAGTCAAGCTGAACGCGAAGCGTCTGCGGCTCACAGAGCCGCGCTCCAGGACGATCCGAACCGCCGCCCCGCCCCGGGCCAAAGCGCGCCGTGGATCATCCGCACGGCGATGTGCGTCGAGCCGCGCAACGGGCGGCTGCATGTCTTCATGCCGCCGGTGACGACCGCGGAGGATTATCTCGATCTGATTGCCGGCATCGAAACCGCCGTTACCGAAATGGGCGTGCCGGTCATCATCGAGGGCGAAACGCCGCCCAAGGATCCGCGCCTGAACAAGCTGGCCGTGACGCCCGATCCCGGCGTCATTGAGGTCAACCTGCATCCCAGCAAAACGTGGGACGAGCTGGTCCAGCGCACCACGGTGCTTTACGAGGAGGCGCGGCAGACGCGGCTGGGCACGGAAAAATTCATGCTCGATGGCCGTCATACCGGGACCGGCGGCGGCAATCACATCATCATTGGCGGCGATACGCCGACCGATTCACCGATTTTGCGCCGGCCGGATCTGTTGCGGTCGCTGCTGGCCTACTGGCAGAACCACCCCTCGTTAAGTTGGCTGTTCAGCGGCTTGTTCGTCGGCCCGACCAGCCAGGCGCCGCGCGTGGACGAGGCCCGCAACGATTCGCTCTACGAGCTGGAAGTCGCCTTCAAGGAACTGGACCGGCAACTCGGCAAAGTAGGGCAGGCGTCTCGCCTGCCCGGCAAGCGCGGCAGCGCGAGCGGTTCATCGACTTTGCCGACGGGGGCAGGCGAGACGCCTGCCCTACTTTGTCCGCCGTGGATCGTGGATCGCGTGTTTCGCAATCTGTTGATTGACGCCAGCGGCAATACGCATCGCGCCGAATTCAGCATTGATAAACTCTTCTCACCCGAGAGCAGCAGCGGCCGGCTCGGCCTGGTCGAGATGCGCGCATTCGAGATGCCGCCGCACCCCCGCATGAGCCTCGCTCAGCACCTGCTCCTGCGCGGCCTGGTTTCCCGGTTCTGGAAGGAGCCCTACACCAACGGTCTCGTCCGCTGGGGCACGGACATTCATGACCGCTGGATGCTCCCGCATTTCTGCGAGACGGATTTCAAGGATGTCATCGGCGATCTGCGCGAAGCCGGCTATCCATTCGAGTTCGAATGGTTTGCGCCGCACTTTGAGTTCCGGTTCCCGCGCATCGGCGACCTGGAACAGCGTGATCTGCAGGTGGAGCTGCGCACCGCGCTGGAACCATGGCACGTACTTGGCGAAGAGCCCGGCGGTGGCGGAACGGTGCGCTACGTGGACAGTTCGCTCGAACGCCTCCAGGTCAAGGTGCGCGGCCTCGTCGGCGACCGGTTTGCCATCACCTGCAACGGCCATCGGGTGCCGCTGCACCCGACGGGCACAAACGGCGAAGGCGTGGCCGGGGTGCGCTACCGCGCGTGGCAGCCGCCGCACTGCCTGCAGCCTACGGTTCCGTCACATGCGCCGCTGCGGTTCGACCTTTACGACACCTGGAACCGGCGTTCGCTCGGCGGCTGCACTTATCACGTCGCGCATCCCGGCGGCCGCGGTTACGATACCTTTCCCGTAAACAGCTACGAAGCGGAGAGCCGCCGCCTGTCGCGTTTCTTCCGGCAGATCCACACGGCCGGCAAACATGAAATTCCGCCCCTGGCGGCGAACCCCGATTTTCCATTCACGCTGGATTTACGCAATGTCTGACGATGCCGACAAGCCAGCGACTGGCAAATTGCAGATGATTCAATCTCAATCCATGGTGGGTGCAGTGGCGGCTGCCGAAAAGACGGCGCCAGCCGGCTGGCTGGCTGGTTACCCGCGGAGCACCGCCGCGTTTGATGAATTGCTTTCGGAGACGGGCCGGGTTCGTCCGCATTATGCGAAGCTGATCGGCGCGCTCGAGGGGCTCAGTCCGGCGGAGCTCCGGCACCGCTGGGAAACCAGCCGGCGGTTCGTCCACGAGCAGGGCATCACCTATAACGTTTACGGCGATCCGCGCGGCATGGAACGGCCCTGGCAACTCGACCCGATTCCCTTCGTCATCGCCCCGGATGAATGGCGGGCGCTCGAAGGCGGGCTGATCCAGCGCGCAACCCTGCTGAACCGCATCCTCGCTGATTGTTACGGCGCGCAGGAACTCATCCGGTCCCGCTGGTTGTCACCGGCGCTGGTGTTCGCGCAGCCGGATTTCCTGCGTCCGTGCCACAACCTGCGTCCGCCGGAGAATATTTTTCTTCATTTCTACGGTGCCGACCTCGCTCGCTCGCCGGATGGCCGTTGGTGGGTGGTTTCCGACCGCACGCAGATTCCCACCGGGGCGGGCTATGCGCTGGCCAACCGGCTGGTCACGTCGCGCATCCTGCCCGAGCCGTTCCGCGACAATCATGTCCACCGGCTGGCCGGGTTTTTCCGCGAAACACAAAACACGCTGGCCCGGCTCGCGCCCCGGAAGCCGGACAATGCCCGTGTCGTCATGCTCACGCCCGGGCCGCACAACGAAACCTATTTCGAGCAGGCGTACCTCGCGCGGTATCTCGGCTACCTGCTCGTGGAAGGCCAGGACCTCATCGTGCGCGACAACCGTGTCTTTCTGAAGACCCTGAGCGGTCTGGATCGCGTGGATGTGATCCTGCGCCGGGTGGACGACGATTTTTGCGACCCGCTCGAACTCCGCAACGACTCGATGCTAGGCGTGCCGGGGCTGGTGGAGGCGCTGCGCGCGGGCAATGTGGCCGTCGCCAACGCGCTCGGCTGCGGGCTGGTGCAAAGCCCAGCGTTCATGGCCTTCTTGCCCGGTCTTTGCCGCCATCTGCTTGGCGAGGAGCTGAAACTGCCGTCCGCGGCAACCTGGTGGTGTGGCCAGGATTCGGCCCGGCAATACGTCAGCGAAAATCTCGACCGGCTGGTGGTCAAACCGGCGTTCCGTTCCCGCTTGCGCGTTGCTGATTCCCCAAAAAGCCTGGGCGCGGCCGAACGCGAGGCGCTCCGCCGGCGGATTGAATTTGATCCCGATCTGTATGTGGCGCAGGAACGGGTGGAATGGTCCACGGCGCCTTCGTGGGAGGGCAACGGATTGACGGCGCGTCCGGTTGGGCTGCGCGCGTTCCTGGTTTCCTGCGGCAGCAGCTATTCCGTCATGCCGGGCGGCCTGACCCGGGTTTCGCCGGATACCGGCGCTTTCATCTCCATGCAACACGGCGGCAGCAGCAAGGACACTTGGATCATGTCCGCGGCGCCGGTTGAGGAAACCACGCTGCTGTACGCTTCGAACCAAAACCTGGACCTGCGCCGCACGGGGAACAACCTGCCCAGCCGGCTGGCGGACAATTTCTTCTGGCTCGGCCGCTATTCGGAACGCGCGGACGAGACCGCCCGTCTGCTGCGCAGCACGTTGCGGCGGTTCAACCCGGAACGGACGGGCAGCGCCATGCCGCTGCTGGGACCGCTCCTGCAGACGCTCGAAAAACAGGGCCAGCTCCCCGGCCTGCTGGAGAAGACCGAGTTGCGCCAGAATCCCGAGGCGTTCGAGGCGGAACTGCTGGCGGCCATCTTCGATCCGGCTCGCAGCGGCAGCCTGCGGCATGTTGTGGACCATTTGCAGCGGCTGGCCATGTTTGTGCGCGACCGGACGTCCAACGACATGTGGCGCGTCCTGAGCCGGCTCAACGAACGCCTGGCCATGCCGGCCACCAGCCTGGTGCTGCTCGCCGGCGACGCCACCGCGGTGCTGAACGAGACCTTGCTCGGCCTGGCCGCGTTTCACGGCCTGGCCCGCGAGAACATGACCCGCGCGCAGGCCTGGCGGTTTCTCGACATGGGGCTGCGCCTGGAACGCGCGATCTATCTGTCCACGCTGCTCGACGCCACGCTGCATTCGCCCCAGGCGGAGGACCCCAGTCTGCTGGAGGCCGTCCTGGAAGTGGCGGACAGCTCCATCACGTTCCGCTCGCGTTACAACCTGCTGCCGCACCTGCCGGCGGTGTTTGACCTGGTGCTGCTCGATGACAAAAATCCGCGCTCGGTCCTGTTCCAGATCAACCAGCTCACGCAGCATTTCGAATATCTTCCGTGCGACCGCGAAGGCGCGACCGGGCTGGGCAAACAAATCCTGGCCGATTGCCTGGCCCGGCTGAATCAAACGGACGCGCGCGAGCTGGCGGGCCGCCGGGAAGGCTGGATGGAAGGCGAATTGAGCCGCGCCGTCGCCGGAATGCTGGACGAACTGCCCCGGCTGTCCGATGCCATCGCCGCGGATTTCTTCGCGCACTCGGCCATTTCCCGCACCGGACGGGAAAGCGAACCATGATTTATACCATCCTGCATCGCACGCTTTACGAATATGCCGCGCCGGTCACGGTGTCGCACCATGTGGCGCGGCTGGAACCGCGTGTCACCGCCACGCAGGAGCGCGACAATTTTTCGCTGAAAATCTTCCCCGAGCCCGCCCTGCGCAAATCGCGGCTCGATTATTTCGGCAACCGGCTCTGCTTTTTCACCATCCAGCAGGTCCACAGCCGGCTCGAAATCATCACCAGCAGCCGGGTGACCGTGCGCGTGGAAAAGCCGTCCGGGAACGAGTCCGCCGCGTCCTGGGAGTCGGTGGCGGAAATGTTTTGCGACCCGGTTTCGCCCGAGGTGGTCGAGCCGTATCAATTCATCTTTGATTCCCCGCAGGTGCGCTCGTCGTCCGAACTGGCCGATTACGCCGCCCAAAGTTTTCCCGCCGGCACACCGCTGTTGGCCGGGACCCGGGACCTGAACCGGCGGATTTACTCGGATTTCAAATATGATCCGAAGGCGACGACGGTGGCGACGCCGCTGGAGGAGGTCTGGGAAAAGCGCCGGGGGGTGTGCCAGGATTTTGCGCACCTGGGCATTGCCTGCCTGCGGTCGCTTGGCCTGCCGGCGCGTTACGTGAGCGGCTATTTGCGCACGCGCCCGCCCGGGGACCGGGAGCCGCTCGCCGGCGCGGATGCCTCGCATGCGTGGTTCACGGTTTTCTGTCCCGGCACCGGCTGGATTGATTTCGACCCGACCAACAACCTGCAGCCGGCGGCGGAACACATCACAGTTGCGTATGGCCGGGATTTTGGGGACGTGAGCCCGGTGGCGGGCATCCTCACCGGCGGCGGCAAACACGTCATCAAGGTGGGCGTGGAAGTGAAGCCGCTGGACGAGGAACCGCCCCGGACACCGGCGACGGAAAGCCACATAGATTGAAACAAAAATTTCAGGTCGAACGCAAGGAAGGCTGGATTTTTCGGGCGGATTTTGTCTTGATGGGCGCTCTTGTCAGGCGGGTTTTGAATTTGGTGAAATGAAATACGATATTTTACATCGCACGCGCTACGTGTATGCCACGCCGGTGCGCGACAGCTTTAACGACGTCCGCCTCGAGCCGCTGTCCACCATCGAGCAGACGGTGGAGTCCTTTTTGCTGCGGGTGCTGCCCGCGGTGCGGATGAATCATTACACCGACTTTTACGGGAATTGGGTCCACCATTTTGAAATTCCCGAGGCGCACGCCTATCTGCTCATCGAAAGCCGGTCGCGCGTGAAGACTCATCCCATCGTGCCGCTGGCGGCGGAAGCCCGGCCCTGCGCGCTGGCCAAGGTTGGCAGCGCGCAGGACATCGAACGTTGCTACGACTTTTTGCAGAACAGCCGCTATGTGGAGGTGGAGGTGGAATCCTGGCGGCTGGCGGTGGATGCGGCTGCCGGCGAAAACGATGCCTGGCAATGCGCGCTGGCCATCATGCGTTTCGTCCACAGCTTTTTGAAATACGAGTCGAAATCCACGCACGTGCACACGCATATGCGCGACGTCATTTCGCAGCGGCGCGGCGTCTGCCAGGACTATGCGCACCTGATGATCGGCCTGTGCCGCAGCCTGAAAATCCCGGCGCGCTATGTGAGCGGTTACCTGGCGACGGAGGCGGCCAGCGCCACGCACGCCTGGGTGGAGGTGTTCATTCCCGGCTGCGGCTGGCAGGCGCTGGATCCCACGCACAACTGCCAGCCCGAAGCCACTTATGTGAAAATCGGCATCGGGCGGGATTACGCCGACGTGCCGCCGGTGACCGGCAACTACCGGGGCACCCTCGAACGCACGATGGAAGTGGAAGTAAAAATCACCCCGGTGGAATAGAAATCGCCGCCCTCCTCGTCCGCGCCACCGCCCCCGGGTCTTGCCCGGCGTTTCAAGTGAAAGGCAACGAGGATCAGCTTCCGCCCGGAAACCGCCGCCGCCACATTGGCCTGCCATCGGGAGTTGACGCGCCCTTGACTTGAGGGCAGTTTAGTGGAAATTCAATGGAAGATAAAAACTTTTCATGGCAAGCCGGACCGGCCAGGGAAGACATCGATTGGTTGAACGCGGTGAAAATGCCGGTGCCACGGCTGCCCCGGCGCCAATGCCATGTCCGATGAGCAACGAGACCAACCATTTTAACGGACTGACCCGCCGGGATTTCATCCGGGTGGGAGCAACCGGCGCCACGGGTATTGCGCTGGCCGGCCTCGGCGGGCTGGCCGCCAAGGCACAGGCCGAAACCAGCAACCCCGGCAAGCTGCCGCGTCGCCGGTACGGACGGACCGGCCTTGAGATCAGCGCGCTGGTGGGCGCGGCCGACTGGAGCGCGGCGGTGATTCCGCTGGCGGTGGAGCAGGGGGTGAATTACTGGCACAAGGCACACCGCTGGACGGCGGAGACCCTGCCGGTGGCCATCAAGAGCCAGCCGCGCGAGTCTTATTATCTCGAGGTGGTCGTAGACCGGGTCGGAGGCGACCACACGAAAGGGCACATTGACGAGGAGCAGCACTACCAGTTTGTCAAACAGTGCATTGCCAAGTCGGGGGTCGGGTACTACGACGTTTTCAAATTCCATTTCGGCTACCACTCAATCGAGGAGGCGAAGACGGAGCCGGGAATGGTCCGCGCCTACGAGCGGCTGAAAAAAGAGGGGCTCGTCAAACATCTGGCGCTTTCCCAGCATCATTACAACAACATCGGCGGCGACATGGCCTACGATATTGTGAGTTATCTCATCGATAATTCCCCCTATGAGGCCGCTCAATTCTTTTATACGTATGGCGACAAGAAGGAGCTGGGCGAGGTGCTGGCGCTGGCCAAAAAAAAGGATTTCGGCACCATTGCCATGAAGACCATGGGCGGCGTTGGGCGCGCGGCGGAGGATAAAAAATTCCAGGCGCTGCTGGCCGAGCCGCGTTTCAAAGGCAGCGGCCCCGGAGCGGCAATGGTGAAATGGCTGATGTCCAACCCGGACTTGACTGCTGCGGTGATCGCCACCAGCAGTTTCGACCAGTTGCAGGAGAATGTCGGGGCGGCCAAACAGGGAGCCGTCGGTTCCAGCGACCGCGAGACGCTGACGCTGCTGGCGGCTTATAACAAGGGACTCACCTGCCTGCTGTGCGCGGACTGTGTCTCGCATTGCCCGGAGCACATCGCCATTGCCGACATCCTGCGCTACGAACGGTATGCCCTCGATTACCATGAGCTTGGCCGTGCCCGCGCGGAATACAAGACCTTGACGAAGAACGGCACTGCCTGCATCGCCTGTGGTGATTGCGTGCCGGCCTGCCCGGCGGACATCAATATCATTTCAAAACTGAAGCAGGTCCACGACCTGCTGGGATGATCCGGCTCAACGGTCCGAAACAAACATCCCCGCCGGACGGGCGAAGGTTTCCGTCGGTACGCCCAGGTCGTGTTTCATCATAACATCACGGTCCCACGGATTTTTTGTCCGCCAGATGGAGATTTTTTCGAGGAGCGACAGCCGGAAGGAGTACCACGGTAAAACCAGTGCGGTGTTGATCAGTGGAAAATCCGTGCCGTAAACCAGCCGACCGGAGAATTCCGGCCTCGTCAGCGCCTCCTGCAGACGGCCGGGCCGGTTGATCTGGGTCAGCGCGGAAATGTCGGTGTACAGGTTCGGGTGCTCACGCAGCATCCGCGCCAGCCGGTCGGGACCGCGCTCGCCGTGGTATTTTTCCGCGGACGCGATGTGTGCGGCAATGACCGTCACGCCGAGGCTCAGCGGCAGCCGCAATTTTTCCGGGTCGCCCAACTCCGTGTTGGCGCGCGAAAAGGATTTTTCCCCGCCGGTGTGGGACAGCAGCGGCAGGTTCAGCTCCACCATCTTCCGGTAGAAGGGAATGAGCTTCGGGTCGTCCGGATTGATTTCCATGATGGGCGGAATCCATTTCACCAACACGGCGCCATGTGCTTTGGCCCATTCCAGCCGCTCCAGCGCGTCGGTGCGATAGGGATTCACCGACGCGCCGAACATGAGGTTCGTATGTTGCGCGGCCATGTCGGCGACGAATTCATCCGGCACATAGACCTCGGTGCGGTTCGTGTCGAGTTGCCCGTCGGCGCCTACCACGCCGTCGAGCGCCAGCAAAACCGCCCGGTTCACATATTTGCTTTGGGCGAGCGATTCGGAAATCCGGTCTGCGACGAGGCGGTCGCCGTTCGCCAGGAGTTCCTTGCGGGAAACGCCGAAGCTGTGCAGGTAGATGTTGAACCGCCAGTTGTTCCGCATCTTCGGCGAAATAAAGCAACCACTGCCGCCCGCGCCGATCCCGGCAATGTGGCAATGCATGTCCAACACGGCGGCAGGGACCGGCTGTAACGGGCGAAAAGGCCGGGCGGGCAGGCAGGTCCAGATGAAAACACCCGCGAGAATCCCGCCGAAGATGGATCGGCGACGTTTGGCCAGACGAGACTTGGTTTTTGGCGTTTTCATGCCGCCAGCATGCGGCAAATCCAGCCGGGCCGGTGAATTGAAAAAATTGTTTCCGGCATTGAAAAAAAGTAATTGCCCGAGCCACTCGTCACCGTTGATGATGCAGGGCGAACGTGTAGGCCAGGTTCAGTGGCAGGGTCCAGAACAACTGAACGGGAGATCTCGACAAGCGTTTGTAGATGCTGCGACAGGAGTAAAATCGCCGGTTGGCGTACCGGTATCCGGCCAGCAACGCCTCCGGGCTCATTTGTCGGGGCTGAAAGACGACGTCCGCCCGGCCGTTGTATCGGCCCCAGTCACGTGTCAAGATCCGGCCCTCGGCCTCCATGCGTTCGTGCAGCCGGGTCCCGGGAAATGGCGTCAGGATGTTGAAGGTGGCATTCTGCACCCCGGCTGCCTCCAAAAAATCCGCCGTTTCTTCAAACACCGCCTCCGTGTCGTGGTCGAACCCGAAAACAATCCCGGTCTGCACGGCGATGCCGTGGGAATGAATCCGCTCGATCGCCTGCTTGTACTCATTCACCCGGTTGAATGGTTTCGCGATCTCGTCTACGCTCGCTTGGGAGATGGACTCCAGCCCGATGAACAATTGTTTGCACCCGCTTTCCGCGGCGAGTTCCAGGAATTCGTCGTCCTTTGCCGCCTGAATACTTGCCTGGCTGCTCCACCATTTCCGATGGGGAGCCAGCGCCCGAAACAGATCCTTGGCATATCCCATGTCGCAGGCCAGGTTGTCGTCCCACAGAATGATCACCTTGCCCCGGAAGGAGGCATATTCCCGGGCAACTGATGCCACCGGCCGCTTGCGTAACTGGTTTCGATACATCACGGCCACCGTGCAGAAATCGCAGCGGTAGGCGCAGCCGCGCGTGGCGAACAGGACTCCGGCGGTGTGGTCGCGCCGGTGAAACAGGTCTTTTCGCGACATCGGTGTATGATCGAGAGAGGGAGGCTCGGTGGCACTGTAGCGTGGACAGTGCTGTCCGGTCTCAAAATCGGCGAGGAACCGTGGCCAGTGGGTTTCGGCTTCTCCGATGAAAATCACGTCGGCGTGCGCTTGCGCTTCATCGGGCATCAAGGTGACATGCGGTCCGCCCAGGGCCACGGTGGTTCCGCGCTGCCGGAACCGCGCAGACAGGGCATAAGCGTGGGGCGCACTCGGCGTGTGGAAGGTGATGGCCACCAGGTCCGCCGTCGCCGCAAAATCCACCGGTTCCACTGCTTCATCCACGTGCAGCACGGTCCAATGCAGCGGCACAAAGGCGGCGAGGTAGGGCATCGTGATCTGTTGGAAGTTCAGAACCCGGGCACGCCGCACTCTTTGGATGCCCGGGGACGAGGCGGTGATCAACAGGAGGGTGGGGGACTTGTCTGACCGCTTCTGACGCTTCCTGGTGGAAGCATCAAACGCTGGACTCCGGCTGCCAGGAACGCTCACTCCACCATGGTCATCAGCTCGACAGCGCGCCCTGGGCGGCGGCATTCTGCTTGAAGACGAGCTTGTCTTTTTCGGCCGTGACCTTGATGAGTTCGCCCTCGTGCAGGCTGGCTTTGAGGATTTCCTCGGCCAGCGGGTCTTCCAGGAAGCGTTCCACCGAGCGGCGCATGGGACGCGCGCCGTATTGCGGGTCGTAGCCCTTTTCCACGAGAAAGTCCTTCGCCTTGTCATCCAGCTCGAGCCGGATGTTTTTGAGGCGCAGCCGTCCCAGCACCTTCTCGACCTCCAGATCCAGGATGTGGATGAGATCGGGCTTGGTGAACGAGCGGAACACAATCACGTCGTCCAGCCGGTTCAGGAATTCCGGGCGGAAGGTCTTCTTGGCCTCGTCCATGATCCGCTCGCGCATCTTTTCGTAGGTGGCCTCATCGGAGATGGGCGAGAAGCCGAGCGTGGACTGGCGCTTGATCGTGTCCGAGCCGACGTTCGACGTCATCAAAATGATGCAGTTGCGGAAATTAACGACGCGTCCGATGTTGTCGGTCAGCTTGCCCTCTTCCAGGATCTGCAACAGGATGTTCCACACATCCGGGTGCGCCTTGTCAATTTCATCAAAGAGCACGACGGAGTAGGGGTTGCGGCGCACCTTTTCCGTGAGCTGGCCGCCCTCCTCGTAGCCGACATAGCCCGGGGGCGAGCCGATGAGGCGCGAGACGTTGAATTTTTCCATGTACTCGCTCATGTCGAGCGCGACGAGCGCCTTGGTGTCACCAAACATCTGCTCGGCCATCGTCTTGGCCAGGAGCGTCTTGCCCACCCCGGTCGGGCCGAGCAATAAAAATGTGCCGATGGGACGGCGCGGATCCTTCAAGTCCGCCCGCGAGCGGCGCAAGGCCTTGCAGATCGCGGAAACGGCTTCGCGCTGGCCGACCACGACCTTCTCCATCTCCGTCTCAATGGCGAGCAACCGCTGGGTTTCATCCTGGCCCATGCGTTTGATGGGAATGCCGGTCCATTTGGCCACCACGTGAAAAATGTCGTCCTCGTCCACCACCACGCGCTTTTCCTCGCGGGCGGCGCGCCAGGCGGTGAGCGTGGATTCCAAGTTCTCCTTCGCCTGCTTTTCCTTGTCGCGCATCGAGGCGGCGCCTTCAAAATCCTGGTTCTTGATGGCCTTTTCCTTCTTGTTCTTGATCTCTTCGATCTCGGCCTCGAGCACCTTGGTCTCGGGCGGCCGCGTCATCGTGCCGATGCGCGCGCGCGACCCGGATTCGTCCATCACGTCAATCGCCTTGTCGGGCAAAAACCGGTCGGTGATGTAACGGTCGGACAACCTGACAGCGGCTTCAACAGCCTTGTCGGTGAATTCCACCTTGTGGTGCGCCTCGTACTTGTGGCGCAGCCCCTTCAAAATCAAAATCGCCTCGTCGATCGAGGGGGCTTCGACCTTGACGGACTGGAAGCGGCGTTCGAGCGCGGCGTCCTTTTCGATGTATTTGCGGTACTCGTTCAACGTGGTTGCGCCGACGCACTGCATCTCGCCGCGGCTGAGCGCGGGCTTGATGATGTTCGAGGCGTCCATCGTCCCTTCCGCTGAACCGGCGCCCACGATGGTGTGCAGCTCGTCGATGAACAAAATGACATTCCTGGCGCGGCGGATCTCGTCCATGACCGCCTTGATGCGCTCCTCAAACTGGCCGCGGTATTTGGTGCCGGCGACCATGAGCGCGAGGTCGAGGGTGACGACGCGTTTGTCGCGCAGGATGTCCGGCACGTTGCCGCTGGCGATTTCCTGCGCCAGGCCTTCGACGATGGCGGTCTTGCCCACGCCGGCTTCGCCCAGCAGCACCGGATTGTTTTTGGTGCGGCGGCAAAGGATCTGGATGACGCGCTCGATTTCATTCTTGCGGCCGATCACCGGGTCCATGTCGTTCTTGCGGGCCAGTTCCGTGAGATCGCGGCCGAACGCCTTGAGCGCCGGCGTCTTGACGTCGCCTTTCTTCTCCGCGCCCGTGCCGGGTCCCGGGCCGGGGGCCTGGGCTTTTTCGCCGGATTCCTGAGCGCCGGACTCCTCGCCGGTGAAATTCGGGTCCAGCTCCTTCAAAATTTCCTGCCGCGTCTGCTCGATGTCCACGTCGAGGTTTTTCAGCACCTTGGCGGCAATGCCGTCGCCTTCGCGGAGCAGGCCGAGGAGGATGTGCTCGGTGCCCACGTAGGTGTGGTTGAGCGCCTTGGCTTCCTTGGAGGCGAGGGCCAGCACTTTCTTCACGCGCGGCGTGTAGGGGATGTTACCGATGACCTTCTGGTCGGGGCCGGTCCCGGTCTGTTTCTCGACCTCCATGCGGACGGTTTCCAGGTCGAGCCCCATTTTTTGGAGCACGTTGACGGCGACGCCCTGGCCCAGCTTGATGAGGCCGAGCAAAAGGTGTTCGGTGCCGATCACATTGTGGTTAAAACGGTCGGCTTCCTTCCGCGCCAGCGCGAGCACCTGTTGGGCGCGCGGCGTGAAATTGCTCATGGCTTCATCGCTCATACTTCGTACTATTGTGCTGCTAGTTGGTTGATTTGTCCAATCCTGTTCCCGGCGCGCCGTAATGCCGGGCGACCGGCCGGCCCACGTTTTTCAAGCGCTCGCGCATCATGTCGGCGCGGATCAAGTCGCGTTCCTCGGCGGTCAATTTGTCGGAAAGCTGCCGCTGCAGGTGCGCCGGCTGCGTCAGAATGAACAGCTCGTCCACCAGCGCGCGTTCCATGCCGGGAAACAGGGCCAAGTCCACCCCCAGCCGCAGGAGCGACAGCAGGTTCATGGTTTCCTTGGACGAAATGCTGTGCGCGTTGGCCAGGATGCCATAGGCGCGGCCGATGTGGTTGTAAACCACCTTCGGTTTCTTCTCCATCAGGATCTGGCGCGCATTTTCCTCATGCTCGATGATTTGCGACAGAACCTTGTCCAGCCGCTCAACGATGGTGAGTTCGTCCTCGCCGAGCGTCATTTGGTTCGACACTTGGAACACGTTGCCCAGCGCCTCCGTGCCTTCGCCGTAAAGTCCGCGCACCGCCAGGCCGAGCTTGTTGACGGACTGGATGATGGGATTGATCTGCTCGGCCAGCACGAGCCCCGGCAGATGCAGCATTGCGCTGACGCGGATGCCCGTGCCGAGATTCGTCGGGCAGGCGGTGAGATAGCCGAGATCGTTGTTGAAGGCGTAATTGAGCTTCCGCTCCAGCTCGGAATCCAGCTGGTCGATCGCGCCCCACGCCTGGCGCAATTGCAGGCCGGGACGCAGGGCCTGCATCCGCAGGTGGTCCTCCTCGTTGATCATCACGCAAAACGTTTCGTCGCGGTTCAACACCAGCCCGCTGCCGGAGCTTTTTGCGGCATGCTCGCGGCTGATGAGGTGCCGCTCGACCAGGATCTGCTTGTCCAGCGCGCTGAGATTTTCCATCGCCTCGGAAAAGGCGTCCTTCATTTCCGGCAAGCTTTCAACCGCCGGCCGGACCAACTCAAAAACGCGGACGCGCTCCGGCTTCTTGGCCCAGCCCGGAAACGCCGCGTCCTTCAGGTTGCGCGCCAGCCGGACGCGGCTGGACATGACAATCCGGTCGTGCGGCCCGTGCCGCTGCGCGGTTTCCGCCGGACTGATGAGAAATTTATGGATATCCATGCTCACGTCACGTTCAGACCCGGTCCGCGGGGAGTCATATGTTTGATTTCATCGCGCAAGGAAGCAGCCTGCTCGAAATTTTCGTCATCAATGGCCTTGGCCAGCTTCTTTTGCAGCAGCTTGAGCCTGTCCGACTGCGCGCGGGATTCCCGCAGCGCTTCCGGCACCTTGCCCGCGTGCCGCGTGCCCTTGTGCATCGTTTTGAGCAGGCTTTCCAGGCCCTCGGCAAAAGTCTTGTAACAGTCCGGGCAGCCCAGCCGGCCCGATTTTTTGAAATCCACCTGCGTGAAACCGCACCGCGGGCATTTCGTCTCCGTGCCGGTGCTCTGGTCGATTTCCTGCGAGGCGCCCAGGCCGAACAGGACGTCGGCATCCGCCAGCGAGAAGGAGGTGGGATCGTTGACGCCCTTGGTTTTGGCGCATTCCTCGCACAAATCCAGCTTCTGCATCTTGTCACCCACAATCTGAGTGAGATGCACCGTCGCCGGTTTCTCCTTGCAAGCGCAACACAACATAAAAAATTATGCGGCCATGGCCGCGTTGGGTTCTTCAAAAACCGGGCTGTTTCCCGGATTGCTCTGACCAACCACCAGCCCAAAAACAGCATCCGCAGTGCCAGCCCGCATCCGAACCGGGTCAACCGACCGTCGGGTAATCAGTGGATTGGCACATATTCTCATCTTTCTGCTACTGGTATATCGGCTCGCCGGACACTTTCGTCAAGGCGTGATAGTCATCTTCCAGCTGGCGGGTGACCGGGCCGGGTTTGCCGCCGCCGATGACCCGGCCGTCAATCTTCACCACCGGCACGATTTCAGCCCCGGTGCCCGTCAGAAAACATTCGTCCGCGCAGAACAAATCGTAGCGCGTCAGGTTCGGTTCCGCCACCTTCAGGCCGGCTTCCTCCGCCAGTTCCATCACCGTCTGTCGGGTGATGCCGTAAAGCGCGCCGGCCGACAGCGGCGGTGTGAGCAGGGCGCCATTTTTCACGATGAAGAGGTTGTCGCCCGTGCACTCGGCCACGAACCCTTCCGCGTTCAGCATCACCGCCTCCTCGCAACCGCCGTTGGTCGCCTCGATCTTGGCCAGGATGTTGTTGAGATAATTCAGCGACTTGATCGCCGGGTTGAGCGCGCTGTGCAGGTTGCGCGTGGTCGGCACCGTGATGATGTTCAGGCCGCGCTGGTAGACGGCCGGCGGGTAAAGCTGGATTTTGTCCGCGATGACGATGATCGACGGGCGTTTGCAGCTTTTCGGGTTCAGACCCAGCGTGCCCACGCCGCGCGTCACCAGCAGACGGATGTAGCCGTCGCGAATCTTGTTTTTCCGGCAGGTCTCGACCACCGCGCGCGCGACCTGTGCGGGCGACATTGGAATTTCAAGCAGGATGGCCTTGGCCGAATAAAACAGCCGGTCGACATGCTCCCGGAGTTTGAACACGCGGCCGTGATAGGCGCGGATGCCCTCAAAAATGCCGTCGCCGTAAAGCAGGCCATGATCGAAGACCGAGACCTTCGCGTTGCGTTCGTCGTGATACCTGCCATCAATGAATATTTTCATTCCAGAATCCAGGAAGAGTATCGTAAAAATGAGGCTGAAGCAAACGTGAATTTGTCACGGTTGCATGTCCTCCGGGAGCATTTCGGCCGCTATCCCGTTCGGAGTTCCGTGCAGGCGGCAAAATTTGACCGCGCATCCAAACCGCTTGAAGCCCAGACAATGCAGTTGAAAAATCTCTTAACCACGGATGGACACGGATGGACACGGATCAGAAAGGATGTTCGTCAGGCAAACCGGTTCGCCAATGAGCGGGGCTTTCGGATTTACGGGAACCATCTTTACCCGGTCTTATCCGTGTTCATCTGTGTCCATCGGCGGTTTAACCTGGCCGTTCTGCCTGCTGGCGGAACTCCAAACGCAATGGCACATGGGCATGAGGAGAGCAGGTCAAAACAAAATATGCCTGAAGTCGCCTTTTTGGTGAATTTGCGTGACAGCGGTTGGCCGATGAATACACTGTCACGCTCTTGTGACCCTATGGTCTAGCGGTTAGGACACCACCCTTTCACGGTGGGAGCCCGGGTTCGATTCCCGGTAGGGTCGCCAATCCAGTTTTATCCAATATAATCAATAGTTTTACCATTTCTCTGAGCTTCGGTAGCCCTTTGGCATAACGCTGTGGCATAACGTATCCATCTGTATTGTGGGTATATTTGAGGCTTCTTCTCCCCTCAATGGTTAGGCAAAGGTTTGGCAAGAGTGTGGTAAAAGTGGGGTACCTGAATGGTTGGAATGCAAGAGAACCGTACAATTACCAGGGAGCCAGGTCGCGTGCGCGGGGAAGCGAAAGGGCCGCCGAGCGTGACGTTCATATCAGTGCGGGCGGCCCGGTGCCCGCCAGCAGGCCGCGTTAGCGGGCTGCGAGGGCATGAGCGAACAGGCATATCGCACGCGG
>Ga0265338_10002466_pt1 | contig 27640 bp, 25 predicted proteins | sample 42126metaG_FD_193579 | JGI IMG/M metagenome (GOLD analysis project Ga0265338, IMG submission 193579) | Rhizosphere microbial communities from Carex aquatilis grown in University of Washington, Seatle, WA, United States - 4-21-26 metaG | ecosystem: Host-associated > Plants > Roots > Rhizosphere...
GATATCATTTATCATCTCGCAGGTCAGGCGTTCGTGCCAAGCTCGTTCGAACATACCGCGGACACATTTAAAGTAAACATCATCGGATCCATTAATCTGTTCGAGAGTGTCAAGGCGGCGGAGATTTCGCCGCGAATCGTCATCGTGACCTCGGGCGAGGTGTATGGTGAGACTGCCGGTCTTCCCGAGTTGCCTACCGAAAAATCGGTTCTCCATCCCGTCAACCCGTACGCTGCCAGCAAGACAAGCATCGACTACATAGCCCAGACGTACAAAACGTTCGAAGAGTTGAATATTGTCATCGCGAGATCGTTCAATCACACCGGCCCCCGGCAGCGGTCGTCGTTTGTCTGTTCTTCGTTGGCACGCCAGATTTCCGAGATTCAAAAGACGCACGCGGCGCCGATCATTCGCATCGGGAGTATTACCCCGCGCCGGGATTTCACCGACGTGCGGGACGTTGCGCGCGCCTATGCACTCCTCGCGACGGTATCGAATGAGAAGAGTTTTATTTACAATATTTGCTCCGGAAGTATCTATTCTATAGAAGAGATCATCCGGATGTATGAATCGATCAGCAGTCTGAAATTTGAGCTGCAGGTGGAACAACGGAGATTGCGCGGGTACGATATTCAGCTCCTTGCCGGCAATAATGAACTCTTGCGAACCTCGACCGGCTGGCGGCCGGAAATTCAACTCAAGCGGACGCTCAAAGATCTGCTCGATCAGTGGTCGGCGAACAGTTATCAATGAACAATCAGCAATGAACACGGAGTAGAGATCATCTACCATCAAAGACTCAGAACCCAGAACTCAGGACTTAGAACTTAATCCGTTTCACGTAAAACGTCAAACGTATAACCTACCACTCCAATGCGAAAAAAAGCTCTCATCACCGGTATCACCGGACAAGACGGTTCTTATTTAGCTGAACTGCTGATCAAAAAGGGATACGAGGTCCATGGGATCATCCGTCGAAGCAGCTCGTTCAACACTGCCAGGATCGATCACCTCTATAATGATGTGGATATCCTGGGCAAAAAACTGTTCCTTCATTATGGCGACCTCACGGACACGAGCAACCTCAACAGGCTTCTAGAGAAGATCGAGCCGAATGAAATTTACAATCTCGCCGCCCAAAGCCACGTGAAAGTCTCGTTCGAACTTCCTGAATACACCGCTGAAGTAGATGCAATCGGCACGGTCAGGTTCCTGGACGCGATCCGGGAAACCGGGATCAAACCCCGTTTCTATCAGGCATCCACAAGCGAATTGTTCGGCAAGGCGCAGCAGGTTCCGCAGAGCGAGAAGACTCCGTTTTATCCCCGCAGTCCGTACGGCGTTGCGAAATTATACGGCTACTGGATTATTATCAACTATCGGGAAGCCTATAACATCTATGCGTGCAACGGAATTCTCTTCAACCACGAGTCACCGCGCCGTGGAGAGACCTTCGTTACCCGCAAGATTACTCGCGCGGCAGCAAAGATCAAGCTGGGAATTGACCATAAACTTTCCCTCGGAAACCTTAACGCAAAACGCGATTGGGGCTATGCCCCTGAATATGTCGACGGGATGTGGCGGATGCTGCAGCTCAAGACCCCCGACGACTTTGTTCTTGCGACCGGTGAAACCCACACGGTCCGGGAGTTTGTCGACCTGGCATTCAAAGAGCTCGAGATGGATTTAGTCTGGAAAGGAAAGGGGGCCGAGGAAAAGGGTATCGACAAGAAGACGAAGAAGGTGTTAGTGGATGTTGACTCTCGCTTCTACAGGCCCACGGAAGTCGAACTTCTCATTGGAGACCCGACGAAGGCAAAGGAAAAGCTCGGATGGGTGCCGAAAACAAAGTTCGAAGAACTTGTTAAGATCATGGCGAAGGCAGATTTCGCGAGAATCTCGAAGCGCGGCTATTGATCAATGAACAGTCAACAATCAACAATGAACAATAAAGATCTGACGGATTTTTTCGGATGCTCTTAATTTCAAGCTAAATTTCAACCTCAAAATTAACCTCTTCATCTATTGAACGCTGCTTCTAAAATATACGTCGCCGGGCACAACGGACTTGTCGGTTCCGCAATTATGCGGGTGCTGAGGGCGGAAGGGTACACGAACATTGTCGGAAGGACGCATGCTGAGCTGGAGTTGGAAAATCAGCATGCGGTGGAGTCGTTCTTTGAAAAGGAAAAGCCGGACTTTGTTTTTCTGGCCGCTGCCAGAGTCGGCGGAATTCATGCGAATAACACCTACCCGGCCGAGTTCATCTTCGATAATCTGCAGATACAAAACAACGTCATCCATTCATCATTCCTGCACAAGGTCAAGAAACTCTGTTTTCTTGGGAGCTCATGTATCTATCCCAAATTCGCTTCGCAGCCCATCAAAGAGGAATATTTTCTGGACGGGAAACTCGAGCCGACGAACGACGCCTATGCTGTGGCCAAAATTGCCGGCATCAAAATGTGCCAGGCCTACAACAAACAGTACGGGACGAACTTCATCTCTGTGATGCCGACAAACCTGTACGGGCCGAACGACAATTTTGACCTGCTGAATGCCCATGTCCTTCCCGCGTTAGTCCGCAAATTCTTTGAGGCGCGCAAAGCGAATTCCCCGTCGGTCACAATATGGGGAAGCGGGATGCCGAAGAGAGAATTCCTCCACGTCGACGACATGGCCAATGCCTGTCTCTTCCTTATGAAGAATTATGACAGCAGCGAGATCATCAATATCGGCACAGGCGAAGATGTCACGATACTGGAACTGGCGCATCTTGTCGCTGAGGCGGCCGGATTCAAAGGAAGAATTGAGTTCGATGCAACGAAGCCGGACGGAACGCCCCGCAAGCTGCTGGACGTCAGCAAAATCAACGCGCTCGGATGGAAGGCGAAGATACGGTTACGGGAAGGGCTTAAGAGTACGATAAGGTGGTACGAGGAAAAGAGCTGAGGTTGACATTGTGGTTAAGAATGCGATGACGTGGGGCATTCGACGATAATAAGGGGGTACATATATACAAATCGTTTAGGGGAATGCGTGCGTGGAACGAGGCGATCGAAGTAGCGGAAGAGGTTTTCACCGTCCCAGAAAAATGTCCGCGAACAGAAGACTACGGCTCGACGAGCCAGCTGCGAAGAGCAGCCGTCCGTATATCCGGAAACATCGCAGAAGCAATCGGGCGATGCCATGGTAAAGAAAAGATAAAATTCTAGTATTTTTCAAGGGGTTCAAATACGCAGACCCAGAGCCGCCTTGAATACGCAAAGGGACCGGGAGATCTTCCTTTGGATTTTTTCGCAGCGACAAACATTCGTCTGCATTCTCTAATTTGCGAACTAAACAAAAACATCGCGACTTCACGTAACCAATCTGCATCTCAATCTTAACCTAAACCTGAATTTTCCATGAGACCTACACTCCTTACCAAACTCGAAGATAAAACCTTCGTCGTCGGCGTCATCGGCCTCGGCTATGTTGGACTTCCCCTTCTCTACTGTTTCGTCGAGAAAGGCTATCACGCCATCGGTTTCGACATCGACAGAACAAAGATTGACGCTCTCTCCAGGGGAACGTCATACATAAAACACATTACGTCGAACAGGATCAAGAAAGGAATTGACTCCGGACGCCTTTCTGTGACCTCGAATTTCGAACGCTTGAAGGAATGCGACGCCATCCTCATCGCCGTGCCGACTCCCCTCAACAAGAACAGGGAGCCGGATATGTCGTTTATTGTGCTGACCTGCGAGGCGATAGCGCCGCACCTTCGAAAAGGACAGCTCGTCGTCCTCGAGTCAACCACCTATCCCGGGACGACCGAAGAGGTCATGGTGCCTATCCTCGAAAAACACGGATTGAAAGTCGATAAAGATTTCTATGTGGCGTTTTCGCCTGAGCGTGAAGACCCAAACAATCCGAATTATACCACAGAGACCATTCCCAAAGTTGTCGGGTCGACCTCTCCCGACGGGTTGGCCGTCGTCGATCTTCTCTACAAGCAGATTGTCGTTCGGACCGTGCCGGTATCGAGCGTAAAGGTCGCCGAAGCGACGAAGCTGATGGAGAATATCTTCCGCGCTGTCAACATCGCCCTCGTGAACGAGCTGAAAGTCACCTTCATGAAGATGGGGATCGACGTCTGGGAAGTCGTCGAGGCGGCCAAGACCAAGCCGTTCGGCTTCATGCCGTTTTATCCCGGTCCGGGTCTTGGCGGTCACTGCATTCCGATTGACCCGTTCTACCTGACGTGGAAAGCCCGAGAATATGGCGTTACAACAAAGTTCATCGAGCTGGCGGGAGAGATCAATACCGCGATGCCCGATTTTGTCGTGTCGAGAGTCATGGATGCGCTCAACGAATCGGGGAAGGCGTTAAAGGGAGCAAAGATTCTTATGCTCGGATTGGCATACAAGGCCAATGTCGACGACGACCGCGAATCCCCATCCTATCACCTGATGGAAAAGCTTGAAGAAAAAGGAGCTGTGGTCAGCTACAACGATCCGTACATCCCGGCGATCAAACCGACAAGGGAATTCCCGAAATTTGTCGGCCGAAAGTCGGTTGAGATTTCGGATACGTTCGATCTTATCCTCGTGGCAACCGCGCATGATGAATACAAGAAGATAAATTTCGATCAGTTCAAAGCCCCGGTCGTCGATACCAGGAATGTCGTTCGTCGGACAAATGGAGAGGTGTTTAAGGCGTAGTTCTTTAGAGTCCTGAGTCCAAGGTCCAATGTCCGGACTCAGGACCCCGGAACTTGGATTCCGGACCCAGAACTCAGCACCAAGAACTAAGAACTAAGAACAAAAAATTACGAACCAACAACCCAATCTCTTCGCCATCTTCGCTTCACGGCTCAACGATCAGAAGCTGAGCTACATGATCACGGGCTCGGCCGCTTCGATCGTCTATGGTGATCCGCGCCTGACGCACGATATCGACATCGTTCTCGAGCTGGGACCATCCGATGTGATGAATTTTGTCGCCGCATTTCCGGCGGAAGAGTTTTATGTCGCTCCTGTCGAAGTGATCCGGGATCAGATGCTCCGATCCGAGCGGGGACATTTCAACCTCATTCACCTTCAATCCGGTTTCAATGCCGACATCTATTTAAAAGGGGAGAATGAACTTCACCTGTGGGGAATGGAACGGATAAAGAAGATCGAATTTCAAGGTATCACTCTTTCGGTGGCGCCGCCCGAATACGTGATCCTTCGAAAACTGGAGTACTACAAAGAAGGCCACCCAGACAAGCATCTCACCGATGTCAAGAATATTCTTAAGAATTCCTACGCGTTGCTGAATATCCCTTTCATCGAGGCCTACTGTTCCGCACATGAACTTTCCCCATTGTGGAAAAAAGTGAGGTCGGCGAAAACCGCACGCTTAAAAACGAAGAGTAAAAAGAAGACCCGCCGTTCCCCGGCAAAAAGAAAGGCACGCCGAGCCAAGAACTAGCCGGGACTATGGATACCAAGTTAGGAAATAGCGACAGAACCCCAAGTCATAACATCGCACTGCCGCGAATTATGATGAGACTACGACTTCGTCCCTCTCCTTCCGTAATTCTATTCCTCCTTATCATCCTGGCGTCTTCGCTGGCTAGCGCTCAAAATCAGCAAGTCATGATATTGCGATCGACGCTGCAAAATTTGCTCGCTGCCGTTGAGAATAGAAATGGAGGTCAAATCCACCTTCTTTCGACGAAGAAGGGATATCAGTTTCTTGTCCGAGCTTTAAACAGACATCCGGACGCCGCCAAGATTCTCAAAGCGATGGGAACCAGCAGTGCGGTGTCGCATGTGAGATGGATCAACCTAACAAACACATCGGCTCAGGGACAAGTGAAATGGGTGATGTTCAATTTTGTCGTTGAGGATGGAAGGTGGAAGTTCGACGGCGCAGCGCCGGCCTAGTACTGAGAGAACCTTCTCGCTCAGAAGAACAGCTGCGGCGATCCACTGATTTTTCAAAATCCATCTGCAGGCTTTTTCATCTCTTCCAATCCGGACAAGAAGACTATTTCGGCCACGCCAACGGGAAACGGCAAGAAGCACATCGCCTGAGTCAGCTTTCGCTTCGTTGTAGCAAGCGTCTCAGGGGATATTCGCCCTTTTTCGTTTCTTTTGCCGCTGTAAATTGTACTATGGCGTATCGTTCGCCTCATTTTCATTGGTTTTTCTTGATTTTCTTTTTATCTTAACCGATACCATTTTCCCCCCGAGGTTTCACAAAGGCTCAAAAGTAATGAAGAATTTCAGGATATTTGCTTTTTTTGCGGCAGCCAGCCTTGTTTCAGGTGTTGCCGCAAGCCAGACTGTTTCGCCGGGTCTCGTGCAGCAGGCGCAAGCCAAATTGAGCACCATGAGCCCTCAGCAAATTCAGGCCAAGCTTGCACAATACGGCTTCACGGCCGATCAGGCGGCCGCCAAAGCCGCCCAGTATGGCGTGGATTTGAACTCCTACCTTAACGGGGGCGGAACCGTGGAGCATCTTTTTGGGATGGATACGCTCCAATCGCCGTCGACCGGGCCCACAATACCGACGACCGTCGATACCACCGAAGGGGCGACAGCTCCCGAAACGGTTTTCGTCGCGCAGGCAAAACCGGCGTTCGATCCCACCATCATCGGACCGGGCGGCCTTCACTATTTTGGTTACGAGCTTTTTCTCAATGTGCCGTCGGCGTTCGAACCGATGGCGGCGGGTCCCGTGGACCCCGACTACCTCATCGGCGTGGCGGACGTGGTCCGTATCAATCTCTGGGGTCAGGTTGAACAACGTGAAGATCTGGAGGTTGACAACGAAGGACGCATCTTCATTCCGACAGTGGGCCCCGTGCTCGTTTCGGGGCTGACCCTGGCAGAGGCTCAGAAAAGTATTACGAGACTGATGTCGCAGTCTTACAAAGGCCTTATCTCTGCTCCGCAATCGGTCTGGCTCGATGTGACAATAGCCCGTCTTCAACCGAAGCGCATTTTCATCATGGGCGAAGTGAAATCTCCCGGAGGGTATACCGTTAGTACGTATTCGACAGTATTCAACTCGCTCTACGGAGTGGGCGGGCCGACCGTCAAAGGAAGTCTCCGCGATGTGCGGTTGATCCGTAACGGTAAGATCATTGCACATGTCGACCTCTATAATTATCTGAGCGGCACGGAGAAGATGACGGACGTCCACGTTCAGAATAACGACATCATTTTTATTCCGCCGAGGGGGAAGACAGTCTCCGTTGCCGGAGAGGTGCGGCGGCCGGCAATTTACGAATTGCTTCCTGGTGAGAATCTCAAGAGACTCATCGACATCGCCGGGGGCGTTCTTCCGACCACGTATCTCGAAAGAATTCAGGTCGACCATATCGTACCTGCAAAAGATCGCGTTCATGGGGAAGGCGAGCGCGCGGTAAAGGACGTTAATTTCAGGAACATCCTGAACGAAGGCAGAGACTATCCTCTGGCCGACGGCGATGCGGTGTCGCTCTACCCTATCACGGAGCCGGCCCGGAACTATGTCGATGTCGAAGGAGCAGTCCGCCGGCCCGGGACATACCAGCTCGAGAAGGTGCCCAGGCTTCGGGATGTTATCATGGCTGCAGACAGCCTTCGGCCCGATGCCTATCTGAAAAGAGCCGATGTCAGACGCACCCGCCCCGACAGCACTCTCGAGGTACTCCATGTGGATCTCGGTCAGGCGATGTTGAACAACCCGCAGGAGAATATTGCGCTTGACTCGCTCGACGTCATCACGATCTATTCTATATGGGAGATTTCTCCGCACAGAAAAGTGAGAATTGCCGGCCACGTCCTTCGTCCGGGAGTTTTCGATTTTGCCGACAGCCTCACACTCTACGACCTGATCTTCAAGGCAGGCGGTTTGCAGGATTCGATGTATCGTCTGCAGACGTTTCTGCCGAGGGCGGAAATCATGCGGCTCAACCCGGACGGTATCACGAAAAGGACGATCACGTTCAACCTTGGAGCTGTCCTCGATACTATCCCGGGAACCAACCAATTGCTCCGGCCCGACGACGAGGTTGTGATCCATCCGATTAACGTCGCGATTGTTCAGAACGACACGGTGGAAGTAAGAGGGAGGGTGAAGAATCCCGGCAGATTCCATCTTACGACAAACATGAACCTGCGGGATGCAATCTACCTGGCTGGCGGGTACACTGAAGACGCATCGACGCTTGTCGCTGAAATTGCCCGTGTGGTGCCGAAAGGGATGGGGGAAGATTCGCTCGTCTACGTCCGTTTTGCAAAGCTTCCCGACCTCGCTGAAGCGCTGGAACGCGGTAAGCCGCAGTCGGAGGAGGAGCGTGCGGGCGAGTTTCAATTACAGCGGTACGACATCATCTTTGTGCGCCCCAATCCCGAGTTCAGGCTGCAGGGGACGGTGAAGATTGAGGGTGAGGTGCGGTACCCGGGAGAATACGCTCTGAAGTTCCAGAACGAACGCCTGTCCGACGTGATCGAACGCGCAGGCGGATTAAGGAAATCGGCGTTTCTGCTCGGCGGCCAGATGACTCGTAACGGAGAACGCGTTAATGTCGATTTTGAGAGAGCGCTTAGGAAGCGGGCTACTTCATATGATGTCGTCTTGCATGCCGGCGACGATATCACGATCCCGCCGAGTCCGAACGCTGTGCGCGTTCTCGGTGAAGTGAACAACCCAGGCATCCTCAGCTACATCGAGGGGGACGACATGTGGAATTATATCGACAGAGCCGGCGGGATTACCGACAGCGCAAATTACGCAATCGTCCATTTCCCCAACGGAAACGCCGAAAAACACGGGCTTGGATTTTTCTCCGGTGATCCGACGCTGGACGACGGGTCGACAGTTATCGTCACCAAAGTTCCTCCACCGCCCCCCGAGACAATCGGCGGTACCGATGTCGGCGACACGATTAAGGACGTCTTTGCCCTCCTGACTTCCGCGGCGACGGTGATTTACATTGTCAGTCAGGTGACAAAGTAGAGTGAACGGCGGTTTTCGGATCGTCAACAAAAATATCCGCTCTGCCGAATCCCTTGATTGCGCGGACAGCAATTTGTTTCCCCTCACGGAGAAATCATAGCGGCTAATCGATAGCACAGTTCATCATGGATCAAATAAAAACCGGCAAAGATAAGAGCGTTCGCGATCTGGTTTTGCGATGGTCTCAGCTCACATGGGCTTCGCGGAAGTTAGTCATTCAGGTAACGCTCATTTCAACCGCTCTGGCTCTCGGTATCAGCCTTTTGATGCACAATAGTTATAAGTCGGTTGCCGTGTTGATCCCCGATACATCCGAGGATAAGGCTCTGGGCTTAACCGGAATAGCGGATCTGGCGTCGGCGGCCGGAATAAATCTCGGCACTGCGGAACCTGAAAAACTCTATCCGGCGGTAATCGCCAGCGAGACGGTGCTGAGGGAAGTGATCTACACGAAATACAAATCTGAAAAATTCGACAGCACGGTCAACCTTATACAATACTGGGGGCTCGACGAGGGATCTCCTACGCTGGACTTCGAAGCCGCGTTGAAGATCATGACGAAGATCCTCGATATCGATTACGATAAGCTCACCGATATCGTGACTCTCACCCTCTGGATGCCGGAACCTCAGCTCTCGGCCGACGTGCTGAACAATGTTGTTGCCCAGCTCGACGACTTCTACAAGACCAAGCGCGTAACGAGTGCGACGCAGCAGCGGCAATGGATTGAGAAAAGGCTGGCCCAGGTAAAGGTCGAGCTGAAGGCGGCTGAAGACTCGCTCCGCTACTTTCTCCTCGCGAACAGGACTCTTGTTTCCCCCGATCTCCAGATCCAGAACGGCCGCATCCAGCGCGAAGTTGATATTCACTCAACCGAATATGTCAGCCTGGCGGGTCAGTTGGAAACGGTGAAGATTCAGGAGATCAAGGCGACACCGGTCATCACGGTAATGGATCGCGCCAGGGCGGCGGGGAAAAAGGACAAGCCTCACCGTTTGCTGATCACTCTGGCCTGTTTTATTCTGAGCATTTTCGGCTCCACGACATACGTCTATGTTCGTCATGAGTATGGAGAAGCTATACGGGATTTTGCCGAACAAGCGGGCTGGAAAAAGAAAAAGGGCGCCGGCTCGGCCACGAGTGCAGGCGCTTAGTGTCAAGGTCGCATCATCTTTCCGCGTTTGACCCTTCCGGGAAAGGGTTGACAATTCCCCTCGTAGAGTTTTTTGCCTATAAGTGATTCGCCTGAAGAGAATGACTGTCCCCGAATTCCGTAAACACTCCCCGTTTGTGAAATTCGAAAAGATCAAGCTCAGAATTCTGAGCAAGAGGTCCGATCTTTTCCGGCAAAGCCTGAAGAACGCCGGGTGGAACTCGGTCGACTTCGTCGTCCTCCCGCTCCTCTGGCTCATTGCCACTCCATTCTTCGTCAAAAGTCTCGGGGTGGAACGGTACGGCATCTGGATGCTCGTCAATGTCTTCCTCGGTTTCTCAGGGATGATGGCGTTCGGGCTGGGCGATGCGACGATCAAGTATGTTTCGAAGTACAGAGCTCTCAACGACGCCGGGGGAATTGCCCGCGTCATCCGTTCGACCCTGACGGTCTACATTCTCCTGGGTGCGCTTGGTGTTCTAGTTTCGTTCACGGCCGCACCAATCCTCGTGACGCGCGTTTTCCACGTTCAGTCCCAGAATGTCGAGCTTGCGACGGCATGCATCCGCATTGCGGGTCTCGGAGTGGCGGTACGGCTCATTGACGGAGTACTCTCCGCAATCTTTCAGGGCTATGAGCGGTACGACCTCGCTGCGATGATCAGCGTTCCGACCAACATCGCCACCGTCCTTGCGGATGTCGCGATGGTGGTGGCCGGATTGGGCGTCGAGGGAATTGTCGCAGGAACGATCGGCGTCATTGTTTTGAGCGCCGTCGCGAAAGTGGTGATCATCAAGCGGCGGCTTATTTCCGAATTGGTGCTGCTGCCGATCTTCGACAGGCGCGCGCTTGCCGAGATCTTCGGCTTCGGGATTTACAGCTGGCTGCAGGGAATAGGGAGGATCCTTCTGAACGAGGTCGATCAGCTCCTTATCGCGGCTCTCGTCAGCACCAGCGCTCTCACGTACTATACCGTCGCCCTTCAGCTTGCACAGCAAATCCATGCATTCCTCGCCAAAGGGGTAGCGTTTCTTTTCCCGCTCGCCAGCGTGATCCACGAAACGGGAGACATCCAGAAGCTGAACAGGATCTATTTCAAGGCCCTCAGGTTCGTTACGACGGGAGGGGTCGTACTCGGCTTACCGATGTTCCTTTTTGCCAAAAACATTCTCACGCTCTGGATGGGTGCGGCATTCGCGGCGGAATCTGCGGCGCTTCTTCAGATTCTCGCATTCAGTTTTTCCATAATGGCCACCTCCATCGTACCGTACTATTATCTGAACGGCGCCGGGTATGTCAGGATCAATACGGCCTTTTCCTTGCTGAGCGGGGCGCTCGTCGCCGGGGCAAATGTTCTCCTTATCCCGCCTCTTGGCATACTCGGAGCTTGCTGGGCGAGGCTGGCCAATACGCCGACCGGACTCGTTTCGCGGACGATTGTACACTACAAAGTGCTTCAGGACAGACGATGGTACGTCTCACTTCTCATTCTCGGGCCGGTGGTCATCACGTACGCGGCATTCTACACTGTGACGCTTTTCATTAATGTTCCCTCGATGGCAATCTGGTTGTTAGCGCTTTCCATGGCCGTTTCAGCAGTTCTCGGTGGATTTGTTTCGTACTTTCTTTGTGCATTCACGGGCGATTCTTCGGCCTTCGACATCCCATTTCAGAAGCGCCCGGCAGTCGGCGGAACACAGCAATGAGCATTTTCATAAGTTTCGATTTTTACGGGGCGGGAAATGTGGGAGACGATCTGATGCTGGCGGGCTTCCTGTCTGCATACGGCGGGAAAAAGCCGTTGAGTTGTTTGATCAGTCGGAACGTCGCGTCGCAGAGAATTCGTTTTCCCCAGGTTACGTGGAGGGAAGATACGAATCACCGCACAGAGATTATTCAAGAGTCCGAATGCCTTCTGGGAATCGGCGATACGCCGTTCCAGATGTCCAGCGGCGAATGGCTCCTCAAAAAATTGCTGGCCGATGCTCAGGTCGCTGCAGGCAAGAAGATTCCATGCCTCATGATCGGTGTGGGGGCGGAGAGCGAAGTGAGGACCCGGCCAGACTTGATGAAAAAAATCCTGGGGCAAATAGATCGCATCTGGACTCGGGACGAATTTACTTCCGAGATCCTCGTGAAGGATTGCGGCTTCCCTGCCGAGCGTCTTTCGACAGGGGGCGACCTTGCGAATATCGTCCTCTCAACACTGTTCGCATCGGATGCTCCAACGCCGGCAAAGGATATTGACCTCGGACTTTGCTATTATGATGAGCGCATCAATAGAGGCGATATTGTTGTCTTGAGAAATTTTGTGAGGGAGTACAGCCGCGATAATTCGATCCAGTTTTTTGCCAATGAAACGAGAGAAGAAAAGGATTTCGAACCTCAGACGTACAGAAAGATTACGGGGGGATTCCGACGCTTGATCGGAAAGCAGAAGATGACTTTCTTTGCTCCCGATTATCAAAAGGGAACGCTTCCGGATTTGGTGAATCATTACGCCGGTTACCGCACTGTCTTGTCTTCCCGCTACCACGCGCTGTTGACGGCCGCATGGGCAGGTTGCAGAGTTGTAGGACACGGAAGGAGTTCAAAGTTGTCCGCGCTGACGCATGAGCTTGGTATCCCCCTCGTCGAAAACCCAATCACCGTTTCTAAGCTCAACGAAGCCGTGGACAAAGCTTGTGTTGTTGATAGGGGTAAATTGGAAGAAATGAGCAGGCGGGCAGGAAAAGCGGTTGCAGAATTGCAGGCGACGATGGACGAAGGTCTGCAGTGAAGCTACGTGCCTTCGTTTATCTAACGATGTTTTCAAGTGCGTGCATATGCACGGGGTGCCTTATGTTGGTCAAGTTAACCTCGTGGCCGCGAATGCGAGCGTCCAACTCGATGTAAAACGGAATTATATGCTTTCCCGCTTCCGCGGGAATGATGAATTGGCCAACTTTCTGCCACTCAGTTGCTTGCATCAAAGCCATAGATGAAGGGTAACGCGCTTGCGGCGTGCATTGTACCAAATATTCGTCTACTTTGAGAGTATTGTTAATCGGCTTCTCATGTTAGCGGCCGGTGCGTTCATTGTGCCTGCCGGGGAAGAGAATCGGCCAAATGATAAAATTCTGCTGCTCCGCACTGATGCTTCGATCGGCGACTTTGTCTTATTCTCTGCAAGGCTTCGCGAATACCGGCAGCTGTTTGCGGGGAAGAAGATTACTCTTCTGGTCGCCACCCAGGTGCGTGAATTGGCGGAGCATTGCCCGTACATAGATGAATTGTGGAGCATCGATGTCAAAAAGTTTCGGTCAAGCCCGGCCGAACACCTCCGCTGGTTCAAGAGACTGAGAAACGCGAGGTTCGGCATGGCCATCTACACACCCTACTCGACCTCTGGGGGCTATGTCGAATGTCTTGCCGGATGGACTAGTGCACCAAGACGAATCGCGTTTCAATGCCTGGATCGCATTCGCTTCCGGCTCTCCCCTGAGCCGTATTTTACTGAGCTGGTACCGACCGTCACGGAATGGAAATTTGAAGGAGAGAGAAACCGAGACATGCTTCGATATCTAGGGTATGAGAAGTTTGACTCAGACTCAAAAGGCGAAATCTGGCTCGATCCACATTCCCTTAGTAGCGGCGAGAAACTTCTGGCACAATTAGGAGGACGCCCGTACGGGGTTATTTTTCCAGGTGCGGGCCGGACAATACGACAATGGCCTGCCGATAAAATTGTCGATTCGATAAAACTTGCCTCCCTACCTGAGCTATCTTGCTGGGTAATTTGCGGGGCAGCCAATGACAGTGCGATCTGCGCTCAAGTTGCAAGCCTATGCGATCTGCAGGGCATCAGGACTCTCAATCTCTGCGGCAAGACCTCGCTTGGTGAATTTGTGTTGATCATCGCGAGATCAAGACTGTGCCTTACGACCGAATCGAGTGCCGCTCATATTTCCAGCGCAGTCGGTGTTCCGTGTGTTGTCCTCGTTGGGGGCGGGCATTACGGAAGGTTTTTCCCCTATCCTAATAATGAGCTGGCGATCGAAGTTAAACATGAACTTCCCTGCTATTATTGTTACTGGAGGTGCATCCGTGATGAAGTTGAATGCATCACAAAAATTACGGCAGAACAGACGGCTTTTGCACTAAAGACAGCAATGAGTCTAGACAAACGACCAACGTGAATATATGTCTGATGAAAACAACTCCTAGATTCGAATGTCATTTTAGGAGTCATTAAGTTGGAACTCATTTCCGCCCCCAAATATTCGCTTCCAAAGTCACCTCTCAAATTGCTGGAGATGCTTGCCGGGCTTCTGCTGGTGGTGTACATCATCAGCATTCAGCCCTTGTTGGGAATCGCGCTGGTCGGAATCGTTTTGTCCGCGATCCTTGCTCATTTTTTTCCCGTGACGACTCTCACCCTCGCGATTCTTCTCGGTCAGGTTGCAGAAACAGAACTTTCCAAGGTCCTCGGAATTGATTCCAAAGGATTCCATTTCGGTTCTGCGTGGGTTCGTCTTACTGATCCGCTTGTTGCAGGTATGGTCATAAGCATGGCAATCCGCCTGTTCAATGAAGCTGGATTATTATCGAAGTTTCTTAGAGGACCGGCGCTGTTATTCACCTTCTTCCTGGCATTCCTTTTTCTTCAAGTACTACGAAATATACCCTCTTTTGGCATGGCCGCACCGGGTGAATTCCGCACCTACTATCAATTTTTCTTGTTGCTTCCATATGTTTCTTTCAGCGTACGTTCATCTGCCGACAGGGCTCGGCTCTATAAGGTTCTTATTGCTCTCGCATTCTCCTTCGTTCTTTGGGGGTTCATACGAGCATGGCTGATCTTTCACTTTCATTTTGCCCCCTACGATAAATGGCTGAGCGGTACCGGATCGTTGACTCTTCTCTACGGATTGTTTTCCCTCTATCTCGCTCAAAGGGAAGGTCAAGTGAAGTTGCCTGCCCCGGTCTTGTACTCCCTCTATTGGATTGGCATCACCATGATTCTCATTGCCAGTACGCGTGCTGTCTGGTTGGCCGGCGGTGTTGGCATGATCACTGTCTGGATCGGGAACCGGAGTTCAACGGGTAAGAATTTGAAGACGCTTCTCTTAATTCCGCTCTTTGTACTACTGTTAATTCCCATTTTTCAGTATTCTGGGCTGGACATCATTGAATTTATCAGGCTGCGCCTTGTCGCATTCACCGACTTTCAATCCGATCCCACCGCGCTGTGGAGGTTCCGTTACTGGCTCGCGACGATCGATCAGATAATCCAGCATCCCTGGTTCGGATCCGGTTTTGGTAAGGATTTTGGAATTTATATTCCTGAATTCAAAACTATCGAAACGACATCTCCGCATAATCTCTACCTGGCCGTCGTTTATCAGATCGGGTTCATCGGGTTTGCATCATATCTTGCGTGGGTTATTGCGCTCGGAGTTCATCTCAAGAGGAGCAGACCCCTGGCGGGAATCGACCAGGCAGTTGTGTCTTTGGCCGGACTTATCCTGATAACTATCCACGCGTACGGCATTGCGTACTCTTTTGAGAGATTATTTCTTCCCTGGACTTTCGTTGGCCTGGCATTTTCCTATTTGCAGAATGAGAAAACAGCTCTTGACATCGTTCCAACACTGGAGGAGATCACACCATGAATATAGTGCGAGTGCAAAGCTGTATCCGGCTGGCCGCAGTGGTTCTATTAGCCGTTGCCAATGTGTCGGCTGCTACGTACTATGTGGACCAAAGACATCCTAGGTCGTCGGATGCAAACCCCGGGACGTCTGTTCTCCCGTTGACCACCATTCAAGCCGCCGCGGATCGGGCAAAGGCTGGCGATACCGTCTTCGTCAAAGATGGAAATTATCGTGAGTCAGTGGAAGTAAAAAAATCCGGCGTCGCCGGGGCAATGATTGTTTTCAAAGCGATCGGCGACAGCGTGGGGGTGAAGGGTTCCGATCTTGTTTCCGGCTGGAGCGAGTGGAGAGACGGGGTTTGGAAAAAAGAGGGATGGAGTATCAACAGTCAACAAGTTTTTGTTGACGGCCGTCTGCTGGCGCAGATCGGAGGGAATCCTCTCTTCTCACCCAAAAAACTGCCGGCAAATGGCTCGGGAACGGCAGATCTTGTCGATGGTAGTTTTTATTTCGACAATGCCGCGCGCGTATTGTATGTTCGCCCATTTCATCAGACAGACCTGAACAAGTCGCGGGTGGAAGTGAGCGTCCGTCCGTACCTATGGCTCGTTTCGAAGAAAAACTATATTGCAGTATCCGGTTTTAAGTTTCAGCACTCCAATACATCCGCGACGTACGCGAATGGATGGCCGGCTGTCAATATTGGGGGCACACATTGTCTCGTAGAGAATAATGAAATTACCTGGTGTGATTTCACGGGACTAGGAGGAACGGGGAAGTCGGAAGTTGTCCGGAACAATATCTGCGACCATAACGGAAATACTGGCATGACTTTTTCAGGCGATGACATTACAATGGAGAAGAATAGGACAAACTATAACAACTACCGCGGTTTCAATGTTGACTGGGAGGCGGGGGGGGTGAAGAATGTACGCATAACTAATTCCACGATTACTGGTCATACATCGATCGGCAATCAAGGGCCCGGAATCTGGTTCGATTCATTCTGCGACAGCGATGTTATTTCTTCCTGTATTGTTCAGGATAACCACGGTGCGGGTATCTTCTACGAGATCTCAACAAATGCCCTTATCAAAAATAACATCGCGGTTGGGAACAGCAGCCACGGCATTTATGTCTCAGCCTCGAATGGATGTGTCGTCGCAAACAATCTCGCGTGCAAGAACCTGAGAGGGATTGTCGTGCACGGAATACCACGAAGCGGTTACACACTCGAGAACAACTTAGTCGAGAACAATATTGTGGGAGAGAATTCAGAGGCAGACCTGGTTCTTGCGAAACCCGGAAACGATTGCCGGGGAAATACGAGTGACTACAACCTGTTGTTCGAGCCGCACGGTTCGCAGAAAATGAAATACGGTTGGGACAAATCCGTGAGTTCGCTAACGGGTTGGCAGGAGATCACTGGTCAGGACCGACACAGCATTCAAGGCGATCCACAATTTGTCAATGCGGGGGGCACTGATTTTCACATAACGGCTGAAAGTCCCGCCGCAAGGCACGGTAGACCGGAAAAGATGGTAACCACCGATTATGATGGCAGGCCGAGAGACCCGCTGCGAAACGATATTGGACCGTACCAAATCCATTAAGAATAGCAGAACGCGTCTCTTCCTTCTCCTGCGAACCCAAGCTCGGCGCACAGCCCACCGATCATCTCGACAACGAGTCTGGATAGCGTAGGTTGCGCACGACAAATAGACGCTCGTTTGTTTTACTTCGAATTGGAATTATGGACCCAAAAATCTCCATCATCACCCCTTCCTTTAACAGCGCAAAGTTTATTGAAGATGCCATTCAAAGCGTAGTCCGCCAAAACTACAGCAATGTCGAGCATATCGTCGTTGACGGCGGTTCATCTGATGGAACGGTTGGAGTTCTAAAACGGTACGGCCATCTAAAATGGATTTCGGAGAAAGATGACGGCCAGAGCGATGCGTTGAATAAGGGCCTCGCGATGTCGACGGGCGATATCGTGGGATGGTTGAATGCTGACGACGTTTACCTTGAAGGTACTTTTGCCAAGGTCGTCCGCTCTCTCGCGGATCCTTCTACCGACGGCGTTTACTCGGATTTCTATTTTACGGATGAAAACCTCCAACCCACCAGAAAGATCAAGTCGCACAATCCTGTACGGTGGCTTTCACTCTTTCACTGTTACATTCCTTCGGTAACTTTCTTCTTCAAGCGGAAAATAATCGATCGGGGAATTACATTTGACAAGAATATGCACCTATTGATGGATAAGGATTTCTTTGCCAGAATTCTTTATGCCGGGTTTAGACTCCGTTATGTAAATGACTCATTCTCAAAATTTCGCTGGCACAAGGAGAACAAATCCCTCCAGTCGGTGGAGGATGCAAGCGTCCGATTGCGCGAAGGATTGACGATCTTTAATCGCTATTCGTCTCATGCCGTTCCAGTAACTCCTTTTACTCAATGGTGCTACCGCATTCTTGACGATGGCGTCCTCAAGGTCCTTCGAAGAGTACTGGTCCTGAGAGAAACATTTTCAAGGCTTTGGTCATCTCAATGATTGTAACTGTCAACAGAAAGTCGGATGTTGTAGCGGCCTTGATGTTTCTGGACGCTGCCGGTGTAGACTATGTTTGGATACATGGCTATGAGAGAGAATTGGAGAGCGACGTCGATCTCGCAGTTTCCAAAGCGGCCTATGTCAAGTTGTCGTCTGTCTTGAGGGATTTCTGCGAGCGATTTCAATTTCGCATCGTCCAGGTCTTACGGCATGAATTCACGGGGTATTATTTCGTGCTCGCGAAAACGGAAAATGCAGCCTGCCGTTATCTTGTCCTCGATTTTTGTACGGACTACATGCGTGACGGAAGGACCTTGATCCGTTCGGAAGAATTCATCAAGGGGAGAATGTTGAGGGGCGAGTTCTATATTCCGAATCCCGCAGTCGAAGGAGAGTATCTCTTCTTGAAACGCACTCTGAAGGGAGCGTGGCTTTCGCATCACCGGGAAGCGTTCCAACAAAAACTCCTGGCATCGGAAAAGGAGCTCTCTTCGAGAATAACCCGGCACATAGGGGTGAAGCGCTCCGCTGAGTTCATGACGTGTGTGCACGAGAATGATCTCGCGACGCTTAACAAATCAGTTCAACGATTCAGAAAAGCAATTCTTGGCAGGTCGCTTGTTTTTTCTTCCGGAGACGTATTCGTTAGCGGAATGAAGGAGTTGATTCGACTGATGAAGAGGGTTCGACGGCCGACTGGATTGTTCTTGGCCATGATGGGGCCAGACGGGAGTGGAAAATCAACTGTTGCTGCGCAAACCGCCTTGATTCTTGCACCCGCTTTCCGAAAGATAGAACTTATGCATTGGAGACCGGGATTTCTTCCCGAATTCTCCGGCGCGAACGCAGCGAATGGAGTAACGAATCCTCACAAATTCGAAGAAAGAGGCAGGCTGCTCTCCACGCTCAAATTTTTTTATTATCTTCTCGATTTTGTGCTAGGATATTGTTTCAAGATTGTCCCCCTTAGAATTAAAAGCACGTTGGTCTTTTTTGACAGATACTATTACGATTTTCTGGTCGACCAAAAGCGCTACCGGATGAACGTGCCACGTTGGATCGTGAAGGCTTGTGCGGGCATCGTTGCAAGGCCGGACGCTGTTTTCTTCCTTCATGCGAAACCAGAGGTGATCCTCGAAAGAAAGCGAGAGATGTCGCGCGAAGAATTGACACGCCAAAACGATGAAATCGAAAAAATGGCACCACTGCTTAAGGGAAATTTCCACAGCATTGATGCGAACAAGACAATCGACGAGATCGTGATGGCCCTTGTCCACGCTTCCTTCGATATCATGGCCTCGAAATCAACGGTGGCCTGATGCAATACCGAACGCTTGGGTCAACGAGCCTTTCACTTTCGATTATCGGACTTGGCTGTTCTCGCCTTGGCACTCTGATCGGGGAGAAGAGGTTATCGGATCAACTGATTGGTACTGCGGCGGACAGCGGCATAAATTTTTTTGACACGGCCGATTCATATGGAAGCGGTTCGAGTGAGGTTGTCCTGGGCAGGTCGTTGCGCCTTTTCCGCAATCGGATGATTATCGCTTCAAAAATTGGCTATCCAGTGTCGCCATCCGCGAAGCTTCTATCCAGAGGTTTGTCGGTCTTTGGCTACCAACGACAGTATTTTGCTCCTCAATATCTTCGAGCCGCCGTCGAGAAATGCTTGCGCCGGATTGGAACGGACTACCTGGATCTTCTGCAACTGCATAATCCTCCGCCATCTCTCTCCGGTTCTGAGGAGTTATGGGATACCTTGAAGGAATTGCGAAAAGCCGGGAAGATTCGATATTTTGGAGTATCTGCAAAAGATCTGGGAGATGCAGGCGCCTTCACGGGAGTTCACGGGATCACATCATTTCAAATTCCGATGAATATTTTTAATTTCCGCGAGGCTTCGCAGGTCACGGATCGATTAACGAAGTATTCGTTTGGTGTCATCGGAAGGCAGGCGTTTATTTCAGGCGCACTGTTGAAAGGCGAGTATGGAGCGGAGATGGACTTGACCTCTGAAGCTCAAAGAGACGTCGTTACCTTGTTGCGGGATTCAAAATTGAGCCCATCCGAATTTTCCCTAAAATTGTTCTCAAAGATGGCCGGCTTAACAAGTATGTTGATCGGCACTTTGAACCCAGGGCACCTCAAAAAGAATGCGGAGACGGTCAGCGGGTCCACCGTGCCGCCTCAAATTATGCAATACCTTCGTCTTTGATTTTCAGAGGGACAGGAGTACTCCGGATTATGGTACGCGATGCTCAGAAAATAGATCAAAACACTGAATTGAGTTGTGACATTTGCATCGTTGGTGCGGGAGCATCCGGCATCACGGTGGCGAATGAATTATCAACATCTCATTTGAAGGTGATTCTACTGGAAAGCGGCGGCATGGGTAAGGAGAGCGCCACACAGAATCTCTACCGGGGAGAAGTCGTAAACCCGGACCAACACGGGGCTCTCCATTTATATCGCGAACGATCGTTCGGTGGAACTACGAATGTTTGGGGGGGACGCTGCGCTCCTTTCGACCCCATTGATTTTGAATCGCGGCCGTACATCCCCGATTCCGGTTGGCCGGTGAAGAGACAAGATCTCGACGAATATTATCAACGGGCACATCGTTATTGTGAGGCCGGCGAGTATGAATATTCTGCCTCCAAAGCTCTGCCTTCCTGTCAACCTGCCATTGAGGGTTTTCACTCCGATGATCTTCTTACGGACTCGATCTGGAGGTTTAGTCCGCCTACGAACTTTCGAAAGCTTTTCTACCATACGCTTTCGGTCTCCAAGAATATAGACATTCTTCTCCATGCGAATTGCCTTAAGATAATCCCGAATGAATCTGGCACGGCGATCGACAAAGTCCTGGTCTCCTCGCTCGGACGAAATCCCTTTTTTATCAAGGCCAAGAAATTTGTTCTCGCGGCAGGGGGCTTGGAGGTTGCCCGACTTCTGCTTTTGTCCAACGATGTACATGCGAAGGGAATTGGAAATCAGGAGGATCTGGTCGGACGCTATTATGGTTCGCATATTACCGGAACGTACGGCAAATTTGTATTTAGCCGCGGCAAACGCGTGCAGTGGGATTTTGATCGCACTGCGGACGGGGTTTACTGTCGAAGAAAATTCACAATCAGCGGCAGGAAACAGAAGGAATTCTCTATTCTGAATATGAGCGGCATGATCGATCATCCGCTGGCGTCCGATGCGGCTCACGGCAACGGAGTGCTCTCGTCGATGTATCTCTTGAAGCGATTGCTGAGCTCTCGCATTCCGCCGGAATATAGCAGATCGCTCTCAACCCTTGGGAAATATCGCGACGTGATTTCTCACGTCCGGAACATCCTTCTCGATGCGCCTGGACTAGCGAAATTCTCAGTTAAATGGGTTGATCGGCGTATCCTGCGATATCGAAAACTCCCCTCGGTAACGCTTCCGAGCAAGATTAACGAATACTCGTTTCATTTCGATTCCGAACAATCACCTAATTCCCAAAGCCGAGTTACACTTTCGCGCTCCGGTCGTGATTTCTTCAACCTGCCTCAACTGAGAGTCGATTGGAGAATAAATAGCGGCGACATTCAGATGGTGGAAAGAACATATCAGTTTATCGATGAGGAACTCCGCCGTTCGGGGGCCGGAATGCTGCAATTCGATAAGGATTCAATCTCGGAGGTCTTGCGGACTACCCTTTCCGTTGGAAGTCATCATCTTGGGACAACGCGAATGGCAGATAGCCCGAAAAGAGGGGTCGTCAACGCACATTGCGCGGTCTTTTCAATTCCCAATCTCTACATCGCCAGTCCATCAATATTCGCGACGACAGGGTATGCAAATCCCTTGCTGACAACAGTCGCGTTCTCCATACGGCTTTCCGATCACCTTAAGCGTAATTGAATGAAGCAGGGTTGCCATTGATTCGAATTCTGATTTCAGCATACGCGTGTGAACCGAACAAAGGCTCCGAGCCAAGCGTTGGTTGGAATTGGGCAGTCAGCCTCTCTCGTCATTGCCAGGTTGTTGTTCTTACGCGCGCGAACAACAGAAATGTCATAGAGCAGGAGTGCGCGAAGGGCGGAATAAATAATCTTAGCTTTCTTTACTTCGACCCCCCCCTTCTTGCCCTCCTGAAGAGACGCTCCTTGATCGGGAACAGGCTGTACTATTTCATGTGGCAAATTGGTTCCGTGCGACACTTGCGCCGACATAATCTGCACGAAGGTTTCGACGTTATACACCATTTAACATATAACACTTTCCAAATACCCGTTCCGATGTACGAACTCAATTCGACCTCTGTTTGGGGACCGGTTGGAGGTGGAGTCATCGCCCCTCTCGGACCGTTTTTCCGTCTCGGTCTCTGGTTTGGGATTGTGGAATGGCTACGTACGTTAATGACCATTGCTGGGAGGCGCCGGATTGGGGTACGAAAAGCGCTCGATAGGTACACGGAAGTCATTTTTGCAAACACTGATACGGCCCGCTTCCTCACGGAAGATGACAGACCCGAGAAGGTCGAGCTGGAGACAGGAATAAAGAATATTGATCCCAAGGGCGAACAGAGAAGTTACCAGCTCTGCGATGCACCTAAGGTTCGCCTTCTCTTTGTGGGATCACTGATACCTCGGAAGGGATTGCATCTTCTCTTGGATGTAATGGCGGAGATGGAGGATCGCTATAGCCTGACCGTCGTCGGCACCGGGGGCCTGGAACAGAAGATGAAATCGTTCGTGCGAGATAGGAACTTAACTTCTAGGGTCATGTTTTCAGGATTTGTCCCGCGCAGTAATCTTCCGAGTATTTATGCCACCCACGATATCTTTGTATTCCCGAGCCTTCGAGACACGTCAGGAAACGTTGTTCTCGAAGCGATGAGCTGCGGCGTACCGGTGATCGCATTTGATCACCACGGGATGAAAGATGTCATTGGTGACGAAGACGGAATCAAGATTCACGTCGGCTCATACGATCAGATGGTGGGCGACTTCAGGAAAGCGATCATGCAGCTTGCTGGCGACGAGAAATTGCGAGAGAGATTGGGATCCAACGGAATCATTAGAATCAAGAAGCAATATCTTTGGGAAGAGAAGGCGGGGCGAGTTTATAACCTCTATAAAAGAATTATTCATGCGGATACTTCAGGTTCATAATAGATACCTTTATGCGGGCGGCGAGGACGTCATCGCGGAGCGGGAGAAACAACTCCTGATCTCTCATGGGCACGAGGTTGTCCAATTCCAGAAAGACAACAAAGACATTGAAACGTATTCGCTATTTCAAAAGACATCGCTCTTGTGGAAAACGGCGTGGTCCGGGATAATCTATGGTCAGATTCGTGCTAATTTCCGGGAAAGTCGCCCGGACATCTGTCATGTGCACAATTTTTTTCCTCTTGTGAGTCCCTCTATATATTACGCCTGCGATGAATTGAAAATCCCCGTCGTGCAAACACTTCACAATTATCGGCTGCTGTGTGTGAACGCTTATTTGTTCAGAAACGGGCATGTCTGCGAGGAGTGTATTGGCCGGACCACGTATCATTCCCTCAGGTACGGCTGTTACCATGATTCAGTTATTCAATCTTTCGCAGTTGCGAATATGATCCAGACTCACCGCAAGCGGCAGACGTGGAACGAGAAAGTCGATGCTTATATCTGCTTGAGCGAATTTTCAAAGGGAAAGTTTGTCGACGGCGGATTGCCAGAGCAGAAACTTTTCTTAAAGCCAAATTTTCTGGAAGAGGATCCGGGGGTATCAAGAGACGATGGTGGATACGTTCTCTTTGCCGGCCGACTTGAGGAATCGAAAGGTATCCAGGTTCTATTAGAGGCAGCTAAACAACTTCCTAGTTTGATGTTTAAGGTGGCAGGCGATGGACCGCTACAGAAGCGAACGAGTTCGGCCTTGAATGTCGAACTTCTGGGTCGCTTGGCCAAACAAAAACTCATGCAATCTCTGAAAAAAGCTTCCCTGCTAGTGTCTCCGTCGATTCTCTACGAAAATATGCCCCTGATCATTTGTGAAGCATTCGCCAACGGCAAACCGGTCATCGCTAGCAGGCTGGGAGCGATGGCGGAGATGGTAACAGATGGAAAGACAGGCCTTCTTTTTGAAGCAGGAAACGCACAAGACCTTGCCGCGAAGATTTCCTGGGCCGTCTCTCATAAAGACGAAATGCGCGCAATGGGCATGAATGCGCGAAAGGTCTTTGAGCAAAAATACTCGGCTGAAACAAACTACACGAAGCTTATGGCAATCTACTCTCAGGCGGTCGAAAATCGGCGAAACCGGAAGAAGTAATGATCGAATCCTACCTGAAACTCTTCGGTCCACAGTCCGCGGAAGAACCACGCTATGTCGCGATTCCAAACCTCGCCGAGCCGAGACTAATCCTTCCAATCCTCAACAGGAGAGTATTTACCTCGGCCCTGCAGATTCAAAATACCGCAGCTCCGGGCAACAGGCTCAAAAAAACCATCCTCGGAGCAAGCTACCCTCTTCCTACGCTGATTTTCAGATCCAACATGTTCTCCGGGACGCCATTGCTCCGCGACCTTCTCGGCTTTATTTCAGAAAAGGGGGGATGGAAACTTCCGATCGCCCTTTCCGGCTATTGCGGGAGCAAAGGGAACAACAGGAAACTGACTCTCCAGATGATGGAAGAGAATGGAAAAATCCTCGGCTACGTCAAGATTGCCGATAATCCGGAGGCAGCGAGATTTGTTCACGCAGAAGCCAATGCTTGCAGCTCGATCGCCGCGTTGAATCTGAAACTCATCGAGGCGCCCCGGTCAATTTTTCTAGACGAGTGGCGTGGCTGGACTCTTTACGGACAATCAAACATCGGCGATGGGACGGCATCGATGGGGTACGATCTAACCACCGGAGTTGCCGATGCCCTGATCGAAGTCGCGAAAAATTCAGCTGACCGTGATGGCAGGGAGAATTATCTTGCGGCGCTCTCGCAGCGTGTGCACGACCAATCGACTTTGCTCGGTACGAAGATTGTCGATATGGTAAATAAGAGCATTGCCGCTGCCCGGGCTATTGGCTTTCCTTTGGTGTTTGTCCACGGCGATTTTGTTCCGTACAATGTCAAACGGAAAGGTGAAAAGTACGCCGTGTTCGACTGGGAGTTCTTTCTCCCAAAGGGACTTCCATTCTCCGACCTGTTCCATTACCTTTACCAGGGGTATCACCAGATACATGACCTCCCTCCCGGGACTATTATGCGAGAGAAAATCTTCGGTCACCGTTCCAATATGCATCTGATAAGGAAATACGCCGAATCGCTCCTGATTCCGGATTCGGCAATCCCTCATTTCTTCCGGCTTTATCTTGCAGAGAATTTCCTCTTCTATATCCAACACAATCTGGGGACATCTTCCCGCGAAAATCAATTTCTCAGCGGATTGAACTGGGCAGATCTTTTGTGATAAATGCAGATCAAATACCGACCGTGGACGTTCTTTCTGTCAAAATCAGCTTGCTTGATCTACAAGGGACCGCGGCGGCGTTCTCTCGTTGGATTGACCGGGGTGAAAAGAAAAGAGTTTGTGTGACCCCTGTTAATTGCCTCCTCTGGGCGAGGGAGGACCAGCGGCTGATGGATTTGTATAATTCTTCGGATATGAACACGGCCGACGGCGTCCCGATTGTGCTGGCGTCTAAATTATTGGGTGAGCCGATCCAGGGGAGGGTGACCGGCCTTGATTTTCTCCCGTACTTTGCGAAGGTTGCTGCGGAGCGCGGCTACAGCTTCTTTTTCCTCGGCGCAAAGGAAGGGGTAGCGGAGGAACTCTCGAGGGTCCTGAGAGAGTCCTATCCCTCGCTGAATGTTGCTGGGTGCTACTCGCCCCCCTTTGCTGAGAGATTCTCGGAAGAAGAAAACACGAAGATGATCAGTATGATCAATGCGCTGAAGCCGAACGTTCTCTGGGTAAGCCTGACCGCACCGAAACAGGATTTCTGGATCGAGGAGCACTTTGACCGGCTGGACGTGAACGTTGCGATCGGAGTTGGCGGTGCGTTTGAAGTAACGGCAGGGTTGATTCCCCGATCTCCTGCCTGGATGCAAAGGTATAGCCTTGAATGGCTTTTCCGATTCATGCAGGAACCAAGGCGTCTGTTCCGGAGATACCTGGTTGAAGCGCCGATGTTCATTCCTTTGGTGTTGGCTCAAGTCGTGAGAAAGAAATTGGGTATCAACGCAAAACTCGGCTGAGTTTCGGATAAAACCTCCAAGTTACCCTCTCCCCGAAGGCAAGTACTTCGTCATTCATCCTTCGACTCCGCCCCGCTTTCGCGTGCCGCGAACGCGGGGCGTCGCTCAGGATGACTTCTAAATCTTAACACCTCCCTATGAGTTACCCTGCACGATCCTCTCCCGGCCCGACAGGGTCGGGACGGGAGAGTCGAGGGACGAAGGGCGAGTTCTGTTATGGAATACAGTCGCTCATCCTTCTGAGCCGTAGGCTCATGCGCCTTCGGCGCAGACTCACTCGCTCCGCTTGTTCGCTCCCGCCAAAAGACGGCGGGACGGGAGAGTCGAAGGGCGAAGGACGTTCAATAACAAAGGGGGAGAAATGAAAAAGGCATGGGTCTATATTTTGCAGTGTTCAGATGGCTCGTACTACACCGGCTGCACCACGAACTTCCAGCAAAGGCTGTCCGACCACTTCGAGGGAAAATACAAAAGCTACACTTCAAGCCGGTTGCCGGTAAAGTTGTTGTGGGTGGAAGAATGCGTTGACATACGGGATGCCATCGTTCTTGAGCGACAGATAAAGAGATGGACACGCAAGAAGAAAGAAGCGCTCATGCAGGGAAATTGCGGACTGTTGCGCGAATTGTCTCGTTCAACGCGAACTAAAACGAAACTCGCCTCAAGATTGAATTCCTAATCATCCTTCGACGCGTTCGTTCCGCTTTCGGCGGGACTCACTTGCTCAGGATGACTTTTTTACTTTTCACTGATTTAAATAGAATATTCACTCATCCCGAGCGAGTCCCGCCGCAGACGCGCTGTGGCTCATCCTTCGACGTCTTCGTTTCGAGTTCGTCTGAACTCACTTGCTCAGCACAACACTTTACCTTTTTAACCATCTTATTATCTAGTCACCCTGAGCGATCCCGTCCCGCTTTCGCGTGCCGCGAAAGCGGGACGGGAGAGTCGAAGGGCGATGAGACGAAGCGTATTCGATTGTCATCCTTCTGAGCCGCAGGCTCATGCGCCCCCGGCGCAAACTCACTCGCTCTGCTCCCGCCCAAAAGCGGCGGTCGAAGACTCGTCTACGACCCTACGGGTCG
>Ga0265338_10002467_pt1 | contig 27633 bp, 17 predicted proteins | sample 42126metaG_FD_193579 | JGI IMG/M metagenome (GOLD analysis project Ga0265338, IMG submission 193579) | Rhizosphere microbial communities from Carex aquatilis grown in University of Washington, Seatle, WA, United States - 4-21-26 metaG | ecosystem: Host-associated > Plants > Roots > Rhizosphere...
CTGGTTGCCGTAGATCATGAACAGGTACTTCATCGCGAGTTCCTCTCTCTCGGGTCCGTCACCGAAGGAACGGAGCCGGGCCGGCTTCCTCGACATGCCCCGCAGAAATTTCGGCTATCCGATCATGGCACCCGCTAGCCCGCCAGCTCAGCCAGGTCCTCGGGGTCAGCCTGATCCGCGCCGCGCCCATGTTCTCTGCCAGGTGGCTGAGCGAGCCGGTGCCCGGGATCGCCAGCATCACCGGCGACCGGGCCAGCAGGTAAGCCAGCGCGAGCTGGGAGGTGGTCGCGCCGTGCCGCCCGGCCACGGCCTTCAGTCGCTCCGGATGGCAGGAAGCTGCCAGCCCGGCTGGCCCGCTTACGCACCCGTTCATCGAATCTAAATTCCTTGAATTACTTAAGCCTCCTTTAATTAATACTTAAGCCTTTCTATTACTTATCCCGATTTTCCCGCTGATACCGTGCATCACGTTCGCATCGCGAACAGGAAAACTTCCGGTATCAGCCCCAGCGACGGGGTAAGGAGGCAGCATCATGCCCGGCAGGTTGCACCGCGTCACCCGGGGCGGCAGGCGCGCCGCGCGGCGGCGTTTCCACGGCGGGCTGCTGCTCGCCGTCTTCGCGGCGGTCATCGCGGCGGTGGCGCTCACGGCGCCGCGCAGCGGGCCGCTCACCACCGCGGTGCGGGACGCGGCCGAGACGTCCACCTCAGCGTCGGCCGAGGCGCCGGCCGCGCCGGCCGGCTGGTCGACCGTCTTCAGCGACGACTTCACCGGCCCCTCGGGCTCCGGTATCGGCTCCCAGTGGATGTACGACACCGGGCCCGGCGCCAACTTCGGCACCGGCGAGATCGAGACGATGACCAACTCGGCCAGCAACGTGCACCTCGACGGCAGCGGCAACCTCGACATCACCGCGCTGGGCAGCGGCAGCTCGTGGACCTCCGGCCGTGTCCAGACGACGAGCGCCAACGTGGGCGCGCCGGCCGGCGGCGAGCTTGAGGTCACCGCGTCGATCCAGCAGCCCGCCGGCGGCCTCGGCTACTGGCCGGCGTTCTGGATGCTCGGGCCGGGGCAGTGGCCGGAGAACGGCGAGATCGACATCATGGAGGACGTCAACTCGCTGTCCGAGGTAGCCGGCACCATCCACTGCGGCACCGATCCCGGCGGCCCGTGCAACGAGCCCAACGGCATCGGCAGCGGCCTCACCGCCTGCAGCGGCTGCCAGGGCGGCTACCACACCTACTCGATGATCCTGAACCGGACCGACACCGCCAACGAGTCGGTCACCTTCTACCTGGACGGCAACCAGTACTTCAGCGTGAGCGAGTCGCAGGTGGGCACCGCGACCTGGCAGGCCGCCTACGACCACAACCTGTCGGTCATCCTCGACCTGGCGATGGGCGGCGGCTTCCCCAACGGCGTCTGCAACTGCACCAGCCCGACCAGCGCGACGACCTCCGGCGGCACGATGAGCGTCGCCTACGTCGCCGCCTACACCACTGGCAGCGGCTCCAGCGGCAGCGGCAGCGGCGGCGGCACTGGCGGCGGCACGGGGGCCGGCGGCACTGGCGGCACCGGGACCGGCGGCAGCGGCACCGGGCCGGTCACCGGCTACCAGGGACTGTGCATGGACGTCCGGGCGGCGAACTCCGCCAACTACACGCCGGTCCAGGTGTACACCTGCAATAACTCGAGCGCGCAGCAGTGGACCGCGGTGCAGGCGGGCAGCACCCTGCACGCCCTCGGCAAGTGCCTGGACATCGACGCCGCCGGCACCGCCAACGGGACACCAGTGGACCTGTACGACTGCAACCAGACCGGGGCCCAGGTGTTCATACCGCAGTCGAACGGCGAGCTGTACAACCCGCAGTCCGGCCGGTGCCTCGACGACGCCGGCTACGGCGGCTCCGGCACCCAGCTGCAGATCTGGGACTGCGCCGACACCGCCAACCAGCAGTGGAAGCTGCCGTAGGCCCGCCTGCGGTACGGCCGGCCCGGCTGACAGCGGGGACCGGCGGCCCGCAACCTGAAGCGCGGAAGGCGCGCGCTGAGCAGGCCCGGTATCGGCCTGTCATCGGGATGGCGGGCACCGCCGGGATCAGCTCGTCAGGCGTCCCCCAGGCCGGGTTCGGTGCGGACGGCGCGATCACGTCACGGCCCGCACAATCGGGTTCAGGTCGCGGTGGACGGCCCGGGCAATGGCCTCGACGGTAGCGATCCCGTAGGACATGGTCGGGTTGTCCATGGACAGCACCACGATGCTGTACCAGCCTTTGGACCAGGTGAAGCCGCCGATGCTGTTGATGCGCCAGCCATGGGTGGCGCGGGGCAGCCATCCGTTCTTCACATGGACGGTAAGGCTTCGGGGCGCACCCGCGGGGACGCCCCACCGCTGGGTAGGGACGACCTGGGCCATCAGGTCCAGCGCGTAGTCGCGCAAGTTGTTGGTGAGCACGGTGTTGGCCGTCAGCAGGCGCCGCAGCAGGAGCATCTCGTCGTGCGCGGTGACCTGAGTCAGGCCCCAGTAGCCGCCGGGCCCCAGAATCGTCTGCCTCATGCCGGCCAGGTTGAGGAAATGCTGCAAGTAAGCGTGCCCAAGCCATGCCCACAGCGAGGACGCGGCATTGTTGTCGGACCTGGTGATCATTGCACGGACCTGGGCCTTCTCGGTACTGGTGAGGTGCCTGTGCTGATCGAACGCCTTGCGCAGCACCGCGCCGAGGATGGTCACTTTCACGATGCTGGCCGAGTCGAAGTGCGAGGATCCGCTCAGCGAGCAGGTAACCCCCGCGCTGGGATCAGCCACCCACACCGCCACCGTCGATGAGCGGCCGCGCCGCGCCGCGCGCATGTCACGGGCCAACGCGGCCGCCACAGCCGGATGCGATTTCGACGTGCAAGCGGCCGCGGCGCGAGCAAAACTCGCGGTGCGAGCAAAACTCGCGGTGCGAGCAAAACTCGCGGTGCGAGCAAAACTCGCGGTTCCAGCAAGACTCGCGGTTCCAGCAAGACTCGCGGCGACTGAATTCGCACTGGCGGGACTCGCAGCCCGGCTGGCCGCAGACACGACCAGCGCCAATGCCGGAATAGAAACTCCCGGCAGCACGAGCACCGCCGTAACCAGAAACAGCCTGTGCCGTGACTTCCCTCTGGAATCCGGAGTACTCATTTCCCTCCTCGGTCCAATTTCATGCTGTGCGCTCTCACATCACCAGGGTCAGCCGTCAGCAGCCGCCGGGCCTATGATCCACGCTGCGTCCAGCTTCACCGATAGCCGACACGCCATCTATCTGCGAAAACTTCCCGCTGCTCCATCAGCAGGCGGTGGCCCGGCAGTGCGCGCCCGAGGGCCAATCGACGGCAAACTGGCCTCGTTTCCCTATTGCGGTCAAATCTGCGACCGGTAGACGATGAGCGCATATTCAGCTTCGGTGTGGCACAGTCATGAATGGTGGGATCGATACCCTGCTCTATGGCCCAGGCGGCACGGATATCGAGTGCCTCATTCGCCGCGACCACGAGTTCCACAAAGCCAATAATCCGCGCTGCTCAGCTATTCCGGCGTAAACGGAACACGGAACAGAGTACGGATTACTATCCGTCTGACTATGCTGCCAGCGCCCAGTTACAGCCCTTGAGCCGAGCACGGACGCGGTCTCGCCATCGCCGCCGCAACCGCGGGTGGGGGTACGCACGGATACCTCAGCAACGGAAACTTCTGCTTGCGTTGTCTTGAAGCCAGTGCCACACGGGAGCAAGCTAACCGGTAGGCACTGCCGCCCCCCGGGAGGAATGCCAATGCCGGCTCGCTCTCACCGACGGCGTCTCGTCGTCGCGCTGATTACCGGGAGCATCTTCGCGCTCCTCGGATCGCTGGCCGGCTGGCCTGGGGCGGCCCGGGCGGCCGGGGCGGCGTTCAGCCCCGCTACCTGCGTCACCAGGCCAAGTACGGTGGTCCCGGGCGTCCAGATCGCCGACCCGGGGTGCGAGTTCAACGGCGCGGCCTACACCGCCCCGTTCAGCCCGGCCGTCAACGGCAGCGGCCAGCCGTCCCGGCTCTGGACCGGCATCGCCAGTGACGGCGCCGCCTACCGGGTCGAGGTTCCGCCCCGCTGGAACGGGACCCTGGTGATGTTCGCCCACGGTTACCGGGGCACCGGCAACGTGGTGTGGACCGATGATCCCCAGCTGCGCCAGTACTTCGTCGACAAGGGATTCGCCTGGGCCGCGTCGAGCTACGCGATGAACGGCTACGACCCCGGCGACGGTGTCGCGGACACCCACGACCTGCTGCAGGCGTTTCCGGCGATCACCGGATTGCGTAGCCGGCAGGTGATCATGAGCGGCCTGTCGATGGGCGGCGAGGTCACCGCGGCCGAGATCGAGGCGTACAAGGGCGAGTTCGCCGGCGCCATGCCCTACTGCGGGGTGCTGGCGGGCAACAGCCTGTTCGACTACTACCTGGGTGCCAGCGTCACGGCGGCGGCCCTCACCGGCACGAAGATCAGTTACCCGACGACGCTGGCGGCCGGACAGGCGTACACGCCCGCGTACCAGTCCGCGGTGCAGTCGGAGCTGCCCGCCCTCGGGATCACCCCCGACCCGGCCACCGGCGGGCAGGCGTTCACCACCAGCCTGACCAAGACCGGGACGCTGTGGGCGGACACCGTCGAGCAGCTGTCCGGCGGCACCCGCCCCGGTTTCGCCAGCGCGGTCGACTACTGGGACGGCTTCGGGTTCGCCCCGCTCACCCAGGTCCCGTTCCTGTTCGGCGTTTACCCCGGGCTCACCGGCGGCACCCTCGGCCTCGCCAACGGCAGCGTGGCCGGCAACGAGCACACCTTCTACACGTTCAGCGACAACCCGCTGAGCAACCTGCCGCAGGAGATCGCACTCAACCGCGCCGCGCTGCGGGTACCAGTCACGGCCGCATCCTCAGCCGACGCCCTGTCGCCGGCCGAGCTGCCGGCGATCCACGGCGACCCGGGCATCCCGGTGCTGTCGGTCCACGGGATCGGAGACCTGTTCGTCCCGTTCTCCATGGACCAGCAGTACGACGCCAGGATGACGGCGCACGGCCAGGGCGGCCTGTTGGTGAGCCGCGCCATCCGCGAAGTCACCCACTGCGGCTACACCACCAGCGAGCTGTCGTCCGCGTTCTCCGCCCTCGTGTCGTGGATCGACACCGGGAAGCGGGCCGCCGGCGACAATATCCTCAACCCGCGGACGGTCGCATCGCCGCTGTTCGGCTGCCGGTTCACCGACCCCGCTCCCGGCGCCCACCCGGAGTTCAAGGCCACCGTCCCCTGCCCGCCAGGCACCGGCACTAATACCTGAGCACGCGCCTGCGTCGTCGGCCGCGAGGCCGAGCGGGTCCACCAGAACCTGCGGGTTGTCGACGTAAGCGTGCGGGTTGGGCGCGGGGGCCAGCCCGCGGACCGCTTTGTCAGGGGCCCACGTAGACGAAGTTCGCCCAGGTCAGCGGCGACCTGTAGCGCTCCCGCATCCGCTGCTGCGCCGCCCGCAGCGCCTCTCGCGGCGAGGCCCGGCCGCCGCGCCACTCCTGGTAGAAGGCCTGCATGAGGTGGACCGTGGGCCGGTCGGCCGCGGGCCACAGGGAACCCACCACGCCGCCCAGGGAACACTGCATCAGCGCGGTCGGGAAGCTGAGCATCTCGTCCGACACCAGGTCCTCGATCCGCGCGGTGGAACACGCGGAGAGCACCGCGAACCGGGCCGCGCCGACCCCGTTGGCCAGCAGTTCCCTGATGGTGAGCAACTCGTCGCGGGCCAGCACCAGGCCGCTCGCCAGCGGGTCGGCGTCCGTGTAGGCATGCCCGGCGAAATGAAGGACCTCGAACTGGGACAGTGCCTCCCGCAGCCGCGGTTTCGTCGCCTCCGCGCCCGGCAGCCAGATGACCCTGAAGTCCGCGCCGTGACTCGCCTGCACGGCCGCGATCTCCTGCGTCGTCCGCAGCCGCGGGCCGCTGGTCGGCTCGGGCGCCTCCACCGCCAGCACGCGCGGTGCGGCCGGCATGCTCTGCCAGGCCGCCCGCGCCGCCGGCAGTGAGCGGATGTTCGGCATGTAACTGACGGCGAGGTGATCAAGCACGTGACCCGCGGACCGGCCGGGGAGCTTCGCGGCGTGCCACGGCAGTGCGGCCAGCGCGCCACAGGGAATGAAGACCACCTCCGCGGCGTCGCGAAGCCGGGGGAGCAGCTGGCTCATCCCCACCAGCCACAACCGCTCGCAAACCTCTTCGTCGATGCCCGAGAGCGGCTGCTCAAGCGCCACATCCAGGCCTCTGACCAGCTCCAGCGCCGCTGTCACGGTCAGCTCTTCCAGCTCCGCGTACTCCACGGGCGCCCCGCCCGGGCGCAGGATCAGGGCCAGGCCGCCCTCGCTCGTCGCGGCAAGGTACACCACCGTCGCCGGACCTGCCGCCTGCCGCAGCTCGACCATGGCGGGCGGCCCGTCCAGCGCTGACAGGGCGCTCTTGGCCGCGGTCGTCATGAGTGATCGCAGAACCGCCCGGTGCTTGCGCGCCTCCTCGATGGCGGCCGTGGTCGCGGCGGTGCCCGCTGGCCCGGCCAGCAGCAACTGCGCTTCGAGTCTGGTCAGCTCGTCGGTCAGCCGCTGGTACTCGCGCGCGATCTCGTCCCCGGTCAGCCTGGCGACGCTCTGGTAGTCGAGCGCACGGCGGTCAAACATCTCGGCCAGCAGCACTGCCCGGCCGGTCTCCAGGGTGGCCAGGGCGTCGTCGAGGTCGCCCGCCCGGGCCAGGCCGAACGCCGCCCGGCTGGCAACCCCGGGCGCCTTCCTGACGACCCACTCCCGGTCGGCCCGGCTGCCCTGCTGCCGGACGGCGAGGTGCACGATCCTGGTCGCCTGCTGGTAGGCCGCGCCCGCCTCGGCCCACCAGCCCTCCTGCCAGGTCAGGCCGCCCCACTGCGCGGCGATGTCGAACGCCGCGGGCAGGTTCCTGGCCTCTCCGGCAGCGAACGCCTCCTCGTAAGCCTGGCGGGCCCGCTCCCGGTCGGCCGGCTCCTTGGTAAGCAGCCACCGCCGGGTGTAGGCCGTCGCGAGGCTGCCTGTCTCGCCGACGGTCTTGCCCATTGCGAATGGACCGATTTCATCCCGGTTCCTGAAGTAGATCGCGATGGCGGCGTCGATATCAGGCAACGTGTTCCGTACCGTCAGCGCCCCAGCCAGCCTGTCCCTGATGCCACGGAGGGCGTATACCGCCGCCGGCGCTCCCCCGGTCTCGCGGACGCTCGCCTCCGCTAGCCGGACCGCCTCCTGCAAGCGGGAAACGGCGGTGTCGATCGTCTCCCGCCCGCCGTGGCGCTTGTCATCTTCGTAGCGGTACGCGTAGCCCATTCCGAGCGCCGCCAGCGCAGCCGCCCGGTCCAGTGGATTGCCGCTGATGCGCAGTGCACGCTCGCTGGCCTCGAACGCCCGGTCCAGGTCGGCCCTGATCTCGCGCTCCAGGTCGGCCCGCAAGTCCGCCTGCAGCAGCTCACGCCGACCCTCGTAACGCAGGTAGCAGGACTGGGCCAGCCCCAAGACGGCGGCGTGGTACATGCCGCCCAGCGCCTCGCGGGCCTGGGCTCCCTCGGCCTGAAGGACCTGGTCCAGCTCGCGGAAGGCCTCGACTGCGGCGTCGACCTGCCCGCGCGCGCCGCTCTCGTAGCCCATGAAATTGGCGAAGCCCGTGTAGAGCAGCAGGAACAGGCGTCGCCGGAGCGGGTCAGTGGTGTCAAGCAGAGACGACGAGAAGTAGCCGAGCCGGAGCCGGTACAAGGGATTGTCGACCCGCGTCAGCCGCTCCTGAAGTTCTCCGGTCAGCCGCGCGCGGAGCTGCCGCGCGACCGGATCGGGCTTTCCGCCTGGTACCTCGAGCAGGTCGTGGAGCCGGATGGCGTAGTCGACGTCGTCGGCCCCCCACGACCTGCGGCCTAGCAGCGCCCTGGCCTCGCCGTGGTAGCGGGCTGGATCGCGGTCAGCTGGCACGACTCCCCTCCTGACGCGTCACGCCCTACTGCGGGAAGCCACGAAACTGCCCGTAGCGCTGCATCTCCGCGATCTTGAAGATCGCGTAGAACTTGACCAGCCGCAGCCGGGTGTCGGTGCTGCCGTTGGAGGTGGCCAGGGACAGCAGGGCCGCGTCCAGGCGATCAAGTCCGCCGGTGGACGACGTGCCGACCTGCGTGACGATGCCAGCGAAGGCGTTCTCGTCGCTCTGCTCCAGCCAGCTGCCGATGATCATCGCGTCGCTCAGCCCCTGAGGCGCCTCACCCGGCCCGGCGGGAGCCTGTCCGCGGTCCACCAAGATGCCTCCTTCGCCGCCTCCGCCATGCTCGCACAAGGCAGCCCCGCATCCCTGCCGGTGACATCAGATAAGACATTGCGCTTCCGGCGAAATGTCCGGCTCGCTTCCGATTCGCTTGTTATGGATTTGTTTTCACAGAATGGGTAAATCGCAGGTTATGATACCTAGGTCCGATCGGACCGATTCGTCTTGGCTGGGGGGACGGCCATGCCAAAGCTACGGGTCCGGCTGTTCGGTCGCGCGGTCATCGAAGTGAATGACTGCGCGGTTGAGCTGACGCCGACCACCACCGCGGTTTTTATCCGGCTGCTCATCGGCGGCGGCGCGCCAGTAACCGTCGACGAGCTGCACCAAGATATATGGCCCGACTCGGGCTCGATTGATCGCGAGGGCAGGACACGGGTCCAGCGACGGATCCTGGAAATACGCGAAGCGTTTGACCCGGGCAATCCGGGCGAGAAATCGCGGGTGGTTTTGACCGAGCGCGGGCGGATCACCGCCTACCGGCCGACGCTCGCACGTGAAGATATCGACCTATTCCAGTTCATGGACCTGGTAGCCCAGGCCCGGCGCTCGACGCCGGACGACAAGATCGTGCTGCTGCAGCAGGCCCTCGGCCTCTGGACCGGGCCGCCGCTCGCGGACGTCGCCGACCTGCCCTGGGCGGCCCAGCTGCTGCGCCGGCTCAACGACCTGCGCAAGTCGGCCATGCGCGACCTGATGGATGCCTTCGACCTAACCGGCCGCGGCTACGACGCCCTGAGCACCGGCGAGCAGCTGTCCTGGGAAGTGCCGGGCGACAACGGCCTGGCGGCCTCGCTGACGGCCCTGCGCGACCAGCTCCGCAGCAACCAGCGCAAGAAGGTGTTCCGCGAGGACTTCACCGATCCCAACATCGCCATCGTCGTGATGTCCGGCGACCTTTTTACCCAGGAGGACGCCAACCTGGTCGTCGGGTTCTGCGACACCTTCGACACCGATACCGATCGCAGCATCATCATCAGCAGCGAGAGCACGCAGGGGCTGCTGTTGCAGCGGTTGTACGACGGGGACCGGACGAGGCTCGACCGCGACCTGAAGGGCGCACTGTCCCGCGTACCGAAGGCATCCGTGGAGAGCCGGTCAGCCAAGCGGCTCGGCAAGCTGACCCGCTACCCCGTCGGCACCGTGGCTACGCTGCATCACGCCAACCGGCGCGTGTTCGGGCTCGCCTACAGCCGCATGGGCAACAACCTGGTGGCCCAGTCAAGCCTCCCCGCGCTGCGTGCGAGCCTGGACAACTTGTGGGAAGCCGTTTACCTGCATGGTCAGCTGAAGCCGGTCGCGATGCCGCTCATCGGCTCAGGGCTGTCGCGGGTCCACGATGCCAGCTACGACGACCTGTTCGCGCTCATCGTCGGGTCTTTTACCGCCAGCTCACGTGGCCGGTACAGCTGCCCGGAGCTGCGAGTCATCATCCAGGAGTCCATGTTCGAGAAGATCCGGATCGCGGAGATCCTGCGGATGGCACGCCAGGAAACGCGCCGCTCCGGGTAACCCGCAGGATGCTAGCGCTTCCTGGAACCGCCCGGCCGCAGGAAGCGAATCAGAAGCAGCCAGGGACTGTTATTGAAAGCAGATGAGCGAGTTTTATCAGGAGTCGCAGGCCGCACTTCGGCGGAAGGAAGTGGCACGACGCAGCCGATCAGGAAACACGGCGGGCCCAAAGCACCATTGAGTAAACCCGGGGACGTTTCAGTGCGATGGAATTCGAGCGATTTTGAGGAGATGCGGGCGGAGGCTCTTGACGCGCTGTCCGACGTGCGTTCATGGCAGCTAGCCGAAGAGCGCTGGCCACGTATCTACCAGGTCCTGGTCGCGATGGCCGCGGCCGCGGACGTCGGCGACCCTGACGCGCTCGCGGCGGCAACCGTCCAGCTGGAGATGGCCGGCCCGTTGCGGATCATCCCGATTGACCTGGCTACCGGGCCGACACCGCCGGTCCGCGACCTGCTGAACAAGCTTGTCCATACCCTGGGCGGGCTAACCGCCGGGCAGCTGCGGGAGCCCGGGGACGCGGGAGCAGTCGATGCCGACCTACCCCGTGGTTGACCAGGAGCTTGTCGTCCACCTGTTCGCGCCGCTCGAGGGCCCGCATGCGCCTCAGGCGTACGCCCAGGTCAAGCGGATCTGGACGGCGTGCCGCGAGCAGCTGGGGATGGCCGGGCGCGACACCGCCGGGTTGCCCGGCGGCAGGTTGCCGGAGTTCCGGGCCGCTGGCCCGTCCGCGGCGGACGGAATCCTCGCTTTCCAGGAAGGCCACCGTGGCGCCCGCCAGGCAGTGCTGCGCCGGGTCCACGACGTGCTGAACCTTTCTGTCGCCCTAGCGCAGCCAGGGCCCGAGGGAAAGCGGCCACCCGAACGGGGACGGCTCGGCTCGATCAGGCCAGTGGTGCCGCCGTCGCAGCGACCGCTCAGCTGGGCTGACCACGCGGCGTTGTGGGCCCGGGCCAGCCAGCCCCGGGCAGGCGCGCTGCTCGGCGAAGCGCACGTGTTCATGGCTAGGACGCAGCCGGACCGGGCCGGCCGCGTGCTGGCCGCTGCCCGGCTGGGCCAGGACCTGGACCGGCTGCTGCCATACCGGGAAGACCGGGCGCCTGGCTGGTGGCGCCGGGGAATCACCACCGAAGCGGGCTATGCGCTGTGGGACACCGGGCCGGCCGCCGATATCGGCCGGGTCCGTGAGATCGTCCTGGTCGGCCCGGCGGACCAGGACGAGGAGCTGAGCGGCTGGGCCTGGTCGGACCGGACTCCGGCTATGCCGCCATTCGCGCGGTACCTCATGCATGCGGCGAAACTGCGCTACGAGGCACAGTTGCTTGAGAGCTGGCACGGCCAGGCCGCTGCCGACCAGGACACCGATTCCCTGGTTGCCGAGCTGAGCGCCGCGTTGTCGCCGGCGCCGCCCGGGCCCGAGAGCGCCGCACTGGTCCGGTCCCTGCGCGATCGGCTGCGAGCCGAGGAGAGCAGGCTCGTCCTGCTTGACGCGGACATGGCCCGCCTGGGGCAGACTGTCTCGCTCGCGCAGGCCAATCTGGCCGCCCAGCCGGGCTGCCGCCCGGCCGACGGTCCGACCGGGATGTTCGCGGCCGACCAGTCACTCGCCCGCTATCTCAGCGGACAGGTCGACAGCGACCGCAGCTACCTGCAGGTCGAGCTCGACCGGGCGAAGAGCATGCGGGAACTCGCCGCGGAAGCGCTCGGGCAGTTCGGCCAGCACGGCCAGTCCCCCCTCGCCGGGGCCGTCCGGGCACAGCCGGAAGCCGCCGGCGGCTCGGCAGCGGCCCGCCCGGACATCTCCGGCCGCGTATTCGTCGTCCACGGCCGGGACAGCGCGCTCGCCAAGCGCTTCTTTGACCTGCTGTACGCGGTAAGGCTGCAACCGCTCGAGTGGGAAAGGCTGGTCGGCCCGACTGGCACCACTACCCCGTTCCTTGGCGAGGTAGTGCGGCGGGCGCCGGAGCTGGCGCAGGCGAACCTTGTCCTGCTCAGCCCGGATGACGTTGTCGAGCTGCACTCAGACCTGGTTCAGCTGAACGATCACCCGTACGAGCGCGAGCGGGCGATGCAGGCCCGTCCTAACGTGCTGTTCGAGCTCGGGCTCGCATACATGGCCAATCCGCGCCGGACCATTCTGGTGGAGGTCGGCCACATGCGCCCGATTGCCGACCTGGCGGGCCTGAACGTGATCCGTTTCGACGGTTCTGCCACCGCGGTCAAGAAGGTCGTCGACCGGCTGACCCTGGCCGGCTGCCCGGTTGACACGTCGGGCGATGGCTGGCTCGACCCAAGCCGGTTCGCCGGGCTTGACGCGTACAACCGCCGCGCGACCCGCGGCACCACTGGCAACGAAGGCGGCTGATCCTGCGGAAGCGCCCATATCAGGCTGGGCATTATCGTCCGCGAAGCTGTCACGCAGGAAAAGCGGCGCCGTAGTGGAAAGTCTTTCACTCGCGAATAGTTCTGGTATTTCTTGTTGCCCTGCTTCCCTCATCGGAACCGAAAAGGAAGCGCTTCGGGCCTATCGAGGGAACCAGCCCGGCATGTCTCATTCTGCTGTGACGGAAAGGCCTAACTGATCACTTATGCACCGCCGCGAATCCGGCGGAACACTCACCGTCGGGAAGGGAACGGCAATGGGCACTCTTGTCGATATCTGGTTCATCATCATCGCCCTGATGGTGGTGGCGGCAATCGTCTTGCGCATCTTTACCAGGACGCTGTCACCGGTTCAGCTGCATAAGGTCGCCCCGGCGGCGGCGTCCCGGCTGGTGGGCGACTTCATCGCGAGCAGCTACGAGACGGACTTTGGCTATCCAAGCGGATTTTTCCGCGTCCAGCAGGCGACGGAAACAGAGGTCTTCGCCCGGGAATGGGTGACCAAGGGCAGTCATTTCACCCAGATCCTGCGCGGTTTTTACCGTGCGATCCTGCGGCTCGGCGTCCCGTTCGGCTGTCTCGGCGTGTACATCACGTTTTGCATCGCGGCGCTGACCACGCCGTTCCTGCTCTTCGCGGCGGCGACCGAGACGCTGCTGAAGTACCTGCTCCGGTCGCAGATCCGGGCCGCGCTGGTGCGCACCGGGGATGGCACCCAGGTGACCTTCACCCTCCGCGGCCCGGCTGCCCTGCTGGTAGGACGGCGCCTGGAGCGCGCCTTCCACTCGCCGCCGCTGCCGCCCCGGGTGGCGGCGCTGGCAGGCATCGCGGCCCCGTCGCCGGCCACCGGGAGCGGTCCGGCCGCCACGCCCGCGAGGGCCGCCGCGTGAGCGCGGCTGACGACCGGCCGGCGGCTGACGAGCGCCCCGCGGCTGAGGACCGGCCCGGAGAGACCGGGCTGCCGACCGGCGCGGCCGAGGCCATCCGCGCCGCCGTGCACGCCGAGTTCGACGATGTGCTGCCGTACGTGGTGGAGGCATTGCGCCGGGACAAGGCCTTCGACGAGCTTGGCGACCGCCTCCGGGCGGCCGAGCGCCGCATCGAGTCGCGGCAGGAGCGCCCGGTGATCATCGGTCTGCACCGCGTGCTCGACCGGATCAGGCACCTCGACTTCGACCCGCCGGTCAAGCAGGCTCTGGAGGAAGACCTCGCCCGGGTACTTGGCGCAGCCGGGTACCAGGAGACGGGGCAGGTCGGCGAGGACTATGACCCCGCCCGGCACGACGCCATCGACGGCCGCGCGGTGGGCGGGAAGGCGGTAGTCGCCAAGGTGCACAGCCACGGCCTGATCTCGTTCAGCGACGTGGTCGTCCGAGCCAAAGTGGAGATCGCGCCCGGACTGGTCCCCGCGGTCACGGCATGACAAGGAGCGGCTGAATCAGATGGAGCGGATATTCGGAATCGACCTGGGCACCACGAACTCCGTGATCGCCTACACCGACCCGACGGGAACCACCGAGGTGATCGCCGGGCAGGACGGCAACCGGATCGTGCCGTCGGTGGTCTACTTCGGGAAGGACGGCAGCCAGCTCGTCGGGACCAGCGCCAGGCAGCGGGCGATCATCGAACCCGAGCGGGTCGCGATGCTGTTCAAGCGGGGCATGGGCGAGAAGACCTTCCTCGACGGCGAGCAGCCGTTCGTGGTGGACGGGAAGACCTGGTCGCCGGAGGAGCTGTCGGCCTCGGTGCTGAAGAAGCTGGCGCTGATGGCACAGGACCGGTTCAGCGAGCCGGTCCGCAAGGTAGTGATCACCGTGCCCGCGTACTTCGGCGACAACGAGAGGGCCGCCACCAAGTCGGCCGGGGAGATCGCCGGCCTTGAAGTGCTGCACATCGTCAACGAGCCGACCGCGGCTGCCATCGCGCACGGCCTCGACAGCGCGTCGACCGGGCGAATCCTGGTCTTCGACCTGGGCGGCGGCACCTTCGACGTCACCGTGATGGAAGTCGCGCCCGACAGCAGCATGAAGGTGCTGGCGACCGGCGGCGACCGCAGGCTCGGCGGGATGGATTTCGACAACCTCATCCTGGACGCGATGATCGCCGCCGCCCGTCAGGGCGGCCTCGACATCGAGACCGAGCCGTGGGCCCGGCAGGACGCCTACGGCAAGGCCGAGGCGCTGAAGAAGGAGCTCTCCACACTGGACTCGGCCAGCACGTCACTGACCGGCAGCGGCCGTCCACTGCCGTTCGAGCTGGCCCGCGCCCAGTTCGAGAAGCTCATCAAGGACAAGCTGACCGCCACCGAGGACACCACGGTGTTCACGCTGGAGACGGCCGGCCTGCAGCCGCCCGACATCGACACAGTGCTGATGGTCGGGGGGTCGAGCCGGATCCCGGCGTTCCAGAACATCCTGACGCGCATCTTCGGCAAGCCCCCGGCGTTCTCGCGCAACCTCGATGAGGACGTGGCCCGCGGCGCAGCCATGCTCGGGGCCAAGGAGGGGGCGGACCTGGACCCCCGCAGCGTGCTCGCCCGGATGGCCAAGCCAGTTGACGTCTGCTCACAGGGCCTCGGCGTCTCAGCGCTCAACGACGACCGGGAGATGCAGAACTTCATCATCATCCCGCCGCAGACGGAGGTGCCGGCGCACGGCGAGGAAACCTTCAACACCGTGGAAGAAGGCCAGACCCAGGTCGACATCAAGCTGAATGAGGGCGACCAGGAAGAGCTGGAATTCGTTAAGCAGATCGCCAAGGGCACCGGACGGCTGGGACGCCCGGTCCCCAAGGGCTACCCGATCAAGGTCAAGATCGATTACAACCGGGACGGCCTGATCGAGCTGAACGCCTACGACGGCGAGACCGACGCGTTCTTGTGCAACCTCAAGGTGGAGCGGCCCGCCAACCTCACCGGATCCCAGGTGGCGAACGCGGCCAGTGCTCTGCGAAGGGTGAAGGTGAGCTGAGCATGGTTGCGACCCGTGAGCGGTGGGAGACCGCATCGGCGCTCCCCCGGGGCGCCAGCTACGAGCAGATGCTGGAGTTTTTCGGTATCCCGCCGTACAGTCCCGACGCCCTGGACGACAACATCGCCAAGAAGCGCCGGCGCTGGAACCACATGAGCAACAGCGGGAACCCGGTCGGCCGGGAAAAGGCGGCCAAGGTCCTCAAGCTGATCCAGGACATCGCGCAGGCCATCAAGCGGGGCATGACCGACGGCCAGGGCGGTGGCGCCGAGGCGGAGATCCCGGCCTCGGTCTTTGAGACGCTCGAGGAACTGTGGCGCATCCTGACCGAGTACGTCTTCGCCAACGAGTACGACGAAGCGATCAGGGTCGCCCGGGAGGCGGTCACCCGGTGGCATAGCGCCGACGCCGCCTCGGCGCTCGCCTGGGTGGTGAGCAGCCTGGTCAACGAGGCCGGCATCGCGCACCCGCAACTGATCGCCGAGGGGCTCAGTGCCGCCCAGCTCGCGGCCAGGGAGAACCCGGGCGAGGTCCGGAACTGGGAAAGCGCCGCCAGCCTGCTGATGGCCAGCTCGCGGGCTCAGGATGCCGCCGCAACCCTCGACCAGGCGGAGCGCGCCACCGGCGGTCGCGCCACCGCCATGCTCTACCTGATCAGGACCAGGGCGATGGTCGCACTGCAGCGGCCCGACGAGGCGATGGCGGCCGCCGTGCGCGCGGTGTCCAAGTCCGAGCCGGCCGTCGCCGCGGCTGTCCGTTCCGAGGCGACCGACATCCTGGTCGCCTGGGCGGCAGCCATGCTGCCGATCAGGTCCGGCGCGGAGCTCGCCCGGTACACCGAGATGATCGACGTCGCGGCCTGGTGCTCCGACGGGGTGCCGGAGGCGGAGGACCGGGTGCGGGCCTACCGGATGTGGGCGGTCAACGCGGGCAAGCGGGTCTTCGTCGGGTCAGACCGGATGCGCTCGTTCCTGGCGGTCATCACCGGCTTCATTTCCCTGCCGGTGCACAACTTCCTTCGCTCGCAGCCCGCCTGGCAGGTCTTCAACGAGGGACAGGACAAGGAGCTCACCGACGCCTTCTTCATCGTGGCCGCGCCGGCCTACGTGCAGCGGATCCACAACATCAGGTTGCCGCTGTCGTTCCAGCAGGACTAGCTAACTGCCGCCGCGGGCAAGGGCGGCCGGATGGGGGGACAGGACCGGCCCGCCGCGTGGTACCAGGTACCGCTCGGCGGGCCGGTCCTGTCTAGTTGCCGGTGTGGATGTAGCCCGCCCAGTGGCCGGGGTGGCCGGGGAAACGGTCGCGCAGCCGCCGGGTCGCGCTGTGCAGGGCGAAGCTAGTCAGCGAGGTATCCGGCGGCGCGGTGCCGCCCCTGGTCAGCTGACGGTAGAAGTCTTCGGCGATCATCCCGGCGGTGCGGTCGCCGACCGGCCACAGGGTTCCGACCACGTTCTGGTAGCCGGCCAGGTGGAACGCTCCCGCTAGGTGCACGGCCTCGTCCGCGAGGCCGAGGCTGGTCACCGCCGAGTCGCACGCCGAGAGGTACGCGAGTTCGCTGGCCAGGCGCAGGCTGCCGATGTCGGCGACCGTGAGCGGGCTGGTGTCGTAGTCGTAGAGGACGAGCTGGCTGGCCCGCGGGTTAGCGTTGTCAGCGCAGCCATGGCAGGCGAAGTGCGCCACCTGCGCGGCCGGCAGGGCCGCCATGACGGCGTTACGGGTAGGCCTCCAGAGAGTGGCGGCCGTCGGGATGAACTTGGCGAGGATCTGGGACTCGCGGCTTGCCCCAGGCAACCGCGGCGTGCCCGGCACGTCAGAGGCAACCACGACGAGGGTCCGGCGGGAGGTCGCGGCCGATCGCAGGCCGCGTGCGTAAGCCATGCCGCGCAAGGTCGTGGCGTAAGAGGAGACCACCAGGTCCAGCGCGCTGCGCGGGCTGTCATCGTGGTATCCGGCCGCGTGCAGCGGCAGGTAGGCGAAGACCCCGGTGGGGCACCACCAGACCCGCAGCCAGGGCTGGTCGTGCGGGCTGCCGGTCCGGCCGAGGGCGGTCAGTACCGGCCCGGTAACGAAGTCCCACAGCCACGCGAGCACCGCCTGGATGACGTCTTGGTTGCCCGCCTCCAGTGCATCGGCCAGCTTCGCGGCCTGCCGGAAGACATCCTGCTCGGTCGCGTTGAACGCGACCGCCGTGGCCGGCGCGCCGGGGTTGCCGGTCAGGATGACCGCGCCGCACCCGGTCTCGCTGGCGTACGGGAAGATGACCGGACCAGCGGCAGCCTGGCGGGCGAGCACATGGATGTCGGGTGCCCGGAGGAAGTCCTCGAATCCGTTGACCGCTCGGATCCGCGCGACCAGGTCGTCCCAGGCGGCGTAGGTGCCCTGGCGCAGGCGGGCGGAGTCGGCGCTGCCGCCGAGCCCGTCGCCCCGACTCAACGCGTCGACCTGCCCGCGCAGGCGCGCGAACTCCGCCGCCAGGGCGGGCGAGGCTGACCGCAGCCGGCGCACGTCGCTGCTGAGTGCGTCGAGGGTATCGGCGACCAGGATGCCGCGGGTCTGCTCGAGCAGCTCGACCGCCCGGTCGGGCCGCCCGGCGGCGACGGCGGCCGCGGCTACCTGGCCAGGCAGCGAGGCCAGGCGGGCGACCGCGTGCTCCTGGTCTTCCCGCGCCAGCGTGCGGGCGGCGGCCAGCGGCAGCAGTGCTACCGCCGCCTCAACCTGGTCGAGCGCCTCCCCCGGTGTCCCTCCGGCCACGGCAGTGAGTTCGGCCGCCTCCCGGTACGCGCGGATTCGGTCCGGGACCGAGGCAGTGGTATTCCCCGCCGCCTCCGCGAGGCAGTTCCTGGCCCGCGTCATGACCGCCTGGTCCCCGGTGTCCCCCGCCTGCGCCGCCAGCACGTAGGCCAGGTTCATCAGGTAAGCAGTGCGAGCTGGCTGGCCGGCGGGCGTCGCGCTGACGGCCTCCTCGGCCGCGCTCGCAGCCTCCGCCAGCAAAGCCGGATCCTGGGTCTCCTCGAACAGGATCCGCAAGCCGTCAGCGAGATTGGACAGGCACAGGGCCCGTTTAGGGCTGCCAGGTCCAGCCGCATCCGCTGCGCCCGCAGTCACCCGCACCGCTTCGGCCAGGGCCGCGACATCCCCGGTGTGATCGAACCGTACCCGTAGCACGACGCCGAGGTTCGCCAGCGAGGTGATGCGGTCGTCGTCCGGACGGCCGGCCGTCGCCGCTGCTTCCCTGGCCGCCTGTTCCGCCTCCGCCAGCACCTGCTCTTCCCCGGTCCGCTGAAACAGCAGGCGCAGGACGTTAGCGAGGTTGGATTGGTAGCCGCTGTGCTCGGTGTGGCCCGGCGGCGTGGCCGCGGCCGCCCTCCTGGCCGCCTCCACCGCTTGTCTCAGCACCGCGATCTCCGCCGCGCGCTCGTAGCGCACCTGGAGCGCGGCACAGAGGTTGGTGAGCCGGGCAGGCAGCGACGGGTGCCCGGGCAGGGTGGCCGCGACCGCGTGCTCGGCGACTTGCACCATCTCGGAGAGGATCTCGGCGTCGCCGGTGCGCTCCAACAGCAAGCGCAGCGCGAACCCCAGGTTAGAGAGGTAGGAGGGCCGATCGATGTTGCCCTCTGAGGTGGCGGCGACCGCGGCGCGATGCGACCGCACGCTCTCGGCCAGGTCGCTGTCGTGTCCGCTCCGCTCGTAGGAGGCCAGCAGCGCGATCCCCAGCTGGTCAAGGTACTGACCGCGAAAGGGATCGTCGCCAGGCGCGGCGGCGGCGGCCTCGCGGGCGGACTGCACCGCCTCGGCCAGCAGGGCGGCGGGATCCACGGTCCGCCCGGATAGCTGCCGCAGGCTAGCACTCAGGCTTGCGAGATACTCGGCTCGGTCTGGATCTCCTGGCCCGGCGCGGGCTGCCGTTTCCCGGGCGACCCGCACCGCCTCCTCGAATACCGCGGCCTCTCCGGTCCGTTCGGCGAGCGTGCTGAGGGCCTCCCGCAGGTTGGCAGAGTACCGATTGCGCTCGGGATCGGACGGCGCGGCCAGGTCGACGGCGCCCCGGGAGGTCCGCACCGCCTCTTCGAACATCCCTATGTCGCCGGTCCGTTGCGCCAGCTTTCGCAGGGCGCCGCCCAGGCTGTCCAGGGCCTCCGCGCGGTCCGCGTCGTCCTCCGCGGCCACGAGCCGTTCCCGCTCCGCCTGTACCCACTCGGCGAAAAGGCCGAGGTCACCCGTCTGAACGCCGAGAAACGAGGCAGCCAGGCACACGGCCCCCAGGGCCAGCCGGCGGTGCGGATGACCAGCCGGGGTGGCGGTCACGGCGTCCCTGGACGCTTCCAGGGACTGCTGCAGGAGCGCGGTGTCGTTCGACTCGTCGGCCCACCTGGTCGCCGCGATGGCAACGTCAGCCAGGTAGAGGGTCTGACTGAGGTACGCGGCGACGTCATCGCCATCGTCATCGTCGCTGCCGACCGGGCCGTCCGCCAACTTGATCATCTCGGCCAGCGCGGTGCCGTCGCCTGGCCGGCCGAGGACGGCCGCCAGGCCCGCGGCGAGGCCGGTTGCGCGACCGGGCGCCCCGATCAGCTCGGTCATCACCTTCTCATGCGCGGCCGCCACCGCTTCGGCCAGCGTGGCGGTGTCTCCCGTCTGGTTGAACAGCGCCACCAGCACGCGCCAGTGATTGTCCAGCAACATGGGACGTTCCGGCCGCTCGGCGGTGACTAGCGCCAGAACCCGCCTGATGGCCTGCTCCGCTTCCCGCAACGCAGGCAGGTCCTCGGTGACCAGGAAAAGCTCGTACAGGTAACCGCCGAGGTTGTTGAAATGAACCGCCAGGACGGGGGCGTCCCCGCTCTCGTCGATGCCCGCCCGGGTCTCGCGGATCGCCTCGTCCAGCAGGCGGGTGTCGCCCGTATGCTGATACAGCGAGAACAGCAGGTCAGCCAGCCGACCGCGCAGGACGCTCTGGCCGGCACCGTCGGATGCGCCCGCCCGTACCGCGTCCCTTGCCGCCTGGACCGCCGCCAGCAGGCCGACGGTGTCACCGGTGCCTTCGAACTCCGCCGGATCCATCACCCGCCCCCTCCCCGGGCTCAGCCCCGTGGTTCAGCCCTTCAGCAGCTGCCACGCCAGCACCATCCGCTGGACCTGGTTGGCGCCCTCGTAGATCCGGGTGATCGTAGACCAGCAGGCAGTTTCCGCAGTTAGATGACGTGCCAGATAATGCTGGGTCAGCACGGATTCAGCACCATCCGGTCGCGGCGCGGTAGCGGATGTTCCGGGCCGCCATAGGCGACGGCAGAGAACTGACCCTGTTTACCTATTGCGGTCGATCCGCTCCATGTACACGATAAGTGCGTAGTCAACTCCAGTGCGGCACTTCAGGCGCGGCGGGAACACGGCGGCAGCACCTGTCCTCTGCCCTGCCGACGGCACGAGAGCAGCAGATGCTGGCCGGGCGGAACGCCGAGCGCCGGGCACGCGCTACCTTGCTCTTCATCCTTTGACCTGCCGCGCAGGGCGACGACCGCGGCGGCGGGGTGCGCGATGATGCCGCTTTCCGCAAGCCCGATCGGCGAGCGGTTAGTCCAGCGTGACGACGGCGGCGATCTGGTCCAGGCCGGAGACTCTTAGCAGGGTTCCGCTGAGCGGTCCCGCTGAGCTGACCTGGATGGTGAGCCGGGTTCGGCGGGCGGCGATGATCAGCGCCCGGGTGGCGGCGCTGTCGCAGTAGGTGACCGCGGTCATGTCGGCAGTGATGCCGCTTGAGCTGGCGGCGGCTTGGTCGAGGGCGGCCTGGAACTGCCCGAGGTTGGTCAGGTCGATGTCGCCGGCGGCGCGCACGAGGGCGGGTTCGCCTTCGCCGGAGGGCAGGAACTCGAACTGCGCCTGCGGGCGTCCGACGGGGGCGCCGCTGCCCGCGAGACGGTCGTGAGCGGGGTCGGCCGGGCTGGCGTCGTTGGTCATGGCTTCAGTTCCTTAGTCAGGGTCACCGTCGTTCCGTGCGCGGACGGGTCGATCGCGACGTCATCCATCAGGGCATGCATGAAAATGACCCCGTGGCCTCTGGTGCCCGGGGCGGGCTGCTCGCGGTCCGCCGGAGGATGCCGCCAGCTTCCGGTGTCCGCGATGGTCAGCTGGACCATAGTGTGGGCGGCGCGGGCGGTGAGGGTGACCTGGACCGGTGCCGCTTCGGCGGCGCGGCCGGCGGTGGCGTGCTCGACGGCGTTAGCGGCGGCCTCACCCGCCGCGATCATGATGTCGGTGGCTTCCCGGTGGCCGATGCCGGCGGCTGGCAGCCACTGCCGCAGCCTGGCCCGGAGCAAGGCCAGGCAGGAGGGGTCGTCCGCTGTTACCTGGACGGTCAGCGGAGCAGGCGGGTGCCGGTAGATCAGCACGGCGACGTCGTCCTCGTAACCGGACGACGGCGTCATGGCCGACATTACCTGGTCCGCGACGTCGTCCGGATGGTCCTGCGCGTGTTCGGCCACCGTGGCCGCCGCGGCGTCGATCCCGATGTCGAGCGACTGGTTCCGCCGCTCGACAAGCCCGTCGGTGTACAGCATCAAGGTCGAGCCGGGCGGCAGCGTGGCCGTCGCCTGGCTGCGCTGCCAGTCGGCGGGCAGCATGGCCAGCGGCAGGGACTGAGCCTGGTCGAGCAGGCGGTAATCTTCTCCGGACGTGACGACGAGGGGCGGCGGGTGCCCGGCGCAGCTGTAGGTGACTGTCCCGGCCGCGGGATCAAGGATCGCGCAGAACACGCTGGCGCATTCCGCTCCCGGGATCCGGCTGGCGAAAGTGTCCAGGTCGGCGAGGGCTTCGGCCGGACCGGGGGCACGCAGCAGGACGGCCTGGCTGGCCGAGCGGAGCTGGCCCATGACCGCGGCGGCGGGCAGCCCCCGGCCGACGCAGTCACCGACGACGACGCCGGTCCGCTGTCCGGGCAGCGGAATCACGTCGTACCAGTCGCCGCCGACTTCGAGCGGGGGAACCGCCGGGGTGTACCGGGCGGCGAATCCGTGTGGCAGCTCGGTCGGAGCGAGGATGGCATGCTGGAGGGTGAGTGCCACGGTGCGGGCCTGCTCGTAGTCCCTCGCCTTGGCCAGGACCTGGGCCAGGTGGCTGGTGAGGACCGAGAAAAGTTCCCGCACTTCGGCGCCGACGGGCCGTCCGGCCGGGAACTCCGCGGCGATGGCCGACGAGCCTGTGCCGTCGAGCGGGGCCGCGAGCAGGCTAGCGCCCTCGTCGCCCGGCAGCACCGCGACCGAGGCGGCCAGCTGCTTCCGGACGAAGTCCAGCGCCTCGGTCACGGCGGAGGAGGCGCCCTGGCTGGGGGCGGGGCGGGGCCATCCGGTGATGGCGGGCTTGTCATCGCTGGACCATAGCGCGGCTGTCACCTGGCGGGCGTGTACCTTAGCGGCAATCTCGCGGGCAGCCGTGGTGAGCATCTCGGAGATCTCCCCGGCCGCGGCCAGGGCGGCGGCGAAGCCGGCCAGTGCGGTCTCGCGCTGTACGGCGTAGTGCTCGGCGGTGACGTCGCGGAAGGTGCCAACGATCATGCTACGGCCGGTGTAGGGGTCCTGGATCTGGTTGAAGGCGACAGTTATCCAGACCCGTTGCCCGTCGCGGTGGTTGACCGGGACGGTGTAGCCGCCCTGGGGCTGGTCCAGGAACCCGGTGAAGGCACCGGCCACCTGCCGGTAGGCCTCCGGATCGACCTCGGGACTGGGCCACCAGGGCTGGATCGGGCGGTACGGCAGGCCGTCGAGGCCGTAGCCGAGAATGTCGGTGAACGCGGAGTTGATCTCGATGACCGTGCCGTCCTCCTCGCAGACGAAGAACGCCGTCTGCATGGAGTCGACCACTGCGGTGCGCCACCGGGCATGCTGGGCGCGCACCCGGGCCAGCTCCACGCTGGCCCGCACCCGGGCCAGCACCTCGGCCGCGGAGAACGGCTTGACCAGGTAGTCGTCCGCGCCCGCCCGCAGGCCTTCGATGGACGCCTCCTGCCCGGCCCGCGCCGACAGCAGCAAGACCGGCAGGGCCGCGGTGCGCGCGTCGGCGCGCAGGGCGGCGACCAGGCCCAGGCCGTCCAGGCGGGGCATCATGACGTCGCTGATCACCAGGTCGGGGGGGTCAGCGCGGACAGCGGCCAGGGCGGCCTGCCCGTCGGTGACCGCGGTTACCTCATAGCCGGCCGTGCGCAGCAGCCGGGCCAGGTACTCGCGCATGTCGGCGTTGTCGTCGGCCACCAGCACCCGCGCGGGCAGGGCGCGGCCCGACTGCGGCGAGGGATCCGCGTCATCGCCGGGCATGATCGCCTCGTGCACGGGGGCCGTCCCCGTGCCGCCACCGTCCTGCGCGGCCCCCGGCAGCCAGCGCAGGGCCTCTTGGACGAAGGGGACGGCGGTAGCCGAAACCGTAGCCGAGTGGCCGGCCGGGACGAGGGCACCGGCGGGCAGGTGGGCGGGCCCGAAGGGCAGGTGGATGGTGAACGTGGTGCCCGCGCCCTCGGTGCTGGACGCGGTGATGGTGCCCCCGTGCAGCTGGATGAGTTCCTGGACCAGGGCCAGGCCGATGCCGCTGCCCTCGTTGGAGCGGGAGCGGGCGTTCTCGATGCGGTGGAACCGCTCGAACAACCGCGGCATCTCCTGCTCGGGAATGCCGATGCCGGTGTCGGCGACCGTGACGAGGGCCTCGCCGTCTCCAGCGTGCACGGCGATGCGAATGGAGCCGTCGAAGGTGAACTTCAGCGCGTTGCTGAGCAGGTTCAATACCACCTTCTCCCACATGCCGCGGTCGAGGTAGACCGGCTCGGGCAGCGGGGGGCAGTCCACCTCGAAGGCCAGGCCGACGCGGTCGATGGCGGAGCGGAAGACGCTGGCCAGCTCGGCGGTCACCTGCGCGATGTCGGCCGGCTCGTAGCTCGCCTGCATGCGCCCGGCCTCGATGCGGGAGAAGTCCAGCAGCGTGTTCACCAGCTTGCCCAGGCGCAGGCTGTTGCGGCTGATGACCTCCAGCTCCTCGCGTGCCTGCGGGCTGGCGTCGGCCAGCAGGCGCTGCAGCTCCTCCAGCGGTCCCATGATCAGGGTCAGCGGGGTGCGGAACTCGTGGCTGATGTTGGAGAAGAACGTGGTCTTGGCCCGGTCCAGTTCGGCGAGTTCCTCCGCGCGGCGCTGCTGGTCCTGGTAGCTGCGCGCACTCGCGATCCCCGCCGCGAGGTGTCCGGCGACAAGGCCGACGAACGCGCGATAGTCCTCGTCCAGGGGCCGGTACCGGTTCAGGGCGGCCACCAGGAACCCGTACGGGGCGCTCCCCTGCTGGGCCAGCGGTGCTACCAGTGCCTGAACGGGCGGCCCACTCCACGTGCCGGCCGGCAGGTCGGCGAACCGGGCGCCATCGAGGCTTATCAGCGCGGATTCGCCCCGCAGCAGCGCCGTCACAGGCCACACCGGGTCGGGGTCCCCGGCCGCGAGCGTGGCTGGGGCAGCCCGGTGCCCGGCGGCGATGCCGGTGCTCGCCGACAACCGGGCGACGGCACCGTCGTTGTCGAACAGGTAGGTCAGGGTGAACGGCAGGTCCCGCTGGTTGCGGTCCAGCTGCCGCCCGGCGAACTCCAGCGTCTCCTGCTCGGTGCGCACCACGCTCGGGTCGGAGCCAAGATCGCGCAAGGTCGCCATCCGGCGCTCGCCAATGACGCGTTCGGTGTCCTCGCTGACCACGCACAGCATGCCGACCACGGCGCCGGCGTCGTCACGCAGCGGACTGTAAGAGAAGGTGTGGTAGCTCTCTTCCGGGTAGCCGGACCGCTCCAGGAACAGCAGCAGCGCCTCGTCCCAAGTCGCCTCCCCCGTGGCCAGCACGGTGTCGATGCGCGGGCCGATGTCGCCCCAGATCTCCTCCCATACCTCGCTGGCAGGTCGGCCCAGCGCCCACGGGTACTTGCGGCCCAGGGTGTCGCGCCGGTAAGAGGCGTTACAGAAGAACGTCAGCCGCGGCCCCCAGGCCATCCACATCGAGAAGCGGGAGGACAGCAGGATGTCCACTGCCGTCTGCAGGCTCTGCGGCCAGGACCCGGGCGGTCCGAGCGGGGTGGCAGCCCAGTCGACCGCGGCTAGGTCACGGCCAACTTCTTTATCGGCGGCGAACGCCTCGGCCGTAACCGACCCCGACTCGGAGTCTGCCGCGAGCGCCACCAGCCCTCCTCACATGGACGCCCGGGACTCCGCACACCGGGGGCTAGGGCGTAAATGTACGATAGCTTGCCCTGGTCGGCCAGGCGCGAGGTGGGCGGTCCACGTTTGCTTACGGTCCGGATGACTCCGCGGCTACGGTGCAGACGGTCCTTGACCCGATCGTGGGCGTGGGCGTTCCACGTTTGCTGCTGTTTGCGCGATTGCGGTCGAAACGGCCCGCCGTGAGCCGGGGACGGAAGCAGGCCGGAGCTGGAATCTCGGTCGTCAGGTGTCGCCTAGCCGGCTGCTGATGATGGTGTCGAAGCCGCTGAGCGCGAATAGCCTCCGCACGGCGGGGTGCCCGATCACCAGCCGCATGTCCGCGCCCATTGCGACCGCCTGCCGGTGCGTGGATACGACCTTGCCTGGCAGGACTACCTCACCTGCGGCTGGTTCCCCCGGGCGGTCGCGGAACATGCCCGGGCCGGGGCAGTCTCCACCGCCTACCTCAACGACCTGAGATCCTGGCTGCGCGCCGACGTCGATCCAGACCGCCCCCAAGCATGCCGGGCGCCGCTAGGGTCAGCACGGATTCAGCACGGATTCAGCACGGGGTCCGAAAACAACGGGAGATAACCGGCATCAGTGTAAGCATTAACGCTGGTAACGCCGCGTAACCGTAACCGTAACCGTAACCGGCGCGGTGCCGCCAGGCCGGGCGCTCCTGCGGCGGCATGGCCCCGGAGGGTGCCTGCCCTCCGGAACATGTACCGAGTTCGCGTGGGACAAAACGCGACGAACCGGGCGCCTCGTAGCCGCGAACGCGGTATACCTTGCCGCCGGCGGCCACGCCCGGGCGACTGCCTGCGAGCCTGCCGGTTACCGAACGTACATGGACTGAATGCTTACCCATCAATCGGGCAAACCCGACCCGAGAACTGGCCGCCCGACTTGGCAGTCTTGCGGGCCGCTCCATATGCGACTGGTTGGAGAAACAGCAGGTCAGCGCCCAAATATCAGCCCTTAAGCAGCTGCCGCGCCATCACCACGCGCTGGATCTGGTTCGTCCCCTCGTAGATCTGGGTGATCTTGGCGTCGCGCATCATCCGCTCGACCGGGTAGTCGTTCACGTACCCGTACCCGCCGAGCAGCTGGACCGCGTCGGTGGTGACGGACATCGCCACGTCGGAGGCCATCGTCTTGCTGGCCGAGGAGAAGAAGGTGAGGTCGGGCACCGTTTCGCCCTGCATGGCCCGCTCGGAGCGGGCGGCGGCGGCGTAGGTCAGCTGGCGGGCCGCCTCCAGCTTCATGGCCATGTCGGCCAGCATGAACTGGAGGCCCTGGAAGTCGGCGATGGCCCGGCCGAACTGCCTGCGCTCCTTGACGTAGCCGAGGGCGTAGTCGAGCGCGCCCTGGGCGATGCCGAGCGCCTGCGCCGCGATCGTGACCCGGGTGTGGTCCAGCGTGCGCAACGCGATCTTGAAGCCCTCGCCCTCGCCGCCGACCCGGCGGGCGGCCGGGATCTCGCAGTTGTCGAAGTACAGCTCGCGGGTGGGCGAGCCCTTGATGCCGAGCTTGCGCTCGGGTGCGCCCTGGGTGAACCCCAGGTCGCCGTCCTCGACCACGAACGCGGTGATCCCTCCTGTGCCCGCGTCCGGGTCGGTGACCGCCAGTACCGTGTAGAACTTCGACACCCCGGCGTTGGTGATCCACCGCTTCACGCCGTTGAGCAGGTAGCCACCCTCGGTCCGGGCCGCCCGGGTGCGCATCGCGCCGGCGTCGGAGCCGGCCTCGGGCTCGGACAGCGCGTAGGAGAACATCCCCTCGCCCCGCGCGACCGGCGGCAGGTAGCGCTGCTTGACCTCGTCCGACGCGCCGAGCAGGAGCGGCACCGTGCCGAGCTTGTTGACCGCCGGGATGAGGGACGACGTCGCGCAGGCCCGCGCGACCTCCTCGATGACCAGCGCCGCGGCGAGCGCGTCGCCCCCGGCCCCGCCGTACGCCTCGGGGATATGGACGGCATGGAAGTCGGCCTTGACCAGCGCCTCGTACACGTCCCAGGGGAACTCGGCGGTCCGGTCGATCTCCGCCGCCCGCGGCGCGATCTTGTCGTCCGCGAGCGCGCGCACCGCTTCCCGCAGCGCCTGGTGCTCGTCCGACAGTGCGAAGGTGCTCATAGCCCCGATGCTAACGCGCAACGACGCGGACGCCCGCCCGGCACTAGGCCGGGCGTGCGTTCGATAACC
>Ga0265338_10002468_pt1 | contig 27632 bp, 32 predicted proteins | sample 42126metaG_FD_193579 | JGI IMG/M metagenome (GOLD analysis project Ga0265338, IMG submission 193579) | Rhizosphere microbial communities from Carex aquatilis grown in University of Washington, Seatle, WA, United States - 4-21-26 metaG | ecosystem: Host-associated > Plants > Roots > Rhizosphere...
CGGAAGTTTACCGATGACCTTTCCGCACCGACGCAAAAAAAACCGGAGGAGCTCAAGCATGTGACCTGTCCGCAATGCGGCAAAGTGCGTTCACGTCTTATCTGAAAACTGAAAACTGCCGCATGCCCGCGGCCATTCACCCCATCATCGGGTCGTGGTTCTGCTCGATGTCGCCCTGGCCGCTGAGGCGGTTGCATTCGATCTGGCCGCGATCCAGGCAGCGGCTGATCTCCTCGCGGCGGAAGCGGATGCGCACGCCCATGCGCATCGGATGCAGCCAGCCGCGGGCGGTCCAGCGCCGCAGCGTCCGCACCGTCACGTCGAAAATCATGGCGACCTCCTTGGCGGTCAGCATATCGCGTTTGTCATCCGTTGACATGTTCGCCGCCTCCCGGCGGCAGTTTTTCGGTGTTCAGTTTTCGGCCAACTCCTCTTTCACATTTTCACCCCGTCACCTTGTCACTATTCATCCTCCTCCGGCGGTCGGCCTCCTCGGCGTATATCCGGTGCATCTCGGCGTGAAATTCCATCTTCTCGCGCTGGATCGCGGCGTGCTGCAGCACGTTCGCCGTCGATAACGCACTCACTACTTCCTTGATGGCGGCGATGGATTGCTTGTGTTCAGTGGTCATAGTGGTCATGGGGTGGGTCCTCTTAGGTCTCCGGTACGCCGGAGGTATTCATCCCATCGCCGGATCAAACCGCTCGCGCCCGCCGCCGCCACGATCGCCGCCGCCGGCGGGGATCATGCGACGCTGCGGCGATGGGTTTTCGTCAGCCGTGCGGTTTTTTAGGAACGGGTCAAGCTCGTGAGCCAGGCCAAGAGCATAAGTGTTGCAATCGGCAAAGTGGTTGTTCGGGTTCGTCTTCATCCACACCAGCTCATTTTTCTTCTTGCCCTTCTCCAGCGCCTCATTTTTACTGCTCTCCATGAAATTATCATCGACATCCTCCGGTAAAACCAGTTGCGCCACCCGTCGCACGCCAACCGTCTGGCCGTCCAGTATCTCCGGGACTTCGATCCGCCGGTCGGGATGCGTCCAGCCGAAAAATTCCGTCTTCAGCATGTACGTATTGAGATTGAGGCACCGGCTCGCGTCGTCGGACACCTCCACCTCGCCGGCCTTGTATTTGATCGCGCTGCCCCAGGCGGCGAACGGCGCCTTGCAACTGCTCGTGGCCGTCATCGCCGCGCCGCGAACAGGAATCGCCCGGCGGGGAAAATTGCGGCAATATTGCACGATGGCGATCTGCGTCGCGCTGTAGCCGATATCATGCCCGCAGCAGGCGACATTGAAATGCCTCCGGCCGCAAGTGCTGAAAAACTTTCGGCGATAAATCAAATCGTCGAAAACATGATAATCCGCCTCGGTAAAAACGCCCGTCGCCGGCGTGCGGTCAATGATGCCATATTCGATCAGCCAGCCGCACATCGCCAAGGTCTTATTCGTGCAGCGGCGCAAGCCCCAGCCCCAGATAGCAAAATGCAGTTGCGCATTGCGGCTGTCCTGGCCGCCGGTGAGAAACACCACGCCCGGCGGCACCTGGCCGCGCAGGTAAAATTCAGGATCGTTCGCGCGGCGCTTGACGACGATCAGGCTTTGGAACGCCGACAGATCCACCTTTTGCACCTTCGGCTCATAGGGTTCGCCGAGTATCTTGTTCCAGAAAACCCGGATGGCGTTTTCGTCGCCGGCACAATCAATCCATCGCGCGGCGAAGCTACGAATACTCTTCGCCGGCGTGTAGAGCTGGCTGGCGTGCAAACCGATCCACGCCTTGCGCCGGGCGATCTCCGGCGGCAGCGTGCTCTTGTAAACCAGCGTCTGCCGCAGCATCGCCGTGCGCTCGGCGTCGGTGATCGCCGCGTCACAGCCGGGGCAGTGATAGTGATAACAATCAGGATTCTGCTCGGCGTCGGCCTGGCTCTCGCCGCCGACCGGCGTGGCGCGGACGTGCTGCCATTGCAGATAAAATTCATGGCCGCATTTGTGCGTCACGAACCCGCGCCGCTGATCGCTCAGCTTGAAGAAAATGCGGGCGGCGCCGCGATCACTCGTAGTCGGATGCGCGTAGGCAAGAATCAGCGTCTGGCCGTCGAAACTATCGAGGCGGATTTCCGCCAGCTTCAGCGGGTCGCCCTCCTTGCCGAGGTTTTCGGCCAGGCTGTCAATTTCGTCCAGGATGATAACGCGGTAGGGCGTGCTCTGCAGCTTGAAAACGCTCTTGCCGCCGCAGAGCTGGATTTTGCCGTCCACAAATCTCTTAGTGAGTATCCCGCCGCGCGGGTTGGGAATGTAGGTTTTTTTCAGCGGCGCCATGTCGGGGATGATATTAGCGTAACGCTCGCGCCCGAATTCGCCGGCGACGCCCTCGGTGCTGGTGAGAAATAATTGCGGCCCGGGGAGGTAAACCTTAAGCCAGAATCCGGCGTTGATCATGCAATCAGTGCCGCCGATCTGGCCGGCCTTCATGAGCACCACGCCGCGGCGGCCGTCGCGCACCGCCTCCTGCGCCGCGTCCATCACCTGATTCTGCCAGGGGAATTTCTGATCATCCCACGGCCCGGGATTCTCGGAACAATAAACACGGTGCAGCACGCGATTTTTCTTCGCGAACTCGGCGGGCGTCACCTCCTCCGGCGGGCGCAGCGCCTCATCCGCCCACTGGGCGGCCATGGCGGGGAAGTTGATGAGGGGAGCGGACATGGTTAGTCAATCTCAGCATTTTCACGGCGTTCGCGCTGACAACATCCGCCATTAAAATGTTGGCGGCCAACATGTTCGCGACCGCGAGCGCCTTTTATTTGCTTCGCTTTCATCATTGCTCTTCCTCCGCGTTTTCGCGGTTAATCTCACACGTGACGCTCGCGATCGTCGCCTCGGGCGGTTCGGATTCGCGGCGCCGGATTTCTGAAAAGGCGCCATGCACAAAATTCCGCACCTTGCGCCGGCGGTCGTCGGAATTCATCGCCAAAAACGCGGGGTCGCTCAGCCAGATTTCCGTCTCCATCACCACGGCGTTTTCCATCTTGGCGGCAATAGCCACCAGCCGCGAGCAGAGAGACGAAACGATCGAGCGAACCATGTCGATAGGAACCAGCCGCCGCTCCCGCTCGGCCAAGTCGAGATACGACGCCTTCGCCTGGCGAAATTCGGCAAACGCGCGTTTCAAATCCTCCAAATGGCCAAACTCAATATTGCGACCCTCGGCAATCGCCCGGCCGATCCGCCAGGAACAAAATCGCACCGTGGCCTCGGTCATGGTGAGCATGTCGGCCTTGCCGTCCGTAAGCGTGGCCGACAATTCAGCGGAGGCCGCATCCAAAGGCGGCGGAGGGGGAGGAGAGGGCGACGATGGCTGGGCCGCCGACGCAAGGGCAGCGGTAGGGGTTGCAGGCGGCGGGGACGGTTGCGCCGCGATCACGGAATTCGCCGGCGAAGAATTCTCGGAAGCAGGCGGCGTAGAATCAACCGCCTCAGAAATAATATGCCGCACCCGGCGCCGGCGGCGATGCACATTTAGATTCATCCACTCGCGCACCTCATCCGCGACGAGCCACCGGCTATCTCCCTCAATATGCCAGGGGAATTTGTATCGCTCGCCGATTTTTGACAGATACCCCGCGCTAATCCCCAGTATTTTCGCGATGTCGCGAAGGGATTGGCGTTGGCTTTGGTATGGCACATTACACATCCCTCTTCACCTCCAAATCACCCCGCAAAAAATGAAAAATCAACGCCCGCAGCATCTTCGATTTCGCCATATCCGCACGCGCGATCATCTCGGCAATCACCGGCTTGTCGCAAAATGCCGCCGCCAACTCGCCGCGCAATCGCATCAGTTCCGCCTCAGATTTTCCGCGCAGCATCTCGTCCACGGGCCGCCAGCTCTCCTCATTCATATTCATTTCTTTGCGGCGAATAAAATGCCGCCGCTCAATTTCGCGATCCAGTGCCGAACGAGTGCCCGGCGCCGCATCCATGATCGCCTGCCGCAGCCGGCCGCGGTCAATGAACGGATCATTATATTGCTCATAATATTTCTTGATCGCGATTCTGATTCTCGGTTGCTCGAATCGCAAAAACATTTCCGCCCACCAATCCAATTGCTCTTTCGGTGTGCCGGGAAATAGCGCGAAAAGATAATCAGTCTCTTCATTTGCCTGCATTCGTGTCATATCGCACCATCAATCAGTAAACGCGACATACCGCCGCCGCTTCGCCCCCCGCACCCTGTTATTTTTTACATCCGCGTCCGCCTTTTTTCCCTCTTCTGATTTTATATTATTATTATTTTCTAATCTCATCTCATCTGGTCGTTGACATTCCGCAGACTGTCCGCCAACTGTCTGCGGACAGTCCGCAGACTGCCCGTGCAAGCGCAGAACTTCCTCCCACTTTTCCGGCGATCGCTTAAAAAGCGAGTCCTTTAAGTAGCGGCCCGTGTAATCGAGCCAGTCATGGATCAAGATTCGATTGTTGCGAACATCCAGAAACCCATTTGACATCATGCTCTTATGGAACCTGCGGTAAAACGGAAAAGGCACCGAAAGCATATCAGCGGCGACGTCGGCACGGAGGTCAGTGATATCGCCAGATGGCGAGAAGACTAACGACTTGAGCCAAAAACGGAGCAATAGACTAACAGTGCGATTAATGTCCTGCCGGAGATCATGAGCGAGCGCGATAGTCTTAGGGTTATCGTAGAGTCCAGCATCAATTTTAAGCCAGGCCATGCTTATGTCTCTATCACCGCCGCAAACTATTCGCCGACTGTCCGCCGACAGTCAGCGGACACTCCCAATAGAATGATATTGCGGCGTAATTGACTACAAATTCAGTCCACGGCGAGGCGCCGGCCCCGCCGCTTGCAAGTGCATCCTTTCAGGGAAAAATTCATGAATTTCCCCCAATAATAGATGAAGTCCTCGCCCGGTTGCGGTTGGCAAAAATCCGCTCGCATTCCCGATCCGAGCAATCTTTCGTATATAGCGGATCGCGCATCATCAGCGCCTCATTGATCCGCGCCTGCCGGCATTGGATCGCCGGCACCGCATCAGTGCCGAAAAGGTCGATAAAAATCCGCAACTCACTTGCGTTCATGAGCCGCCAGATTTCAGGATGAAAACAATAATTCATCATGTCACCAGAGTCACAACGTCAACGATTGCGCGAGCGCCATTGCCGTCCCCGGCAAAACCGATTCAGGAATATCACAAACCGCCGGCAGCCGATCAGGATGGCAAGCGGTGACTACGAATGATTCAATTCACAACGCCGCGATAAACCGGCGGCATCTTTATGGCGCGATTAGTAGCCGCGTCGTCGTCCGGGGCCGGCAATGCGTGCGGATCGACATTGCCGCGAATATCGTCGCAAATCTGCGACAGCACGCGATCCTGCGCGATCTCCATTTCGCGAGGGAATGGAGTAATTTTCAGCTTTAGCCCCATGGGGTTGATCTCGAGCGCGCACGCGATCCGCACATGAAGCGGATATCGCGTGTATATCGGAATGTTGAGACAAATTTCCTCGGGCACGGATTGCTGCACGGCGCCGGTGATGGATTTCCCGAATGATTCGCGCCCCTGCTGAATCTCCCCCTCCTGGATCGATCCGCCGATCACTTTAAGTTTGCGCAAAATATCGACCACCTCACGATCAGGCGCTCCTGATTCCGCGCCCGGCACGCTATCAATACAGCCACGGAAGGTAATGCGCAGCAGCCGCACAATCTCCTCCTGTGTCATCCAATTTCCCGAGGCCCGGATTAGCCAATCCCATTGCTGCGAGTGCTTCATCTCACAGATTGCCTTGTCGCGGCGATCCTCGAAATCGTATACCATAGTAATCAGGCCATCGCTGACGTAAATCGCGGAATCCTTGCGCTGCCGCGCAGCCGCGAATTCCGCCAAATGCCGCGGCGATTCAAGCGTTTCGCCGTGCCAGGCCGGCTCCGCCAGCTTTACCACTAGCTTGTCGTCATTTTCCACACCATATATTCCGGATCGCTCGTTCGGCAGGCTCACCAATTTCGGCGCCGCCGTGAAGCCAGCGCCCGACACAGCGAACTGGGCAATACTTTTCACGGTTTCATTCAAAATATCCGACATGGGCTCACTCCGTTTCCGTTATCAGGTTTCAGCTTTCCGCTAAAACCAACGAATCATTGCTACCTTCAATCCGCCGCGCGGCGGATTGCATTTATACATTTTTCTGCTGCCGCTCGAGCGCCAATTCCGCCTCGCGTTTTCGCTGATTGGCCGCGCGAAGTTTTTCCGCCTCGGGATCGATCGGTTCGACAAAAAGCGGCTCCTGCCGCAGATCGCTTGGCGAGGCCGGATTGAAAACCATCGTGCCGGTGGAGCGCACCGCCATCTCGTATTCCGCCGATTTGCGCGTGGGAATTTTGTTGTCCAGGTCGAACGCGACATTTACCTCCGTGCATTCGCGTTGCCCGGCCTTGATATCGACGCGCGGCGTGAGCCGGATTTTCAGCGTGAGTACGCGGTCGCCGTCGTCGAGCGGCCGGTCGATGCAATCCTTGGAGAGCGATTGAATTTCCGCGTCAATGGCGGCTACTACTTTCCCGCCGTCAATCAGATCGAGTTTTGAAATGGAAAATAATTCGAGAGGCATATCAATCCTTTGCCGCTTCGCGGCGTTCATCCGTCACACTTTTTCCGCGGTCAAGCCGCCGCCATCGCGCGGCGGCTGCGCAATATCAATTCCAGCAAATCCATGCAAACCCATCGGCGTCAATACCACCGACTCCTTCGCGCCGCCGCCGACTTCGGCCGGCCGGAAGCATTTCCGTCGCACGATAAATCCGAGATCGGCGAGTAGGTTGGAATCGTCCAGATAAATTTCCATGAGCCGCGTGATCAGGTGGGCGCATAGCCCGCTCAACGACGAACGATTTTCCGACGCCGCAAGCTGCTCGAACAAGGCGACCGTCTCCGGCGCCATGCGTGGATTGAGTGTGAGTTTGATTAATTGCCGAGCGGCAGATTTACCGCCCGATTTCCCGGCTGGCTTGATTTTGCGGATCTTATCCGCCTTATTGACGAGGCGGCCGGCGGCGAATGCAGAACCAATAGCCGCTGACGTGGATGGCATGGAGGGCATGGGCTCTTCCCTGAAAATCGACTGCGTAACTTCCTGAAACACTAATTCCTTTTTCCCGATTGTCAAGCCCTCAAAAATATTATTTTACTTTTTATTCTCCAAACGAGTATATTTCACGCATGAACACGCAATTTAATTTTCGGAAATCCGCGCCATCAACCGGTGAAATCGACGATTTGCTTGACTCGCGCGCCGATCCCACCTCGCGCCTCGAATATAGTCAGTCCGAGCCGACGCACCTCTGCCGCGAGTGCGGCCATGCCGGCATTCCCCGCCGCACCGCGCCAGGGAACGAGATCGTTGAAGTGATTCTATGGATTCTCGGCACCGTTGGCGCCGGATTCATTGATTTGCGAATATTTGCCCTTCCACTCGCTTACACATATTTGCGATCCATGCAAAGCTACAAAGGTTGCGCCTATTGCAAAAGCCATCGCGTCATTCCGATTTACTCGGAATTCGCACGCAAAATGCGGAAGGTGTAGCGGCGATCAATATGCCAGGGGAATTTGTATCGCTCGCCGATTTTTGACAGATACCCCGCGCTAATCCCCAGTATTTTCGCGATGTCGCGAAGGGATTAGCGTTGGCTTTGGTATGGATTATCTGCGAGCGCTATCACAGTGTTTCCTAATATTTTGCAAAACCCGATAATTCATGAAAACCCGATTAAGTAACGCCTTTTCGACCTGCCAATATGGCAGAAGGAACCTGCCATTTTGGCATATGCCAATTTGGCAGAAAAATCCTGCCATTTTGGCATATACCCTGCCTTTTTGGCATATACCATCGCGTCATTCAGATTTACTCGGAATTCGCACGCAAAATGCGGAAGGTGTAGCGGCGATCATTCAAACGGATCCGCCTCCCACGGCAGCGGCCAGTGACCAGGAATATCATCTGCCGAAAGCTGCGGCGGCAAATCGTTTCGCGGCTCGTCGTCGACGGCCTCGATCGCGCGAAGCAGCCGCTCCAGTCCGCGCTCCTGCTGCTCGGCGGTATAGTGCGCCATATAGTCAGGCTGAGGATAAGAGGTCATCGCCACGTCTGGAATATAGGGTGTATTTTCCATTCCGAATATTTCGGCGATTCCACCCCAGGCCGTGAGGAAAAATAAAATTGTTCCACGTGGAACAATGTGTCAATTCCTTGCCCATATCGCAGCTCAAAAATAATTTTGAGAATTTTCTGATTTTCCCCTTGCATTTCATACCCGATAGTGTATAGTGATACCAGTGATGCAAGTGACATCACACCCGCCGACTGGGGAAGTCGGAGCCGTTCCAGCCGGTCGCTGGGAAAAGGACCACGTCATGTTCGATCGCACCTCTACCGTACAAATTGAAATTTGCACCGACCCGGAATGGCTCGTTGGTGATCAGGCCGAGGGAACCTTCCTGAGCGAAAACGACCTCGCCTTTTTTCCTCGATCCCCAGAGGCGCTCCGAGCGCGTGCCCAATGCCACCAAAAAAATTTAAATCCTCGCATGGCCACTTCCGCCGCTGACCGCATTTCGCGTTTGCGCGATGAAATCCGTCGCCACGATCATCTCTATTACATTGAAAATAAGCCTGCCATCAGCGACCATGCTTACGACGCGCTCATGAAAGAGCTGGCTGACCTGGAGAAGGAGCATCCCAGGCTCGTCACCGCCGACTCCCCCACCCAACGAGTCGGCGGCGCCCCCATCCAATCGTTCGCCTCCGTCCAGCATTCCGTACCCATGATGAGCATCGACAACACATACGACGAAGCCGAGGTGCGGGCCTTCGACGCCCGCGTGCGAAAACTGCTCGACGGCCAAACGCCCCGTTATGTACTTGAGGAAAAAGTCGATGGCATCAGCGTCAGCCTGCGCTACGAAAACGGCGCGCTGATCACTGCCGCCACCCGCGGCGACGGCCGCCGTGGAGATGACATCACCTCCAATGCCAAAACCATCGACACGATCCCGCTCAGCCTTCTTCCGGCCGCGAAAGCGCCGGCGATTCTCGAAGTTCGCGGCGAAATTTACATGACCAACGCCGAATTCGACCGCCTCAACGAATCGCGCGAGGAGGAAGGCGAGGAAACTTTCGCCAATCCGCGCAACGCTACCGGCGGCACGCTCAAACAACTCGATCCCTCAATTGTCGCACGGCGGCATCTCCGCTTCATGGCTCACGGACTGGGAATGGTCGAGCCTCTCAAAGCGGCGTCCTACCGGGACTATCTCAAGCTCTTGAAGTCGCTCTCGTTTCCGACGTCGCCCCACGCGGATCGTGTCGACGGCGTCGACGATGTCATCAAGCACATCGATGAATTCGCCAAGGTGCGCCACACACTTCCGTATCAAACCGACGGCATGGTTGTGAAGGTGGACGACTTCTCGCAGCGCGACCAGCTTGGCTCGCACAGCAAAGCGCCGCGCTGGGTCATCGCCTTCAAATACCAGCCCGAACAAGCCGAAACCACGCTCCTCGGCGTCACCTGGCAGGTCGGAAAACTCGGCACGCTGACGCCGGTCGCGGAACTTTCGCCCGTCTTCGTCGCCGGCACCACCGTCAAGCGCGCCAGCCTGCACAACATCGACCAGATCCAGCGGCTGGATGTTCGCATCGGCGACTTTGTGATTGTCGAGAAAGCCGGCGAAATCATTCCGCAGGTGGCGAAAGTGGTGGTCGAGAAGCGGCCGCACGATGCGAAACCGATTGCAGCGCCGGAAAAATGTCCGAGCTGCGGCGCGAAAGTCGAGAAGCAGGCGGACGGGCCGTACATTCAGTGTATCAACCCGGCCTGCCCCGACCAATTGCGCGGCCGGCTGCGATGGTTCTGTGCCCGCAATCAAATGAATATCGAGCGCTTGGGCGAAGCCCTCATCGACCAGCTCGTCGAGAACAAGCTCATCACCACCTTCGCCGATATCTACCGCCTCAAAAAGGAAGACCTCGTCAATCTCGAGCGCATGGCGGACAAAAGCGCGCAAAACGTTATCGACTCCGTTAACGCCGCGCGCGATCGCGGCCTCGATCGACTGCTGGCCGGTCTAAATATCCGCCACGTCGGCAATCGCGTCGCCTATCTGCTGGCGCACCACTTCGGCTCCATGGATGCGTTGTCCGCCGCGAGCGAAGCGGAACTCGCCGCGATCCACGACATCGGCGACGTCATCGCCAAAAGCGTCCATGACTTCTTCCACAACCCCGCCGGCCTCGATGCGGTGAAGCAGCTTCAGGGCGTCGGCATCGACCCGAGGATGAAAATCGCCAAGCCCGCGCACCAGCCCTTCGCAGGTATGACCATAGTCGTCACCGGCAGCTTGAAGAAGTACAAGCGCAACGAGATCGAAGAACTGATCTTGTCCCTCGGCGGCAAAGCGTCGGGAAGCGTCAGCCAAAAGACCGCGTTCCTCGTTGCCGGCGAAGAAGCGGGAAGCAAGCTGGAGAAGGCCAGAGAACTGAAGGTGCCGGTCCTCACCGAAGAGGAATTCGACGCCCATATCGCAGCTCAAAAATAATTTTGAGAATTTTCTGATTTTCCCCTTGCATTTCATATCCGATGGTGTATACTCCTACCAGTGATGCAAGTGACATCACACCCGCCGACTGGGGAAGTCGGAGCCGTTCCAGCCGGTCGCTGGGCAAAGGATAACGTCATGTTCGATCGCACCTCTACCGTGAAAATTGAAATTTGCACCGACCCGGAATGGCTCGTTGGTAGTCAGGCCGAGGGAACCTACCTGAGCGAAAACGACCTCGCCCGCATCTTCTTTGAGGCTGCTGAGCGATCCCTCGAAAAATCCGGCCTGTTCGACAACGCAAAAATCATCCGTGCTCAGGGCGAGCGGACTGAGTACCACGGCTGGAATGGCGCGTGCTGGTTCGGTGGTTCCAACGCCGGATCGATCGCCACTTTCTTTAAGCTGAGCGAACGCCGCGAAGCTGCCATGGAGGCAGCAGCGGTTGCTGGTGACAAGGCAGTCGAAGACGCCGTAAAGGAAAACCTGATTCCCGAAGAGGCAGATTGCTCCACGTTGCCGGAGTGATTCCGCCGCCCCCACGCTAATTTTCCCTCGCGCCGCCGGCCGCACACCCGGCGCGGGCTTGAAACGAGCCATTAACACCAGGGAATAATCCATGCCAAACGACATCATGAAACGATTTGAAGCCGCCTGCGATTTTGCTGTACCCGTTTGTCCCGACGAAGTAAACAAGCATTTGGTGAATTATCTCGCCAGAATCGGCGTCAATCGCAAAGTCAAGCAATTCCAGTCCCCTTGGTGGCGTGAGGACGCCATTTGGAAAATGGTGGTAGAAGTCCTGGGAAAAGTAAATAGCCTCGCCGCCCGCGACGCCCTCGACGCCCGCGACGCCCGCGCCGCCCTCGACGCCCGCGACGCCCTCGACGCCCGCGCCGCCCGCGACGCCCGCGACGCCCGCGACGCCCGCGACGCCCGCGACGCCCGCGACGCCCGCGCCGCCCTCGACGCCCGCGCCGCCCGCGCCGCCCGCGCCGCCCTCGACGCCCGCGCCGCCCGCGCCGCCCGCGACGCCCGCGACGCCCGCGACGCCCGCGCCGCCTTCGCCGCCCGCGACGCCCTCGCCGCCCGCGACGCCCGCGACGCCCGCGACGCCCGCGACGCCCTCGACGCCCGCGACGCCCGCGACGCCAACCTAATTATTTTGAAAACATTCGGCAATTTTTGCTGCTTTCGGGCGGGGTATTACTGGTGGGATCTGCCTTGGATTGCGAGCGTTTGGTTTGGCGCGATTGAAAATAAAACAACCGAAGCGCTAAAATGGTCCGAGAGCATTCTTGCCTCATTTTGCGCTGGCGCCTGGGGGCTAATGTGGACCGACACGGTATTATTTTGGTTGCCGCACCCTAAGATTCACACCGAAAACACCGGCGGGTCATCCCGCCGGCTCCACTGTACTAATGGCCCGGCATACGCGAATGAGGTGGAAAACCTTTATTTTTTGCACGGCGTAATGGTACCGGCATACGCCGTCACGAACCCGGATTGGATCACGCTCGGCGAAATTGAGGCTGAGAATAATGCCGAAATTAAGCGCGCGTTAATCGAGCAATTCGGCTGGGTAAAATATCTCGCTGAATCAGGCGCGGTTAGGATCAACGAGCGATTCAATGACCGCGACATGCAGAACGAAGAATTGTACGAAATGAAGACCGGAAACCGCCGATTCGTCGTTTGCGATCCATCGACCGGAAGAAAATACTCCCTGGGCGTTCCCAGGGAGGTCACATCATGCGAGGCTGCGCAGAACTGGCTCAGTCATGGGCTGGACCGTCTGGCCGTCACGCGAACATGAAAGGAGCCACTAACATGGCTACAAAAGTTTTAGATCGCGCAATTGTTTCTGCCCATAAAGAGGCAATCGTCAATGATTCACCGAAGACTCATGAAGATTGGGAAATCGGCATGGCCGCCCATCAGGGAGACTTAACCTTTGTCTGTATCAGTCGGCCGGCGTCAGCCACGCCGCGCAAAAATCTTCAACTGGCGGAAGGTGCGACGCAGGGTTCCCGTCACGTCCTCGAATCTGGGAATGCCTACGACTGTGATCCCAACGAGGTATCCATGGCGATTAAGGCGGCGACGAAATGTGATGTCTCTCTCCAATATCTCGGCATCGTCTTCAGCGGCGCCGGAGCCACGGTGACGCACCCGGAGCACGGAGACCACGCATTTGTTCCCGACCGATGCACAGCGGTGGTGTATCAAAGATCGATGGACGCCGAAGAGCGAGAAATGCGCACGCAGGATTGAATCCGCCACCCCTATCGACGCTTTGCGGCGCCGGCAGGGATTTTTTCTTTGCATATTTTTGTCGAGATTTCCCAAATGGAAAAAACATCAAAAACATACGCATCCGATCACGCAATCGAGCGCGCCGCCAAACGCGCCGCGGCCAATGTCGAGGATCATCCGCGCGTGCTCGATCCGGCAAAGATCGCGGCCCGGCGGGCCGAGCTCATGCTCACGCAGGCGCAGGTCGCCGCGGCCATCGGCATCAGCCAGCCGGCCTACGCTCGCATGGAAACCGGCGGCCGCGTCGATCCGCGGCTGTCCACCGCCGCCAAACTGGCGGCCGCATTGTCGATTTCAATCACCGATTTACTGAAATGAATTTTTCGCGTAGGGGTACATCTGATTGTAATATTTTCGCCGGTCGACGCATCCGCACGGCATTCCCGCGAGCTTTGCAATCCATTCCACCCACAGCCCCGTCCTCCCGGCGAGCCGGTGCATGGTGTCGCCCAGGCCGACATCGAGATGATCCTCCCACATCGCCACCATGCGTGCCGCCGGCGGCCACTGGTCACGGGGGAGTGGTTGCGGCGATTGCGGAATTGTCGCCGGCACAACCCTTTCAGTTTCTCGCGCCGCGAGCAGGGAAAGAGCCGCGGCGATTTTTATCTGCACGGGCGGGCTCGGTGACGGCGCCGCTCCAGGCACGCGCGACGGGCAGCGGCGGCACTTGGCCGGCGGCGGCGTTCCGCCGTACAAATCCAGGTCACAGCAGACCCGATCCGTCCCCTCGAGCGAAAAACCGTGAACGCAAGATATATCAATTGTTTGCGCCATAATCAGCACACAAATGCGACGTTGACCGAGGTTGCGGATAAATCGCCGGCATATTTTGCGAACGCCGGCCCGGAGGACGAAACGCCATCCCAATCGCCATCCCACGAGCCGGCCCAGCGCAATGTGCTCGTACCATGGTCGAAGACGAGCAAGGCATTGCATCGAAACACACTGGCGCCGTCTATGTACCCGTCCCAAATCTCAAAATCAAAAAGACTCGCGCCGTCAATCCCCGCATATTGCAGAGAATCAGCATCGCACAGACCGGGCGGAAATCCCTGGGGATCGAGATAAACGGTGCCGCCGGCGCCGAAAACAGTGCCGTCAAGGCTGGCCTCGCAATTCTGCGGCGGGCAATTATAGCAGCAATTACCCGGCGAATCGGCGTTGATGTCGATCGTGGCCGGCGGCGCGGATGACGTGCCGCCGGTTTTCGCGAACCTGCCGACCGACTGCTGGCCTGATATATCGCCCTGCCAGATGATTTGAGCGCCGTCCGCAATTGAAAGCTGGAAGCAGGGCGAGGGGCTGGAATAAGTGATCGACCAACTACCGCCGAGATTGTCGGTTCCGCTCCAATCGCAATTGACTCCGTCGCCGAGCGTGCCCGGCGACGTGTTGAACTGATCGCCGCCATTGGCAATCTGGCGGCAGATTTTTACCGATCGCGGCGTATTGTGCGTGCCATCGTGGTTCGGCACCGTCGCGTTCGCGTAGAGGCAGAAATATTGCGAGCCGGTGCAACTGCAGGCGGTACAATTTGCATCCGCGGTGGTGGCGAGCGTGAGCGTCGCCGGCGACGGCTCGGATAGCGGCGGTTCGATTTCTGAATACGTGCCATCGGGGGCCATTTGCATGGCGAACGCGCTGCCGAGCCAGCCCCAGCTGACTTCGTCTCTCACCCAAGACACGCTCAAAAGATAGCACCCGCTACCCACGTTGTATGTGGCGCGAATCTGATAGACGACGCCCGCGTTTGTCACGGTCGCGGCCCAGGTGGGACCGGGGAGGAAGAGTGTGAGATAGACCGTGCCGCCAAGGTTGCCGACCAGGTTTCCGTTGGCGTCATAAAAATTTCCGATCATGACGACCGACAGGCAATTGGGCAGAGGCGTCGGCAGCGTCGAGCCGCAGTTGGAGGGCTGCGACACCGGAACGTAAGGAGGGTTCAGCGTCTGGTCGCAGGCGTTCGCATTTTGCTGAAGGCTAACATGCACGCCGGCCCTAAAGAAGCGAGAGTCGCTATCGAAAGTGTCTGCATTGAAGTAAAGGTCAAACGGAGCCCCCCATGTGTCGCAATTCGCCAAATAGACTAACGGAACCATTCCCTGGATATCAAAATCTGCGACGTTCGACAACGGCGGGAGGAAAATTGCATGAAAAGAGAGCGTAAACAACCCATTAGTGCAAGATAACGTTGCGCCAAGGTAACCGGGAAAAAAATCTTGTGCGGTTTGTGCGAACAATTGGCTCTTGCAATCGTCGCCGTAGAAAGTTAAGAATTGCGCGCAGGTGCGGCGATAAAAATTAAGTCCATCGCTCAGATAATTGAAGTGCACGTCCACCACTATTGTGATCGGCGCTGCCGGCGCCGACGTGCAGCAGCCCGTGCAAGTGCAGGTCTGCACGCAAGTCCCGCAGGTGCCGGTGTCGGAGCGCAGGCGTCCGCCGGTGGCGGCGTCGCGGCGCGGAAAGCCGCCGACATTGTCGAAAATTGTTTCACCTGGAAGACCCATGCAATTCTCTCGTCACGACGGGCAGACGACCGCGCCCATTTCCGTTTCCCAGGCCCATTGCAAAACCGCCTGCCCGGCAATCATGGCGTATTGTCCGCGCGTCGCGGGGATGACCGGGCCGAGCAGCATTCTACCGCCGGCGGGAGTCTGCGCCGAGCCGATTTGCGATCCGGTCTGCAGATCGAACATGTCATAGGCGTAGGAATTTGCAAATGGAGCGCCGCCGGAAATTCCGCCGTTGTTGCCGCTGGTCGCGCTGGTGACCTGCAGGCGGCACGGGCCGCCTGCCTGCGCCGGATAAGCCGACGGCTTGGGGGTGCGAACTTGTCTTGATTCTCGGCGGTCCATTACGCGTATCCCGTCTTCACCACCGTCACCGGCGTCGGGGTCTGCATCCATTCTACGCTTGTGATCGGCGCGCCAACCTGCTGCACGTCGTCCCCCTGCTGCACCACGGTGAGGATCTGGCCGACCAAATTCATCCACGAATTAAATCCCTTGAACGTCAGCGCCACACGCAATCGGCCATTGATATACCGGCTCACGGCGCCCGCCATGACAAGCTGCAGCCGCGAAAGATCGTTGCGAAGCACCGTCAATTGCGACGGCGACTCCACCGGTGTTCCATCATCCGGATTTACGTCCAGTATAGTGTATGGCAACATCACCCACGCCTCGGCCTCCTCCTCAATGATCGTCATCACCGAGCCGTCTCCGGCAGACAATTCTTCGGGCATGGTGTAGCCGAGGCTGAGGCGGTGGTCAGATTCGATGGCAATGGTGATGATGGCGGTGAGGTAATCGTACAGCGGCTGCTTTTCGCTGGTTTCCGCGTCCGATGAGCTCCAATGATTGAGGGCGAAGGTATGGTTTGGATCGGCGCCGAGAATCAGTCCCCAGTCCTGGAATGGAGCGCGGACGTGCTTCCACGGCACATATCCCGGCGCGAGGCCGCTCACTGACCCATCATCATATATCCACGCCAGCGGCGGCTTGGTGTCAGACTGAGCCCCGGCGTAAGACATCCCGGTGTTATCGACGGGCGGCGTCACGGAATAATCAAACCCCTCTTTCAGCGGAATGTACCCCAGTGTTTCCCGCATGGATTGTTGGAAGGCCGCGGTGGTGAATGTGCCGTCGTCGTTGCACGCCACCGACCAGGTTCCCGGCTTTTGATAGGTAATGTCCTTGAATTGCCAGTCATCCGGAGCGCCGACGTGCTGAAAAACGTCCTCGTATTTTTCGTACCCGCGAATAGTATCGGGAATGATCGGATTGTCCGGGTTGCTCGCGGTGCCGCCGGCGCTCTTGTAATCGTTTTCAATATCATTGCTCCAACGCTTCACGAGCAAATTCGGCGATGGGCCGGCCTGGCTCGCCGCATTTTTGAGCGTGCCGCAGACGACGATCCGCGCCCCGATGACCTGGACGCGATCGACGCGGCGCTCATCGGCCTCGACGACGTGCGTCTCGGTCATGGTGATCTCGTTGTCCTTCACCACCTGCACCAGGTTGGGGTTGGCCGGCATGGTGACGCCGGCGACGGCCTGCGAGGCGGCCGCCAGGGCGAAGATGTTGATCTCGAATCCATCGTCGCCTTCGCCCGGCTCGGATTCGTCGGTCGGGCGCACGACAAAATCGACGCCGTATTTCGGCGGTATCAGCTCCTTGATGATCGCCTCGGCCGTGGCCGCCTCGTTGAATTTGATCGTGGTCTGCATACCGTCCAGCACGTCGGTCTGCCCGGTAATGGTCCAGCGCGGAAAGACGGGGTTGCCGGTTCCGTCGCCGTTGGCGTTGTCATTTTGCTGCACGAATTTATCGACGATGTATTGCAAATATTGCAGGTGCGTCCACACCGTTTTTCCGCCGTAGGCGAATCGCGCGTGCTCGTCGGGAGAACCCGGCGGCACCGGCTGCGGCGAATCGCAGCGGTTGCCAACCATCAGCCCGCGCTTGTCACGGGCGTTCATCGCCGGCACCCAGCCGACTTTCGATTGCGTTTCGTGGTCTGTGGATTGGTCGACGGCGAACACAGATTGGCTGATCGTAATGCGCTGTAGTATGCGCTGCCCGCCGCTGACGATCCAATTTTGCGTGCCGGCGGGCAGGGCGGCGTTGCCGGTCATGACGCGCGATTGATTTTCCACCTGCCCGACGAATTGGGTGACCGGGGTTCCGCCGTCGTCGGGAATGGAAATGCGCACCCACCAATCGGTGAGATCGCGGGCGATTCGCGCCTCGTCGGGAAAATCGGACTCATAGGTCATTTTCACATTGCCGTAGCGCCGCTCGATTTCAGCGGTGGAAATCGCCGAGGCGTGCAGGCCGAACGAGACCAATTGCAGCTCGGGGTCGTATACCCAATTTGAGGTACCGTCTCCCAAATCCTGCCAGGTCTCCACGATGGCCGGGTAAAACGTGAGCGGCAGCGTCGGCGAGTTGTTTCCAATTATTGTTGCGGGCATATCGCCTCCGATTCGGTGGCCGGCGAAGAGGCGAACAATCCGCCGATTTCATCCCCGTCTTTCAGACACGCCGGCGAAAACCACAGCCGCTCTTTTTTCGCGTTGGCGCGGCCGGTCCCTTCGGCGTCGCTCCCGCCGATGTTGCCATATCCGCCACTGGTCTGCCAGCTTTCCACGCGCCAATCATCGGGCATTTCGTGCTCGCCGTCGTAACCGGCGAGGATGATTCGCATGAGCGGATTTTTCCCCTCTTCAATCGCCCATTCGCGCACGCGATGCGCCACCTGCAGGCAATCCTTAGCATACACATTCGCCGTGCGCCCGGCGGTGTCTGCGTAGGGCGGATCGAGGAAAACTCCGGTCATCCCAAGGTGGTGCGTGACGGCCGGGCCGCAGACCCGCTGCCAGTCGCCGCAGCAGACGCGCACGCCGCGCAGCCGGTCGGCAATGCCGCCGAGATACCCACGAAGCCATTCACGCCGGTCGGCGCATTCGCCTTGGCCGGTGCTGCCTAAATGCGGCAGTTTCCGGTTCACGCCTTTGCCGGTGTCGCCTAACTGCGGCCGTCGCCGGCTCACGCCTCGGGCGGGGCCTAAATGCGGCAGTTGCCGGCTCACGCCTCGGCCGCCATTACTCAGGGAGGGTCGCTTCCGCGCAACTCCATTCGCCGCGCCGGCCAAAACCATTTCCCCATCCACCGCCCGCCATGGCCCAGTCCCGCTACACCATCCGCCGCCGATCCAGCAGCATAATCCCCACGCCCACCAGCCGGCGGCCCTGGCGTCGAACCAGTCGGGATCGCCGCAGAGTTTTTCCGTGATCCGCTCGCGGCGGCCGACCAGCCACAAATGCCGGGCGTGAAGATCGCATTCATTGACCGGATTGTCGGCGGCAATCGCGACGGCGTCCGAATCTTTTTGCAGCGCCCGCCAAAAATTCGCCAGCAGGCCATCGGTATCGTTGACCGTCTCGATATGTCCGGCCCCACCCGGCCGCAGCATGAGCACGGCGCAAGAGCCGCAAAACGGCTCGACGTAATTCCCCACATCCCCCAGCGCCGCCCAGACCCGATCCGCCACCGGCGACTTTCCGCCGAAATAAGGGAAGGAGGGCTGATAGTTGACGTTGCGAATCACGCGCCGCCTCCCGGCGAGCTTGCCACCGCCAGGGGCGCGGTGGGGCCGCTGGTGCTCGCGGTCGCGGTCAGCACGGTATTCGGCAGGCCGAAAATATTCGGGCTGCCGGCGATCATCATTTGCAGTTGAACTTTCACCGGTGTGCCGTTGGCCTGCGCCGGCAGGTCATAGGCGAGGATGGCCATGCCGCCGGTGCTGATGGGCACGGTGACGCTGGGCGAGCCGCTGGCGGGCGTGCTGCCATCGGTAGTGTAGGCAATCGCCCAGTGCGTCGCGGCGGAGGCATTGGGGTCGGCGGCGTCGGCGGCGGAGGTGTAAAATGCGACGATGCGAATCACGCCGCCGGGCATGGCGATCAGCCGCGCCCGGGGCGGAAGGTGCGGGATATTCGGCTGCGCCGCGCCGCCGGAGATCACCAGCGTGATATAGGTTTCGCCGCGGCTTCCGATGGGCAAAAATCCAGAATCCAGCACGCCGTCAAAATACGAGACGGAGATATACCACGTCCCATCGGCAAACGTCGCCGCCGGCGTGGATGGAAGGGTGGACGATGTCGCATAAGGCGAATCCGTCAAAAGCGGCGGCCGGGAATTCGAGCGAAAGAAGCGAAATCCAGCGGAATTAAAAATGCGATAAAGCCCGCGCCCGCACGCCTGGCGAAACCCGCGCGGAACGCCGGTCGAGCCGGCGACGACGACCCGCGCCCGCCGCCGCTGCGGCCGCCCGCGTCGAATTCGCGCTGAAGATGCGGCGATGACTTGCATAATGTGTGTTGATTGTTGATTGTTGATTGAGGAGCCTTTTCTTCAATCAACAATCAACAATCAACACCTTTCAAAAAACCTCGCCGGCCGGCGTGGGTGAAACCGAGCCGGCGAGGCGTCGGGAAGGAGGCTCATTCCTCGATACGCGCCGATACCATCACCGTGGGCGTGCCGGTATTGGTCAGCTCGATATTGAGCGACTGGCCGCCGGGAATCTGGCAATAATTTTCCGGCAGGTCGATCAGGTTGATCGAGCCGCCGCTCGGCAGCTCGAACCACAGCCCGGTATCGGTAGGCGAGGTCGGTTCAACGCTGAAATTCGCGCCGAAAGCAGTGTTGATTGTCTCGCCGTTACTAGGATTGGTTTTGGTTCCGGCCGGCGAGCTGCCGGCGGTTCCGAAATTCGCCGTCGAGCGCGTGAGACGAACCTTGCTGGTCGCGCCGGTGCCGCCGGCGGCGGATTTATCGGTGAGAATCAGATCCTTCAGCACGACGCGGACATTGGTCGCCGCCTTGATTTGCAGCATGGTTTTCGCCGTATTGGCGACGAGCGCCGCCTCGGTAGAATTCACGGTAACGCCTTGTGCAGCCATTGGATTTTCCTTTCAGGAAAAATACTTAAACCTTTATTATGGTCGTCAATTCGCGGAAAAGTTCAGGCAGCCTCTCTGAATGTCCCAACCGCGACGTGTGCCGCCTGGCTGGATTCGCGCTTGGCGGCGGCGTCTTCATCCGTCGTCGTCGGCGGAATGACGTCCGGCACCGGCGCCCACCAGCAGTCCACAAAACGATCGGTGCGGATGAGCGGCGCCACGCCGAGCAGTTCCAGAAATTGCGTGCCGGTGACCCGCACGATGTTCACCTCGGATCGGCCCTTATACCAGTAGAAATAAATACCCGGCGTGGCGAACGGCGCCACGTCCGTCCAGATCGTTTTCACGCCGTTGTGCCAGGTTTCGCGCTGAGCCATATCACACTCCATTCCACGAAAAATTTATCGCATTCAACACGCGCGGATTATACACTGAATTGGCCGCAATAGTGCGCTTGACATACAAATTCACGCTCGCGCCGCCGGCGATGCTCGACCAGGTCAGCGCGGCCGGATCGGCGGCGCTGGCGGGCTGATAATAATTCGCGCCGTCACTGCTGACCGACAGGCTCGCGAATCCGGCGACGGTCGAATCGAGCCAGAGCTTGACGCCGGTGATGATGCTGGGCGTGAGATTTTTCAGGGTGAATGTGGTGGTTTCCGCCACGCCCGACGATGCGTTGGCGGCGGTGACATCGTCGCCGCCGATCTGGCCGAGCGAATTGTAAGTGTCGGCCAACATCACCGCGCCGTTGCCCGTGGCCGACAGATAGGCGTTGTACACCGAAACGCGAATCCACCGCGAGGGATCGGCGCCGTCCTCCAGCAGATAGCCGCCGTCAATTGCACAATCCACGATCGCGCCGGCGAGCGGGCTGCCCGGCGCCTGCCAGCTCAGTTGCCCGGAATTCCCGCCGACCGTGACGGCGAAAATCCGCCCGGTTCCCGGCCCGTTGCGCGCCGCCGCGGCGAGCACGATGATCCCCGGCATCCGGCAGGTCGCGGCGAGAAAATTAACATCCGCGCCGCTCAATTGCAGGTGAAGGCCGTCGCCATGAACATTCGCCGCGGGCATTAGACCGCCTCATCTTCTTCGTAAATTAAAATAATCAACATAAAACCTCCCGATTAAGCCGCCACCGTCACCGTCCGCGGCGAGGCGTTAACACCAGTCAATACGCCCTCGCCGCACGAAGAAGTGGCTTCTGCATCCCTGTTGACGCCAGACTGACGGGGCGATACTGACGGTTCCATCTTCGTGCGTCTCAACCTGCCAGCAGGGCCTCACTTGGGGGAGAAGGTTCAATTGGATCATGTCGCCACATCCACAAGGACAGACCATCGACGCCGCCCAAGCATGACCAGTTTCACCCGCAATGTAGATCGCCCGTGGGCGAAGTGAATCTGGGAATTCATCGACGAAGATCGCGCGGAACGGCGCCGCCGCGGCGAGCACGATGATCCCCGGCATCCGGCAGGTCGCGGCGAGAAAATTAACATCCGCGCCGCTCAATTGCAGGTGAAGGCCGTCGCCATGAACATTCGCCGCGGGCATTAGACCGCCTCATCTTCTTCGTAAATTAAAATAATCAACATAAAACCTCCCGATTAAGCCGCCACCGTCACGGTCCGCGGCGAGGCGTTAAAGGTCAATGAAAAATCCGGCGCATCGGGCGTTCGGACGATGAATTCCGCCGCCAGCGCTGCCGGCGTGCCGCTGTTGCCGTCCTGGCCGATGGGCGTGATCCGCCAGGCGTAATTGGTCAGATCGGCGAGCCGCCCGGTGCGCACGCTATATGCCCAGCGGCGCGGGTCATCCTTGACCCGTGCCAGCGCCGTCCAGAACCCGCCGTTGATCTGCTGCTCGATCAGATATTCCGCGATCGCGGGATCGAGTGAGCGGATGAAATTTAGCGTGCGATAGGCCGGATATCCCACCGGCGCGATCGCGTTTAGATCGAGCGTGCCGACATTCGATTCCAGGCAAACCACCTGCCGGAAGTCCCCGCCGACAGCGCCGCCCTCAAGCAAAAACATTTTCGACGGCGTCGAGGTCTGCCCGACGAATTCGCCGTCGAGATACCAGTAATAAAACACCCCGCCGGCCAGATCCTTTGAGACGGTCACATTCGTGGAATTACCCTTGCGCGAGAGTGTATAATTCTTCGCCTCGAAATACAGCGGATAAGACACCGGCCGCACAATGAGCGTACGCACCCTCCGGAAGCCGGGTTTACAGCGGAAGATTTTCGCTCCGAATCCCATAAATTATTTTTGACGCTACGATTTATTCGCGATCACGCATGCGAACGTCACCTGCACGCGCACGCCGTTGTTGCCGAGGTGGATCATCGGCGATTTCGCCTCATTGCTTTCGACCGCTCCCACCAGCACATGATTATACGTGTCGCCCCAGTTATCAACCAGGCTGATGATCGTTCCCTCCAGCGCGTTCAGTGCGGCGATGAGCGTGTTGGCGGCGGTGTTATTGCTGGCCAGGTCCGAGTAAGAGGAGCAATATTTAACGACGATCAACTGGAATTCTGAATCGCCCAGGCCGAGCGTTTGCGCGCCGTAGCCGTCGAGGCCCGGCACCTCGAATTTCTCCGTGCGCAGCTTCAAATCCACCGCCAGCTTGCGGATGATATCGACCGACTGGCCGCCGATGCTCGCGCTCATTGTTGCCCCGCTTTCCCGCTATCCAGCGCCACATCGCGCCGCGTGCGCTGCACACCGACGAGCTGCTTGATGTCAACGCCGATTTGCTCCAGGGCGTCAAGCTGTGATTTCGCGAGCGTGGATGGATCGCCGATATTCGACCTGGCAAATTCCTGCGCCGATTCGCCGCCAAAGCTGGCGCCGATCCGCGCCTGCACTTCACGAAAAATTCCTCCTCCCGGATGCTCGATATCGTAAATTGCGCGGAAGCTGCGGAGGTCCGATTGATATTTCGCGTTGGCCGCGGCGTCCATGCCGGCGCTCACCGCCTCGGCGGTGCCCGCCCGCTGCGCCTGCACGTCAGCCTGCACGCCGGAATCCGTGCTGCCAAACCGGGATTGAATTTGCGCCCCATAGGATTGAAAGCCCACGCCGGCGAGCTGCTGCATCCCCGCCTTGACCTTGACGATTTCCTGGCGAATCGCCGCCGGCGCCTGCTGCGGATTGTTCATCCAGCGCTCAATGGCCGCCTCGGGGTTGCGGGGAAATTTAGTGTCGGCCTGCTGCTCGATCGAGCTTACGGCCCGGCCGCTCTGATCGGCCAGTTTCCCGCCGAGCAGCATGTTCAGCGCCGATTGCGAGTCCGTCGCGTGCGCAAGAAATTGCATCTCGCGCTGGGTGAACCCCTCGGGCTTGATCTCAAATGCCCGCTTCGATAAATCGCGCAGGGCATCGGGCGACACACCGGCGAATCCGCCGATGCCCTGGAGCTGCTGAAAATTGGCGAACATGATCGCCGCCTGCTGCGCGTCCTCAGGGTCCATGCCGGCGTTGATCGCCATCATGCCGGTCTGGGTGGCGGCGAGTTTTTGATCGACGCTGATCCGCGCCCCCATGGCGCGGCTGATGGCGCTGAACATATCGGCGCGCTGCTCGGGGTTGACGTTCATGCCGCCGGCGTTGCGGATGTTTTCCAGGCCGGCGGTGATCTGCGGGCTGAATTGCTGCTGGCCGCTGGCGGCCGCCGCGCCGCTCACCTCGCGAATGAGCCGGAGTGATTCCGTGGCGCGGGCGTCCACCAATGAAAAATATTGCTCGACATCCTGCGTCACCAGCCGAATGCCCGCCGAGACGCTGGCGACGCCGGCGACGAACCCGGCCACCTTGCCTGTCATCGACGAAAATTTATCGCCGGCCGTGGCGGCGGAATTTCCCGCGTCGCGGGTGACGTTCGCCGTCGCGAGGATCTCATTGCGCATCTGGATCTGCTTTTGCACAAACGATGCCGTCTCGGCGTCAAAGGTCATGATTACGTCGGATTTACCCATGATTACCCATCCCCCTGCTGTATATCAATGCCATCGGCCAACTGCTGCCCCTGCGTCGATAGCGCCCGCGCCTGGGCGTTGATGGTTTCGAGGTCGATCGCGGTCGCGAGGATTTTCAGCGCCAGCGCATTATCGAGCAATCCAAGCAGGCCGATTTCCTCGATGCCGATCCGGTAGTTCATGCCCAACAGACGGGCGGCGCGATCGACGGCCTCTTCTATGCTGATGGTGACGCCGTTGCCGAAGTCATTAAAAATCTGCTCGGCCAGGGCGTGCGCGGCGGCGAAGGGCGGCCGCACCTGTTTTTTGAATTGGCATTTCCCATTTTCAAATGATGGTGCCAGCGATTGCGGCAGGTTGATTTCGTGGCAGCAACCGGCCGCATCCCAGCGAAGTATGACCGGCGACCGCCAGGCGTTGCGGTCGAGCAGGGCGATGTATTCGCCTTTGAGGCCGGGGTTTCGCTCGAGATCTTCCGGCCGGGGCATGTTGATCTTTTCCGCGCCGACCCAGAATTTGCCGTTGATGGAAGGCTGCCAGAATTGTTCGCGGACATCATATGGCGCCGGCTGGTTTCCCAATGCAACGATGCACCCGCGCTGCCCGTCCGGTCCGGCGTCGATGCCGCTGACGACATGCGGCAGGAGATCATCCCCCGCGCCCGGCGATTCGGTAAACCGCGACAGCAGTCCCCGCTCGGCAAGAATGCCGCGGTTGGCGCCGGGCAGCGGAAGAAAATAAAGGAATCGACGCATTGTTACACCTAAATACTTTTTGCTTCAAGGCACGCTTATGCCCGGCAGACCGAGCGATGCTCCACGAATCTGCGTTGCCAGCACTTCCATCGGCCCGCGGCTCGGCGCGGCGGTGTTACGCGGCTGCCAGTTGCTATCATATCCCAGCGCATACGCCGTACCGCTGCGGTAGGCCGGCGAATCCGGCGTCGGCGGTGTAGAGGTCGCGGTGTACGGATAAATCAGCATATTGCCTTCGCTGTCAATCCCTCCGGTCCCGGAGATCAAGCCGATGCCGCTGTACATATTGCCGTTGTCGTAGGTCGCAGAATTGTCGGCGTTGATCGCATAATTTGTGTAGGAGGATGGCCACGGATATCCCGTGTAAATCGATGCCTCAAAGCTAACGGTGTTATTCACCCAAATCGAATGGCTATTAGCGTTGGCGAAAACCTGCGTGCTCGCATTGGTCACGCGGTCGATAATTCTGAAATTATTGTTGGCATAAACTCCAGGGACCGAGCCGGAAAATAGCGCGATCGCGCCTGCCACGTTTGTTGAAACATTTTTTTGCGTTCCGGTATCCAGTTCCACATCACAATTGAATAAGTACCCGCCATCGCCAAGGAAATTTGCCGACGACATATACGCGAGCGATTTCACGCGGGCATTAATGCAAGCGCATGTCGTTTGGCTCATCGCCATGCCCGACTGACAGACGGGTGAGAGGACGACGGAATCGACATCAAAGCATCGCAAATCCGTAATCAGCGTCGGCGCCGGCCCGGTGGGAGTGCTATTAAATTGCGGCATCCACGAGCCGGATGGACCGGCGGAGGCAGATGGATTCCACATTTGCGCGCCATAGTAGCCGGTCGTGCATTTATATTTTATGAAAATCGCGTCAACCAATCCGCCGCTGCCGTAGTGATTTTCAAAGTCCTGCCCGCGAGCGGACGGCGGAACATTTGATCCGGTGGTCCATTTCGCCCAGGTGTCGGTCGGCCGAGTGCCCCATTGTGCCTGGCAGTTGTAAAAAATTACCTCGCTGTTTCCGGCGTTGGCCCCGAACATCACATAATCAGTCTCGCCGCCGGCGGACGCGCCGCCCTTGTCGGCCATGTAACCGCAGCGGCAATTGACCATGGTAAAAACGATAGACCCGTTCACGGCGATGCCGCCAAAGCAGTGGTAGCCACTATAGTAGCAGTCGCAATCAACTACGACTACTTCATCGTCGGTTCCGTTGGTCGTTAACTCCATACCATAGCAGGCGTCAACTTCGTTGCAGCCCCAGCCGTCAATGCGAATATTTTCGATCCGAACATTATCTTGCGAAGCCCCGGTGTTGAGCGTGATTGCGCCTCCGTTGAGACCGCTCACGGTTTTGATGCATGTTTCGATCGGAATCTCGCCGCCGTTGAGTCCTGTGTTCGGGCTTTTTCCGTGTCCGAGATTGACATACAGATAGGGCGTCGCCGTGATGCAATAGCTATAGGGCGTGGCCGCCACGTTGGCGATATTGTTGGCGTCGGAGCCTCCGTTCTCCATGCGGATGAGCGCCTTCAATCTTTCGAGCATGAGGCGGGCTTCAAACGTGTTCGCGGGAACACTGATATACCACGCATCCGTCGAGCCGTTTTGTGTCCAACTTCCCGCGGTGATGTGGTTGTCAAAATAAGATAAGATAGGCTTCGGTCCATACCCATAGCTGTCAATTGTGCAAAAGCATCCGGTTGCAGATCCCTGGATAACGATTTGATTCGCGCTGCCGGTACCGTACCATTCGCCGCCGCACTGGAATCGCACTCGGACTCCATTGCTTGCCGATGGCGTCCACGCCGCGAGAATCGTGGCTACTTTGGACTGCGTCGTCCACGGTCCGCTGCTGCTGCTGATGCCCGTGCCGTTGGTGAGCGGCGCGGCTTTCGATCCGTCAATTGTGTTGTCGGCGGCGGCGGTCAGGACGATATTGTTTGCATCAGTTTTGCTTGCGACCTTGAAAATCCCGGTTTCAATACCGGTCGCCGCGGAGATATAAATCAGGTCATTGGGCCGCCACGTATAGCCGCTGAAAGCGCCGGAACTGGTGATGGTCCGGCTGCTCGCGGTGTACGTCGCCGCGGAAAGCGCGAGGCCCAACTCATCCAGACCGTCATGCGAATCGTTACCGCCGTTGCTGACGAAATACGTCGTCTTGCGGATTCGCGGCACACGTGAAAGGCGTTGGGCGAGAAGACCTTTTGACGAGCTCAAAAACCACGTTTGCCACGCGAGCGTGCGGCAATCGGGCGGCGTGCTGGTAAGCGCGGTATACGCCACGCCGGTTCCCATCACCGGCGAGACCATCGCCATGAACATTACCAAGATTGCTATCACGAATTTACCCGCGATATTTTTCATGGACGAGTCTCCTTTTTTTCCATGACTTCCATAACTACAAACCCTCAGCGGCCGGCGGCGGAGGAGGATATTCTCGCCGCCGGCCTTCGCGGA
>Ga0265338_10002470_pt1 | contig 27614 bp, 24 predicted proteins | sample 42126metaG_FD_193579 | JGI IMG/M metagenome (GOLD analysis project Ga0265338, IMG submission 193579) | Rhizosphere microbial communities from Carex aquatilis grown in University of Washington, Seatle, WA, United States - 4-21-26 metaG | ecosystem: Host-associated > Plants > Roots > Rhizosphere...
GCGCGCTACAAATCGTTGGGCTGGCTGGTGTGCTGGCCCTGCTTGCGCCGCTTGTAATGGCGCAGGAAACACATGTATCCCGCGAAGGCGGAGCCTGGGGTCAGCAGATCACAGGTTCGCTGGCGGCGGTGAAGATCCTGAAAGTAAAAGTCGATATGGGTTCGGTGGTGGTGAAGGGCGGACAGCAGCAGGGCATCAATTATGTCGTTCATACGAAGTTCGGCAATTCTTCAGAGCAGGAAGCCCGGCATCAGTTTGAGCAGTACAAGGTAACCGCATGGGTGAAGGGTGACACGGCGTGGATCGTTGGCGATTGGCAGGGCGGAAGGCAGCCGCGGCACTTTTCGGGAGAGTTCTCAGTCGTGGTTCCTCGCGAGATGACGCTGGTTAAACTCGAGACCGAGGGCGGCAACGTGGATGCGACGGGAATCAGCGGCCGCGTGGAAGCGCAGAGCGGTGGCGGCGGTATGCGACTCGATGATATTGGCGGAGGCGTGTACGCCGAGACCGGAGGCGGATCGATCGATGTAGGCACCGTGAGCGGCGAACTTGCATTGCACACGGGCGGCGGTGGGATCGAAGTTCGTCACGCCAATGGCAAGGTTGTGGCGGAGACGGGCGGAGGCAGCGTCGAGATTTCCGGCGCACAAGGCGCGACCATCGAGACGGGCGGCGGAAGTATCGAAGTGCGGCAGTGCAATGGCAAGGTGAAAGTCTCGACCGGTGGCGGGAGCGTAGACCTGAGCGACATTGGCGGCGGGGCGGAGATTGAGACTGGAGGCGGAACGATCCGGCTGACCTCGGCCAAGGGGCACGTTCACGCGGAGACTGGCGGAGGCGGCATTGAACTTTATGGCGTGCCGTCGGCCCAGGCAGAAACAGGAGCGGGTGGAATCGTGGTGAAGCTGGTGAACAACGGTGGGGAGCGTCGCGATTCAGATCTGGAAACGGCGGCGGGGGACATCACGGTTTACCTTGCTTCGGACGTTGCTGTGAACGTGCGCGCCAGCGTCGATCTGGCCAACGGGCACCGCATTACGTCGGAATTTTCCGACATCCACATCAGCAGCGAGGGCGGGCAGTGGGGTCCAAAGACGTTCAACGCCGAGGGCCAGCTGAACGGTGGTGGACCGGTGCTTAAGGTGCACACCTCGACTGGTGATATCAGTTTCAAGCGCGCGCACTGAGCGCGACGGATGATTTTTGATCGTTGATTGCCTGATTGAAACTCCTAAGAGCCTCAACCAGCAATCACAGAATCAACAATGGAACTTTGGGGGGGACGGTCATGCGCAGAATCGTTCTGACAAGCATCTTGATGTTGCCGCTACTGCTCAGCTACTCGCACGCCGACCAAAGCTGGACGGTGGATCCGCCAGCGGCGCCTTGGGCGTTCTCCAGCGACGAGGGCGGCACCAGTTCTTATCTCGGGGTGGACATCACCGACGTGACGACGGAGCGTTTGAGCGCGCTCAAGCTGAAGGAAGAGAAGGGTGTCGAGATCACCATGGTCGACCAGGATGCTCCGGCAGGGAAAGCTGGAATGAAGGAGCACGACGTCATTCTCACCATGAATGGGGCGACGGTCGAAAGTGGGGCGCAACTGCGGCGGATGATCCACGAAACACCTGCGGGCCGGTTGGTATCGTTTGGCTTGAGCCGAGATGGCCAGCCGATGACGGTGAAGGTGCAGTTGGCCGACAAGCACAAGGAATTCGCATCGGCTTTCCCGAAGGCAAAGGAGTGGCACTTCGAGATGCCGGACGTTCACGTGATGCCGGATATCGACATTCCTTCCATCAACATGGTAGTGGTGACCCAGTCGGCACGAAGTGGCCTGATGATGGAAAACATCACGCCGCAACTGGGGGATTTTTTCGGCGTGAAGAACGGTAATGGAGTGCTGGTGCGGTCCGTCGAGAAGGGCAGCCGCGCGGAGAAAGCGGGCTTCCGTGCCGGAGACGTCATCGTCAAGGTGAATGATCAGCCAGTGCACGATACGAGTGATTTTGCGCACGCAGTGAAGTCGCGCACCGGCAACACGGTCAATGTGGGAGTGGTGAGGGACAAGAAAGAGCAGAACCTGAACCTTTCGCTACCTGACCGGAAGGAATCCGGCGTGTTGATGGAAGAGGAGAGTCTGGACAATCAGGAGATCGATGCGGACTCGACATTCCAAGTCGGCGAATTGAGAGAAGAACTCGCCAAGGTGCGGCCTCAACTGGAACTCGCGCAGCAGAATGCGCGGCAGTATATGGAAGATGCTCGCAAGGTTCTCTGCGATCAGCAGAAGAAGCTCCGCCAGAGCACCGAGAAGGAACGCGCAGAACTGAGGAAGGAACAGCAGAAGTTGCGAATGTTGCTGGATAAGGCGGTCAGGGACGCACACAAGAGGTTGATGGATATATAGACCGGGGCGGCATGAGTCAGCGTGTGCTTGACGACGATGCGCGCGCCAATCGGGTGACGCAGACTCGATTCCGACCTTCCTGTTTTGCGGCGTAGAGCCCCGTATCGGCGGCTCGAATGAGATCATCCCGAGTGGTGCCGTGATCGGGAAACGCGGCGACGCCAGCGCTCAGAGTAACCGTCCGCGGGACACCAGGGAATTGCCAGCCTTCCACCAGTCGCCGTAGTTTCTCAGCGACGCCCAGCGCGTGCTCAGCGCTGGTCTGGGTCAACAGGATCGCGAACTCTTCTCCTCCGTAGCGGCATACCACGTCAATCTTGCGCAACTGCTGGTGGAACAGGGACGAAACCTGCCGCAAGACTTCATCTCCGAGCAAGTGCCCGAATTCATCATTCAATTTCTTGAACTGGTCGATGTCGACCATGACTACGGCCATGCCAGTTCCGCAGCGGCGGGCGCGTTCGATTTCTTCCATGATGCGCAATTCGAAGAAGCGGCGGTTGAAGATGCCGGTCAGGCCGTCCAGGTACGAGAGCTGCCGGATCCGCTCCACGTAGTGCGCGTTCTGGATGGAGCTGGCGCAAATGTCGGCCACCGATTCGAGGGACTGTAGCTCGCTGGGGCGAAAGGCGTGGCACTGGGAGCTATGCAGCGTGAGCACGCCCAGGGTTTGTCCAAAAGAGATGAGCGGAATGCTCATGCGCGAAGCAGCCTCAGCGAACAACTTGAAAGTGGGGGGGGCAGACAGCATGTCTTTCTCGATGACGGTGCTGCCCGTGGCCAGGACGCGCGACCAGGGCTCCTGATCGGCGGGCAAGCGGCCGCCGGGAGGAATACAAGGCGTCAGCGTGCCTTCATGGGCGCGCATCACCAGATCGCCCTCTTCGCGCAAGAACAGCGAGACGTGCGAAACGTTAAAAGCCTGCTGGATGACCAGACACACTCGGGAAAGGAGATCCTCGAGATCCATGACCGCGGTGCTCTGTTGTGCAATGGCGTTGATCGCTTCGAGCTGGCGCGCCCGTTGCCGCTCCAGCGAATACAAGCGGGCATTCTGGAGGGCGATGGAGGCTTGCGTTGAAAACAGAGTCAGTAGCTCGATGGTTTCATGGTCGAAGTGGTTTACCTGGTCGCTTTGACAGTCGAGCACGCCGACGACTTCATCACGCACCATGAGAGGGATCGCCAACTCGGAGCGCGTGGATTGTGCGGCGCAGACGTAACGAGGGTCCTTGCTGACGTCGGGAGCGTATACGGGCTGCTTCTTCAGGACAGAGGCGCCGGTAATGCCATCGTGGTGTCCGAGGCAAATCTTGTCCTTGCCGGGATCCCAACCGATCTGCGAACGAACGCATAACTGCTGGGCCTCCTTGTCGATCAACAAGATGGCCACGTTCGGCAGGTGAAAAAAGTCGCGCGCGATGCCCAGGATTCTCTGCAGGACCTCATCCAAATCAAAGGTGGAGAGGACCGCCTGGCCCGCGTCGTACAGAACTGCGATCTTCGGCATTCTCGAACGATTGTATGGGGAGGAGCGGCTGTTACCGAGGTTCCGAAAGTAACCGGATCGCTCCTCCGGCGACTAGGTCATTCGAAGCAAAGGGCTGAAACCACAGAGGACATGAGGGTTCACGAAGGAAGGCAAAAGGGAGCACTTCAGGCTATTTCCATCTTCTGGCCGTGCGAACCAAGCCGTAGGCCACCGCGCAGAACCAGAAGTCCACCAGCAAGCCGAGATCGGGATGGAAAGGGTGGTGACGGGCAGCGGGCGGGAGCGAGGGGAGTAGGGCAAAGTAGGCCACGTTGCCCAAGATGATTGCCAGCAGCGCCTGTAGGAAGTTAGTCAACACAAAGGGTTTAGACACCGCGGCACCTCATGGGAGATTCGGGCGAGAGCGGGCGGGTCGCTTCGCCTTCCTGCTACCATTCTTTCTTCCGACTTCCGAGGATCTCGCTTTCGGGGATCTTGGAACACAGCGCATGCTTGAACTCGCCACTCCGGTGAAATACGTGAAGGGTGTAGGCCCACGAATCGCGGATGTGCTGGCCGCGAAGGGGATCCACACGGTTGGCGACCTTCTTTATTATCTGCCTTTTCGATATGAGGACCGGTTGAATCCCCGCGGGATTTCCGAGTTGCGTGCGGGCGAGATGGCGACCGTGATCGGGGAGGTGCGCAATTCGGGGTTATTTCGCACGCGCAGCATGCCGATCTTTCAATTGACGGTGGGGCAGGGGCGGGCGCGGCTGCGGTGCCTGTGGTTTCGCGGGACCTATCTGCAGGACAAGTTCAAGCCAGGCGAGATGGTGGCGCTCTACGGGAAGGTGGAAGAGGATGAGCGCAGCCGCGAGCTACAGATTGTGCAGCCCCAGTTTGAGATTCTGGGAGAGGCCGGCGATGGTGGTGAGAATGGCGCCGAGAAGAAAGCGGCGGAGTCTCTCGAGATTGGCCGCATCGTTCCGATCTACGAGTCGATCGGGCAGGGACGGCTTACGCCGCGGTGGTTTCGGCGGGCGATCCGAACGGCGCTCGACAACCTGACGCCGGAGCTGGCGGAGCCGATTCCTGCGGTGGTGCGAGGGCGGCTGGGGCTGGTCTCGCAGCGATCGGCGCTATGGAATGTGCACTGGCCGGAGCCAGGCGAAAGCTTTCTGGATCTGCAATCGTCGCGGACGCCGGCGCACCTCCGGCTGATCTTTGATGAGCTGTTTTTTGTCGAGCTGGGGCTGGAGCTGAAGCGGCGCGAGCAGAAGGCGCAGACTGGAATTGCGTTTCGTCTCGACGATAAGGTGCGAGCAGCGATCAAGAAGATTTTGCCCTTTCATCCCACAGCGGCGCAGAAGCGCGTGCTGAAGGAGATTGCTGGGGATATGGAGAAGCCGTACCCGATGCGGCGTTTGCTGCAGGGGGATGTGGGATCGGGGAAGACGATTGTCGGGTTTGAGGCGGCGATCATCGCTATTGAAAACGGCTACCAGGTGGCGCTGATGGCTCCGACGGAAATTCTGGCGCAGCAGCATTATTTCTCCGCGCGGCGGATTCTGGAGAATGCGGGGTATCGCATTGTGTTGCTGACCGGATCGCTTGAAGCTGACAGAAAGCGGGAGATCCGGCGGCATATCGCGCAGGGGAACGCGCAACTGGTGATCGGCACGCATGCTCTGCTGGAGGAGAAAGTCGAGTTTGCCAACCTGGGGCTGGTGATTGTCGACGAGCAGCATCGGTTTGGAGTGATGCAGCGGCTGAAGCTGATGAAGAAGACTTCGGATGGCGAGGAGAGCAGCCGAGCTGCGCTCGGCGCAACCGGGTCAGAAGCCCAGCCCCGCACACCCGCTTCTACTCCGGGCGAGCCTGATGTACTGGTGATGACGGCTACGCCCATTCCGCGGACGCTGGCGCTCACGCTTTACGGGGATCTTGATCTCAGCGTGCTCGATGAGCTGCCGCCGGGGCGTACACCAATTGTGACTCGCTGCGTGGCAGACGACCGTTCGCCTGAAGTGTGGGAGTTTGTTCGCAAGCAGGTGGCGGCGGGACATCAGGCCTACGTGGTGTATCCGGTGATCGCGGAAAATGAAGAGAGCGAGCTCAAGGCGGCGATCAAGATGTACCGCGAGTTGAGCAGTCGCATTTTCTCTGATCTGAAGGTGGGACTGCTCCATGGGCGCCTCGATCCTGAGTTGAAAGACCAGGTCATGCGGATGTTTCAGAAGGGCGAGTTGCAGATTCTGGTCGCGACCACGGTGATCGAGGTTGGAGTGGATGTCGCCAATGCGACCGTGATGGTGATCGAGCATGCGGAGCGTTTTGGTCTCGCCCAGCTTCATCAATTGCGCGGACGCATCGGGCGAGGGGCGGCCAAGTCGTACTGCATCCTGATGACTGGCGGAAAGATCAGTGAGGAGGGGCAGAAGCGGCTCGACGCGATGGTGAAAACGAACGACGGCTTTCAGATTGCGGAACTTGATCTCGAACTGAGAGGGCCGGGGGAATTTTTCGGCACACGCCAGGCGGGGATGCCGAGCTTTCGGGTAGCCAATATTATTCGGGATGCACAATTGCTGGAAGTCGCCAAGCGCGAGGCTGCCGCCGTGCTGGCGGGGCCGAACTCAGAGGTATCCGCCGAAGAAATCAGCCGCGCGCTGGTACACATGCGAGTGCGCTGGCAGCATACGTACGGGCTGGTTGAAGTGGGCTAGAGTTTCCGTTACTGCGGCTGACTGGAAGCGGCCGCGCAAGAGCGGGCACGTTCCAGCAACAGGGAGCGCTCGCGCGCGTTGCGGGTGAGCGATGCGGCGCGCTCAAACTCGGCGCGAGCTTCATCGAAACGGCTCAGCTTCTTGAGGAGATCGCCGCGAACGCTGGGTAACAGGTGGTAGTTCTGCAGAGAGCGTTCCGCGGTCAGCTCGTCAACCACTGCAAGCCCGGCCGCTGGACCGGATGCCATCCCGACGGCAACCGCACGGTTTAATTCCACGACCGGAGACGGCGCGATGCGGGCGAGTTCCTCGTAGAGGGTCACGATACGCGACCAGTCGGTTTCTTCGGGGGTGCGGGCGCGGGCGTGGCAAGCCGCGATCTCGGCCTGCGCGACGTAGGAACCCCGCTCGGGGCGCACGTTTTCCAGGCGCTGATTTTTTGAAGCCGGCTTTGGGGTGCGCAGGTTTTCTGCGCGTTCCAGCGCGGCGAGGCCGCGACGGATCAGGAGTTGATCCCAGTGCGCGCGGTTTTGATCGAAGAGGAGGATGGGTTCTCCGGTCGGGCTGACGCGCGCGCGGGATCGCGATGCCTGGATTTCCATGAGGGCAACTAATCCGTGGACCTCTGGCGCTTGCGGGGAGAGTTCGGCGAGGACGCGTCCCAGACGGAGCGCTTCTTCACAGAGGGCAGGTCGTAGCCAGTCATCTCCGGTGGTTGCCGAGTAGCCTTCATTGAAGATGAGATAGATGACTTCAAGCACCGACGATAGGCGGGCGGCAAGTTGATCGCCTCGCGGGACTTCGAAGGGAACGTGTTTCTCTGCGAGCGCCCGCTTGGATCGCACGATGCGCTGGGCGATGGTTGCCTCAGGGATGAGGAAGGCACGTGCGATTTCCTCGGTGGTCAGGCCTCCGAGCAGGCGCAGCGTGAGCGCGACTTGCGCTTCCTTGGAGAGCACGGGATGGCAGGAGATGAAAAGGAGGCGGAGCAGGTCGTCGCCAACGTCATCGTCGAGGGCTGAATTCAAGTCGGGCACGACCATCTCTTTCGCGGCAAGCTCGCGCCCGAGTTCCTCGTGCTTGCGCTCCAGCCGCGTATTTCGCCGGAAGTAATCGATGGCACGGTGCTTGGAGGCGGCCATGAGCCAGGCGCCCGGATTGTCCGGGACGCCCGACTTGGGCCATTGTTCGAGTGCGGCAACGAGGGCATCTTGCGCGAGGTCTTCGGCGACGCCCAGTTCGCGCACGATGCGCATGAGTCCCGCGACGAGCCTGGGGGACTCGATCCTCCAGACCGCGTCGATGGTGCGATGAATCTCGGTGCGATGGGTATCGGCAGTCGTCACGACTACCGATCACATCATGATTCACCTCTCGCCTGCAACCATAGCGGGCTCGTGCTCAGAGGCTTGGACCGTCTGTGCGCAGTTGGCCTCATAGAGCTGGCGTAACTCGCATTCGCCATCTCCGGCAACCCGGAGGAATCGCCGGACTAGCTCGATGGCCTCTTCCCTGGAGTCGGCCTTGAGGATCGCGAAGCCGCCAACGAGCTCTTTGGACTCGGTGAAGGGGCCGTCGGTGACAGTCAGATTGCCGCTGGCTCGTCGAACGCGCGCTGCTAGCTTGGTTGGGAGGCAGCCTTCGGTTGAGAGCAGCCAGCCCTCCCTCATTCCCTCTTCGATCAGCTTGCCCATGGTGGCCATTTCTGCTTGCGTCGGAGGAGTGTTTCGTTCCGCCGTCTTGTAGATGCTCAGGAATCGCATGTTTGTTTCTCCTTAGTGTGAATGAGTTGGTTTCTCTCCCCGGTCAGCGCTCGCACGCGCCCTTACTACTTGGGGAATTCTTCCGGGCCGAACATCTGGCGAACTTCGGTTTCACCATCCCAACCGGGCCAATGTTTCTTGTGAAGTTCCATGAAGCGGACGGCAGCGTCGACCGCCTCTTGCTTCGACTTCAATTCGAATTGCGCGTAGCCGCCGACGACTTCCTTCGCCTCGGTGAAGGGACCGTCGGTGACGGTCAGCTTTCCTCCGGAGATGCGGACGCGGGCACCCAATGCGGTGGGCCCGAGGCCTCCGCTGCCGAGCATCGTGCCGGCCTTGGAATCCTCTTCGGCGAGCTTCCCGATCGCATCCATAAGGGCCTTGGGCGGAGGACCTTGCTTCTCAGCGTGTTTGACGATCATCATGAATTTCATTTTTCGATCTCCTTGGGTAATTTGAGTTGTGGGCCGCGTTTCCGGATGGTGTCATTCTGCCGGAACTGGGCTGCATTAACGCGTCGAACGATGTGGAGCGAAATCGACATGAGGGCAGACTTTTTTTGCGCACGGCATCAACGCTTCCTGGCAGCTATCTTGGCGCGCATATTGTTCTCACGCTTCTTGAGCTCGGGAGTGAGTTCGGGGCCGAAGTCCTCGGCCTCGAATACCGGGCGAATCTCGACCTCACAATCTGCTTCGTGAGGATTGGGGCAGCGCTTGAGCCACTCGACCGCCTCTTCCATGGATCGAACCTGCCAGATCCAGTAGCCCGCGATGAGTTCTTTGGTCTCGGTGAAAGGGCCGTCGATGACGGTTCTTTTGGTGCCTGAGAACCTGACACGTTTGCCTTTTGAAGTGGGCTGGAGTCCGTCGCCAGCGAGCATTACGCCGGCTTTCACAAGTTCTTCGTTGAACTTCCCCATCTCCGCCAGCAGTTTTTGCTTCGGCATAACTCCTGCTTCGGACTCTTTACTTGCCTTGACGATCACCATGACTCTCATGCGTGTGTCTCCTGGGAGGGAAATGATTGCCCTCGGTCTCTGACCTCTATTTTGACGTCGAACGACGGCGGGTTGGATCGACAGATGCGCAAATATTATTGGGGCTGACGTTCTCCGTGGAAGTATCGCGAGACAGGACTGTTCCCACCTTGACCAGCAGCAGCGGCCAGGATAATACCAGCATGTGCTGCAGGAGGCTGTGCAGGAACTGCTGTCGATTGGCGGCGTAGGCTTGCACAACCTGCGAGACGGCCTGGATGACGGCAGGCGGCAGCCCCAGGGCTGCGGAGCCATTCGAGCCGAGAGCCTCTCTCAACCGCGTTACCGCGCCAGACAAGTTCTGATACAGAATGAAGACTCCGAGCCCGAGGAAGGCTGTTCCAGCGATTGATTTGATGATTCCAAAGTGTTTCCGTTGCATTGCAGGCCTCCTCGCTTCGAGGCGCTCTTTCTTGCCTCTACCTACACGTCGAATGTGGGATCGCGGAATCGACAGGAGCAGGAGGCTTTTTGAGAGCTGGGTAGTCTCAGCGTCGAAGAAGCTGTTAGCCGCAGAGGGCGCGGAGGATTCGTGGAGAGCGCTGAGGAGCAATGCCCAACGATGGTTCCACTCAACGGCACAGATCGAACTGATAGAATCGAAGGGATGGCAGGGTCTTCCCAACTGATCCAGATTGAACTTGGTGCACCCGTGCGCGCGCCCAAGCCGCAGTGGCTGCGGGCGAAGGCGCCGGTGGGCGACAACTTCCACAATCTGAAGAAGCTGGCCCGCGGCTTGGGACTGCACACGGTGTGCGAGTCGGCGCAGTGTCCTAACATTGGCGAGTGCTGGAATCACAAGACGGCGACGTTCATGCTGTTGGGCGACATCTGCACGCGGCGCTGCGGTTTTTGTGCAGTGCCGAAGGGACGACCGGAGCCGATCGACTGGGATGAGCCTCGGCGTGTGGCTGAGGCCGTGGCTACTCTGGGACTGAAGCATGCGGTGGTGACGAGCGTGAACCGGGACGACGATAATGTCGGCGGAGCGCGGATTTTTGCGGAGACGATCCGCGAGATTCGCGAACTGACGCCGGACTGCCGGATTGAGGTGCTGATCCCGGACTTTCAGGGACTGGAAGAGCCATTGCGGATTGTGCTCGACGCTCGACCGGACGTGCTCAACCACAATACCGAGACGGTGCCGCGGTTGTATCGCGCGGTGCGATCGGGGGCGCGTTACGAACGCACGCTGGCGCTGCTGGAAAATGCCAAGAAGTTTTCGCCGGGCATGGTGACCAAGAGCGGTGTGATGGTCGGCTTGGGAGAGTCGTCGGAAGAATTGGTGGAAGTATTCCACGACCTAGGCACGCGCGGCGTCGACATTCTGACGGTGGGGCAATACCTGCGGCCATCGAAAGATCATTTGCCCATCGCGCGCTTCTATGAGCCCGACGAATTTGTATATCTGCGAGACCAGGCACTGCGCTTCGGGTTCCGGCATGTGGAATCGGGGCCGATGGTGCGGTCCAGCTATCATGCACACGAGCAAGCTGACGCAACTGCGACGCCGCGGGCGGTGTCTTAGCTTGAGCGGGCGGTGTCCTTCCACAAACTCTCTTCTTCAACAAATCAAGGCTTTTAGGGTTAGTATCCCCATCGGACAAATCGGCAACGGGAGGCGAGACCTCCCGTGGTGACCGTACTGCTGGTCGTGCTCGGATTCTTTTCTGGATTGCTGGGGGCGCTAACGGGCATTGGCGGAGGCGTGCTGCTCACGCCGATTCTCGCGTTACACTTCGGCATTCCCATTCGCGAGGCCATCGGAACCAGCCTGGTCGCGGTGATTACCACGTCGGCTGCCAGTTCGTCGGTTCACCTGCAACGCCACACCACCGACATTCGACTGGGGATGACGCTGGAATTGGCAACGTCGTTCGGTGCGGCGGTCACGGCTTATCTGGTTGGATACTTCAACCGGAATGCGCTGGAGGGATTGTTTGCCGGCTTCCTGTTGTACAGCGCGATCACGATCCTGATCCGCCGCGGCAAGATCAAGCCGGAGGAATCGGCGCCTGGGTTGAATGGCGAAGTGGTGATTCCGCCTTACGAGCCGAAGCGTTATCCGCTGGGACTGAGTGCTTCCCTGGTGGCGGGCGCACTCTCAGGACTGCTTGGGATTGGCGGTGGACCTATTAAGGTCCCGGTGATGTTCCTGTTTATGGATGTGCCGCTGATGGTGGCGACGGCGACGTCGAACTTCATGGTGGGTGTGACGGCGGCGGCGAGTGCGATGGTTTACTACCGCCGTGGCGACATCCTCGTGCAATATGCGGCGCCGCTGGCAGTAGGTGTATTTTTGGGATCGCTGCTGGGAGCGAGACTGGCACCGCGCATTCACACCAAGTACGTGATGTATCTGCTGGTGGCGATCATGCTGTATCTGTCGGGGCACCTGATTCTTCACCTTGCGGGGTGGGTATGAGCCAGCTGCGTGAGCCCGCTTTTGATCGCTCGGTAGCGGCGGTATTGCGAATCGGAGCTTTTAGCTGCTTCTTCGTGATGCTGGGCGGGCTGATCGTGGGATTGTTCGTGCCGGCCTGGATCACGGTCGAAATTGAGCGCGTGGGTGTCCTGCTGATGCTGGCGACGCCGGTGGTGCGGGTGGTGGTCGCGTGCTTCCTGTTTTTCCGGGAGAACGATCGGAAGTATGGGTGGATTTCGTTGGGATTGTTGACGATCCTGCTGCTGGGGTCGGTGTTTGGAATTGGAGAACATTAAGCTTCGAGTGGAGTTGCCTGGCGTCTTGCCGGGCTATCACATGGCTGCCGCGACGCGGCTGGAAGCTAGTAGAACCTTTCTTTCTAGCTGGCGCTTCCGTTCGACTCCGCTTAAACAGTAAATCCAAGTTCTCGCGCATCCACTACAGCCCCTGGTAACTAAACTCCTTGGTGGGTGTGCCGATACAGATGGCATGAACGCGGGTGGCATCGAACCGAGAAAGACCATGTGGGCTGTGGCCGAGGTGTGCTGGGAGGACCAGTCGGGAGGGCCATACCGGGCGCCCGCGACGATCGAAGACACCTCTCCTTCCGGAGCGTGCATTCGGGTCAAGACCCCGATTCTGGTTGGATCGACTCTGACCATTCAGTGGCACAGAGAAAAGTTTTCAGGGGTGGCCAGAAACTGCCGCCGGGATGGGAATGATTTTCTTTTGGGGATTCAGCGAGGCACGGCTGGATGCAGTATTCCTGTTACTTCGACTCCGACTGCCAATGCCAAACCGACTGAAGCCGTGCCTACGGTTTCGACGGCGAGAGTCGAAGGAAGCGTAGTTCAGCAAGAGAGCAGCGAGGGTAGACCTCCGACGCGCGCTGCGGAGCCGACGCCTGGTGCGCGACCGACAGCGACCATTTCACCAGCGTCCCGGGAGACTGTTTCCGGAACCGCTTCTACGAGTGGCGGACAGGTCAAGAATTTGTCAGCACACGATCCGGATCAACGGAGCGAGGTTGAAACCCAGAACTCGTCAGGTTCGCAAGAAAGGAACACCATGCAATCACGAAAGCTCCTTCCAAAATTCTGGCGTCACCATGGGAACGGCACCGACATGCGGGAGAAGGCGGTCGAGCCCGAAGTTCCCGAGAGCAAGTCGCAGGCCGCGGAAAGGTTGGCCGAACCCCGGAGCGAGCTTCTCTCATGCGACGACATTTACCGTTCATGCGGGATCTTGAGTCCGCCGTCGGGATACGGCATCCACAAGGTGGTGGAGATGCTCAACAGCGATCACATCCGGGAGATGTCGAAGGACGTCAAGCGCGCGTCGGTGCTGATGGCGCTCGATGCAGCCGGCACACCGGTGAAGGATCTGCTCGAGGACGCGACGGTGCGCCAGCAGGCGCTGAATTCCTATGAAGTGGTACAGCATAAACATCTGGAGGAATTTGAGTCGCGCAAGGGCCGGGAGGTGGCGCAGCTGCAGGCGGAAATGGAGCGCGTGACGGCGCACTACGCCGACCGGATCAAGCGCAGTCTGGACGAGGTGTCGCGCGAAAAAGAAGGGTTTCACAAATGGCAGACCCTGAAGGAACAGGAGAGCGTGCGGATTTCGGAGGTGATTGGGCTGTGTGCAAAGCCGGAGCCCGCGGCTGTCGCCATGGTGCAAGCTCCGGAAACAGGCCCACGAGTCTTAGCGAGACCTGCGCAGAGCGCGGTGCGGCCCTAGGCTATCTGGCCTATGACTCCAGAAAACTTCTTGGCCACGGATCTACGCGGATGCTCACGGATAAAGTCCGAAGAGAGGTGCGATCCTAGAAGATGTGGAGTTTGATGCTGAGGTACTTTTTGGGATTTTCGCGGATGGCCTTCACCAGTTCGCGGCTCTCGCTTAGCATCTGGGTGGCATTGTTGTAGAGGGTATCGTCCTTGAAGAGCTTGCCGGCTGTGCCCTGGCCAGCTTCGAGTTGAGTGGTCAGCTCGGAGAGCTTGGTGATGGTGGTATCGAGCTTCTTCGCCAGTTCTTCATCCTTGGTCAACTTGCCGAGAGTTCCTTTGCCGGCGTTGATGTCCTCGGTAATCTTCTTCACGTTGGCGATGGTGTCGTTGGCGTTGTTGTAGAGCGAAGGATCCTTGAGGAACTTTCCTGCCGTGCCCTTGCCCGCCTGAATGTCGTCAATGACGCCATTCATCTTGTCGAGAGTGGCGATAAATTTGTCGTAGGCATCATTACGGCTGATGAGCGCGCCGAGGCTGCCCTGGCCACTGCCGATCTGCTCGACGATCTTCTGGAATTCGGCCACCGTGGCAGAGAAGCGGTTGTACAACGTGGGATCGTAGATCAATTTTCCGAGCGATCCTTTTCCGCTTTCGGCGAAGGCCAGAATACGGTCGGCGCGCTTCAGCAGGGCGTCCATGTTCTCGAGGGTGCTTTGGCTGGCACGTACCACCTGGTTGAAGTCGGGATGAACCTGGGTGGGAAGCGTATCTCCGTCCTGGGCAGGTGGTCCAAGCGCCTGGGCGCTCTCGATATCGAGATAGGTTTCGCCGAGCACACCAGCAGTGTCGAGCGAGGTCACCGAGTCGCGGTGCAGGGCATAACCGTATCTTGTGCTGACCTTCATGGTGATTTCGACCGGCGTCTGTTGCCGGGCTTTATCGGGCACGATCCTGATGTTCGTGACGTTGCCGATGTCCACACCGCTCAGGCGCACGGGAGCGCCAACGCGCAGTCCTTCGGCGTTATCGAAATAGGACCTCAGAGTGATTCGAGGGGTAAAGAGCCCGGAAGTTCCGGACATGAGAAACAGCAGAAAGCCGAGCGTCAGGGCGGCAACGATGACGGTGATGCCGACGCGCAGTTGCGACCATTTGAGCTGCTTCTGGCTAGGCAAACGATTTCCTCATGATGCCCGTCTGGATGGAACGCGCCAGGCGCGCCCACAGCCCTGAATCATGCCGGCTCCCCCCGTGCACGCCCATCGCAGAATGATAACAAAATTGGGCCGACTCTAAGCTGCTTTCGCGTGCAAAGTCGGCAGCAGGCACAGAGCGAGCAGGTAAGCGGCTGCTCCGCAGGTCAGCGTTATGGTCAATCCAAACTGGATGGCAATCACCATGGCGAGGACCGATCCGAGGACGCTAGCCGCGGCGTTCATGGCCCACGCCCACTCGACGGCGTTGTCAGAGGAGGTTTGCTCTCCGGGAAAGCAGCGTCCAGGAAGGGCAGTCAGGGCGCGCAGGCCGGTGGGGAAAGGCATTCCCATGACGAATCCCAGGGGAATGAGGAGAATGCCACTCACCACAAGCCGGTAGCCGAACGCCAGCCCGACGAGACCGGCTAGCCGGCTGGGCAGAAAGAATACATCGGCGAGAAGGGTGACGATGACCAAGACGAGGGCCATCCAGCAAGCTTCGGTGCGAGGCAACCAGAGCCGCGAAAACAGGCTGCCAGCACCGCTCGAGAGCATCAACAAGAAAATTACGACGGTGAGCGCATACGTGGGATGACCGAGAAAGAGCACAAATCGCTGGATGAAAGCGATCTCCACCAGAATGTAGCCGAGGCCGACAGCCACGAAATACAGGAGCGGAAGCGGGGACTGGCGCATCTTTCCTGCTTTCAAAGCTAGTGGAAGCACGAGGAACGCGAGTACGGCCACCAGAGAAATGACCAGCACCAGCAGGAGAACGAGGACTCCGAGATTCACTTTCCAGTCAATGCCCTCGTGCAAGCGGGCTTCTCCGAGAATTTGTCGAGGTTTCAGGGTAAAGAAGAAGAATGGGTTGTTGTCGTCGACTGGTGCGACGTTATAGGCATAGCTGCGCGCGAATGCGCGCGGGTCGTTGCTCGCGATCAGATCCGAGAACGGATTCTGTTCCGGCTGTGACGGAAGATAGAGCGGTTCAAGCTCTGAGTAGTGATCGAAATGAGTGCTGACCGCGTCTTCTTCCGCGGAGGTAAAAGGCGTCTTCTTCGCGAGCACGACGACGGGGATGCCATCTTCGTCGAGCGATCCCTGCGAGGCGACGATGAAGTTGCGCGCAGGATTGGCCACACCCAGGCGATGGAGCGCTTCCATGGCTACAGCCACGACGCGCAAGGCTTCGCGAGGGTGACGAAATTCCCAGCGAGTGATGGCGACCATTCCGTCGGGCTTGAGGTGCTCGAAATATTCGCGAAAAGCCTCGACCGTGTACAGATTGTTCTCACTGAGCGCAAACGCGCCGGCTGCGGTAGATGCCCAGGTGTCGACCAGGGTCATTTGGACAACGTCGAAGTGCTGCGGTGTTGAGCGAAGAAAAGAACGGCCGTCGGTAACGTGGATGTGCACGTCGGGGCGCTGGTAAAGATGCTGCGAGTAGTCGGCGTAGCGCTCGCGCATGATGGTGGTGGCGATGATGGGATTGATCTCGATCCCGGTTACGCTGGGGCTGCCGTTCGCTATGGCGCGCAAGACGTCGACGCCACCGCCCGGGCCTATGATGGCGAACTCTCCATGTGGGCGCAGAACGTTGGCCAGGGCTGGTGGAGCGGACATCAGATTGTGCTCCCACAGCGTGCCCTGCCAGTGTGACAGGTCCGCGTTCATGATGTAGGTGGAGGCGTCGGCATCGATGACGACGGCTTTGGCCTGACCCTGACGATCGACTTCGACTCGCGAGAGAGCATTCCAGCGGGCGAACTCAACCATCGCTGGATCACGGTACATGCCCTTGGCGTAGACGACGTCGATGAGGCGACCCGAGTAGTTCGCACCGGTCAATGCGACCAGCGCGAGCACCAGCAAGCCAGCATTTCGGCGGGACGTTCGAGCGTCTGCCCAGATGACGCCGGCGGCGGCCATGGCGCTGGCGGCGGACAGAATGACATTTGGTCCGCCGACCCAGTTCAGCAAGGGCACAACCGCGAGGCAGGCGAGGGCGCCGCCGCAGAGGTCCGCTCCGTAGAGGCGCGGAATGCGGCTGTGCTCGCGGGCAAACACAATCGAAAACAATAGTCCTGTCAGAAAGAATGGAATGGCAGCAGCGAGGTAGAGCGCCGTCAAATGAAGGAAGTTCAGGCGGGAGACTTCGAGAGCGACAGGAACGTGCAGCACGATCTCGAGTACTCCGACGATGACGACGGAATTCGCCATGCACAGGCGCGCGGCTAGTTGTCGCGTGTCCTGGCCGGCGAGGCGGCTCTTCAGCAGGTAGGCAAAGACGCCTCCGGCACCCAATCCGAGAAGGGCGATCGAAATTGCGAGGAAGGCGAAGTGGTAGAAGAGGACGACGGAAAAGAGGCGCGTCAGGGCCAGTTCAAGCAGCAAGGCGGCGAAGCTGGTGAGGGCGAGGCCTGCTAGCAGAGTCTTTTCGGGGATCTCAAGATTGCTCGAGGTTGGGGAGGGAGTCGGAGTGGTAACAGGCATAAGGGATCAGACGCGACAGTCTAGCAGATGGGGAAGATCGCGGAAGGGCACGAGGCCAGAAGCGCCGGGGCTAAAGCCCAGTCTCATTCGGAACATCTAACGCGGCCCGGAAAGGCGGCGCCTCCATGCGTTAGTGGAAGGTCCTGATCAGCTTTCCAGAATCACTTGCGCGAATGCTTGTTCTTCGGTGTGAGTGATGGACAGGGCGGCATTTTTCACTCCGAGCTTTGCGGCGAACTCGCCGGCCTTGCCGTGGAAGGTGATGGTGGGGCGTCCGCCGGGCATGCGTGTTACCTCGCAATCGCGCCAGCGCACACCGTGATTCCAACCGGTGCCGAGCGCCTTCATCGCGGCTTCCTTGGCGGCGAAGCGTGCGGCGTAACGCTCGAAGCGATTGGCTTTGGAGTCGCAGTAACGAATCTCTCCCGCAGTATAGATGCGCTGCAGGAAGCGGTCGCCGAAGCGCTCGATGGACTGGCGAATCCGGGGAACCTCCGCGATATCGATGCCTGTGCCTACGATCATGTTGAGTTGCCGCAGTCCTAAAGTTTACAGCAAGCGGTCGCCGCGATAGATCAAGCGTCCGTCGATGATACGGGCATCTGCGGTGAGCGTGTGTGCCTTAACTGGGCCGGCATCATCGATATGCCAGACTTCGTGTCGGTTCGCAACTAACCAGTCGGATACTAACATGCGATGGCAATGAAAGAACAAGCGCTCGGCGCACATGTACGCGGTACGCGAGCCTTCAGCCAGAGAGATGAGTTGGACTATGGCTCGGTCGAAGTCTGGCGTGAGCATATAGTCGGCATAGTTGCGGAAGCTGTCGTTGCGCAAGGCGATGTTCGGCGAGTCATCGAGAATTTTCTTGCGATAGCCTCCAAGCGCCTTCATCCAAAGATAGCGGATACCCGCGGCGGGCAGAGATTGTTCGAGGGCCTCACGATTGAACTGCGGAAGGCGGCGCGACATGGGGAAAGCACGAATGTCGACGAGAGTCTGAATCTGATGGGCCCGCAGCGCGGCGATCAGCTCGTCGAGTGTGCGGGTCGAGTGTCCGATGGTGTAGAGCGAGGCCAACAGGTGTTTGATGCGTGATAGCTACATGGCGATTCGCTGGAGAGCGGCCGCGATCAGAGTGTCTTCTTCGGCAAAAACGGTTCGCAAGTCCAGCAGGACTCGGCCGTCTTCCACGCGGGCGACGATTGGAGGGTCGGAAGAGCGCAGGCGGGCGGCTAGCTCGTCCGCGCTGAGACCGGCGCTGGACAGGGCCACGAGACGGGTCGGTAGCACCGAGGATGGGGCGGCTCCGCCGCCGATGACCGATTCGCCGTCGACGACTTCCAGCTTCATCGTGATTCCTGGCCGAGACTCGGCTCGCTGCGTCTCCACGGCTTCGTTCACGATTGTGGCTAAAGAGGCGGCGCGTTGGTCTATTTCTTCTTTTGTGATCCGCATCATGCGCAGAGTGGGGATGGCATCATGGTCGCGCTTTAAATACGCCAGAAGCGTAGCCTCGAGGGCCGCGTAGATGAGCTTGTCGACGCGCAGGGCGCGAAAGAGTGAATTGGAGCGGAGGCGCGCGACCAGATCCGCACGGCCGCTGATCAAGCCTGCTTGCGGCCCTCCCAGCAATTTGTCGCCACTGTAAGTCACGACGTCCACGCCCGCGTGCAGGCTGTCAAGCACGGTGGGCTCGCCGCTGATGCCGAATGTCCGCAAGTCGACGAGCGCGCCGCTACCCAGATCTTCCATTAGTGGCAGGCTGTGCTTACGCGCCAACGTTACCAGTTCGGCAGTTGAAGCCTGCTCAGTGAAACCAGTGATCTCGAAGTTCGAGCGATGCACGCGCAGGAGGAGTCGGGTGCGGTCATTGATGGCCTTTTCATAGTCGGAAACGCGAGTTCGATTGGTGGTCCCCACTTCGCAGAGGGTCGCGCCGGACTTTGCCATGATATCGGGAATACGGAACGAACCGCCGATCTCGACGAGTTCTCCGCGCGAGACGATGACCTCGCCACCTTCAGCCAGAGAGTTCAGTGCCAGCAGAACGGCGGCAGCATTGTTGTTTACGACGATCGTGGAGATGTTGGCCGACGTCGGAACGTCGCCTAGAAGTCCACGGAACAACCGGTCGACGTGGATATCGCGCTTTCCACGAACGCCGGCATCGACGTCGAATTCAAGATTCGAGTAATGCATTGAAGTCTCGGCTATGTGTGTGAGCGTTGTTGCAGGCAGGGGAGCACGCCCGAGATTCGTGTGCAGAATTACGCCAGTCGCGTTGATCACGCGGCGGAGCGAGTAGCGAAGCGCACGGCGCAAGTGCTGCTCGATTGCTTCGCTCAAACCGCTGAGGGCGAGGTGGAGCCCGGGAGCATCCAGTAGTCCTGAAGCGATTTCTTTGCGCAGGCGGGCGAGGACAGCGCGAGCGGCATCGGTGACGGCGGGCGCTCCGTGCATGGCCGCGAGTGAAGCAGGGCCGGACGTGCGAAGCAACTCGTCGACCGAAGGCAAATCGCGAAAAGGCTCCGATTTTGCGGTGCTCTTCATTTCCGGATATCCCAACGGATTATCCCACGAAACCGACGAATCCCGAGCCTAGTGCGCGGCTGTGATACCCGGCCAATCGTCGGTGCGGAACGGCGATGCCGGCAGCCCATCCTTGTTGAACAGGTTGCACCGTGGACTGTCGCCCCAGGCATAGCGTACGGCAACGGGCTTCGGAACATCGCGGCTGGAGACTACGACGGTTTCGCCGTCAATGCGGGCATCGGCCCAACGGAATTTTCGGTCGGCACCAGCGATCGCGAAACCGTGCAATTCTGGGTCGGTCCTGGACTCTAGGCCTGACCCTACGTGAGTGAAATGCAACCGAGCCTCGCTGCCTTCAAACTGCGCGGACTCATACAACGGGCCCGAGTATTCAATGGTCTGCTTGTATGTCGTGCCGAGGGCCCAGAGCGCGAGGCGCTGGCCAACCTCGAGTTTGCGATGGGGGTGAAGGTCCTTCGGATCGCCGACATCAATGGTGACGGCCATCCCTGTGTTGGGTACCTGATTGATGGTCAGCAACTGCGCCTCGCGCAGTTCCGACCATGCAGATTCGCCGGGCTCCTCGGGTATCGCTCCGTGATTGGGCAATTGCACGATCAGAAACTGCAAGTCCGGCTGATGCGAAGCGTCGCGCCAGTTCTTGATCAGCGCAGGAAGGAGCTTTTGATATTGACGCGCCTTCATGGCGTTGCTTTCTCCCTGATACCAGATCGCACCGCGGAAGGCATACGGCAGCAAGGGGGTGATCATTCCGTCGTAGAGGGCCGCGACCGGCATGGGCGCGTAGCCGAGGGTTGTCAGATTCTCGATCGAGAAGCCGGAGAGCGCGTTCTGCGTGAAGGGCGACCTGACGCCCCAGCCGTCCTGTTTGAGGTCGCGAAACAGAATTGTGACCGGCTGCCAATCGGCAGAGGCGTTCAGGACGGGGGTTGCGTAGTCGTCGTAGTCGGTGATGGTGGGCTGTTTCGATCGAAAGCGGAAAGACCCGCTTCCACGAACCCAGAAACGGATGCCGGAATAAGACGTCAGGTCAGTGGCGGAGTCATCGAGTTTGTAGTTCGCGGAGAGGATCGAGTCTTGCGTTCCGTCGAGTTGTCCGGCGATGCGGGCCGCAAAGCCGCCGGTTCCATGGCCCGGTGATGCCAGATCGAACGTGGAGTCTGCGGCTTCGCCCCAACTGTAGGAAAAAGATCCGCCGGAGGAAAGGCGCGAGGTTCCATCGTCAAAATTCGCAAGCGGTCTGGCTGCAGAATCCGGAGGCGCGGGGAGAAGTTCGAGGTCATCGAATTCGAGTTCGAAGGGCGCCGATTTTTCAGCGTAACTTTTGGCAGCTGGGGAGGCGTGGTTCCAATCGCCGAGGAGTGGTTGCAAATCTGCGTCAGCACGGAGGAAGTCGGGGGAGATCCATTCTTCTATTGCAGTTCCCGGCCACACGCTTTCGATGATGCCAATCGGAACGTTCAACTTGCGATGAAGATCGCGCCCAAAGAAATACGCAACAGCGGAAAAGGCCTTGGCGTTGTCGGGTGTGCAGAGTTGCCAGTGCGCCGGCAGCGTATTTTCCTGGGGTGATACTGCAATCTTTTTGGGGACGGTGAAGAGCCTGATCTGGGGATAGTTGGCTTTCGGAATTTCTACGGCCGCGCCTTCGGTACGGTCCAGGGAGAATGCCATGTTCGACTGGCCGGAGGCGATCCAGACTTCTCCGATCATCACGTCTTTGATGACGATCTGCTTCTTGCCGCGGATCGCCAGGATGAAGGGTCCACCGGCGGACAACGCGGGCAGACGAACGCTCCACGCTCCGTTTGTGCCGGCGGTGGTGGTCGCGTCGTGACCAGCGAGGCTTGCGGTTATTTTCTCGCCGGGATCGGCCTTGCCCCAGGCGCGAATCTCGCGGCCCCGCTGTAGGACCATGTGGTCGGTGAACAGAGTGGGCAGCGCGGGGTCGGCCCAGCAATTCAATGTGGAGACGAGCAGGCCGAGGCCTGCGGTGATGCAAAGCAATGATCGCCGCAAATGTCGACTCTGCTGGAAGTTCATTTCTCCTCGATGATGACCAGGTCCCACGGCTTAACGGTGATCTGTTGAGAATGCGCAATTGCAGCCTGCGTCAGCAGATCGGAGCCGGCGGCATAAGGGTAGCTGACGGTCCGCGCATCGCTGGAATAGTTCAGATAGTAGTGAACCGTTTTGCCGTTACGATTGATGCCGTGCTTTACACGGACGGTCGGCGGCACGGTTTGATCCGGACCGGACATACCGACGTTGTGGAGCACGTCGAGCACGACTTTCTCCTGCAATTGATCGGTGAGCACTGTGCCTTCGTAGGTGAAGCTTCCTTTTCCGAAGCGATTCTGGGTGATGGCCGCGTACTTCGCGAAGAAGGGATGATCGTAGTAGGCCAGGGCCTGAGCGGAATCGAGGATCAGCATTTCTGCCCAGTCCGAAACTTTGTTGTCCGTGCCAGCGTGAAACGGATCGCCTTTCAGCGCGAGAGGCTGGCGCAGGTTGGAAAATTCCTGGTAGCGAAAGCCTGCGGCTTCGCGAAGGATGCCGGGCATCACCGTCCAGCGGACGGTGTCGTATTCATTGGCGAATCCGCTCTTGAACGACATGATCACGTTGCCGCCGCCGCGAACGTAGTCAACCAACTTGTTGAGAACGGCATCGCTGGCGACGTACAGCGGGGGAACCAGCAGGATTTTGTAGTCCGAGAAGTTCGTGCTCTCGGGAAATACGAAGTCTACTCCGACGTTGTTGCGGTAGAGCGCGCGGTACATCTGCTTCAGGATGCTACGGTAGTTCTGGTGATCGCTGAACTTCATGAACTCGATGCCGTAGTAGGAGTCGTCGCTGTAGAGAATGGCAGCCTGGTTCGTCGGCTTATAGTTTGCGATCTCTGGACCGATGCGGCGCAATTCGTGGGCGGTGCGGCTGACCTCTTCGTAGGCGCGACCGGGCTCAAGGTCGTGGCCGAGCACGCCCTTCCAATACGTTTCCTGACCGTAGTGCAAGGAGTGCCAATGCCAGTACTCGACCATGTTTGCACCCGATGAAATGTGGGTGTACACGTCGAGGCGAAACTGGCCGTCGTAGGGCGGGTATTGATTCTTCGAGTCCCATCCGATGGCTTCTGCGTTGGTTTCAGTGACCAGGTAGTTCGTGTGTTTCAAGGAGCGGCTGTAGTCGCCTTCGTAGGATGACGCTTCTCCGTCGAACTCGTCTTGCGTGCCGTGGTAGGGGTTGGTGGCGACGATATCAAGACTCTTCGCGACATCGCTTTCGTTGACCTCGGCGCGCGGGGGAGAGGCGAAATCCTGCGTGACGAATTGATCGGGACGCTTGTACTGGTTGACGATGGATGCCTGCCAGGCAAGGAAGTCCGTTGTGATCCATTGGGAATATCGCTCCCACTCGAGCTTCCATCCGGGATTGAGGATGCCGTCGCGCGGCGGAATCTCGGTCCAGTCGTTGAGGCGCTGGCCCCAGTAGTTCAGGCCCCAGTCCTTGTTGAGTTCGTCCACTGTCTTGAATTTGTGTTTCAGGTACTCGACGAAACCGACCTGCACATCGTGATTCGCGGCGCCGCCGGTTGAGGTCTCGTTGTCAATCTGATAGCCGATGACCGCAGGATTGTCTTTGTAGTGTTCGGCAATCTTGCGGATGACGCGCTCACAATAGAAACGGTAGGTGGGGTTCAGGAGGTCGGTGTTCTGGCGGTATCCGAAGGAGACGGTCTGGCCGCCGAAACGCGTGATAGCAATTTCGGGATGCTCTTTGTACATCCACGCCGGGATGGAGTACGTCGGCGTGCCCATGATGACCTTGATGCCAGCCTTCTGCATGCGATCGACCACGCGATCCATCCAGTCGTATTCGAAGCGACCGTCCTCTGGCTCCCATAATCCCCAACCGGATTCGCCAATGCGGACGACGCTGATGCCGGCTTGTTGCATGAGCGCGACGTCTTTCTCGAGACGCTCGTACGGCATGTACTCGGGGTAGTAGGCGGCGCCGTAGAGAACGGTTTCCATCTTCGCGGGTGCGAAGGCAGGCTTTGCCTGTCCAAATAGCGATTGTGCGGCACACAACAGAAGCGCGACCAGGAAGACAGAGTGCTGACTTGCAGGTGTCCGGATCATGTTGCCTCGCAGGAACGAACATCTTACGCGCATCGCCGAGCAGAATGGCACTCAGTGTTCGAGATAGGGCACGAAGCCCAGCGTCTTCATTTGGAGGCGGTACACGGAAGTGGTCGCGGTGATGTAGAGGGTGCGGTAATCCCTGTCGCCCCAGGCCAAGTTCGCAGGCTGCTCGGGAACGACGATTGTGCCGAGATGGTTCCCTTTTGCGTCCCAGACCCAAATGCCCTTGGGTCCGGTTACAAACAGGTTTCCGCTTTCGTCGACCTTGATGCCATCCGGGACGCCGTCGTGCTTTTCTCCGGGCTCTTCTCCGAAGATGCGGCCGTTGGTGAGGGTGCCATCGGAGGCTGCGTCGTATACGCGAATGTTTCGTTTTTCGCTGTCGTCGACGTAGAAGTGCTTGCCGTCGGGTGAAAAGGCGAGGCCGTTAGGTTGGGTCAAGTCTTTCGTTAGCAGCCGCACTTTGCCTTTGTCGTTGCCGGTGACACCCAGGCGATAGACGGCTTGAAAAGGAATCTCCTGCTTTTCGCCGGCGACCAGGTCGAGCGTCGGATCCGTGAAATACAATGCGCCGTCGGGTCCAACGATTACGTCATTCGGGCTATTGAGCTTCTTGCCTTGGTAGCGATCGGCAAGAGTCGCGTATTTTCCGTCGGGGGTGACGGCGATGATCGCGCGCAGGACGCTGGCACAGTCAATGAGCCTATGTTCACGGTCGAAGGTGTTGCCGTCGGGGTCTCCCAGGGCGATTACTTCTTGTTTCCTGCCATCCGGGTAAACGCGGAAAATCTTGTTGATGGTCTCATCGCTGACGTAGAGGAATCCGGCGGGGTCCCACATGGGGCCTTCGGTAAATCCGAAGCCAGTCGCGACGGTTTCGAGTTTTGCGTGGCGATCGACGACATCCCAGAAATTTGGGGAGATCGATTCGAGTGCGAAGGGACGAGTTTCCTGCGCGGCTATGGGGAGCAGGAGGCAGATCGTTGTCGCGAAACAGAACGCAGCCTTGGAAGCAAGTCTCATTCGGGAACCCGCCATGGTTCTTTATCGGTCTTTGGATTTCGGGTCTGCCTTCGGGGATCCGGCGCTCATCAGATAGCTGGCCAAGTCATTGAGTTCGCCGGGGCTCAGACGCGCACCATAGTTCGACGGCATTGGTGAGCCGCCGAGGTACTTGACACTTTGCAGGTCGGACTTCTGAAAAAAATGGAAACTGCCGTCTGGCGTTTGCAGTTGCAGGGAGAAATTGTCTTCATTGCGAACGACGCCTTCCAGGCGGATGTTGTCGCGGGTTGTTACAGCCGCAGACTTGTATCCGGTGGTCGCGACTCGTGCAGGATTGACGAGCGCCTTCACGATGTCGTCCGCCGACTTTGCGGAGCCGTACACCGAGAGGTCGGGTCCAAGGAATCCACCTTCGCCGGAAACCATGTGACAGGTTGAGCACCCACCTTTTCCAAAGAACACGCCCTTGCCGCGGTCAACATCACCTGGAATTGTGCGAGCTGCCAGTTTTCCCTGCAGGACTCGAATGTAACGGATGAGCGCCGTGAGTTGAGCGGGCGTCATTGTGCGAAATGCTGGCATGCCCGTTCCCGAGATTCCATTCGAAATGATGTTGGAGATTTGGGCGTCGGACAGATGCTGAAGTCTCGGACTGTCGGCGATGCCCGGGCCCTTCTCGCTTCCCTGGCCATCCAGCCCGTGGCATCCGGCACAGGTGGAAGCGAAGTCACTTTGGCCGGGAGAGGGCGCGGTTTTGAAGTCGTCCTCGAGCGAGTCGTCCTGTTGCGCTTGCGAACTGGATACCGCTCCAAGCAACAAGAGGACTGCAACGGCAACTAACAGATGTGAGTTACGAATTGAGAACATGGCTCAGGATCGTGACTTTCACCAGATGGAAATGACATCTCCATCATGAAAACCGATGGAACGAGGGTGTATCCCATGCACGGCGTGCGTGTCAACCATTTATTGATCGCGGCTGCGCGCGAGGGTGTCTTGTGTGGCCCGCGAAACCACGCCCCAACAGCGCCATCATAAATCGTGAAGCGCCTACTTCTGCTTGACTGCGATCGCGGCAATTTCAACTCTGGCATCGTTGACCAGGGCGGCAGCCTGGATGGTGGCGCGCGCCGGCTTTGGATCTGGCAGGATGCTTTTGTAAACCTTGTTCATCTCAGGGAAGTCGTGAATGTCGGCCAGATACACGGTGACGGAGACGACGTCTTTCAGTTCATAGCCGCCGGCTTTCAGAACCTTTTCGATGTTGTCGAGAGCTGCCTTGGTCTCCGCGCTGATGCCACCGGCCACCAATTTGTTCGACTCATCGGTTCCTTCCTGTCCGGCAACGTAGAGTGTATTGCCGGCAATCACACCGTCGCTGAACGGGAGACCCCGCGTGGGAGAGAGGTTGATCGCCTTGCGTTCCTGAGCGTGACTGCGCTGAGGGGCAAAAACCACAGGGAGGGCAAGACTAAGAACTACTGCAGGCATCCACATCGCTTTCAGTTTCATTATGTGTTCTCCTTCGCACCAGGATCGATTTCGCTCTTCCAGCCGGGGGAGCAACGGTGTTAGAGTCCGCGGACATATATACATCCAGGAGGATGAAATGGACAAATCTTACAAATTGGCGGGGAGGAAGACGCTCGTCGTATTGCTTGCGGCGGGTGGCCTGGTTTTTGCGCTTGCCCTTGGAGTCCGGATCGTTGGAGCGCAATCCACGCCGGCGCCCACTGCTCCCTTGTCGGACAGCGAGTTGGTTGCGCAATATCGGCGGGTTGAGGTCGCGTCAGTGTCCGATGCTCTCGAACAAATTGCGGGCAAGCGCATGTACATGAGCCACCACATGCAGCCGATCTTCACGACCAAGTTCGCCGGCTTGGCGCGAACTGTGCAACTCAAGAAAGACGAGGGCAACAAGGACCCCGAGGCTCTGACCGGGATGCTGGAAGCTATCGATCAAGGGTCCACCGATTCGGTCTACGTGATGGTGGTTGAGGATGGCGAAGACATTGCCGGAATGGGTGGTCTGATGGGCACCGCGATGGCGGCGCGCGGCTACGCGGGGGCGGTGATCGACGGCGGAGTCCGCGATGTGGCGTACCTGAGGAAGATTGGTTTTCCGGTCTTTGCCACCGGGATTGTGCCTTCCACGTCAGTGCACCATTACCGCTTTGCGGGTGCGCAGATTCCGATCGTGTGCAACGGGGTTACCGTCAGTCCGGGGGACATTGTGGTGGCCGACAGCGATGGCGTGGCGGTGGTGCCGAGAGCGCAGGCCCAGGCGGTGCTGACGCTGGCGCAGCAGATGGACTACAAGGAGCACTCGATGTATGCCGTAATCGAGCAATTGAAGTCCATTGTGGCCGCGGTAAAGAAGTTTGGGCGGCTCTAGTCGAAATGAGTTGCAGGAAACTGATTTTCATCAGATAATTCGCACTTTCATTTTTGCATTGTGCGAAATTAATGGCTAGTCCCAAGCGCACTTACGACATTACGGCTCTGCAGCGCGGGCTGCGCCTTCTGCATCTGTTCAGCGAGTCTCCGCGTGGGCTCACCGCGAAGCAGGTTGCCGGTTCTTCGCGGCTACCGGTCAGCACGGTCCATCGATTCCTCGCAAATCTGGTCACTGCGGGATTCCTGAGC
>Ga0265338_10002471_pt1 | contig 27614 bp, 23 predicted proteins | sample 42126metaG_FD_193579 | JGI IMG/M metagenome (GOLD analysis project Ga0265338, IMG submission 193579) | Rhizosphere microbial communities from Carex aquatilis grown in University of Washington, Seatle, WA, United States - 4-21-26 metaG | ecosystem: Host-associated > Plants > Roots > Rhizosphere...
GTCGCTCAGCGACTCTTGCCACCGCTGCCGCACATTGGAAAGGGACTGCTCGCGAAGCCTGCGCTTATGCGTCCAGTCTCGAAGCGCATCGCGCACGACCTCGCTATGTGATGAGTATTCACCCGCCTCGACCGCCTGCCGGACGATGGTTGCCATTTCAGATGGAAGGGCGATGCTAAGTTTCTCAACGGTAGGCATAACAACCACCTCAGTGGGAAATTATACTACTAAGCCATTTCCAGTAATAATAGGCTTAATGGCTGCTCGATTAAGACCCCTCGCCCTACTCCTTTTCATTTTCGGACTGAGACTTTACGCCGCGCCCTGCGAAATGAACCCGAGCGGGCCGGCTCAACGCGTCTTTGCGCAGGTTGATGCAAAGCACGCGTGGACCGAATTCAAGAGCATTGAGTCCGTGCCCGAGCTGAGTCTTGAGGGGGGCGTTTCGGCGCAAGTATGGAAAGAGTCCAATGGCTCGCTTCTGGTCAGGACGGTTGAGCCGGGCGAGGATTTTTGGGCTTATATTAAATCCTGCTACTCGAAGGCGGGATACCTCGACTCAATCCAGTTTGAGCTGCGAACAGATTGGGGATGGTATTACAAGGCGGAGGGTCCGCTGGTAATGGGACGGTTTCACAGGTCGGCGGAGCAGTTCTTCGACTCGAAGAGCAATCAGCCGCTGGTGGTGCGGCCGCAGCAGCCCGATGATTTTCCGCAGATGCTGGTCCCGTTGCTTTATAAGCGAACCAAGTTTCTGCCGTTCGCTGACTTGCTCGAGAAGCAGCCGTAGAAGCGCGACGGGATTTTGCCAATCCGAGCCGATGGGAGCATACTGCATTCACGGTCGCAATGACCGTTTTCCCCATCCCGCGCGTCAAAAAAATATCGCTGGCTGATGCACAAGCAGCCGGCTGCACCCGAGCAATACAGGAGCCCCGATGCCTGCCGCACACACGCTTCCCCAAACGTTGGGGGAACTAAGGAAGAGTTCCCTTTTTTCTGAGCCTCGCCTGAAGAGCCGCAGAGTGAAAGACGAGATGCGCGCCAACTTGATGGCACGCATCAAGACGCGCGAAACAATTTTTCCAGGGATTGTGGGTTACGAAGATACGGTGGTGCCGCAGATTGTGAACGCGGTGCTGTCTAAGCAGAACTTTATTCTGCTGGGGCTGCGCGGGCAGGCCAAGAGCCGCATTTTGCGAGCGCTGACGGCGTTGCTCGACGAACAGACTCCGTACGTGGCGGGATGCGAGATTCGCGACAACCCTTATGCGCCGCTGTGCCGGCGCTGCCGCGACCTGATTGCCGAAAAAGGCGATGCGATGCAGATTGCCTACCTGAGCCGCGATGCGCGTTACGTTGAAAAACTGGCGACGCCCGATGTGACGGTCGCCGATTTGGTGGGTGACCTTGACCCCATCAAAGCGGCGCGCGGCGGCGAGCATTTGGCGAGTGAACTCACTATGCACTACGGGCTGCTGCCGAGAGCGAATCGCGGCATTTTCGCTATCAACGAGCTGCCCGATCTGGCCGGCAAGATCCAGGTGGCGCTGTTCAACATTATGCAGGAAGGCGATGTGCAGATTAAGGGCTACCCGGTTCGGCTGGAGCTGGATGTGGCGCTGGTGTTCAGCGCCAACCCTGAAGACTACACGGCGCGCGGCAAGATTATTACACCGCTCAAGGACCGCATTGGATCGGAGATTCGCACGCACTATCCTGAAACGTTGGAAGAAGGCATTGCCATTACCGCGCAGGAAGCTTGGGCCGACCGCGGCGATGCGCCGATCGAGATTCCGCAATACGTGCGCGAGATAGTGGAGCAGGTGGCCTTCAGCGCGCGCGAAGACAAGAAGGTTGACAAGCGCAGCGGCGTAAGCCAGCGGCTGCCGATTTCAACCATGGAGCTGGTGATTTCAAATGCCGAACGGCGCGCGCTGATTGCGGGCGAGAGCCTGGTGTTGCCGCGCGTGGGCGATATTTACGCTGCGCTGCCGGGCATTACGGGCAAGCTTGAGTTGGAGTACGAGGGCGAGATGAAGGGCGCCGATACGGTGGTGCAGGAGCTGATCCGCGTAGCCGTGGCAAAGATTTACGACTGCTACTTTGAGGGCGAAGACACAAGCCAGATTGAGGAATGGTTCAACCTGGGCGGCACATTCAAGATGGATGACAATCAGCCGGCTGCGGATGCGCTGAAGGATTTGAAGCAGATTCAGGGGCTGATGGAGAGGTTGAAGCCGCTGGAGGTGAAGGCATCGGAACCGGCGCCGCGCGTTGTGGCGGCCGCGGAGTTTTTGCTGGAGGGAATGGCGGCGCATCGAAAGCTGAGCCGCAGCCAGGAGCATGGTTTTGCCGCGCAGGAGAAACAGCGCCGGCGCGAGCGTGACGAGTTTGCTGTGCCGCGCGAAGAGATTGAAATGGATTTCGAAGATTGGCAGAGGTCGCGGAAGACGCGAAAAGGCGGGCTGAATTAGAAACAGGCAATAGGCACTAGGGACTAGGCAATAGGGGATCGAGATGAAGCGGGTTCGGTATACGAGATATACGGGCGATCTGGCGTCTGAGATCGATCTTGAGGAATTGCTCAAGGGGCTCTCTGACTATCTGCTCGACTCGGGCTACTACAATCCGTGGGGCGATTTTCAGGATTTGCAGCACAACATGGAAGACCTGCGCGAGGCCCTGCGCCGCTTGCTGCTGAAGGGCGATTTTCTGAGCCAGGAGATGCGCGATCAACTGCAGCAGATGGAGGCCGAGGGCACGCTTGATGAGCTGCTCGACAGGTTGATGGAGCGCATGGAGGCGGAGAACTACATCAATCGCCAAGCGATGAAAGGACCGACGCGCGCTTCGAACGTGGACGGGCAGGTGGGCGAGGTTGAGGGCCGGGTGCGGTTTGAAGTGACCGACAAGAGCATGGATTTTCTGGGCTTCAAGACACTGCGCGATTTGATGGGTACGCTGGGCAAGTCAAGCTATGGGCAGCACGACACGCGGCACTGGGCCACTGGCATTGAGACAAGCGGCGGATCGCGGCGCTATGAATTTGGCGACACGCTGAACCTTGATGCTACCGCGACACTGAGTTCCGCGATTGCGCGCGAAGGCATCGGGCTGCCACTGAATATGGAGTACGAAGATCTGCAGGTGCACCAATGCGAGTATCAGAGCTCGTGCGCGACGGTGGTGATGCTGGATTGCTCGCACTCCATGATTTTGTACGGCGAAGATCGATTCACGCCGGCGAAGCGCGTGGCCATGGCGTTGTCGCATTTGATTCGCACGCAATATCCGGGTGACTCGCTTTCGCTGGTGCTGTTTCACGATTCTGCTGAAGAGTTGCCGGTGTCGCAACTGGCTCGCGTGAAGGTGGGGCCGTGGCACACGAATACTCGCGAGGGACTGCGGGTGGCGCAGCGCATTTTGGCACGGCAGCGCAAAGACATGAAGCAGATTGTGATGATTACCGACGGCAAGCCGAGCGCGTTGACTCTGCCTGACGGACGGATTTATAAGAACCCGTACGGGCTCGATCCGCTGGTGGTGAGCGAAACGCTGGAAGAAGTGGCGCGGTGCAAACGCTCGAACGTAATGATCAACACGTTCATGCTGGCGCAGGATTTTGGACTGGTGCAGTTTGTGCACCAAGTGAGCGAGATGTGCCGGGGCAAGGCATATTTCACAACGCCTGATACGCTGGGGCAGTATCTGCTGCGCGATTATATGCAGCGGAAGTCGAAGATGATTCACTAGTCGCTGGTTGATAAGAGCCCGGGCCTGAAGGCCCCTGCTCCCTCCGGCTATTTCAGTTCGGAGGTCAGAACAGCTCGGGGATGCTGTGGAAGGCTATGCGGGTGGGAGCGGCCTTGAATGCGGTGAGCATGGAGGCAGGTGCCAGGGTGCTCATGCCGTATTTCGAATTCAGCTCGTCCATGGTTTCGAGCAGCTTTGCGCGGCTTTGCTCGCCGTCGAGGGCGTCAAAAAGGTTGAGGGAATGCAGGCGATCGGGGACGAGGCCGTTGAGGCTGACGCCGATGAAGTAGGGATGGTTGTAGTCCACACCTGAAGGGTCGTGGCCTGAGGGGCGCGACTCCCAAAGGCGGCGCAGGGCGGCGATGAGCATGGCGTTATCCTGACACTCGCTGAGATGGATTTCGCTCTTCCAACCGCGCGCCGGGACACCGAAACTGGAGACCGGTTTAGGGGCCGAAGTTGAATCGCCTCGTGGAACGGCGAAGCCGATGGCCAAGCCGATGCCGCTGGCCCAGAGCTTGTGCTGGCGCAGGCGCATGGCGGCCTTGTGGAGCAGCTTGTGGGCGACGGCCCAAGCTTTTTCAGCGGTGCGCAATTCGGGCGCGAGCACATGAGAATGGCTGATGGACTTGAGGTGCTCGGTTTCAGACATCTCAAAGTCTTCGCCCTGTAACCAGTGCCAGAGGCGCTGCCCCCAAACTGAGCCCCAGAGCTGGCCCGCCCGCTCACTGTCGAGTGCCAGCAGATCGTCCATGGTGTTGAGGCCCTGCGCATTCAGGCGTTTCTCAGTTCGTGCGCCCACGCCGGGCAAGTCGCGAAGGGTGAGCTGACGCAAGGCGTAGGGCAGTATGTCGAGCGGAAGGGCAACGATGCCGTCGGGCTTTTCCATGTCGCTGGCAATTTTGGCGAGGTAGCGGTTGGTGGCGAGGCCGACTGAGCTTCGCAGCATTTCGCCGGCGTGCTCGCGGATTCTCTGCTTGACGCGACGGCCAAGATCAAGGGCGGCACGAAGCGGACGCTCGCGGCCCATCAGGCGGCAAGCCATTTCATCGATGGAGCAGACAGCGGTAACCGGGACGCAGCTTTCGACGGCTTCGACCACGCGGTGATGGTATTCGACGTAAATTTCGTGGCGTGCCTCAACGAGGACCAGATCGGGACACATGCGTTTGGCTTCTGCGACCACCGTGCCCGTGCGGACGCCGAAGGCCTTGGCTTCGTAGCTGGCGGCAATGCAGACGGTGGTGTCGGCCATCATGGGGACGACGGCTACTGGCTTGCCGCGCAGCTCGGGACGGACCTGCTGCTCGACTGATGCGAAGTAGGAGTTGAGGTCGACAAAGAGCCAATTGACGTGGGGAGTTGCGAGAGGTTGCTGGCGAACCTCGGGCGCGGGTTGAGCGAAATGCGCGAGCTCGGCCATCCACGGTTCGACCGCGGGAATCTCAACCGGTATGGGTGCGCTGCTCATCTTAAAAACAGATTGCTATTTGCCAGATACGCGGCTGCTGATACAAGCGGGTCGGGATGCGGCTGCGGGTCTATCTGTTCCAGTTTGGGCCGCTGTGTACCGCTTGATAGACTATCTTCGCCTTTTATTCTCTTATTTGCAAGAATTTTTTGCTGCCAAAATTAGCGAATTCGGAGAAAATATTGCTGTACCCGGCCCGTTGTGTGCTCAATGGGATAGTATTGGATTCCACAAAAGGTTGAGAATTGAATTGGGTGCAAATTCCGCGACGTTGTTGAGCGTTGCGGGTCTGCAATATTGATATGCATAGCGTAATTGCATGGCTCTGGACAAATGCGACGGTGCTCGCCGTTCTGGTAACGGTGGGCGTGGCGGTGCTTATTGTCTGCTGCCTTGAATGCTCAAAGTGCGGATGCCGCGAAAAGGATGAGCTTTTCAAGCGGCATGAAGTGTAGGCGGACGAGTTTTATTCGAAGCAAGAAACGGCGGGCCTGAGGGCTCGTTTTTTTTGCGCCTTCCCGGGCTGGGCTCAGTAACAAATTTTGAAACGAGTGAAAGGCCCGAGGCTAAAGCCGCTCTTTCTTTGCATCCTCTTCAGGGGCCTGAAGGCCCCTGCTCCCTCCGGATTTTCCGCCTTGTGCATTCGATTCGTCGTCTCCCACCCATTTCACGATGAATATCAAGAAGCAGATCCTTCGACTTCGGTCGCCGCCGCGATCTGCGCTCAAGAGGATGGGGCACGGGCAATTAGTTCTGGCTCGCACGGCACGACTAAAGCCGTGCCCTTTCAAAGCTCGATCTGTTCAACCAGTTCTAATTCCTTGCTGCTGGTTTGAGGTAGGTTTCAAACTGCGCGAGGATGCGGTTGAAGAGCTCGGTGCGCGCCTCTTTCCCAGCGATGGAATGGGTTTTGCGGGGAAAGATCTGCAGATCGTAAGGAATGTCGGCGTCGATCAGTTTTTGAACGTACTGCACCGTGTTTTCAAAGTGCACGTTGTCGTCGCCGGTGCCGTGAGCGATGAGCAGCCTGCCCTTGAGTTGCGCGGCTGAGTTGACCACCGACTGGTCGTGATAAATATCTGCATTTTGCGTGGGCAAGCCAAGGTAACGTTCGGTGTAGATGGAGTCGTAGTTGCGCCAGTCAGTAACCGGCGCGACGGAGACGCCCGCGCTGAAGCGATCGGTGTGTGAGAGCGCATAGAGAGTGAAGGTGCCACCCCAACTCCATCCCCACCAGCCCAGGCGTTTGGGGTCGAGCTGCGAGTACTGGCTGAGAACTGCGTCGACCGCAGTCATCTGATCTTCAAATTGAACGGGACCGAAGTTGTGATAGCAGGCTTGCGCAAAATCACGCCCGCGCTTACCCGTGCCGCGATTGTCAGTGTGGAGAACGGCAAAGCCGTGTTGAGCGAGGATCTCGTCGAAGAAGAGAGAGTCGGACCAGTGATCTTCGACAGTCTGCGGGCCGGGCCCTCCATATGGGTTGACGATGAGGGGCACACTGGCGGACGAGGTTGCGCCTTCTGGCAAAAGCAACGTTGCGTAGAGGGTGGTTCCGTCGTGGGCCTTGACGGTGAGGTCGATGGGCGGATGCAAATGGTACTGATCGTGCGATGGCGGCTGAAAGACTGCGCTGCATTTTCCCGGCGCCTGGCAGAGGTCGACGGTGACGGGGTCCATTCGGGTGGAATGACGATCGACAAATGCGGGGCCGGAGGGTGCAAATGAGCCTTCATGGTGGCCATGGGCGTTGGTCAGAGGTACGCCCTTGCCGTCGAAGGTGACCTGCCATAGCTGCTGCTCTTCAACATTGCCCTCATTTGAGGCGTAATCGACGAATTTGTTTTTGAAGTCGACGCGAGAAATGTCACCGACCTCGAAATCACCCTGTGTGAGCTGCTTTTCAAGCGCGGCCGGGGCATCGAGAGGACGGCGCTGATTGAACCTATACAGGTAGAGATGGTTGTGGCCATCTTGCCAGTTAGTGAGGACGATGTGTCCCTCGCCGAGGTCGACCTCGTAATTTTCGTCGACGAATTTGTCGTCTTTGATTTCGAGCGCCTGGCGAACCAGGCCGTTGCCGGGGTCGGCCAAGTAAATGTCACGGTGTTTATGGTCGCGGGTGAGGGTCTCGATCCACACGGTTTTTTCATCCACCCATCCGAATCGCGGAATGTAATCCTGACCAGAAACGATGGGGAGCTTGATCCAGGAGATGCGACCGCCGTGAATTCCGACTACACCGACACGCACGGCGGGATTGGGGTCGCCGGGCTGCGGATAATGCTGTTCGTCAACGGTGGCGTGCGTGGGAATCCAATCGGTGATGGGATACTTGGGCACGTCGGTCTCATTCATTTCGAGGAAGGCAATGGATTTTGAGTCGGGAGACCAGAAGTAATTGCTGCGGACATCGAGCTCTTCAAGATAGACCCAGTCGACTTCGCCTTCAAGAGTCTCAGGGTTAGAACCTGGCGCCACTTTAATGTTGGTTTCACTTCCCGCCTGGAGGCGAATGACCTCGACGCCGTGATTGTGAATGAACGAAATATTGCGGCCATCAGGTGAGAATTTCGGATCGTCACCCGAGGCAGAACCCGAGTTGCCAACCTGCACTCCGGTGCTGGTTTTAAGGTCATAGAGCCAAAGGTATCCATCAGCGTCGAAGAGCAGGTGCACCGAATCGGGCGCCCAGAGATAGCTCGCCTCAGAGTAGCGGGCGCGATGGTCGCGGTCCTGTTCAGAGCCACCTCCCTTGATGAGCGGCGCCAGCTTTTCACGGTTGATGAGCACTTCAGGCTTGCCGGTAGAAGAGTTCAAGTCGATGAGCTCGCCATTGTCGATGTAGGTAAGATGGTGGCCGTCGGGTGACCAGGAGAGTTCTTCGGGGGGATTGCCGGCCAGCGAGTCCCCGCTGTAAATGGCCTCAACAGTGAGCGGCTTTGGTGGCGGCTGTTGAGCCGAGGTCTGGGCGGCAACCCGGAAGGCGGAAAAGGAAAATACAAGACCGATTGGTAGAAGTGCAGCGGCTGAACGTGTCAGATGTTTCAAAAGGAAACTCCTGCCGAGACGAAGTGGGGAAGGTTGGAGGCCGGATTAAAGGGATCACGACCTCAAATGAGTGTAAATCGTGGTGAACACAACTCTTGCACAACCGGGAAGAAGAGTTTATCTTCCGGGACATGCAAGGTACAAGCGCGCAGGAAAGACGCAAATTCGGACAGATGCGGCGCAGGCAGATCGGCCGCCAGCAACAGGATCAACTCCACCCCCGACTGCGCCCGGCGAAAGCGCTGGAGCTGTTGGATCGATCGATGCGCGGACGCGTGCCGGCGCTCGTGAAGCTGAAGTATGAGTTGATGGCCATGTCGCCATTTAGCTATTTTCGCGGGGCGGTGCCGGTGATGGCTGCGGACCTTTCGATGCTGCCGAATACGGGAATCGTGAGTCAGCTATGTGGAGATGCGCATGTACGGAATCTGGGCGCATTTGCCGCGCCCGACGGCCGGTTGGTGTTTGACATCAATGACTTTGATGAGGCCATTCGTGGTCCGTTTGAATGGGACCTGAAGCGCATGGCGGCATCGCTGGTGCTTGCCGGCCGCGCCAGCGGGCATAAGGACGGCGCCTCGCGCAAGGCAGTGGAAGCATGCGTTGAGCGCTATTCGGAACAGATGCGCGCGTTCGCCAAAATGCCGATGATCGACGTGATGCGATTCCAAGTGCATCGAATGCAGTTGGCAAGACCGGTTCATGCGGCGCTGATCAAGGCGGAACGAGCCACTCCGCTGCATACGCTGGAACAACTGACAGAGCCGGAAGGCGGAGTAGAGGGCGCGCCGCGACACTTCAAGGTGGTAAAGCCCATATTGACGAGAGTTTCCGCGGCGACATCTTCGGCGGTGCTGGCTTCGCTGGCTCCTTACCGAGCCATGCTTGAACCGCAGCGACAGCATCTGCTTTCGATGTATCGGCCAATCGATGTTGCATTCAAAGTGGTGGGAACCGGCTCAGTAGGGCTGCGCGATTATTGCGTTTACCTGGAGGGGAACGGCCCCGGCGATCCCCTGTTTTTACAGATCAAGGAAGAGGTTGCATCGGCCTACGCGCCTTATCTGCCTGATGCGAATTCTCCGCACCACAACGGTCAACGCACGGCAGAAGGGCAGCGGGCGATGCAGTTGCAAACCGATCCGTTTCTTGGCTGGACGCATATTGGTACACGCAGCTACCTGGTGAGGCAACTGAACGACCACAAGGGATCGATCGAGATTGACGATCTGACGGGCGAAGGGCTGAAGGCGTATGCGGAAGTATGCGGCGAATTGCTGGCGCGCGGGCATGGCCGCTCCGGCGATCCGCTGGTGATTGCCGGTTACCTTGGCTCGGGTGGTGGATTTGCGGAGGCGCTGGCACGCTTTGGCGTGAAATATGCCGATCAGACTGAGAAGGACTGGGAAGAGTTGAAGCGGTCGCGGAGAGTTGAGAAGAAAAGCTGAACCATGCGCAGCTCATGGCCGCTTGTAGATATCGTACCCGTGAAGATGAGCGGCGGGGGAGAACTCGCGGAGCAGCAGTTCGAGGGTTGCGGTTCGGTTTGGTGTTGCGTCTTCTTTGATCTGCAGATCGCGCTTGATTACGAGCCAGCGAATGTTGCGCGCTTGGACGAGTGCGGCAGTCTCTTCGGGCGAGTAGGGGTCGGTTGATCTATCGAAAAGAAGCACTGGGAATTGCGGCGTGCGGCTGGTGACAAAATAGAACGGATCTTCGCCGGGTAATAGGATGAGGCCGTCGTTTTGTGGAATGTTGGCGGCTGCGTAGCGCAGGAGTTCGTCGAATTCGGGCAGCCAGGGCCCGGGAGTGGATGCTCCCGCGAGCTGCGGAAAGGCAGAGTGCTCGACTGGGCCATCGGGAATATTGATGTAGGAGAGACGTTCTTCGCTGACCGTGTAGAAGCCGCCGCAAACGAAAAGCGTGACGGAGACTAGACCTGCGAGCGCGGGAAGAAACCAGCGATGCGCGGCTTGGAGCGCCGGGCGGCCGACGATAAAGACCAGCAGATCGGCGATGAGGATGGCGAGAAGCGGCCAGATAGCGTAGGTGGATCCCCAAAGCTGTTGCGAGAGCATGGTGCCGTGGATAGCGACAAGCAGAATGAGCGGCAGTAATGAGCGGAGGGTGAGGCTGCGGATGGCGAGCACTGCGGCCAGAAGCATGAGGAACGGCCAAAGCGTTATAAACGTGTCGCCGAAGGAATCGGGATCGTCGTAGTAGAGCCAGAGGGCGCTGAGTGCCAACAAGAATGGGGCCGCGAATAGCAGAAAGGCTGCGATTGAGGTGAGTCGGGTTGGGCGCCAGGTGAGCAGGATGAGGGCCAGGAATGCTGCCGGCAGTGTCCAGCGCAGGTTTGGATCTGAGTAGATGGCGGCCATGACAGGCAGGCCGGGCAAGCGGCGCTGGGCTGCGAATTCGATGGTCCAGTGGATGTAGTTTTCGACGCCCGCGGTGAAGTGGAGAACGAGCAGTGCGGCGAAGATGGTTGCGATCGCGCCGGCAAGTATCGCCAGCATCGTGGAAGTTTGAGGCTGATTGGACTTGGGTTTTTGTCGGCGAATTAGACGAATGCAAAGCAGAAATGCTAACGAGCCTACTGCCGCGATGAGAAATGGCAGGCCCATGTTTTGCTTGACGAAGAGCGGGAGACAGATGGCACAGCCGGTTGCGAAACCGCGCCATCGCGCGTGCGTTGAACCGGTGGGGATGGAATCGAGCCGCTGCAAACACCAGACGGCGGCGAGAATGGCGAGGGCACAGTCGCAGTCGTAAGACGGGAACGGGAGAATGGAGTAGACGCCCAGAAACGTGAGTGAGGCGGCGAGCAGGAGTGCTATTGCCCAAGCGAACTCACCGCACGGGCGGAGCGATCGCAGCACAATGCGCCAGGCAAGAACTGTGCCGAGGGCGCCCATGACGGCTGCGTAGAGAATGTGGTGAAAGAAGACGCGGCCGGTGAGGCGGATGATGGCGGCTTGGATTAGAAACGTGAGCGGCGGGTGGACGAACGGGAAATCGCGATAGGGCATTTGCCCTAGGGCGATGCGATTGGCGGTGTCGAGGGTGTAGCTCGCGTCCCAGAGAGCGGCGACGTGGGCGTTTTGCCAAAGCACCACAGAGGCGGTGGCGAGGAACAGGCCGACGGCCGCGGCGAAATCGCGGAGTTGCCATCGCGCGATGGGCGGGGGCTGAAGCTGCGGCGATGGCAATTCTGGCGGCGTCATGATTGGGGGTTCGGGAGCTCGAATCAAAGTTATCAAAGTGGGCATCAAAGTGATGCGGAATCGGATTCGCGGTAGAATAAGAAGCGTGGTGGTTCTCTTCCAGCCCATCTCGGCACTGCTCTAGCGGCCCCCACCGCCAACCGTTGTTGTGTGCCAATTCCCTTTTCAAATCAATATTCAGTAAACCGGCTGTGGGCAGATGCGCCGGAGGAGAAACATGATTGATCGCCTGGAACAAATGGAACAACATTACAACGAGCTACAGGCGCAGTTCGCGCTACCCGAAGTGTTGAACGATCACGAGAAGTATCAGAAGATCGCCAAGACCGTGCGCGAGATTGAGACTCCGGTGGAGAAATATCGCGAGTTGAAGCAGGCGCAGCAGGGCCTTGCTGACGCCCGCGCGATGCTGGCTGAGAGCGATGCCGGGATTCGCGCCATGGCCGAAGAAGAGATTGCAGCACTGGAGCCGCGCGCTGCGGAGCTTGAAGAAGAGCTGAAGGTGCTGCTGCTGCCCAAGGACCCCAACGACGAGAAGAACGTGATTCTTGAAATTCGCGCCGGCACTGGCGGCGACGAGGCATCGCTGTTTGCAGCCGAAGTTTTCCGCATGTATACACGCTTCGCCGAGCAGCACAAGTGGAAGGTTGAAGTGATGTCGATGTCGGAGAGCGGCGTGGGCGGATACAAGGAAGTGATTGCCATTATCGAAGGCGAGCGCGTGTATTCGCAGCTCAAGTGGGAGAGCGGCGTGCATCGCGTACAGCGCGTTCCCGAAACCGAGACGCAGGGTCGAGTGCATACTTCGGCGATTACGGTGGCCGTGCTGCCTGAGGCCGAAGAAGTGGACATAAAGATTGAAGCCAAGGACCTGCGCATCGATACTTTCTGCTCGTCGGGCCCGGGCGGGCAGAGTGTGAATACGACTTACTCCGCAGTGCGCATTACGCACTTGCCGACGGGCACGGTGGTGAGCTGCCAGGATGAGAAATCGCAGATCAAGAATCGCGAGAAAGGGATGCGCGTGCTGCGGTCGCGATTGTATGAAGTTGAAATGGACAAGCAGAACGCTGAGCTGGCCGCGGCACGCAAGTCGCAGGTGGGCTCGGGCGACCGCAGCGAGAAGATCCGCACTTATAACTTTCCGCAGAATCGGCTTACCGACCACCGCATTGGGCTCACGCTGCACCAGCTTGACCTGATTATGGAGGGACGGCTGCAGCCAATTGTGGATGCGCTGGTTACGCATTACCAGGCCGAGCAGTTGAAGGCCGATGCAACCGAGGCGGCGTAAGGGCACGATGCCATCGTTTTCAAGCTACGTGGTAGGCGGAGCATTGCGGCTGCAACTGGGGCCGCATGGCGACAGCGCGCGACGGGATGCAGAGACGCTGCTAATGCACCTGCTAGTCAAGAATCGCGCGTGGATGCTGGCGCACAAGGATGACGAGCTTGGATATGAATGCGCCGAAGAATACATCGCGATAATTGAACGGCGATTTGCCGGCGAACCTATGCAATACATTTTTGGCGAGACGGAGTTTTACCGGCTGCCGTTTCGCGTTACGCGTGATGTGTTGATACCGCGGCCTGAGACCGAGCAAGTGGTGGAGAGGGTGTTGGACCTAGCGGCGAACTTTTCGAATCCGCGCATTGTGGATGTGGGCACGGGGTCGGGCGCGATTGCGGTTGCGTTGACGCATGAATTACCGGATGCGGTGGTAACTGCGACAGATTTGTCTGCGATGGCGTTGAATGTGGCGCGTGAGAATGCGGAGCGGAATGGTGTGGCGGAGCGCGTGAGATTAGTCGAAGGCAATCTGCTTGATCCAGTTGCGGGAGAACAATTCGACATGGTGGTTTCAAATCCGCCTTATGTTTCTGTGGGCGATCGAGAGTCGCTGGCTGTTGAAGTTCGGGACTATGAGCCGGAGCAGGCGCTGTTCGCTGGCGCGGATGGTATGCATGTGTATCGGCGACTGATTCCTCAGGCGTTTGCTGCGCTCGCTCGGGGCGGATACCTGGTTCTTGAGATCGGTTATGGACAGGAGGCGCCCGTGTGCGCACTGCTAGGTGAGGCCGGATTCGAAAACGTCGAGTTTACTCCCGATCTGCAGGGAATTCCGCGCGTGGCCTGCGCGCGAAAGTCGTAGCGCTGGTTTCCTGACCCTCAGATTTTTCCCGAGTCTGCTCGGCCGGTTTTGGTCAAATCCTTATAGAATCCAAGATCGCGGTCAGTGAGGTTTTTGGTAATGTAGGCGATCTGGCCATAGTGCATGCCAAAGTGCTCCACAACCTGGTAGACGGCATCGAGCCCACGCACGTGATAGCCCTGGATTTCATACGGAGCCAGAAGCTCTTCGACCGTGAGGCGATGGAACACTTCTGCGGCGCGCCCCATGGTTGCGCCGAGCTTCGCCAGTAATTCCGCAGCCGACAATCCGCCTTCGGCTGCAAACTCCGCGGGGCGGTTGCGGTTGTCTTCATCGCCATTGAATGAGTCAACCAGCCACTGGGTGACGTTGCCGTTCAAGTGCAGAATGAGGTTGCCGATGCTGTTGCTGGCGGGGTTGGGCCGCCACCACACTTGCTCGTCAGTGAGCGTTTCGACGCACTGGCGCAGGCGCGGCCAATATCGGTCGAGAAGCCTTTGTCGCGAGAATTCGAGAAAGAGCGTTGCGAGTTGGGAGTCGGAGTTCTGCATTCTAGTCCTCAATCACGATTGTCGATGCCTCGCCGGTCTTCACGTCCAAATCCCAGGTCTGCGGCGGGGGCAATTTCATATCGTCGCCGTTGACTTCGAGCGGCATCCACAGGTAGCGAGAATCCCACAAAGCGTTGGGCTTCCATATGTCGCCCATGAAGATGACGGTGGTTTTCTTTGTGCCCGCCACCTTGACGAGCATGGTGGATTGCGACTGGTAGTTGTTGGCTTCAGGTGGCGCAAGGTTTTTGAAGTCGGTCCACGGGCCGCCGAGCGATGGCGCGGATGCGTAGACATTTGGGTTCGGGCGCCAGCCGGTCATGTGAGATCCCATGACGTAGTAGACGCTGCCAACATGCACCAGCGCACCGCCCTCAAGCGGAGCGGGGATGAACGCGGTCTTCTCAACATTCATATAGTCAGCGGTCAACTTGGCAATGAAGAAGCCCTTGGTGGGACGCGACTCGAAGATGAGGTAGGCTGAACCATCGTCGTCGATAAGCTGGCCGATGTCGCGGCTTTCCTGATCGAGCGGGCGAAAACTTTTGACGTAGTGGTAGTCGCCGTCGATGCGATTGCTTACGGCAACCATGACTCGGGCAAGCTTGTAGGGCGCGTCGTCAAGGTGCGCATAGAGGACGAACTGATGCGTGCTTTGATTTGGGTAAACTTTGGGCCGCTCCAAGACCCAGTGCGGGCCGAGGTGTTCAGGGTCGCTGAGAGCGAGCACCTGGCGACGGAACTTCCAGTGGACTAGATCGCGCGAAGAGTAGCAGGCGACATAGCGCTTGTCTGGATCGTTCGCAGGCGTGCGGTCTTCTCCAAACCAGTAGTAAGTGCCGTTCCAAAACGTGATGCCGCCGCCGTGAGCTTGAATGCGCTGGCCGCGATTGTCGACCCAGGGATCGCCTGGCTTGACGATGCCCGACGCCGCGCAGAAAGGAGCGGCCGCCAGTGAGACAATCAGCAAGGCGGCCGAAATTGAAGTCCTATTCATGATGTGCCTTTGAACAGCGGTGCACAGAGCCGGTCGCGATTAGACCAGTTCGTGGCCCGCAAACCAGTAGCCAATCTCGAAGGCCGCGGTATCTTCTCCGTCGGATCCGTGGATGGCGTTTTCTTGCAGAGAGCCGGCAAACTTTTTGCGAATGGTTCCCTCTTCAGCGTTGGCAGGATTGGTTGCGCCCATCAGCTTGCGCAGGTCGGCAATGGCATTCTCTTTCTCGAGAACCATGAGGAAGATGGGGCCGGAGGCCATGAATGCGCAGAGGTCGTTGAAGAAAGGGCGCGCCGCGTGGACCGCGTAAAAGCCTTCGGCCTGCTTGACTGAGATTGACTGTTTCTTGATAGAAACGATGCGGAAGCCGGCTTTTTGAATCTCGGCCAGAATGGCGCCGGTATAGCCGTTGCGAACCGCGTCGGGCTTAATGATGCTGAAAGTACGTTGCGACACTGCGTATTGCTCCTATGGGGGATGTTTCCAGTTCCCATTGTAACGGCCATGGTTGAGGGTTGCCGAACGAGCCGGGAGCTTTGGCGCCCTGAAATCTGGTAGAGTTTCGGCATGAAATACTTCGCCTCTTCCGCCCGATTCTCAGCCCTGCTTGCCCTGGTTGTTACGCTCGCGGGCGCGCCTTCGTTTAGCCAAAACGCTGCCGCCGCGGCGGGAACGAGTCCGGCAGCGGCGCCTGAACTGCGGGTGTTCGACCCTTCGCTGATCGACAAGTCAATTGATCCCTGCGATAACTTTTATCGCTTTAGTTGCAACAAGTGGTTCCAGCGGAATCCGCTGCCCGCCGATCAGGCTGCGTACGGGCGATTCACTGAACTCCACGAACTCAACCGCCAGCACCTGCACGAAATTCTGGAGGCCGCCGCCGTTTCCTCGACGACGCGAACGACCAACGAGCAGAAGATTGGCGACGAGTATGCGAGTTGCATGGATGTGGCGGCGGTAGACAAGCTGGGATTGAAGACGCTCGATGCTGAACTGAATCGCATTGCCGCTCTTGATTCCGCAGCCGGGTTGCCGGCGCTGCTGGCGCATCTGCAAACCATCGGCGTGAATGCGTTTTTTGGATATGGATCGGGGCAGGACTTTGCAGATTCGCAGAAGGTAATCAACTTCTTTGGCTCCGGCGGCCTTGGGCTGCCCGAGCGCGATTACTACACGCGCACCGACGCTGAGAGCGTGAAGCTGCGCGGGCAGTATGTTGACCACGTGCACAAGATATTTGTGCTGGCGGGCGAGAGCGATGCGCAGGCCGCGCAGGACGCCGATACGGTGCTTGCGATAGAGACCCGGCTGGCCAAGGCAACTTTGACCATGACCGAACAGCGCGATCCGCAGAACCTGAACCACCCGACCGATGTGGCGGCAATGGAAGGAATGCTGACGCATTTCCCGCTGGCGCAATACCTGACTACGGCTGGAGCGCCGGCGGGTGGAAAAGCGAATGACAGCGAGCCAAAGTTCTTTGCCGAATTCAACGCAATTGTTGCCGACACGCCGATAGACCAGATTCGCGCTTATCTGCGTTGGCATTTGCTAACCGCGTATGCAGGCACCACGCTGCCCGAGAGTTTTGACCATGAGAGCTGGAATTTTTACTCGCACATTTTGAACGGCGCAGAGAAACAGCAGGACCGTTGGAAGCGCTGCACCAGCCGCGTGGATGGCGAACTGGGCGAGGCGCTAGGCCAGGTATACGTGGCGAAGTATTTTCCGCCTGAAGAGAAGCAGCGCACGCTTGATATGACCGAGGCCATTGAGGTGGCAATGGACAAGGACGTTGACGGGCTTGACTGGATGAGCGCTGCCACCAAGGTGAAGGCGAAGGAAAAACTGCACGCGGTAATGAACAAGATTGGCTATCCCGACAAGTGGCGGGACTACTCGAAACTGGAGATTGTGCGCGGCGACGATCTGGGCAACGCGATGCGGACGCACCAGTTTGATTTTGCGCGCGACCTAGCCAAGATCGGCAAGCCGGTGGATAAAGGTGAGTGGCAGATGACTCCGCCGACTGTGAATGCTTACTACGATCCGCAGATGAACAATGTGAATTTCCCGGCCGGATACCTGCAGCCGCCGTTCTTCAGCGGCAAAGAAGACGATGCGGCCAATTACGGCGATATGGGATCGACGATCGGCCACGAGTTGACTCACGGATTCGACGACCAGGGACGGCAATTTGACAAAGACGGCAACCTGGCCGACTGGTGGACGAAAAGCGACGAGCAGGGATTTACCGATCGTGCCGATTGCATGGTGAAGCAGTACGACGCAATTGAGGCTGTGCCCGGCGTGCACCTGAACGGCAAGCTGACTGAGGGCGAAAACCTTGCCGACCTGGGCGGGCTGTGGCTGGCATGGCTCGCGTGGCTCGATAAGGCGCATGCGGCCAACGTTGATATGAACGCAACGATGGATGGCTATACGCCGGACCAGCGTTTCTGGATTGCCTACGCGCAGCAGTGGTGCACACAGACGCGGCCGGAACAGTTGCGCACCCAGGCACAGAGCGATCCTCACGCTCCGGATGAGTATCGAACGAACTCGATTTTGCAGGACTTGCCGGAGTTTGCGAAAAGCTTCCAGTGCAAAAAGACTGACAAGATGGCGAGCGAGAGGCCGTGCAGGGTGTGGTGAAAATGCAGCTTCTAGCTACTAGCTCCTAGCCGCTAGCTTGCTCGTGCGGATTAGGTAGGCTTGGACGGGAAGTAGTGAAGAGTCCCGTAGGCGCAATCGTCAGGACGCATTCTCACTGTCTCGATCTGTTCTGCCAATTGGTCTGGTGTGGTCGAGCATTCCGCGATGGGCACGCAATTCTCTACGCTCACCACGAACCAACAGTCTTTCTCCAGAATTCGCGAAACCTTTCTCTGAAAATCTTCGGCATCGTTTGCCCAGGCAACGATGTTTGTGTAGCAGCCAGTGTCACCGGACTCGGATGGCGGCGTGAGCAGTTCGAATAATCCCGTCCACAGTTCGTTCATCGCACTCATTTAAGCACGAAGGCCCACCGATGAAGTGGGCCTTGCTTTTGAGCTAACGGCTAGAAGCTAGTAGCTAGAAGCTGATTTACGCTTTTCCGATTGCTTTGGCCAGCATCTCGCCGATTTCGGCGGGAGAGACTACTACGTGAATGCCGGCTTCGGTCATGGCTTTCATCTTGTCGGCGGCAGTGCCCTGGCCGCCGCTGATGATGGCTCCGGCGTGGCCCATGCGACGACCGGGAGGCGCGGTCTGGCCGGCGATAAAGCCGACGACTGGCTTTTTTACGCGCGCCTTGACGAATGCTGCGGCGGCCTCTTCGGCAGAGCCGCCGATTTCGCCAATCATGATGATGGCTTCAGTATCGGGGTCGTCGTTCAACAGGCGCAGCGCATCGATGTGCGTGGTGCCGATGATGGGGTCGCCGCCGATACCAATTGCGGTCGACTGGCCGATGCCGCGCTGAGTCAACTGATGCACGGCCTCGTAAGTGAGCGTGCCTGAGCGCGAGACGATGCCGACCGAGCCTTCTTTGTGGATGCGGCCGGGCATGATGCCAATTTTGGCCTTGCCGGGCGAAATGACGCCGGGGCAGTTTGGGCCGATGAGCCGCGACTTTGAGGTCTTGAGCTTGGCCCACACCTTGACCATGTCGAGCGTGGGAATGCCTTCAGTGATGCAGACGATGAGCGGGATGCCCGCGTCTTCGGCTTCGAGAATGGCATCGGCCGCGAATGGCGGCGGGACGAAGATCATGGTCGCGTTTGCGCCGGTTTCGTTGACAGCATCTGCGACGGTGTTGAAGACCGGCCAGCCCTCGTGCGTTGTTCCGCCTTTGCCGGGTGTGACGCCACCAACTACATTGGTGCCGTATTCGGCGCAACCCTTGGCATGGAAGGTGCCTTCTTTACCGGTGAGGCCCTGAACGATGAGGCGCGTGTTTTTATCGACTAGTACCGCCATGTTATGCACCCGCCTTTGCTGCCGCGACAACCATCTCCGCGGCTTCTTTCATAGTTGCGCCCACCTGGAAGTTGAGGCCTGAATCCTTGAGAATCTGGCGGCCTTCTTCAACGTTTGTACCTTCGAGCCGCAGAATTATGGGAACCTGTACATTCAATTTGCGGGCTGCGGCCACTACGCCGGTAGCGAGCCGATCGACGCGCAGAATTCCGCCAAAGATGTTGATGAAGATGGCCTTCACATGCTCGTCGCTGAGCAGGATTTCAAAGGCGTGCTCGATCTGCTCCTGCGTGGCCCCGCCGCCTACATCCAGGAAGTTCGCCGGCGAGCCACCTGCGTACTGAATGATGTCCATGGTGGCCATGGCCAGACCGGCGCCGTTCACCATGCAAGCGATGGAGCCGTCGAGCTTGATGTAGTTGAGCGCGTATTTGCTGGCTTCAACCTCGAGCGGGTCTTCTTCTGCCGTGTCGCGCAGGGCCTTGATTGCGGGATGACGAAAGAGCGCGTTGTCGTCGAAGTTGATTTTGGCGTCTAGGGCAAAGAGCTTGTCGTCCTTCGTAGTGATGAAGGGATTGATTTCGAGCAGTGAAGCGTCAGTCTCAATAAACGCTTTGTAGAGGCTCTGGAAGAACGCGACCGCAGCGTTGATCTGCGTAAACTTGAGGCCGAGCGCGAAGGCCAGTTTGCGGGCTTGCCATGCGCCGAAGCCAACCGCCGGATCGATGGTCTCTTTGAAGATGGCTTCAGGAGTTTTGGCAGCGACCACTTCAATCTCCATGCCGCCGGCCTGCGAGGCCATAAACACCAGCTTGCCCGTGGCGCGGTCGAGGACGATGCCGAGATATAGCTCGCGATCAATGGCCGCGGTCTCTTCAATGAGAAGGCGCTGCACCTTTTGGCCCTGCGGGCCGGTCTGGTGCGTGATGAGCTGCATGCCCAGGATGTTTTTGGCGTACTGTTCGGCTTCTTCGCGCGATTTGGCAACCTTCACGCCGCCGCCTTTGCCACGACCGCCGGCATGAATCTGCGCTTTGACCACTACGCCTGTCGCGCCTTCGGCAAACAACCTGCGGGCCACGTCGTTGGCCTCTTCAAGGGTGTTTGCCATTTCGCCTTTGGGCACGGCAACGCCATATTTTGCAAGGATTTCCTTCGCCTGATACTCGTGAATCTTCATTGGATTGGGTTCGCCCCGGCCGCTGTTGATGGGTTGATTGCGATCGCACGGTCGTGACGGCGCGACTACTGCAGCGGTAATCAAATACTATCTTGGCGGACTTTGGGCGGGCAATTCGGCGGGGTATGTGCGTTTCACCGTTACCATAGAGAGATATATGGGTTTGCTGAAGGATTTATTGAAGCCGATGGCCGAGGATGGCGTGGCGCTGACGCGCGAGCAGGCTTCGGCGGTGCTTGAGAGCATTCTTGCGGGCGACGTGCCGGAGGTGGAAACAGCCGCGCTGCTGGCGGTGATGGCGACCCGCGGCGAACAGGCACCGGAGCTTTCAGGCTTTGTGGATGTGATGCGGGCCCGAGTGACGCCGATGTCGCTGACGGACGAAGAGCGCGCCGAATTGGTGGATGTGGTGGGTACCGGCGGCGGGGGGCCGCTGACGTTCAATATTTCTTCGGGTGCGGCGCTGGTGGCGGCAGCGGCTGGAGCCAAGGTTGCCAAGCACGGCAACCGCGCGGTGACTTCGCGTTGCGGCGCGGCCGATGTGCTTGAGGCGCTGGGCGTGCCCATCGATTTGAAACCGGAGCTGGCGGTGGAGTGCCTGCGCGAAACGGGATTCATGTTTCTGTTCGCGCCGCTCTACCATCCGGCGATGAAGGCGCTGGGGCCACTGCGGCGGGCGCTGGGTTTCAGGACAATTTTGAATTTGTGCGGGCCGCTGACCAACCCGGCCGGTGCGCGAGCGCAGGTGATTGGCGTGCTGGCGCCGAGCAAGGTGCTGCTGGTGGGGCGCACGCTGGCGGCGCTGGGTGCTAAGCGGGCGTTTGTGGTGCACGGGTCCGATGGAATCGATGAGCTGACCACGACCGGCGAATCGGTGGTGGCGCGGGTTGAGGAGTCGGAGACGGGCGAGTCGGCTTTGAAGGCGGCGCGGGTGACTCCGGAGATGGCAGGGCTGCCGCGGGCAGCGCTCGAAGATTTTGTCGGCGGCGATGTGGCGACCAATACTTCGCTGCTGCTCGACGTGCTTACCGGCATTCAGGGGGCGCGACGCGATATTGTGCTGCTGAACTCGGCTGCAGCGCTGGTGGCGGCGGGATTGGCCGGCGATTTGAAAGAAGGCGTGGCTATGGGGGCCGAGGCTATCGACTCTGGACAGGCGGCGGCGACGCTTGAGAAACTGCGGCAGTTTGGGGCGAAGTTTGCGGGGAAGCCTAACTGAGGCTCGCCTCGCAAATCGCTTGTGAGGCTTAATACATTTCGTGCAAGTTCCCGTCTCTATTACGTTCCATAAGCGAAGGGAGCTTAAAAATGCTTTTCAAGCACGGAATTGTGTTGATTGTCTTGATCATTGCGAGTGGGCTGGGAGTTGCGCAACAACCAACTGATCTCAAACTCAATATCGATTCCACAAATCGCACTATAGCTGTGAGCGCTCAAGGCCGCGTTGCGGTCGATCCCGACGTTGCGATTCTGCACGTTGGATTTGAAACCAAGCCGGAAGACTCGAAGTCTGCCTACGCCGAAGGCGCCCGAACTTCGAACGCCATTATCACAGCGATTAAAGGCGCAGGCATCGCAGATGCGTCGATTCGCAGCGAGTCTCAGCGGCTTGAGCCGGTTGACGTAAAGAATCACAGATTCAAGCTGTCGCAGGAGTGGACCGTGAGGACGCCTCCGGCACGAGCGGCGGAGATTCTCGACCTCGCGGTTAATGCCGGCGCTACGGACAGCGGCGATATTGATTGGACGGTCGAAGACGTCCACGCGCTGGAAGACCAGGCCCTGGAACAAGCCGCCGACCGTGCAAGATCTGACGCCGGCGTGATGGCAAGTGCCACCAGTGCTCATTTGGGCCCGATGATCTTCGCCACCAACCAGATTGCAGCCATTCGGGCCACATTTGGTTACGCGAATGATGCGCCGGAGGCACGATTTAAGATGAACGGAAACGCTGCGCCCCTTGCCATCGAGCCGCACAAAGTCGTCCGCGAGGCGACGGTTTACCTGGTGTTTGCAGTTCAGTGATGGTGGAGCAATCCGGGCCGCGGAGCCAACTGATTGTGGACAAGTCCATCGAGTGAGTCCGCGGGGCGGGTTGCGGCATCAAATGGCTGTTCGAACAAGTAATTTCCGCGCGCAGGCAGCGCAGCGCCGGAATCGATAGGAGAACAGCCGTGACCGCCAACCCGAAACGCCAGCCCGCAATCTTCATTCCACACGGCGGGGGCCCGTGCTTTTTTATGGACTGGACCTGGGGCCCGGCCGATACGTGGACAGCGACCCAGACTTTTCTTGAAGGGTTGGCGGCGACTTTGCCGGAGACACCCAGGGCGATGGTGGTGGTGAGCGGCCATTGGGAAGAACCGGCCTTTACGGCGGGCTCGGGCGCGCAGCCGGGGCTGATCTTCGACTACACGGGCTTCCCCGAACACACTTACAAGCTGACGTGGCCTGCGCCTGGAGCGCCGGAGCTTGCTGCGCGCGTGAAGGGCTTGTTGGCTGGGGCTGGATTGCCGGCGGCTACGGACGCAAATCGCGGCTATGATCATGGAGTTTTTGTGCCGTTGAAGGTGGCGTTCCCGGGCGCGGAGATTCCGGTGGTGACGTTGTCGCTTGCGAGTTCGCTCGATCCGGCGTTGCACCTGGCGGCAGGGCGCGCGCTTGTCCCGCTACGTGATGAGGGCGTGCTGATTGTGGCCAGTGGGATGAGTTTTCATAATCTGCCCGCGTACATGCAACCGCAGACCGCGGAACGTGCGCGGGCTTTCGATACATGGCTGACGCAAGCTGTGGAATCGCCGGCTGCCGCACGCGACGAGCTGCTCAAAGACTGGCGAAATGCGCCGTTTGCAGCCTACTCGCATCCGCGCGAGGAACACCTTATCCCGCTGCTTGTGGCTGCGGGTGCGGGCGGCGAGGCTCCCGGCAGACGGGTGTTTGGCGATGAGCCAATGGGAGCGGCGATCAGCGCGTACCGGTTTGATGGGTGATATGGTGTTTCCCGGCAGAACGCGCGCAATCGAGCGAGGATGATAAGTGCGGGATTATAATCGGACCCATGACGCTTGACCTGAAGGCGCAAGACACAGCGGGAGATGGCGAGTTGCAAGCTGAGGCGACCGCTGCAAAATTGCATGCGCTTGAGGAACGGCTGAGCGAACTGGGCAGCTTGATGGTTGCTTACTCAGGCGGCGTGGACTCGGCGTTTTTGGCAGGGACTGCGCACCGCGTGCTGGGCGACAGAATGCTGGCTGTGCTGGCCGATTCGGCTTCGCTGGCGCGGCGCGACATGGAGCAGGCTATTGCGTTTGCGGGCACGATCGGGATGCCGCTGAAGGTGGTGCAGACCGATGAGCTCGACCGGCCGGAGTACGCGCGCAACGATTCGGACCGCTGCTTCCATTGCAAAGACGAGTTGTTTAGCACGATGGAGGCGATGCGGCCGAGCCTGGGTTTCACTCGCATCGCTTACGGCATGAATGCCGATGACACACGCGATTACAGGCCCGGTCAGCGCGCGGCCGAGCAGCATGAAGTGCTGGCTCCGCTGGCTGAGGCGGGGTTGACCAAGCTTGAGGTGCGGGCGCTGGCAAAGGCGGCTGGTTATCCGTTGTGGGATCGACCTGCTGCGCCGTGCCTTTCGTCGCGCGTGGAGTATGGGCGCACTGTGACGCGCGAGGTTCTGGATCAGATTGAAAAGAGCGAAGACAGCCTGCGGGTGCTGGGGTTCCGCGAGCTGCGTGTGCGGCACCACGGTGAACTGGCGCGAGTTGAGATTGCGCGAAGCGAACTGCAACGCGCGTTGACCGTGGAAATGCTGGACGCGATTACCACGGCGCTGAAAAGTGCCGGGTACCAATATGTGACGCTTGATTGCACGGGCTTCAGGTCGGGCTCGATGAACGCAATTCTGCCGGCCGAAGTGCTGATGCGGCGCGGGGCGTGAAGGCCCGGGCCTGAAGGCCTGACTGACGTACGCCGAAATTCAAGGGTCTGAAGGCCCCTGCTCACTCCCGTCTATTCCTACTCCCTCTCATCTAATTGAAGACCGAGGTTTTCACTTCCCTCTGTCGGCCATTTAGAATCACAACGCGATGCGAGTTGCTTACCTTGAGTGCTTTTCCGGCATCAGCGGCGATATGCTGCTTGGCGCCCTTGTGGATGCGGGAGTTCCCTTTGAGTTGCTGGCCGAGACTGCCGCTGCGCTGAATGTTGGCGCGCGGCTGGAGAAGCGCACTGTGATGCGCGGGGGCCTGACGGGAACCAAAGTGGACGTGGTTGTGGAAGGCCAGGGATCGGGGATCAGGGAACAGGGAGCAAAAGACAGGGAACAGGAAGACGGGCATTCGCATAGCCATGAACATGGGCATCATGATCACGAGCATGGTCACGCGCATGACACGCATGAGCATGAACCCCATGAGCACGAGGCGCACTCTGATCACGATGAGCACAGCCATTCGCACCGGTCGCTGAGTGCGATTCTTGCAATTATTGATGTGGCGCCGCTTAGCAAAACCGTGAAGTCCCAGGCAGGCCGCGCGTTCCGGTTGTTGGGCGAGGTTGAAGCGGCGATTCATTCGATTCCCATTGAGAAGGTGCACTTCCACGAGGTCGGTGCGGTGGACACGATTGTGGACATTGTGTGCACGGCTGCGGGATGCGAGTCGCTGGGCGTGGACAGGTGGATGGCGTCTCCGTTGAATGTGGGCAGTGGGACGGTGAAATGCGCGCATGGCACGCTGCCGGTGCCTGCGCCCGCGACGCTGGCTCTGATTGGCGATGCGCCGGTGTACTCGGCCGGGACACCGATGGAGCGCGTGACGCCGACCGGCGCTGCTCTGCTGCGGATGTTGAATGTAACGCATGGGCCGCTGCCGGCCATGCGCGTTGAAGCTCGCGGATACGGCGCGGGCGGGCGCGACACGCCGGGTGAGCCGAACCTGCTGCGATTGCTGGTGGGCTCCGAGACCGCTGCTGCAGGCGCGGAACCGGGCACCGAGCCGATTGCGGTGATGGAGACGGTGATTGACGACGCGAATCCGCAACTGCTGGCTTACGTAAGTGAGTTGCTGCTCGAGGCCGGCGCGTGGGATGTGTATCGCACGGCAGTGCAGATGAAAAAGGGGCGCACCGGGATGCAGATGACGGTACTCTCAAGCCCCGAGCGCGTACCGGTACTGCGCGAAATCCTGTTCCGCGAGACTACGACTATTGGGCTGCACTGGCGAATTGAAAACAAGATTGCCCTTGCGCGAGAGTTTGCGGATGTGGAAACCGAATGGGGCAAGGTGAGGATGAAGATTGCGCGGCTGGCTTCGGGAGAGATTGCGAACGCTTCGCCGGAGTATGAACATTGCCGGACGATCGCGCGCCAGCATGGGGTTCCGCTGAAACGCGTAATGCAGGCGGCGATGCGAGCCTGGGGTACATGCACGGCGGATGCGAAGAAGGTGGGAGACTGATGGATCCGGCACAGATTGAAGCGTTGCTGAACGAAGTGCACGAAGGCAAGACCGGTGTTGAAGAGGCGCTGACGCGGCTACGCAATTTGCCGTTCGAAGACATGGGGTTTGCCAAGCTCGATCATCATCGGGCGCTGCGGACGGGCAACCCCGAAGTAATTTTTGCGGAACGCAAGACGACTGCGCAGGTAGCGGCGATCTTCAAGCGGATGGCTGAGGCCGGAGGCAACGTGCTGGCCACGCGCGCGTCAAAGGCTGTTTATGAAGCCGTGGTTGCGGCGGAACCGCGCGCTGAATATCACGAGATTGCGCGTGCCATTACGCTGATGCAGACGCCGGCGCCTGCGGGCAAAGGCACAATTGGCGTGGTGTGCGCGGGCACCAGCGATTTGCCGGTGGCGGAAGAGGCGGTGGTAACTGCGCGGCTGATGGGCAACACGGTGGAACTTGTAGCGGATGTGGGGGTGGCCGGGATTCACCGTTTGCTGGCCCAACAGCACACGCTCAAATCGGCGCGCGTGCTGATTGTTTGCGCAGGCATGGAGGGCGCGCTGCCGACGGTTGTGGGCGGTCTGGTGAATGCGCCGGTGATTGGGGTTCCGACCAGCGTGGGCTATGGCGCGTCACTGGGCGGCGTGGCTGCGCTGCTGGGAATGCTGAATACCTGCTCGCCTAATGTGAGCGTTGTGAATATCGATAACGGCTTCGGCGCGGCGTGCATTGCGTCGCTGATCAATCATCTGTAGAACCGCAGATTGCCTGAAAGAAAATGCCGCATTGCCCGATGAAATTCCGGTTTGTTCGCGGCAAGCTCGCGCCGGGAGCGCGGATTCTGGATATCGGGTGCGCAAACAATTCACCCACCCTGACAAAGAAGTGGTTTCCGGGCTGCCACTATGCAGGCGCGGACATCAAGCGCTACAGCAGCGGCGAAGCCGATCTTGCGGCGATGGACGAGTTCTTCTTGCTCGGCGCGGATGGGACGGGTTACGATGCGATTCCCGAAGCGAGCTACGACCTGGTGATTCTGAACCACGTGATCGAGCATATGGTCGAACCGGAGCCAATTGTTGCTAAGCTCTGTCACAAACTTAGACCGGACGGATATATGTGGATCGCGTTCCCGTCGAAGCGGAGCTTGACGCTGCCGCACTCAGTGGACGAGACGCTGAATTTTTACGACGACCCGACGCACGTGCAGGTGCCCGATCCCGATGCGATTGCAAAGACACTTGAGGCGAACGGAATGGAAGTGATTCACTGCGGGCGTTCGCGCGAGGGATTCTTTACTTCCCTTGGCGATGTTTTCAAGCTGGGCAAGAGGCTGCTGGTGAAGGCAGCTACGGGCCGATTTTCAGGGCGCGGTATGTGGTACATCCTCGGCTTCGAGGATCATGTGTTTGGGCGGCGAAGAGCTTGACGTTAATCCGTAGGCCGGTCGTAGAAGCGGAAGAATAACGACGGCTTGGCGCAGGCCTCGGCTCTGGCTACCAACTCTGCGGTCTGCTTGTCGTTGAGCGGCGTGAATTCCTGGGCCAGTTTTACGTTTTCTTCAAGCTGCGGTATCGAGTCGCAGCCAATGATGACTGTGCTAACCGGCCGCGAGAGCGTGTAGTACATGGCTTCGCGCATGGTGAGGGTGCCGGGCTTATCGGTCTGGATGGCCATGCCTTCCCACGAGTGCTTCTGCGCGTCGATTGAGGGCGGGGTCCATGTTGAGAGAATGCGGCCGCGGCCGGGAATCTTCATGCCGATGATACCCATCTGCTTTTCGACGGCGAGAGGCAGCAATTCTTCGTT
>Ga0265338_10002472_pt1 | contig 27606 bp, 26 predicted proteins | sample 42126metaG_FD_193579 | JGI IMG/M metagenome (GOLD analysis project Ga0265338, IMG submission 193579) | Rhizosphere microbial communities from Carex aquatilis grown in University of Washington, Seatle, WA, United States - 4-21-26 metaG | ecosystem: Host-associated > Plants > Roots > Rhizosphere...
TCCCCTGGCTGCCCTGACGCGCCTCCCGTTTCCCTAGGACGCGGGCGCGAAGGACGAACAGGAGGTTTTGGCCTATTTCGTCTGGCGTTATCTGGCGTGTTAAATCACTGGATACGGGCTCGGTTGCAGAAACGGGATGTAATCCCGAGTCATCCCGAAAAGGCATGGATGTTGAAATGGGGTGACAACATCGGGTGGCAACTCTTGGGGCTCGATCAAACGTTTAGACCCCAATTTTCTACCCTGAATCAAGATTCATGTGGGGGCCTGTCTCTTTGCGAAGATAAGCTCCACGCTAACCCCGCTTTGTTGTAACGGTGGCCGATTTTGAAAGATTCTTGTACAGTTTTCCGGTAATCCTGACATGAATGCTCGTCGAATGAGGGCTTTCACTCGGTTCATTGTCGGGTGCTCGTTTTCGGTCGCCGTGGGATTGGTTGGAATTCGCGGGGCACCTTCGGGTTTTGTCCTAGAGATCGAGGAGTCCAATCCTCATGGGGGCAATGCGCGGCTATTTTATGACATTGGCCAATGGTACAGCGTTATCGATTCGTGCGGTGTGCCAATACCGACAGGCACAACGTTGCAACCGTTTCGATTCACGATTCCCGCACAGCCGATCAAACATCTTCGTTTTGATCCGGCGGACCGCGCGGCCGTGGTGAACATTGGGCGAATTCGCTTGTTAACCGACGACGGGAAGGAATTGGCCCGTTTTGGTCCGGAAAAGCTTGTTCCTATGCATTCGATTCTGGGTTTTTCGATAGAAAACGGAGTCGCTCACGTGACCACAGGTGGCGATACCCCGATGCTTTTTATAGGCCGTCCCGTTCAACTTGAAACCGAACTCGCTCTTGGTCGGAGGTTCGTAGGGTCAGGGCAGGTATTGTCTCTTGGGTTAATTGTCGCGGCGTTGATTGCGGTCGGCGCGTTTGCTGCGATTCGTGGCTTAGTCGCATCCAGCGCCGGAGCGGGATGGGTAATGATCGGAGGCTTTTCGCTCGTTTTTGGCGCACGGCTATACTGGCTGAAACAGTTCAGCCATCCGCTTCCCTATTGGGACGAATGGGAAACGGACGCGATCGACCTCCTTATCCCCCTAAAAGGGGGATACCTTGACTGGCAGGCGTTGTTCATACCCCAAGGTGAGCACAGGATTCTAGTAACCAGGCTCCTGGACTTGGGAAGCGCCATCTGGAACGGGGAATGGGATCCTCGGATCGGCATGGCAGTTAGTGCCTTCTTCTACGCTGCGAGTTTGTCGCTGCTATGCGCTGGCGCGTTGAAGGCAGGTCCTCGGATCGGTTTGGCGGCCGGGGCTGCGATGGCGCTCTTGTCGTGCCTGCCCTTCGATGTGCTTAACGTTTATTGGGGTGATCAATCTCAGATGTACGCCCTGAACTTCCTTGCGGTATGCACACTCGTTATCGCGACCTCGGAACAGATAGACCCTCTAACATTGTTCGGAGCGTGTGGTTCCGGACTGGTATCCCTTTTTACGATGGGGTCCGGATTTCTCGCGCCTGCGATTGCCGGAGCCATGTGCGTTGCGCAGTTGCGATTCTGCAAGGGCAGGCGCCTTCGGGTGGGCGGCCTCGCCACGCTCTTCCTGGCAATTGCTGCAATCGGCATATTCTTGTATCGTGACGCTCCGTATCAAGGACCGGCCTATGCTCGCACATGGTCTACATTCTGGCCTGCTTTTGTCAGTCGGTCCGCGTGGCCATTTCCCCCGCAATTCGGCTGGGCTATTCTACTCTGGTCGCCCTGGCTTGTAGCGACCTACTGCACTCTATTCTTGCGCCGAGTTTCAGTGCTGAACTGGTTTGCTGTCGGAATCGGTGCTTGGGCAATGTTGAACGCCATCGGTCTTGCCCATGGCCGACCTCTGGACCTGAGGCCGTTCGACTCAAAATATTACACGGCAATGTCACTTGTAATCGCCGGCTCCGTGCTGAGTTCGTGCGCTTTGGCTTCCAGTTGGCCAGCTCGGCGCGTATTCATTGGAATACTGTTGATGATTTCCCTCGCGACCATCTCGGCAATGGTACCTGTCGCCGCCCAGGGATTGCGGGCGTCTAGGGATCAATACAACGGAAGGATCGCAAACGCCAAACTGGTGAAATCATTTCTTGCGACAGGAAACCCGACTCAGCTTAGGGAAACTTCATATTGGGAATTGCCATATTGGAATGGTGCCGAGTTAGCAGACCTTCTCGACACACCTTCCCTGCAGCGGTTGCTTCCTGCCGACATCCGAGTGTCCGCAACCCAACGCGAAAGTAGCTACGTTCACGGTCCGCAAAGCCCCGGCGCTCTGACGGTCGCTGTCCTCAGCCTGATGAAATTGGGGTCTGGCATTTTCGTCTTCGGGTTGGCGTTGCTAGTGTGGCGTGCTCTCCGGCGGCGGCTACATGTGGAGCCGTAATCTGCAAAAACCCACCGCATGAACCGCAGGGTCCTGTGTCTTTGCGCCGCGGTCCACTGGGCCGGCTCCCTATGCCTCGCCGGAGCGCCCGATATAGCGATCACCAACGGGCGGAACTTCTCGGTCGCCGCTTTTCGCTTCTGGGCGCCTCCGGGTGTAGGGACCCTCCGCGGAGTGACGGTGCTCGTCCCGGGATCGAATTCCGACGGCAGGGGCCAGGTCGACGAGGCGTTCTGGCGCGCCTTCGCCCAGCGGCACGACCTCGCGCTCGTCGGCTGCTGCTTCAAGGACCGGCCGCACGACAACATGAACGTGGAGGAGTATGCGCGCGCCGGCGACGGAAGTGGCGCCGCGCTTCTTGAGGCACTGCGGCGCTTTGGCGAATCCTCGGGGCACCCGGAGGCGGCAAAGGCGCCCCTGTTGCTCTGGGGCATGTCCGCGGGAGGGGAATTCAACTACGAGTTCGCATGCTGGAGACCCGATCGCGTGGCCGCGTTCGTCGTCAACAAGGGCGGCTATTACTTCACCCACCTGGCACCGCCGGCCGCCCGCAACGTGCCGGGGATATTCTTCATCGGCTCCGACGACGCGGATTTCCGAAAGGAGAGCATCAGGGGCATCTTCGCGGTCAACCACGAGGCCGGCGCGCGATGGAGGCTCGTGGTCGAGCCCCACGTGGGACACGCCCCCGGCAATTCGCCCGAACTGGCCGTGGGCTTCTTTGAGGAATCCCTGGGCGGCAGGCCCGAGAGGTGAGGGCGATCGCCTCGAGCGACCCCGTGTGCCGTGGCGGCTGCATGAGGCAAAAGCTTGGGGTGTAATCAGTTCCATTCATCTCTTAGGGATTGCAAGCTCGGCATCTCTCACAACGATTTGGGCCATGATCAATTCGACCCGCCGGTTGCGCGCCCTGTGTCTCTTTTCGGTCGTCGTCCTCTTGGCGGCAGGCCGCTCAATCGCCGCCTTGCCGGCCGCGCCCGAGGCGAAGGCCGTTCCGGTTGAGGACTCCTATTTCGGGACAAAGGTGACCGATCCCTACCGTTGGATGGAGGATTCAAAGAATCCCGATTTCCAAGCCTACCTGAAGGCCCAGAGCGAGCGCACCCGGGCGATCCTCGACTCGATTCCAGGCCGCCACGACATGGAGAACCGCGTCCAGGCCCTCGTGGAGACCATTACCTCGTCAGCCGATGTCTCCAGACACCGGAGCCTCCTCTTCTACGAGAAGCTCCAGCCCGGCTCCAATCTTTCCAAGCTCTTCGTGCGCGACGGGTTTGGAGGTGCCGAGCGGCTGCTCCTCGACCCCGCCACGCTCTCGCACGACGGCCACCACCAGGCCATCTCGTACTATCTTCCCTCGGACGACGGCGCCACCGTCGCCGTCGGCCTCTCACAGGGCGGATCGGAGAACGCCGTGATGCATTTCCTGGAGACCGCCACTGGCAAGGAGCTCAAGGACACAATCGATAGGACGGACTTTGGCGCGACCTCCTGGCGCGCGGACGGCCGCGCGATCTACTACATGCGCCGCCAGGCCCTGGCGGCGGGCGCGCCGCCGACGGCGAAGTACGAGAACATCCGGACCTACCTGCACGTCCTGGGCACAGACCCGGAGGCGGACGCCGCGGTGTTCGGCATCGGCACGTCCGCGGGCATCGCGATAAGCAAGGGCGACTTCGGGGCGGCGGGCGTCAGCCCGGACAGCGACTACGCCGTGGGGCTCGTCATCCACGGGGTGCAGAACGAGCAGACGATCTATGTCGCGCCCAAGGCCGGGCTCGACGGGGGCAATGCCGCCTGGAAGAAGGTCGCCGACGTGGACGACCAGGTCACGGACGTCGAGGTCCACGGGAGCGAGCTCTACCTGCTGAGCCACAAGGACGCCCTTCGCTACAAGGTGCTGGAGACAAGCGCCGCGAATCCGGACGTCGCGCACGCGCGCGTCGTGATTGCTCAGAGCGCCCGGGTGATCGAGCACCTGGGCACGGCAAAGGATGCGCTCTACGTCCAGTCGACCGAGGACGGGCTTGGGCGGATCACGCGGGTCGACTGGGACGGGAACCGCACCGAGATCAAGCTCCCGATCGACGGGACGGTGGGCAGCCTGACGACCTCGTACGACGACCCCGGCTTCCTGGCGAAGATCGAGAGCTGGACCGTGTCGCCTCTCTGGTACGCCTACGACCCGGCGGCAGGATCGCTTGTGGACACCCGGCTGGATCCCCCGTCGGCGGTCGACTACTCGGGCGTCGTGGCGGAGGAGGTCAAGGTGCCGGCCTCGGACGGGACACTGGTGCCCCTCTCGATCGTGCACCGCAAGGACATGAAGATGGACGGATCGAACCCGACGCTGCTCTACGCCTACGGCTCCTACGGAATCACCTCCAACGCGTCGTTCTCGGCGGTGCGCCTCGCCTGGCTCGAGCGCGGCGGCGTCTTCGCCGTTGCCCACGTGCGCGGGGGCGGGGAGTACGGCGAGGAGTGGCATCTCGCGGGCAAGGACGCGAACAAGGCGAAGACGGTGTCGGACTTCATCGACTGCGCCCGGTGGCTCGTCGCAAAGGGCTACACGTCTCCCGAGAAGCTGGGCGGACGCGGTGGCAGCGCGGGCGGAATCACCATGGGAGGCGCGATCACGCAGGCCCCGGAGCTCTTCGCGGCGATCCTGGACGAGGTGCCCGTTTCCGACCAGCTGCGCATCGAGACCTCGCCCAACGGGCCCCCGAACATCCCCGAGTTCGGGACGGTCACGACGGAGCAGGGCTTCAAGAACCTCTACGCCACGAGCGCCTTTCACCACGTGAAGGCCGGCGTCAAGTACCCGGCGGTCATGCTGACGACGGGAGCCAACGACCCCCGTGTTGACCCGTGGCAGGCGGCCAAGATGGCGGCCGCGCTGCAGGCCGCCACCGCCGGCGGGAAACCGATCCTCCTCAGGGTTGACTACGAGGGCGGCCACGGAGGCATCGGCGGAACAAAGCGCCAGGCGGCAATCATGGCCGCAGACGAGTACACGTTCCTCCTTTGGAACATGGGCTACCCCGGATTCCAGCCCACGCTCTGATCTGGTGGGGGAGGGCGCCCGGCCAGGAATCTTCAGGTCAGTAGTGGTAGCGCAGCTGGGCTATCAGCAGGTCGCCCGACTCCGCTTTGTAAACCATCCTGTGTTCGCCCGTGATCCGGCGCGACCAATACCCGGAAAAGGCGTAGCGCAGAGGCTCCGGCTTGCCTATGCCGGAGAAGGGAGACTGGCTCGCGTCCTTGATGAGGGCATGAATGCGCTTCAGCACGGCCGCGTCGGCGCCCTGCCAATACAGGTAGTCCTCCCAGGCAAGCGGCGCGAAAATGATCCTCACCTGATCGAGAGCTTGCGTTCCCTGCCCCGGCCCTTGGAAAGGTCGTCGATCGCCTGAAGAAGTCTGCGGGCATTGGCCGGGCTGCGCATCAGATGGGCGGTTTCCTCAAGCTGCTCGTACTCCGCCATCGAAAGCATCACGACGGCCTGCTGCTTGCCTGTCCTCGTGATCATGACCGGGGCGCCGTCCTCGCAGACCCAATCCATGGTGGAGGCGAGGTTCTGACGCGCGGTGGTGTAGGTTATGCCCTTCATGTACAGAAACACGTACATGTGTTGCCCAACGTCAACTAGTTTCGAGAAAGCCAACTCCCGGGACAACCTGCCCGGCCCGCCCGCGATCAGAGGATCGAGGCGATCCGATATTTCGCAGGAAAGCCGGCAAGCGTCGCGCATGCCGGCTTTCGAAGGGGTCAACTATCAGGGCTATTTGCCGAGCGACTTGCGAAGGTCCGGAAGCTGGCCCGACGAGCCGAGCTTGTCGTTGCGGCTCGCGATGAACTTCGCGTATTCGTCCATGAAGATCTTGCCCGGCGGGCGGAAGTCGAACTCGCTCGGCTTGTCGCGGAAGAACTCGCGGTGGACGCGCGTCCAGACGAGGCGTCCGTCCGTGTCGATGTTGACCTTCGTCACGCCGAGCTTCGCGGCGGGCAGGTATTCGTTCGGGTCGACACCCACCGCTCCGGGCATCTTGCCGCCTGCGGCGTTGATGCGGTCGACCTCGTCCTTCGGGACCGAGGAGGACCCGTGCATGACAAGCGGGAAGCCGGGCAGGAGGGCCTTGATCTTCTGCAGGACGTCGAAGTGGAGGGACTGTCGGCCCTTGAACTTGTAGGCCCCGTGGCTGGTCCCGATCGCGCAGGCCAGGGAGTCGCATCCCGTGCGCTTCACGAACTGCTCGGCCTCGACGGGATTGGTGAGGGTCGCGTGGCCGTCCTCGACCTTGATGTCCTCCTCGACGCCCCCGAGCATGCCGAGCTCGGCCTCGACCGAGATGCCCTTGGCGTGCGCGGCGTCGACCACGCGCTTGGTGATCGCGATGTTCTTCTCAAACGGCTCGTGGGACGCGTCGATCATGACCGAGCTGTAGAATCCCGACTTGATGCAGTCGTAGCAGGTCTCCTCGTCGCCGTGGTCGAGGTGCACCGCGAAGATGGCCTCCGGGAAGATCTCTGCCGCGGCGCGGATGATCGCCTCGAGCATCCTCTTGTCGGTGTATTTCCGGGCGCCCTTGGAAATCTGTATGATGAAGGGGGCCTGCGACTGGATGCAGCCGCGGAACAGGCCCATCGCCTGCTCCGCGTTATTGATGTTGTACGCACCTACGGCATACTTGCCATAGGCGTGCTTAAAAAGCTGCGCTGTGGTGACGATCATAGAGGGGACAAGGGTACGCTTCCGGCGCCGAGCCGACAAGCGTATTGTGGGCAGGGCGCGCGCGCCTTAGCCCCTGCCGCCGCCGGGCGCCGCGGGCGCGGCCCCGCCGGTTCCCCCGCTGCCCTGGTTCGCCGCGCGCATCATCTGCTGCATCTGCTGCTGGGCCTGCTGCTGCAACTGGATCTGCTGGAGCGCGGCGACCTGCTGCGACGAAAGGATTCCCGAGGCCTGGCTGAGGGCGTCGTTGGTGACGCGCGCGGTGCCTCCTCCGTTCATGAGGGCGAAGATTCCGGGGCCGCCGTCGCCGCCATTGCTGGTGCCGGCCGTCCCGTTGCCCGCCCGCTGGGGCTGGTATTGGGCGAGGAGCGAGACGAGCTGGCTCGCCTGGTCGTCGGTCAGCGGCGTCTGCGTGTAGCTGAGCGACTGCTGAAGGTTGTTGACGACATTCCTCTCGGGGAGCGTCTGCTGATACTGCTGGTACTGCTGGAAGGCGGCGTCGCCGACGGTCTGCTGGATGCTCAGGTCGGTCTGCGAGATCGCCTGGTTGACCAGCGTCTTGAAGCCGTCGGGGTCCGTCCTCGGATTGATCCCCTGGTCGCGGGCGGCCTGCATGACATCCATGAGCGCCTGCTGCTTGTCTGCCAGAAGCGACTGGAACTGGGCGAGCTGCTCCGGGCTAAGGTTGAGCGCCTTGAAGAGCGGCCCGTAGGTCTGGTTAATGCGGCCCTTCACCTCGACGGCCAGCAGCTTCTGAAAGTCCGGATTCCCAGCCAGGTTTGCAAACGCCCCGAAGCGGCCGCCGGGCCACTGGCGGGCATTGGCGGCCCCCGGGCTGTCACCATTCGCAACGTCGGCCAAATCACCCGCTCCTGCGCGGCGGCCCCTGAGCGCGGCGATCCTGTCCTCAAGCGACTTGATGGCCTTGTGGGCGTCGGCCAGCTGCTTCTTAAGCGCAGCAGTATCATTGTCAGCGAGTTGCGCGCGAACGATGATCAGGTCGCGGTACTGCTGCCAAACCAGGGCCCCGAGTGCCGCGACGGCGAGCGCCAGAAGGCCGATAATTAGATTCTTGGGAGATTTCACGCCGGTGGTCACGGGGCAAGACGTTGCGCCCTCGGGAAGGTTACCTTCGAACGGCCTGGGAGCTCAAGCCTGCGCCTCGGGGGGCTTCTTCCTCTGCCTGCGGCCGCGGGGCGGGGCGTTCGGGTCCTTGGGCGCGCGGGGAGCGAATTCAAACCCGGTGCTCCCGTCGTCCTTGAGGGCCAGGAACGCGCTGAACGGGCGCCTCGTTCGCTGGCTCCAGAACTTCTCGAGGAGATCCGTCTTTCCCGTCTGGAGCATCTTCATGAACTGCTCGAGCGGGATGTCCCGTGAGAGGATCCTCTTGGAGCAGCGGGCCAGGATCTTGTCCTCGCCGCCCTCGACCGCGCGGACCACATAGCTCTGCGACGTCTCGAAGACCTGCGCGCCCTGGGGAAACCTCGGTGCCGGCGCGTCGGCAACGGGCTTGAGCCCCGTGAAGTCGATCTTGATCGCGCCGTTGGAGTCGCGCTGCCCGTCGAAGACGAACTCCGCCTTCTTCTCCTCCTTGTTGTAGCGCAGGACCGCGCTGAACGCCTTTCCCGCCTTCGAGCGGAACCCGTCGAGCGGCCCTATCTGCCCGTTCACAAGGAGGTCCCTCACCTCGGCCTCGGACATCTTTCGGTTCCCGATGACCTTGTAGATCATGAGCTCGCCGTCCTTCGACTTGTAGCCCCTCAGGGTTTCGATGAGGGGCTCGCCGTCGGTGGGGGAGATGATGTCGGTCACGCGCGCGGCGGAGTCGTCCTCCTCGAACGTCTTCACCCGGTCGACGATCCCCCTGGTCGTCTCGACGACCTCCGCCATGAACTTCTCGCGCGGAAACTTCCCATGCTCCATCTGGCGGAGCTTGAACTCCCATTCGCCGGTCATCGCCGGGCTCGTGATGCCCTCGGCCTTCACCGCGGTCAGGAACTGCAGGATCTGCTCCGCCTTGGGCGTCGGCACGAGCTCCCGCTGCTGGCGCTCGATGTAGCGGGTGTTGATGAGCCCGTCGATCGTGTCGGCCCGCGTCGCCGGGGTCCCGAGCCCGCGCTCCTTCATGGCCTCGGCGAGCTCCTCGTCCTCCACCAGCTTCCCGGCCCCCTCCATGGCGGAAAGGAGCGTGGCCTCCGTGTAGCGGGGCGGCGGGCGGGTCGCCTCCTCGTGGAGCATCGGGTCGACCGTGCTGGCGCGCGGCGGGCTGCCGTCCGCGGGATCGAGGGCGGGCAGCGTCTTCGAATCCTGCGGGCCGTCGTCGATGGCGGTCTTTCCGTAGACCGCGAGCCAGCCCGGGAAGGTGAGCACCTTGCCCTCGGTCTTGAACGCGTGGCCGGCGACGGTGCTCGTGCGGGTCGTCGTGTCGAACTCCGCCGAGGGGTAGAAGACCGCCACGAAGCGCCGGGCGATCATGTCGTAGACCTTCGCCTCCATGTCCTCGAGGGGTTTCGGGTCCTCCACCGTCGGGATGATCGCGAAGTGGTCGGAAATCTGAGCGTTGTTGAAGATCCGCTTGTTCGGCCCGAGCCACTGCTCCTCGAGGACCTTCTTCGCGTGGACGGCCAGGTCGCCCTGCAGGTTCAGCAGGGCCTGCCTGCAGGTCGGGATGTAATCCTCGGGGAGCGCGCGGGAGTCCGTGCGGGGGTACGTGATCATCTTGTGGCGCTCGTAGAGCGCCTGCGCGATCTGCGAGGTGCGCCTGGCCGACAGCCCAAAGCGGTTGTTCACCTCGCGCTGCAGGGTCGTCAGGTCGTAGAGGCGCGGCGAGGCCTGCGTGCTCGCCTTCCTCTCCTCGGTGACGGCGGCGTCGGGGTGCCCCTTGCAGGCCTCGAGGACCGCCTCTGCCGCCGCCTTCTCCCAGACCCGGTCGATGCGGTCCTGGTCGTCCGTGTCCGACTTCCTGTAGTCGGGCCTCTGGTAGATGCCCTCGTAGGCGCCCTTGGCGACGTGGAACTCGGCGGTGATCTGCCAGTACGTGCGCGGCTTGAAGTTGCGGATATCCAGCTCGCGGGCGTAGACGATCGCGAGGGTGGGGGTCTGCACGCGGCCCACCGAGGCCACGTTGCCGGCCCGCGACCCGAACATGCGCTTCGTCAGCGCGCGGGTGCCATTGATGCCGATCAGCCAGTCGCTCTCGCTGCGGCAGCGGGCGGCCTCGGCCAGCCCGCGCATCTTCTCGCCGTCCCTCAGGCTCCGGAACGCCTCGCGGATCCCCTCCTGGGTCATCGTCTGCATCCAGGCCCGCTTCACGGGAAGCTTGGACTTGGCGAGCTGGTAGATGTACGTGAAGATGAGCTCGCCCTCGCGGCCCGCGTCGCACGCGTTGATCACGAGATCGACGTCCTTGCGCGCGAGCAGCTTCTTCAGGAGATCGAAGCGGGCCTTTGCATCCTCGATGGGCTTCAGCTGGAACTTCTCCGGTATGATCGGCAGGGCGTCCAGCCTCCAGAAGCCGTATTTCTTCTTGTCGATGTCCTCCGGCATCTGGAGCTCGACGATGTGCCCGACCGCCGACGAGATGACGTAGTCGTCGTTCTCGAAGTGGTCGCCCTTCTTAGGGACCTTGCCGAGCGCGCGAGCGAGGTCCGCCGCGACCGACGGTTTCTCCGCGATGATGAGTGACTTCATGGAGTCGCGAGCCGATAGGCCTCGCGGCCGCAGATATCAAGTATAAGTTTCTGGAATCGTGTCCTCAAGAGGCCGTTCTTGGTGTTTCGGCGAGGGCGCTGTCCAGGGCGCTGATGAGGGCGGCGATCGACGCGTCGGTCTCGTCCCCCATGTTGGAAATGCGGCAGGTCTTGCCCTTGAGCTTGCCGTAGCCGCCGTCGATCACCAGCTGGTGCTTCGACTTGAGCGTCTTGTTGAGGGCCGGCAGGTCGTAGCCCGGGCTGTTCGCGAAGCAGTTGAGCGTGACCGATCCGTAGCCCTCCCTCGGGAAGAGCCTGAACCCCCGGGACAGGCCCCAGTCGCGCACCGCCTTGTTCAGCCGTGCGTGGCGTGCGTAGCGGGCGTCGAGCCCCTCGGCCTTGATGTCCTCGAGCTTCGATTTCAAGGCGTAGATGAGCGGGATGATCGGCGTGCTCGGCGTCATCCCGTTCTCGTGGTTCTTCTGGAATTCGATGAGGTCGAAGTAATAGCCGCGCTCGGCGACGGCGGCCGCGCGCTCGAGGGCGCGCTTCGAGACGGAGGCGAGCGACATCCCCGGAGGCAGCGCAAGCGCCTTCTGGGAGCCCGTGATCATGATGTCGATCCCGAGGCTGTCCTTCGGGATGGGCAGCGCGCTGAAGGAGCTCACCGTGTCGACGATCGAGATGACCCCGGGGAACTGGCGGACGACGGCCATGATCGCGGCGAGGTCGCTCATGCACCCGGTGGAGGTTTCGTTGTGGATCAGCGTGACGGCGTCATAGCCGCCCTTGGCCAGCTCCGCGCGCACCGCCTCGGGGTCTACGGGCTCGCCCCATTCGAACTTGAGCGCGGTCGCCTGCTTGCCGCAGCGGATCGAGACGTCGTTCCACTTGTCGGAGAAGGCCCCGTTCATGCAGTTGAGGACCTTGGCCTTGGTGACGTTGCGGAGGAAGCCCTCCATGGCTCCCCAGGCGCTGCTGGTCGAGATGTAGACGGGGTCCTTCGTGCCGAAGAGGGCCTGCAGCTCGGGCTGGATGCCCTGGTACAGGGCGACGAAGTCCGTGCTGCGGTGGCCGATCATCGGCTGCGCCATCGCGCTCAGGGTCTTCTCTGAGACCGCAATGGGGCCGGGAATGAAGAGTTTGTAGGCCATGATGGGATCGGGTGAACTGTTGAAAACAGTTTACGCGGACCGCGGCGTCAACATTCATTCCCCTTGGGGGACCCCGGCGGGTCGCCGCCTCATGCTGCTTTCCTGGTTCAACAGAAAAATCCAAGCGTTCGAACTCTACACGGTCGACGTCGTGCTGGGCCGGCGGGTCGACACCGGGGCGGTCGTCTACGGGACCGTGCTCCAGGCCATGTCGTGGCTCTTCAGCAGCGCGGTCCAGCTGCGGCTCTGGCTCTACCGCAACCGGATCCTTCGCGACCAGCCCCTGGGCTGCCTCGTGGTCGTCGTCGGCAACTTGACCGTGGGGGGGACCGGGAAGACCCCCGTGGTCGAGAAGTTCGCGAGGGCGCTCAGGGACCGCGGCCGCAAGGTGGCCATCCTGAGCCGCGGCTACAAGAGCAAGGGCTCGCCGTTCTGGAAGAAGGCCTGGTACGCGATCACCCACACGGACGAGCCCCCGCCGCGGGTGGTCAGCGACGGCCAGAACGTCTTCCTCGACAGCGAGCAGGCGGGCGACGAGCCCTACATGCTCGCGCGCAACCTGCCGGGCGTTGTCGTCCTCGTGGACAAGAACCGGGTCAAGGCGGGCGCCTACGCCATCAAGAAGTACGGGTGCGACACGCTGGTCCTGGACGACGGCTTCCAGTACCTCCCGCTGAAGGGCCAGCTCAACCTCCTCCTCGTGGACAAGACCAACCCCTTCGGCAACGGGTACATGCTCCCGCGGGGGATCCTGCGCGAGCCGGTGAAGCACCTGCGAAGGGCGAGCTACATCTTCCTCACGAAGTCGAACGGCAGGCGCGACCCCGAGCTCGAGGCCCTGATCGCGAGGTACAAGCCCGATGCCGACGTCATCGAGTGCGTGCACAAGCCGCAGTACCTCCAAAGGCTCGACGTGAGGCCTGACGCGGGCGCGGGCCGCGAGCCCCTCGAATGGCTCAAGGGGCGCCGGATCTTCGCCTTCTGCGGGATCGCGACCCCGGAAAGCTTCGAGAAGTTCCTCAGGGACCTGGGGGCGCTCCTCGTGGGCCGCGAGCGCTTCCTCGACCACTACCGCTACGAGCCCGAGGACATGCAGGAGCTCTATGACGCCGCCGAGCGGGAGCGTGCGGAGTGCCTCGTGACGACCGAGAAGGACGCGGTCCGGATCCCGGACCCGGGCGGCAGCCCGCTGCCCGTGTACTACCTTCGCCTCGAGATCGAGATCATCCGGGGGGCCGCAGACTTCGACGAGGCCGTGGGGAGGATCTGCTTTCCCCAGAACGCACTTGCGGGGCGCAATTTCCCGGGCGTAACTGGGGAAAGCCCATGATCATAGACACCCGATTCGAACAGCTTGCCGAGGGACTGACAGGATTCTCAACCGCCCTTAAGAAGGGGGAGCGGGTCCTCATCGACGCCTTTGACGTCCCCGACGCAATGGTGATCGCGCTCATCCGCTCGGCGAGGGCCCGAGGGGCCATGCCGTACGTCCAGATGCACCGGGCGCGGGTCACGCGCGAACTGGCGCTCGGAGCCGAGGAGGCGCAGTTCAACCCAATGCTCGAGATCGAGCTCGCCCGCATGAAGCAGATGAACGCCTACATCGCGCTGCGGGGTTCCGAGAACATCTTCGAGGCCGCGGACGTTCCCTCGGCGCGGGTGCAGCTGGTGAGCCGGATCATGAAGCCGGTGATCGACCAGCGGGTGAACAAGACCAAGTGGGTCGTGCTGCGGTGGCCGACCTCGGCCATGGCCCAGCAGGCGGGCATGAGCACGGAGGCATTCGAGGACTTCTATTTCAGGGTGTGCACGCTCGACTACTCGCGGATGAAGCCCGGCATGAAGGCCCTGGCGGAGCTCATGGCCAGGACCGACCGGGTGCAGATCACCGGTCCGGGGACCGACCTCAGGTTCTCCATCAAGGGGATCGGGGCCAAGGAATGCGGGGGCCAGTACAACATCCCGGACGGCGAGGTCTTCTCGTGCCCGGTCAGGGAATCGGTCGAGGGCGTCGTGCAGTACAACGCGCCGACCGTCTATCTCGGAGCGTCCTTCGACAGCATCCGCCTCGCCTTCAAGAAGGGCAGGATCGTCGAGGCGACCGCGAACAACACCCCGAAGCTCAACCAGATCCTGGACAGCGATCCGGGGGCGCGCTACATCGGCGAATTCGCGATCGGCTTCAACCCGCACATTCTCGAGCCCATGCGCGACATCCTCTTCGACGAGAAGATCGGGGGCTCGTTCCACTTCACGCCGGGGCAGGCCTACGAGGACTGCGGCAACGGGAACAAGTCCCAGGTGCACTGGGACATGGTGTGCATCCAGCGGCCGGAGTACGGAGGCGGCGAGATCGTGTTCGACGGCAAGCTCATCCGCAAGGACGGCCTGTTTGTGCCGAAGGCGCTGCAGAAGCTTAATCCCGAATATCTCCTGGCAGGTTGAGCTTGCTCATATCGACGAATACGGATTCGTTGATGTATATGGAAAACACCCCGTCAGACGGCTTGGACGCCTTCATCCGGGCGCTTCCCAAAACGGAAACCCATCTGCACATCGAGGGCGCGCTGCCCTACCACGAGCTCCTGCGCCCGATGGACCCCTCGGTCTACGGCGCGGACCCCGCGTTTCGCCGGAGATCTTACCGGTACCCGACGTTTCCCGAGTTTGAGCAGACGCTGCTTCGTCACGCGCTTCCTTGGTTCACGAGCGCCGAGCGCTACCACGAGGCCGCTCGCATCATCTTCGCGGGCCACGTAGCCCAGAATGTCCGCTACGTCGAGACGAGCTTCCACCTGCACGTGACCGAATTCATCCATGTCCCGGGCACCGAGATCATCGACGCCATCCGGTCCGCGGCCCCTCCGGGCCTCGAGGTGCGCGTCTTTGCGGGCATGCTCCGAAGCGCCTACGACGGGCCCCTTCGCGAGACGATCGACGCATTGGAGCGATGGGACTCGCTGGCCGGGGTCGACCTGCACGGATTCGAGGAGATGCCGACCGAGCCCTGGTCCTTCAGGGTGTGGGAGCGGCTGAGAAAGGCGGGCAAGGTCACCAAGTGTCACGCCGGCGAATTCGGGGGACCGTCCCGCGTGCGCGAGGCGATCCAGCAGCTCGGCGTGCGCCGGGTGCAGCACGGGGTGCGGGCGGTCGAGGATCCCGCCGTCGTCCGCCTCGCCGCCGAGCTGGGCGTCACCTTCGACACGTGCCCCCTGAGCAACGTGGGCCTTGGGGTCTTTCCCGACATCGCCTCCCATCCGCTGCGCGCGCTCATGCGCGCCGGGGTCAACTGCACGGTCAGCACCGACGATCCGCTCTGCTTTGCGAACACGCTCTGCGACGAGTACTCCGCCCTCGCCGAGCAGGGCGGCTTCACGCGCGCGGAGCTTGCGCAGCTGGCGCGCAACGGCTGGAAGGTGGCGGATGTTCCCGAGAGCGAGCGGCGCAGGTGGCTCGCGGAGATAGACAGGATCGCCGGCGCGTGAGCACCGTCCAAAGGCACACGGTCCCGGAGGAGCTGCGAAGCGCGCGCGCGGACAAGGCGCTCGCCATGGCGTACCCGGAGCACAGCCGGGTGGCCTTCCAGCGCTCCTTTGACGAGGGACGGGTGACGCTGCGCGGAAGGGCGCTCGAGCGCTCCTCCACCGTGCACGCCGGCGACGTGCTTGAATTCTCGTTCCCCGATGTCATTGCGAGCGCGCTTCGCGCGGTCGACATACCGCTTGATGTGCTGTTCGAGGACAAGAGCCTCCTGGCGATCAACAAGCCCGCGGGGATGGTGGTCCATCCGGGGGCCGGCACGCGCGAGGACACGCTGGTGCACGCCCTGCTCGCCCACTGCGCGGGCAGCCTGAGCGGGGTGGGCGGCGTGGAGCGGCCGGGGATCGTCCACCGGCTGGACCGGGAGACGTCCGGCGTCATGGTGGTCGCGAAGACGGATGCGGCGCACCGGGCGCTGGCGAAGCAGTTCGCCGAGCGCACGGTCGTCAAGGAATACGTTGCGCTCGTGGCGGGCGTGCCGCGCCTGATGAGCGGGAGCATTCACAAGGCGATCGGCCGCAATGTCAGGCACCGCCACAAGATGGCGGTCGTGGAGGAGGGGCACGGGGGCCGGGCGTCCTGGACCGATTGGGAGATCGTGGAACGCTACGGAGATCTGGCGGCGCTGGTCGCCTGCACGCTCCACACGGGCCGCACCCACCAGATCCGCGTTCACATGTCATCGCTCGGCCATCCGCTGCTGGGGGACTCGGCGTACGGGTGGAAGGCGAGCACCCGGATGAAGAGAAGGCCCGAGCGTGCGATGCTCCACGCCGCGCGCCTTGCGCTCGCCCATCCCGTTACCGGCAAGGCTCTGGATTTTAGGGCGCCGCTTCCGGCCGATTTTCGCGCGCAGATCAGGTCGCTGAAGGCCAGTTGACCGCGCGGGAGGGCCCCAAAAGGGGCTCCGCTGTGGGCAATTGACTCTTATACATGGCATTAATAGGCCTTATCACCCTGCAGCCGGCATCCCGCCGCCTGCGTTATTCCACGAACTGAAGAAAGGCCCTATTATGAAGAAATCACTGTTCACGCTGCCTGCCATGCTCGCGATGGCCGTCGGATCGTTGCTTGCGGACCCCGTCCCGACCCTGGTCGTGCAGCAGGTTGACGCCAAGGATACCGAGGCCTACGTCGCCATGATCGCGAAGATCAACGCCCTTGTGAAGGCCCGCACCGGCATCGAGCACTACAGGCATGTGTGGGAGGGGGATTTTGCGGGTGAGAACGCGCACGCGCTCTTCGTCGTGACCTCGTACCCGTCAGCGGCCGACATCTACAAGATCGCCGAGAAGCTGAAGAACTATCCGGAGATGGACGTGCTGCTCGCGGAACTCAGGGGAACGCGCCACCTCGGTTCCAGCGTCCTCTACAAGGCCGTCCGCAACGACGGAGTCTACGAGGGCGGGGCCGTGTTCAACACGAGCGTCTCCTGCAGCGACGAGCCCGCCTACCTGAAGGCCCTCGACGATCTGAAGGCGATCTTTGACGCAAACGGCTTTAAGGACACGAAGATCAACCTCTATCGCGAGATCTCCGGGCGCACCACCTCGACCCATCTGGTTGTCATTTCTGTGCCGTCCCAACTGCGCGTGGCCGAGCTCCTCGACGCCCTTTCCGACAAGGAGCTTCTGAAGGACTGGTATGTCACGGCGGCCAAGATCCGCACGTCGCACGCAAACGGAACCTATCACGAGATCACCAAGTAGGTCATGACCCCAGGGAATCCCCAATGAAGCTGAAACTCACAACCCCCGTCGCCATTGCCGCCATCGCCGCGGCGTCCCTCGCATTCGGCCAGTCATCGACGAAGGACAACGCCTCGCAGGGCGTCGTCCAGGCAATCACCCAGCTGGAGGTCCAATGGGCCGACGCGATCGTGAGGGCCGATGTCGCGGCCCAGGACAGGATCGAGGCTCCGGACTACATGTTCTCGGGCCCTGACGGCGAGCTCCAGACCCGGGCCGAAAACGATGCCGAATTGACGTCCGGGGCGTCCAAGACCGCCTCCATGAAGATTGACGACCTGAAGGTGCGGGTGCTCGGCGACACGGCCATCGTGCACGGCCTTGAAACCGAGACGAGCACCTACAAGGGCGCCGACACAAGCGGCCAATACCGCTTCACCGACGTGTTTGTGAAGCGCGACGGCGCGTGGGTGGCGGTTGCGACGCACGTGTCGCAGGTCAAGAAGTAGCCGCGCACCGGCAATCCTCCGCACCGGCGTTCGGCCGGCCGGCGAACCGGCCCGCCTCGAAAGGGGCGGGCTTTCGCTTGGGGTGACGCCGTCCGGCGCGCTAGGCGAGCAGGCCCGCCGCGACGCCCCACCTCAGATTGCGAAGCGAATGATGGAAGGCCTGGATGCCGCCCAGTTCCGCCAGCGCGATAAAGGTCGCCAGCGCCGTCGGGAAGACATCGGCGCGCTCGGGGGATAGGCCCTTGACGGCCTTCCGGCCGGCGAGATCCAGGGAGCCCACCGTGGCCAGGATCTCGCGCAGGAGCGCCACCCGGATCAGCGGCTCCGTCCGCTCGAGGGTGAAGCCGCCCGCTGCGGCGCGCATGGCGCGCACGGTGGTCAGCGTGCCGCCGGTGCCGACGACAAACGAGCCGGCGGGGACCGGGAAGGGGAAGCCGGATTCTTGGAGCGCGCCCTTTACGTGCCGCGCGATGTTTGACAGCGCGGACGCCGAGATCGGCTCCGCGGCGGGTTGGGCGAACATCTCCGTCAGGCGCACGCACCCGAGAGGAAGGCTGACCGCGCGCTCCGCCTTGCGCTCGACGAACGCGAGGCATTCAAGGCTGCCCCCGCCGAGGTCGTAGACATGGAAGTCGCGCAGGGCGACGAGGGCGGGATCGGTGGTGAGGCCCCGGCCGATGAGGTCCGCCTCCTCGCGTCCCGTGAGCAGCCGCGGGGTGACGCCGGATGCGGCCCTGACCCGTTCCAGGAATTGCGCGCCATTCGAGGCGTCGCGCACGGCGCTCGTCGCCACGACCGCGAACCGGTCGGCCCCGAGCGAGCGGGCGCGGGCAAGTAGGCTCGTTATCGCCTCGACCCCGCGCTCCATGCCCTGGTCGCCAAGCCGGGGCCTGCCGGAGCCGATGCCCTTGCTGATCCGCACCTCGAGCGTCTGGGAGGCGACCTCCGCAGGGCGTCCCTCGGGCCCGCGATCGGCGACCAAGAGCTTGATCGAGTTGCTCCCGACATCGACGACGGCGGCGCGCATGGGTTCGGGGGGCTAGAGCCGATAGTTCGCCGGAGCGATGAGGAGCGTGAATTCCCCCTTGAGGCTCGCCTTCGCGAGGCGATCGCGCACCTCGGCCGCGGCGCCGACCCAGAACGTCTCATGGACCTTGGTCACCTCCTTGGCGACGCAGACGACCCGTTCCGGGCCCAGGGCCGCCACAATGTCGTCCATGGCCTTTGCGATCCGGTGGCAGCTCTCATAGAGGGCGATCGTATAGCCGAAGTCCTTGTGCTTGCCGTAGAACGCGAGCCTCGCCGACGCCTTCGGGGGAAGGAATCCCGCGAAAAGGAATCCGTTCGTGGGAAGCCCGCTGGCGCTCAGCACGGCCGCAAACGCAACCGGCCCGGGAACGGGGACGACGGGAAGGCCCCGGCGGCGGCAGGCGCGCACGACGCGGAACCCGGGGTCGCTCAGGCCGGGCGTCCCGGCGTCCGTCGCGAGCGCCGCGGACTTCCCGGAGGCGATCGCCTCGGCCAGCCGTTCCGCCGCCTCGATCTCGTTGTGCTCATGGTAGGCGAAGAGCTCCCTGCGGATCCCGAGGCGCTCGAGGAGGATCCCCGTCGTGCGCGTGTCCTCGCAGGCGACGAGGTCCACCGAGCCAAGGATCGCGCCTGCGCGCGCGGTCAGGTCGGAAAGGTTCCCGATCGGCGTCGCGACGACGTAGAGATGGCCGGCCTGGGCCGCGAGCGACGGGTTCGTCGGCTCCGGACTCAATGCACCTGGCTGCCGCTGCCGCTCATCCCGGGGATCTGCCCCTCCCAGTCCGCAGGCTGGTTCCAGGGTATGGAGGAGGCGGCGGGGGTTTCGGAGGAGCATCCTGCCAGAAAGGAGCCCAGGGCGATTAGGACGATGGCTGCAGCGCGTTTCATGGCCGAATTCATTCTCGCGCCGAACCTACGGGCGATTGGCCCGGATGCAAGTCGGCTTTGCTTTAAAGGGCGTAGGTCGACTCGAACCAGGGTGTCTTGGGCGCCTTTCGGATGGCGCCGTTGGCAGCGAGGTGCTCCAGGATCTTGTAGGCCGTCTCGGGCTCGCCGCCCGCCTGGGCGGCGAGCGCCTCCGCCGTGAACGCCCTGCCCGGGGAGGCCCTGAGCGCGGCGACAAGCCTCTGCTGCAGCGCGATGACCCCGGTCGCCGCCTTCTTGCCGGCTTCCACACCCGGCTGGTCGTAGGCGTTTATGCCGATGAGGTCGGCGTAAAGGCCGACGACGCGCTCATAGAGGGCGATCAGCATGCCGATCGAGCGGGGAGACACCTCCGAGAGGGTGAGGGTGACGGACCAGCGGTCCTTCTCGCTAAGGGCATCGCGGGTGCCGAGATAGAAGCCCTGGAGGTAGTCGCCGCTCGTGATCCCTGGCTCCACCTCGAGCGCCTTGCCCGTGCGGTCCTTCAGCACGTCGATGAAGGTGACGAAGAAGTTCTTCACGCCCTCGCGCAGCTGCTGCACGTAGGCGTGCTGGTCGGTCGAGCCCTTGTTGCCGTAGACGGCGATGCCCTGGTTCACGACGCGGCCCTGCAGGTCGAGCTCCTTGCCGAGGGACTCCATCACCAGCTGCTGGAGGTAGCGCGAGAAGAGCAGCAGGCGGTCCTTGTAGGGGAGGACCACCATGTCCTTGGATCCGCGGCCGTCCGTCGAGAAATGCCACATGAGGGCCAGTAGGGCGGCCGGGTTCTCGCGGGTCACACCCCGGCGCGTGGCGGCGTCCATGGCCGCCGCTCCGGCGAGCATCGCGTCGATGTCGAGCCCCTGGAGGGCGGCGGGCAAAAGGCCCACCGCGCAGAGCTCGCTCGTGCGGCCGCCGACCCAGTCCCACATGGGGAACCTCGCGAGCCACCCCTCCTTCTGCGCGAGCTGGTCCAGCTTGGAGCCCGCGCCGGTGACGGCGACGTAGTGCCTGGGGTGGGAGAGGCCCGCGGCCTTGAACGCCGCTGCGGCCTCAAGCTGGCCGTTGCGCGTCTCGACGGTGCCGCCCGACTTGGAGATGACGACCACGAGGGTGCGGGCGAGATTGGCGCCGAGCCTTGCGAGCACATAGTCCATGCCGTCGGGATCGGTGTTGTCGAAGAAATGGACCTCCATCCGGTCCCTGCCCGGCTGGCCGAGCGCGTGGCTCACGAACTGCGGGCCGAGCGCCGAGCCCCCGATGCCGATGACAAGCAGGTGGGTGAATCCGCCCTGGGGCCCGGCGACCGCGCCGGAGTGCACCTTCGAGGCGAAGTCCTTTATCGAGGCGAGCGTGGAGGAGATCTCCTTCGAGATTGCCTCATCGGGGGCGAGCTCGGGGGCGCGCAGCCAGTAGTGGCCCACCATGCGCTTCTCGCTCGGGTTCGCGATCGCGCCCTTTTCAAGTGCGGCCATGTCGGCGAAGGCCTTCTGGATGCGGGGCTCCATCGATCCCAGGAAGCCGTCGGGAAACGGGATGCGGCTGATGTCGAGCGCCATGCCGAGCGCCGGGTTCTGGTAGTGCAGGTCCTTGAAACGGGTCCAGCTCATTTGGAAAGGTTCTTGTCGGTCACTGCTCCCTCGGAGGCGCTCGTGACGAGCTTCGCGTACTTCGCGAGCGCTCCGCGCGTCTCCTTGGGCTTCTTGGGACGCCACGCCTTGATCCGCGCCCTGAACTCCTTCGGGGCGATGTCGAGCGCGAGCGTGTTGGCGACCGCGTCGATCGTGATCGTGTCCCCGTTGCGCACGACGGCTATGGGGCCGCCCACGGCGCACTCAGGGGTGATGTGGCCCACCACGAAGCCGTGGCTTCCGCCCGAGAAGCGCCCGTCGGTGATGAGGCCGACATCGTTGCCGAGGCCCTTGCCGACGACGGCGCTCGTCGGCGCGAGCATCTCGCGCATGCCGGGGCCTCCGACCGGGCCCTCGTTGCGGATGACGATCACGTGGCCCGCCTTCACGCGGCCGTCCAGGATCGCCTTGAGCGCCGCCTCCTCGGACTCGAAGACGATTGCCCTGCCCGAGAACCTGAGCCCCTCCTTGCCGGTGATCTTCGCCACGGCCCCTCCCGGGGCCAGGTTTCCGTAGAGCACCCGAATGTGGCTGTCGGGCTTGATGGGGTCCGAGAACGGGCGGATGACATCCTGATCCGCGGGGTAGGGGGCCACGCCGCGGAGGTTTTCGGCGACCGTCTTTCCCGTGACCGTTAAGCAGTCCCCGTGGAGGAGCCCGTGGTCGAGGAGCATCTTCATCAGGGGCGGCAGGCCCCCGATGCGCACGAGGTGGGAGACGCCGTACTTGCCGGACGGCTTCAGGTCGGCAAGCACCGGAACCCGCCTGCCGATGCGCGTGAAGTCGTCGATCGAGAGCCTCACGTTGGCGCTGTGCGCGATCGCAAGGAGGTGAAGTACCGCGTTCGTCGAGCCGCCGAGGGCGATCACGACGGCGATCGCATTCTCGAAGGCCTTCCTCGTCAGGATGTCCCGCGGCCTGATCCCGGCCCTCAGGAGCGCGAGCGCCGCCTCGCTGGCTCGCCGGCAGTCGCCGCGCTTCTCCTCGCCGATCGCGAGCTGCGTCGAGCTGTTGGGCAGGCTCATCCCGAGCGCCTCGATCGCCGAGGCCATGGTGTTGGCGGTGTACATCCCGCCGCAGGATCCCGGACCGGGGATCGAGCACACCTCGACGGCGTGCAGGCCCGCGTCGTCCAGCTTGCCCGCCGAATGCTGGCCCACGGCCTCGAAGACGGAGACGATGTCGCACTCCCTCTGGGTCCCCGGGTGGATGCCCGGCAGGATCGTCCCTCCGTAGACGAAGACGGAGGGCCGGTTCAGCCGCGCCAGGGCCATCAGGCACCCGGGCATGTTCTTGTCGCAGCCGCCGATGGCGACCACGGCGTCGAAGCCCTCCGCGCCCGCCACGGCCTCGATCGAGTCCGCTATGATCTCGCGCGAGACCAGGGAGTAGCGCATCCCCGGCGTTCCCATGCTGATTCCGTCCGAGACGGTGATGGTCCCGAAGATGATCGCCTTGCCGCCGGCCCCGTCGGCGCCGGCGGCCGCGTCGCGCGCCAGCTGGTCGATGTGCATGTTGCACGGGGTCACCATGCTCCAGGTCGACGCTATCCCGACGATCGGCTTGCCGAAGTCCTCGTCGGTGAAGCCGACCGCCCGGAGCATGGAGCGGTTCGGGGACCGGTCGGGTCCGTCGACGACGATGGAGGAATGCCTGCGTGGTGAGTCTTTGGCGGCGCTCATGGGTGAACCCACAGCCCACCATAGCGCCCCGGCCCGGGCAAGCGGTGTTTTCATGGTTGCATGGCGCCTTGCCCGCGCCATTGACTCCTGCACGATCCTTCGCATGGCGTTCAACCTGAAAAAGGTGCTCAAGGCACTCCTTTATTCCTCAAGCCAGCCGCTTTCTACCAAGGATATCCAGGCGGCTTTTGAGCGGTTCCATCGCCAGCCTGCGGCGCCTTCCGCTCCCGACGGGACCGCGCCGGTGGCGGCCCCTGCGGAGGCCGCCGACGCCCCTGCCGAGCCGCCGGACTCGCCCGACCTCTACGGGGAGGTCCCCGCGCTTGTGACCGCCTCGCAGATACGGGAGGCCATGGACGAGATAGCGGCCGAGCTTGCCGCGGCCGACGACGGCCTCGCGCTTGTCGACGGGGCCTCCGGCTACCGCCTTGCGACCCACCCGCGCTTCGCGCGCTGGATCCGCATCCTTCGGGAGGAGCCGCCGCCGGTTAAGCTCAGCCAGTCGTCGGTCGAGACGCTCGCGGTCGTGGCGTATCGCCAGCCGGTGACCCGTGCGGAGATCGAGTCCGTGCGCGGCGTTTCCGCGGACGCCGGCCTTTCGAAGCTTCTCGAGCGTGAGCTGATCGCGGTCGTCGGCCGCGCCGAGCTGCCGGGCCGCCCGATCCAGTATGGCACGACCGACCGCTTCCTGGAGTTCGTGGGGATCAAGTCGCTCGACGAGCTTCCCGCCTCCGATGTGCTCTCGTCGCGCCAGATCGACGAATGGCTGAAGGGGGGCCAGGCCGGCCACACCCCGAACGACGCGGACATGGGCCTGGACGAGCTGGCCCTGGCCGCCCCCTCCGAGACGCCCGCACCCGCGGGAGAACCCGCCGCCCCCTGATGGACCTCGCGCCCATCCGCAAGAAGATCGACAGCCTGGACGACAGGCTTGTCGAGCTCGTCAACCGGCGCCTGGCGCTGGCCGCGGAGATCGGCAAGATCAAGCGGAAGGCGGGCGGGGAGATCTTCGTGCCTGAGCGCGAGGACGCTGTCCTTCGGAAGGTCTGCGCGCAGAACGAGGGCCCGATCAAGGACGAGGCGCTCCGGGCGATCTACCGCGAGATCATGTCCGCCGCGATCGCGCTCGAGAAGCCGCTCCTCGTCGCCTACCTCGGGCCCGAGGCGAGCAACACCCACTGCGCCGCCATGAAGAAGTTCGGCGCGAGCGTCGACTACCACGCGATGGCGACGATCGAGGACATCTTCACGGCGGTGGAGAAGGGCGAGGCGGACAACGCCGTCATCCCGATCGAGAACTCGACGGAGGGAAGCGTCCGGGAGGCGCTCGACAGCTTCGTCGAGAGCGACCTGAAGATCGTGGGCCAGATCTACATGGAGATCGCGCACGCGCTGATCACCCAGACGTCGCTCGACAAGATCGAGAAGGTGTATTCGAAGGACCAGGCGCTCGCGCAGTGCCGGCACTGGCTGCAGCGCCACCTGGGCCATGCGCAGCTTGTCGAGGCCCCGAGCACCACGCGCGCGGTCCAGATAGCGAAGGAGGACCCGACGGCGGCGGCGGTGGCCAGCGAGATCGCGGCCGCCCACCACGGGGTGCCCGTCCTCGTGCGCAACATCCAGGACAAGGCCGACAACACGACCCGCTTCTTTGTCCTCGGGCGCAGGCCGGCCGGCCCGGTCGGGGGAGGCAAGGACATGACGAGCTTCCTCATATCCCTGGGGGACGAGGCGTCCTCGCATTCGGGCTCGCTCCTCAAGATGCTGATGCCGTTCGGCAAGCGCGGGATCAACCTCTCTAAGATCTAGTCGCGGCCGAGCAAGAAGCGGCCCTGGGACTACTATTTCTTCATCGACGTGACGGGCCATTTCGAGGACCCGCCTATGAAGCAGGCCCTGGGCGAACTAAAGAAGTTCTGCCCGCTCGTGAAGTGGCTGGGCAGCTACCCGGCCGCGAACTGAGGCCTTGGCGCGGCTCAGTGGCCGCGGCTTGCCTTCTCGAAGAAATAGAAGGCGGCGACCGCGAGCGCCAGGAGGGCCATCGCGCCGGCGAAGTAGAGGATGCAGCCGAGCTTCGCCTGCCGAGCCATCGAGGCAGGGGCCCGCCCAAATTCCTCAAGGATCGCGTCGGCGCTCGGCGGGCCCGAGGTGGCCTCGGCATGCGGCGGCTGATCCTTGTCGGGGAACGCTGCCTGCGCAGGGCGCTCCGCCGCCGCAATCTCCGCGTCCAGCGAGGCGAGTTGCTCCCTCAGGAGGTCTCGCTGCCGCCGCAGGTCGTCCAGGCGATCGGACACGGTGTCCGGCAGGCCATCCTCAGACCGCGGTGACGACCGAAACCCTGCGGTGGACCTTGTCGAACTTCACGACGCCGTCCTTGAGGGCAAAGAGGGTCCAGTCGCGGCCCACACCGACATTCTTGCCCGGATGATGCTTCGTGCCCCGCTGGCGGACGATGATGCCGCCCGCAAGGATCTTCTCGCCACCGAACATCTTGATGCCAAGACGCTTGGACTGGCTTTCGCGGCCGTTGACGGATGTTCCCTGACCCTTCTTGTGCGCCATGACGTGGTTCTCCTCAGATATTGATGGTCTCGATCTTGATGACGGAAAGTTCCTGGCGATGGCCCTGCTTGCGCTCGTACCCCTTGCGCTTCTTCTTCTTGAATACGATCACCTTATCACCGCGCTTGTTCTCCAGGATCTTCGCGGAAACCGAGGCGCCCGGAAGGGTGGGCTTGCCTACCTTGAAATCAGCGCCCTCGCCCGCCGTCAGCACGTCCTTAATCTCGACGATTGCGCCGGCTACGGTGTTCGGGAAGCGGTTCACGATGAGGATATCCCCCTCCGTGATGGTGAACTGCTGCCCTTGGGTTTTGATCGTGGCTTTCATGAAATAAAACCGCTGACTAAGCGGTTTCGGCAGAGTCAAAGCAAGGCTATTTTGGCGGCTGGTATTCGATAAGCGACGCAGTGCCGGTGCCGAACCTGAAACCGACCTGGAAGCGCACCGGCAGGCGCTGATCATCGTCGGTCTCGATCCACACTTTCACGGTCGACCCGCGCTTGAACATGCCGATAGGGGGCGTCTTCTCCATGCGCGGCTCAAGCCCCAGGGTCTTGAAGAAGCCGAGCGCGGTGAAGACAGTCTCGGGATCCTGGTCGGCATGGATCGTCAGGGGGTAGAACTGGTCCTGGAAGATGACGACCGTGTCGCGCTGCTGCCCCGGGGCTATGTCCCAGAAGCGCGTCTTGATGAGGGCCAGGATCAGGTCGCACGGATTGCCCTCGGGAATCGGGATCGTGTGCGACTTCTCGGGGTGGATGTCGTCCGCGAACTCGGCGGTCCTCTTCGAGTAGTTGAATGTTATCGAATTCTTGATGTCCTTGTTGCGGTACGTGCTCCATTCACTGGACGAGAGGAGCTGCCCGGTCTTCGCGTTGTAAAGCGACTCGCCGCGCCCGTCGAAAGGGAACAGTCCGCGGGCGAGCCCCGACGTCCATGTGGTGGTCGTCACGCGCAGCACGGCGTCCTTGCCCGAGCCGAGGGCGTCCGCCGCAATCTTGATCCGGCCCACGAAGGGGATGATTCCCCAGCGCACGCTGTAGGTGAGGCTCTCGCCGTCGCGAAGCCCGATGTGCGGTATGATCGGCTCCGTCGCAAGGGCCGCGGCTGCCTGGACCGAGGCGGCCACGGCAAGGGTGGCCCGGCGCAGAAAGCGGCCGATTGCGTTTGCGCCGGGGCGCTTTTGAGTACGTTTGACGTTTGCGATCATGGAGGCTGCTACCCACATCCACATCAAAGGAGCGCGCGAGCACAACCTAAAGAACCTGGACCTTAAGATCCCCCGGGGGAAGTTTGTTGTGCTCACGGGCCCCAGCGGATCGGGCAAGTCGTCGCTGGCGTTCGACACGCTGTATGCCGAGGGCTACCGCAAGTACATGGAGAGCCTCTCGACCCAGGCCCGCCAGGTTCTCGACCAGCTGAAGCGCCCCGACGTTGATTTCATCCACGGGCTTTCGCCGGTGCTGGCGATCGAGCAGCGGACGGGCGGAGCGTCCCCACGCACCACGATCGCGACGGTGACCGAGGTGTCGGACTACTCCCGCCTGCTCTGGGCGATCGCCGGCGACCAGCGCTGCCCCAAGGACGGCGGCCGGGTCCTGCGGCGCTCCCTCGACGACAATGTGAAGCGGATCCTCTCGGAATGCCCCGGGGAGCGGATCATGATCCTGGCGCCCGTCCTGCGGGCCAAGCCGAGCGTTCTGCGCGACGAGCTTCCGAGGCTGCGCCAGCGCGGGTTCCAGAGGGTGAGGCTGGCCGGCGCCGTGAGGGAGCTGGACGAGGCGAACCTCGTCCCGACCGGCGCGGCGGAGGTCGTGGTGGAGGTGGTCATCGACCGGCTCGTTGCGGCGCCCGAGCAGCGCAGCCGGATCGCGGACTCTCTCGAGCTGGCGTTTCGGGAGGGCGGCGACCGCGCGCTCGTCCTCTCCCAGAAGGGCGCGGAGGCCCCCTGGAGGGAGCTCGCGCTAAGCCAGCATCTCTCGTGCGAGATCTGCGGCGACATCTTCGAGCGGCTCACCCCGCGGCACTTCTCCTTCAACCACCCCGAGGGCGCCTGCCCCG
>Ga0265338_10002473_pt1 | contig 27597 bp, 23 predicted proteins | sample 42126metaG_FD_193579 | JGI IMG/M metagenome (GOLD analysis project Ga0265338, IMG submission 193579) | Rhizosphere microbial communities from Carex aquatilis grown in University of Washington, Seatle, WA, United States - 4-21-26 metaG | ecosystem: Host-associated > Plants > Roots > Rhizosphere...
TCCGAACACCGGTTTCTTCTCGCGCAGTTCCGGGTCGCGCTCGTTTCTGCGCTACGGTTATGGCGATTTGCTCGCAGAGAACCGACGCTACGGAATTTTGCATCGCATCTGGCCGGGCACACAACGGTTGTTGCTGTGGGGAGATCCCGAAATGGCCTCCGGCTACGGGCGCGTTTCGAGTTTTTGCGGCAGCAACGGCGTGGAAATTTTTGAGCCGCTTTTCTTCAAGGGCCGAAAAGGCTCCGGCCTGCCTGACGGACGCGATGCGTATGCCGACAATTCGCTGCGGGCTGCCGGCGGCGATTTTGAAAAATACGATTACACCTATCGCGTCTGGGGCCGGAACCTTTACAACCCGGACGGCGACGCGGATGCCTGGCAACGCTTGTTACGCAAAAAATTCGATCGCGGCGCGGAACCGGCGGGACTCGCGCTGGCGTCGGCGAGCCGGATCCTGCCGCTGGTGACCACGGCACATTGTCCGTCGGCGGCCAACAATAACTACTGGCCGGAAATGTATTTCAACATGCCGATGGTCAACACGAGCCGCAGACATCCTTACAGCGACACCGCGAGCCCGAAACTTTTCGGCAATGTCAGCCCGCTCGACCCGGAGTTTTTCTTGAGCTGCGACGAATTCGCTGATGAATTACTGAAAGGGGGAGCAAGCGGAAAATACTCGCCAGTTTGGGTCGCCAATCAATTGGACACCGACGCCGACACTGCATCAGCCAGGTTGCGCGAGGCAAAATCAAAGTCGCGTGACACCAGCAGCCCCGAATTCCGCCGACTCGCGGTGGACGTGGCCATCCAGGCCGGACTCGGAAAATTCTTCGCCGCGAAATTCCGCGCCGGAGTTCTGTATGCAATTTACCAGCGCATCCTTCATCGCCCGGTGCTGGAAGCGGCGCTCAAGGCGAACCGCGCCGCTCGCGCAACTTGGGCGGAACTCTCAGCCGCCGCGAAAGGTGTTTATCGCGACGACATCACTTTCGGTCCCGAATATTTCCAGCGCGGCCATTGGCAGGACCGGCTGGCGGCGATGGACGACGATGTTGCCGATATGGAACGGTCTCTGGAACTGGAACCCTCGGCCCATGTGGCGCCAACGGCGGCCGAGGCAAAACTGGCGGAGCAAGCAATGCATGTTGTGTTCGAAAAACCAAGACAATCAGCGGCGCTCGCAGATTTCCACCTGCCGCCATCAACGCTCCAGCGCGGCCAACCTCTGAACATAGTTGCCCACGCGCCCAAGTTAGCCGGCGTGCAACTGCGTTACCGGCATGTCAACCAAGCCGAAACCTGGCAGATGGTGGAAATGGAACTGGCAGAAACAAAATATCGCGCTGTCATCCCGGCGGCTTACACCGACTCGCTGTTCCCGCTGCAGTATTACTTCCAAATCAGGAACGCCTCTGGTGCCGCGTGGCTACGTCCCGGACTCGAACATCGCTGGCAGGGCCAGCCCTATTTCGTCGTGCGTCAAGCGTGACGGACGCAAAGAATTTCCCTACATTTGTAGGGAACGACACTTATGGAAACAATTCTGCCATCCGAGTTCAAACGCCAGATGGTTCTGCTGCTGGATGGCGCTCCCCATGTCGTCGAGGATATGCACACCAGCGGCACCGCCCAAACCCGGCACAAACTCCACACCCGCCTGCGCCACCTTACGACCGGCCGCCTCATTGACCGCGTCTTCGCCGAAAACGAGCGCGTGGCCGTGGCCCCGCTGGAAACCCGCCGCGTGACTTACAGCTACGCGCAGGCCGACGGGCAGGTTTTCATTGATATCGAGACGTTCGAGGAGTTCGAGTTCAGCAACGAACAACTCGGTGAGCGCCGCTGGTTTCTCAAGGAAAACGAGGAATATAAAGCCCTGCGGCTCGATGGCCGGCTCCTCGACATCGTTCTGCCGCAGCAAATACCGCTCAAAGTGGTGAACACCGCTCCGCCTGTTCGAAGCGACCTGGGCTCATCATGGAAGGAGGCGAAGCTCGAAACCGGCCTCTCAATCATGGTGCCGCTGTTCATCGCCAGCGGCGAAATCATCCGCGTTGACACCGCCGAAAAGAAATATCTGGGCCGGGAAACGTCCGGAGCGTAGGGAAGAAAAATCCTCGTCATGCGACGGCGGCGATGGCGCTGCATGGCAAGCCCGCCAAATAAAAAAGGCGCGCCATTGCCGGCGCGCCCACGTTGTTTCTGACGGTAAAGCTGCCTACGACTTGTCGCAGCATTTGCACATGCCGCCGAACATGCATTTCAAGCCTCCCAGTATCACGATGATTGAAATCGTGATCCAGAAGGGTTTTGATTCCAGCACTTCCAAGGCACGCAGCAGCACCAGAACGCCGATGATGACGACGAGCAGGCCAGGCATTTTGTGGCAGAAGCAGCAGCATTTTTTGGTTTCACAACACTTTTTTTCGTCGGTGGTTTCCATAAACGATTCCTTTCAGTTTGGGTTGGTGTTGCGGGTGCGTCCGGTCAAATCGAGTCACGACGCCGCGGCTTTGGACGCCGCGAGGTCGGCTTTGCGTTCGCGCAAGCTATTGAAAAATTCGTAGCCTTCGCGGCACCGGCGCACCAGAATGTCCTTGTCCTCGAGCATCGTCTTAATGATGCGCAGAATCGGTTTCGGGCGCAGATAATAGGCGCGGTAAAAGCGATCCACTTCCTCAAAAATCCTATCCTTGTTCAAGCCGGGATATTCCAGAGTGCTCTGCTGGAGGCCGTCGGCTTCGATGAGGTCGGTCTTGTCCTTCTTCACGAACCAGCCGTTTTGCTTGGCCATTTCATAAAGCTCGGTGCCCGGATACGGCGCGGCCAGCGAAACTTGTAGGCTGAACACGTCGAGTTCCTTGGCAAAATTGATCGTATTCTCAATGGATTGCTGCGTTTCGACCGGCAGGCCGAGGATGAATGTGCCGTGAATCACCACGCCGGCGCGATGGCAATCCTTCGTGAACCGGCGCATCTCATCCATCGTCACGCCTTTTTTGATGCGGGTCAGGATGTCGTCGTTGCCGCTTTCGTAACCGACGAGGAACAGGCGGAGCCCGTTGTCTTTGAAACTCTTGATGGTGTCGTAATCTAAGTTCGCGCGGCTGTTGCAGCTCCAGTGGACGCCGAGCGGGCCGAGTTTCTTCGCAATTTCGCGGGCACGCGGGAGATTCGCGGTGAAGGTGTCGTCGTCAAAGAAGAATTCGCGCACCTGCGGGAAGATTTTCTTCATGTAGGTCATTTCGGCGGCGACGTTCTGGGGCGAGCGGACGCGGTATTTGTGACCGCCGATGGTCTGCGGCCAGAGGCAGAAGGTGCATTGCGCCGGGCAGCCGCGGCCGGTATACATCGAGATGTAAGGATGCAGCAGGTAGCCGATGAAATACTTTTCAATCTGCAAATCGCGTTTGTAAACGTCCGCCACCCACGGGAGCGTGTCCATGTCCTGAATCATTTCGCGCTCGGGGTTGTGCTTGATTTTGCCGTCCTTGTCTTTGTAAGACAGACCGGCGATGGTCGAAAGGTCGCGGTCTTCGGCGACTTCCTTACAGGTGAAATCAAATTCCTTGCGGCCGACCCAGTCAATCGCCGGCGACGCCTTCAATGTTTCCGTCGGCAACACCATGGTGTGCGCACCAATGAAGCCGATTTTGGTGTCCGGCTTCTGTGCTTTGATAGCCTCGGCGACTTTGCAATCGTTCTTCAGCGAAGGCGTGGAGGTGTTGATGATGACGTGATTAAAATCTTTCGCGATGGCGAGACATTTTTTCAAATCAACGTCGTGCGGCGGACAATCGAGCAATTTGGAATTCGGCGTGAGCGCGGCGGGTTGCGCGAGCCAGGTCGGATACCAGTAGCTGGTGACTTCGCGCCGTGCCTGATACCGCGCGCCCGCACCGCCGTCGAAACCGTCAAAGCTCGGCGGAGAAAGATAAAGGGTTCTGCTCATTTGGATGTCAAAAATTTACTCCGGTCGGGCTTCAATCCTCTTCGTATCCTTGATTTTTGCCAGCAATTCATCGCGCTCGCTGGTGTCAGTCGTGCCGCAGGAACTGCCAACGTGCACGTGTTCTTCTTCCTTACGCGTAAATGCGCCGCGCGCGCCGGCGGCGGGTGAATTGATGGCATCTTTCGCTTCGGCCAGATGGCCCTTGCCGATGGTCACGCCATTGTAGGCGCGCTTTGCCAGTTCCGGCGACGCGGGATACGGCTTCGGTTTCGTGCCGAAGTTGTATTTGAAATTTTTCCAGTTGTCGCCGGATTGATAATTCGTGCCAAGCGCGCCGCTGGGATCGTATCCGCAATGCACCATGCAATGCTCGCAGCGCGGGTCGCGTGCGACGCCGTCCACGACGCCGTATTTTTCCCACTGCACCTTCGACAGCATTTCCTGGTAGCCGCCGTAATGGCCGTCGGTCATCAAGTAACACGGAGCTTTCCAGCCTTTGACGTTGAATGTCGGGATTGCCCACGCAGTGCAGGTCAGTTCGCGTTTGCCGGCGAGAAATTCTTGATACACCGGCGTGCCGAAAATGGTAAATGCCTTGCCCCAGTCCTGAATCTTCGCAAATTTCTGCCGCGTCATGTCACGCGTCAGGAAAAATTCCTTCGGATCGCGGCCAAGGCGTTTCACCATGTCCTTCTTGGCGGCGTCATAATCGTAGCCGGGCGAAATCGTGTGGCCGTCCACTTCGAGCGACGAGAGGAACTTGAACATGTCCTCGATTTCCGCAACTTCGGTCTCCCGATAAACTGTCGTGTTGGTGGCGACTTGAAAGCCGAGAATCTTCGCCATCTTGATGGCTTCGATGCATTCCTGAAACACGCCTTCGCGCTCGACGATGAGGTCGTGCGTGAATTCCAGGCCGTCCACGTGGACATTCCAATACATCCATTGCGTCGGGCGAATGACGGTCTTCTTTTTGGCCGCATCGTCGGATTTGCGGATGGTCTCGGCGTCCTTGTCGGAAATCAACTTCTGGTCGAGCAGCTTTTTCAGCTTCGGCTCGACGGCGGGCGAATAAATCGCCGCGAGGTAATCCTTCATTTTCTTCCGCATGAACATGCCGTTCGTGCAGACATAAATGACCCGGCCCTGGTCGAGCAGCCCGGCAATGAGTTCCTCAATCTTGGGATAAATCAGCGGTTCACCGCCGCAAATCGAAACCATCGGTGCATCGCACTCCACCGCCGCCTGAAGGCATTGCTCCAGCGGCACCATGTCCTTGAGGCTCGTGGAATATTCCCGGATGCGGCCGCAGCCGGTGCAGGTGAGATTGCACGTGTGCAGCGGCTCAAGCTGCAAGACCATCGCAAACTTCGGCGTCTTGCGAAACTTGTGCTTGATGATGTGACTGGCGATCTTTTTCGTTAGCGCAAAGGGAAATCGCATAATTTATTTCAAGGTAGCAACTTCGATGGGGATTTCAGGGAATGAAGCCGGGGCATTCGTCATCGGCGGGTCAGCCCTCAGAAAGTGCCCAGCCCCCGGCAACAAAAAATCCAAGGGCGAAACGCTTTCGCTGGCATTGATGCCGGCGCAGCCCGTGCCAAGAAGCGCGAGCACCGCCGGGATTGCCAACCACATAAAACTCCACTTTAATCTCACTTGCCGAGTATAAATCACTCCGCCACGATGGCAACTCCTAATTAAACGCATAATGGAGCCGAAAAGACAATGCTTGCGCAAAGCCGGTGGAAAAGTCGCCGCGATTTTTTTCTTTTTCGCCTGCGCCGCCGCCGCATTTGCACAATCAACCACCAATCCGGTTTTTGCCGCTCGCGCCGAAAAAGCGTTCCGGCTGGCGCAAATTCAATTTGCCCAAACCACAAACGATGCCGCCGCCTGGCAATTCGCCCGCGCCTGTTTTGATTTCGCCGATTTCGCCCCCAACGACACCCAGCGCGCCGCGATTGCCAGGCAGGGCATCGCCGCGTGCCGGAAATTGCTGGCGCGCGAAACCAACTCCGCTCCGGGACGTTATTATCTGGCCATGAATTACGGGCAGCTCGCCCAAGCCGAGGCGCCGTCCCTCGCCGCCTACCGGCTCATCAAGCAGATCGAAGGCGAATTCAAAACGGCGGCGGAATTGGACAAGTCTTTTGATTACGCCGGCCCAGGGCGCTGCCTCGGTTTGCTGTATCGCGATGCGCCCGGCTGGCCCGTCAGCATCGGCAGCCGCCGCAAGGCCCGCGAATGGCTGGAGCAGGCCGCGAAACTCGCGCCGGATTATCCCGAAAATCACCTGAATCTCGCCGAATCCTTTTTGCAATGGCATGAAAACGACAGCGCAAGAAATGAATTGAAAACGCTCGACACACTCTGGCCGAATGCGCAAACGAATCTCACCGGCGAAGCTTGGGAACGCAGTTGGGACGATTGGTCCACGCGCCGCAACGCCGCGCGCAAAAAATTGGAGGAAATTTCCACGACCGCGAAATCGCCGAAAAGCAGTCGCTGAATTAACCGGGAATTAACTTGGCCGCCGTCGCACCAGTCAACTACCCTGTGGTTCGAAAAATAACCCGGGCATCCATTTTTCAGACATCATGGCCAAACGATTGCTGGCGACCTTGAGCGACACGACGCTGTTTTTGCAGGAATGGCTTGCCAATCCCAAGCGAACCGGCTCGGTCGTGCCGAGTTCCAAGCGGCTCGCCGCAGCCATGGCGCGCTGGCTGCCGGCCAATCGTGAGAGTTTCGTGCTCGAACTCGGCCCCGGCACCGGCATCGTCACCGAGGCGCTCCTCCAACATGGCCTGCGCGAGGAAAGACTCATTGCCATCGAACACAATCCGAAATTGGCGAGTCTGCTCCACGAACGATTCCCCCGCGCCAACATCATCTGCGGCGACGCCTGGCATCTGGACGATTTGCTGCGCGACCGCCTCCAGCCGATTGAATCTGTCGGCGCGGTCATCTCCAGCCTGCCGCTGCTGAATTTTTCCGAGGAACAGGCCGAGGCGCTGGCGCTAAAAATCCGCGACGTGTTGGAGCCGCAAGGCAACTGGGTGCAATTCACCTACCGGATTCACAAACGGTGCCAGCGCGGCGCGTCCACTTTCCGGTTGCACGCCTCCAAAATCGTCTGGTTCAACCTCCCGCCCGCCCGCGTGAGCGTTTTTCAGAAGTAAAATCGCGCGGTTGATTTCATTTCCCTGCCTGATGCAATTGTTTGACCAGTGCACGCATTTGGTCGCCGTCACGGCCTTTCATTTCAGGCATCTTCGCCGCCGTTTCAGCAACCAGAAGCGCGTCCGCCCTGCGTTTCTCGCTCAACAAAAGATTCACGTAACGATAAACAGCTTCGGGCGAATAAGGACATAATGCCCAAGACTGACGAAAGGCAAAATCCGCCTCGTCATTCATCCGCTTTCTTTCAGATTGGTCGGTCGTGTGCAGCGCGCGCCACGCGTAAAGACCGGCAATGGAACTGCGCTCCTTGGAAAACATTTTTTGCGCGTCTGCGTTTTGGATGAAACGCGCATCGCCCGTGAATCCGCTCAAATCCTTTTTGGCATAAACTTTTTCAGCGAATGCAGCCACTGCTTCAACCGATGTGTCGGTGTTCAGCCAATCGCCAACCATCGGGACAATGTATTTTGTCCAGTAATCACGGTCACGCTGGACAATTTCATCGGACATTTCAGACAGCGGCTGGCGGTTGATCTTCATGATCAAGCCGTGCGGTTCGAGATGTGGATACATCCAGTCGAGCGGAAAACTTTCCTCGACGTAAAATTCACGGTTGGAATTTTGGTCAAAAACGATTTTGGCGAGTAGCCCGTTGATTTCCATGACGGCGACCTGGCCGCTGATTTGAACCTGACCGTTGGCGTCCTTGCTCAAATCTTCACCGGGCTTGAGCTGGTGATTTTGCAACCGATGCTGTGCATCCTGCGTGTAATCCTGAAAACATTTCGCGGCGTCGTCGGACGTGGGCGTGTAAATCTTGCCGCCATACATCGAGTGCACGTATTCGAGATACGTGCCGTCCGCCAGCGCATTCTGCGTGAGCAGGAAGAAGGGATCGGCATTGACTTGCGATTTCTCCATTCCCGTGATCAAGAACCGGCCCGGATCGGTGCCGCCAAAATAAATACTGCCCGGCGGAATGGAGGTGATGATGTCGTTGGCATAAGCCGCGGAATATTTTTCGTCGCCGGCTCCGAAGTAGTAAAACGTGCCCCAGATTTCAATGATTGCCTGCCATTTAGGTCCCCGCAACCGCTCGTCGGTTTTGCCAGAATGTTCATATTGCCCGGCGTGATTTCGGAAATCTGCGAAAGTGTTGCTGACCGTCAGCCAGTCGCCACGTTCGGCTGCCGCAAAAAACGGCGCGAATCCGGGCGCAGCTTCGTTGGTTGCCTCATTGGCCTGCGCCTCCTTTTCCGACACGAACGATTTTAACTGGGCCACCACTTCCGGATTTTTGATGGATTCCCAGCTTGTGGTTTTTTTCTTGGCGCAGCCCGCGGCCAGTCCGAGACAAAAAGCGAGCGATGCGATGGGGATGATTGCGGTTTTCATGGCTTAAATTGGTTTGCCAGCCGGTTCGGTTCGGTTCACATTATAAACACCAAGGCCGCAAAATTTGCATAGAAAATTGTCTGGCTCAATCTTCCACCCGCGCGCCTGAGCGTTTTTCTGCAATTGACGCGAAATATCATTTGAACTTGGTGTTTGGATTTCCCAACACATTGACGAGATCGCGCAATTGACCGTTGCCTTTCATTTCAGGCATTTTCTCCGCCGTTTCCGCAACCAGAAGCGCATCTGTGCGGCGGTTCTGGCTTCCCAGAAGATTCACATACCGGACAACAGTTTCGGCCGAATAGGGACACAATGCCCAAGCCTGGCGAAAGGCAAAATCCGCCGCATCATTCATGCGTTTCTTTTCGGCTGCGTCAGCAATGTGTTGCGCGCGCCACGCGTAAAGACCGCCGATGGAACTTCGCAGTTTGGAAAAATTTTCACACCATTTTTCATTTTGGACAAACTGCGGGTCGCCGGCAAATTCGCTCAAATCCTTTTTCACATGGATTTTTTCCGCGAACGCGGCGACCTCTCCAATCGTCGTGTCTGGCTTCAGCCAGCCGCCGATCATCGGCGTCAGATATTTTGTCCAGTAATCGCTGTCGCGCTGGACGATTTCATCGGACAACGCCGGCAACGGCTGCCGGTTGATTTTCATGATCAATCCGTGTGGTTCCAGATACGGATACATCCAGTCCAGCGGAAAACCTTCCACGAGATAAAATTCGCGGTCGGGATTATTGTCGAAAATGGTTTTCGTCATAAGCTCTCTGACTCCTATCACTGCCCAGTGACTCCCCAATTGGATTCGTCCGTTTGAATCCTGCCTGACGTCCTCGTCGCCGTTCTTTAGTTGTTTTGGCTCGTTGGGAAATTGCTTGTCGTGAGAAAGACGGCGCTGCGCGTTCGTCATGTAATCTTGAAGGCACTTTTGCAAGTCTTCGTCGGTGAGCGCATGGATTTTCCCGCCATACATCGCCCGCAGATAGTGCAAATAGGTTGCATCGGCGAGCGGATTTTGCGAGAGCATGAAAAACGGTTTCCCGTCCGCATGAGATTCCATCAATGCCGTGACGACAAACCGTCCCGGATCAGCTCCGCCAAAATAAATGCTGCCGGCTGGGATGGATTGAATGATGTCCTCGCCGAAAGCAATCGCATATTTGTCCCCCGGCGGAAACTCCCAAAACACGCCACAGGCATCCATCGTCGCCGACCACCAGCTTCCGCGCAGGCTGTTGTCGCCATCGAGGCGCTTTCCCATCCGCTCGTAAAGGTTGGTCGCACCCTGCCAGTCGCCCGTTTCGGCAGCCTTGTATAACGCATCGAATTCCGAAGGCAGCTTGTTCCCGTCCTGCTTGGCCAGCGCACGCGCCTGGGTTTCCTGCGCCGCGAGGAAATGCTTCAACTGCGCGGAAGCTTCCGATTTGTCCAGCGACCATGACGATGCAGGATGTTTTTTGGAGCAGCCGAGGACGAACAATCCGGCGCCGAGAATCATTGCCCCAAAGAACTTGACGGTTCTTTTCATAGATTTACCTTGTTGCTTTCCCACCGGATAGACACCGCACCCGTCGGATTTGTATAAAAAATCCACACCAAATCGTTCCGGCCGGTGGGAGGAGCCACTTTAGAATTATTCTAAATCTTGACACGCTTTGGGTTCATGTTTATTTTGCCGATGTCATGAGCGTGGTCGAGAAAAAATTGGGCAGCGAATTCAGCGAACGGCTGAACACGACCGGGTTCCGCCTCACGCCGCAGCGGCAGCAGGTTTATGACGTGCTGCTGCACAAGCGCGATCATCCGACGGCCGAGGAGGTCTTCATCCGCGCCAAGCGGCAGATGCCGGAGATTTCCCACGCCACGGTTTACAACTGCCTCGACGCGCTGGTAAAGTGCGGGCTGGCGCGGCAGGTGACGCTGGACCGCGGCGCGACGCGCTTTTGCCCGAACATGCACGAGCACTGCCATTTTTACTGTGATTCCTGCGACACGGTTTTCGACGTGGACATGCCGGACAAGCCGCAGCCCGGCGTCGTGTTGCCGCGCGGTTTCAAGGCCGGGCATTACGAAATTGCGATCCACGGCGTTTGCGCCGATTGCGCGAAAAAGAAATAAATTTACAAACGATGAGCACAGCAACGGAAACCATCGAGGGCCTGGTCAAACAGGAATATAAATACGGTTTTTACACCGATGTGGAAACCGAGTCCGCGCCGCCGGGTTTGAGCGAGGACACCATCCGGATGATTTCGCGCAAGAAGAACGAGCCGGAGTGGCTGACCGACTGGCGGCTCAAGGCGTTCCGCCACTGGCAGACGATGACGGAGCCAGCCTGGGCGAAAGTGCATCACGAAAAAATCAGTTATCAGGACATTTGTTACTTTTCGCAGCCCAAACCGAAAAAGGACGCGCCAAAGAGTCTCGAAGAAGTTGATCCGAAATTGCTGGAGACTTACGAGAAACTCGGCATCCCGCTGCGCGAACGCGAACGGCTCGCCGGCGTGGCCGTGGATGCGGTGTTTGATTCGGTTTCCGTCGGCACCACGTTCAAAAAGCAACTCGCCGAGAAGGGTGTCATCTTCTGCTCGTTCAGCGAGGCGGTGCAGGAGCATCCCGACCTGGTGAAGAAATATCTCGGCATGGTCGTGCCTTACACCGACAATTTTTTTGCCGCGCTGAACTCCGCCGTCTTCACCGACGGTTCGTTTTGCTACATACCCAAGGGCGTGCGCTGCCCGATGGAGCTTTCGACGTATTTCCGCATCAACGCCGCCAACACCGGCCAGTTCGAGCGCACGCTCATCGTCGCCGACGAAGGCGCGCATGTGAGCTATCTCGAAGGCTGCACCGCTCCGATGCGGGATGAAAACCAGCTTCACGCGGCGGTGGTCGAACTCATCACGCTCGACAACGCGGAAATCAAATACTCGACCGTGCAGAACTGGTATCCGGGTGACGAGAACGGCAAGGGCGGCATCTACAATTTCGTCACCAAGCGCGGCCTTTGCAAAGGCAAGAACTCACGCATCACCTGGACACAGGTTGAAACCGGTTCGGCCATCACCTGGAAATATCCGAGCTGCGTATTGCTCGGCGACAATTCCAAGGGTGAATTTTATTCCGTCGCCGTGACGAACAACTATCAGCAGGCCGACACCGGCACGAAGATGGTCCACATCGGCAAGAACACGCGGAGCACGATTGTATCGAAGGGCATTTCCGCCGGTCACGGCCAGAACAGCTATCGCGGCCAGGTGAAAATCCAGAAGAGCGCCACCAACGCGCGCAATTTCTCGCAGTGCGACTCGATGTTGATCGGCGCAAAGTGCGGCGCACACACGTTTCCCTACATCGAGGTGAAAAACACGTCGTCGTCGGTCGAGCACGAGGCCTCGACTTCAAAAATTGGCGAGGACCAGATTTTTTACTGCAACCAGCGCGGGATTTCGACACAGGACGCCGTGAACATGATCGTGAACGGCTTCTGCAAGGAGGTCTTCAAGGAACTGCCGATGGAATTCGCCGTGGAAGCGCAGAAACTTTTAGGCGTGAGTCTGGAAGGCAGTGTCGGCTGATTCAAGCCACAGATGAACACAGATTGACACAGATAAAAAAACTTTGTTTTTCGGAAGGAAAATCTGTGTTTCATCTGTGTGAATTTGTGGCTACTATTTTTGGGAGATAAATGAGCAAACCAATTCTTGAAATCAAAAACCTCTCGGCGGGTGTCGAGGGCAAACAAATACTCAAGGGCGTCAGCCTCACCATCGGCGCGGGCGAAGTCCACGCCGTCATGGGACCGAACGGCTCCGGCAAAAGCACGCTCGCGGCGGTGCTGGCCGGGCGCGACGGCTATGACGTGACCGGCGGCTCGGTCAATTACCTCGGCCACGACCTGCTCGATCTCGATCCCGAGGAGCGCGCCCGCGAAGGGCTGTTCCTCGCGTTCCAGTATCCGGTCGAAATTCCCGGCGTGAACAGCACCTATTTTCTCAAGGCCGCGCTCAACGAAATCCGCAAAGCCAAGGGTGAATCCGAACTCGACGCGATAGAATTTCTTTCGCTCGTGAAGGACAAGATGAAATTGCTGGAACTGAAGGACGATTTGCTCAAGCGCTCGGTGAATGAAGGTTTTTCCGGCGGCGAAAAGAAGCGCGCCGAGATTTTCCAGATGGCCGTGCTGGAGCCGAAGCTCGCCATCCTCGACGAAACCGATTCCGGCCTCGATATTGATGCGCTCAAGGTCGTCAGCAACGGCGTGAACAAACTCAAGCGCGCCGACAACGCCCAACTCGTCATCACGCACTACCAGCGGCTGTTGAACTTCATCGTTCCCGATTTCGTCCATGTGCTGGTGGACGGTCACATCGTGAAAACCGGCGGCAAGGAACTCGCTTTCGAACTCGAAGCGAAAGGTTACGATTGGATTCTGAAGGGCGAAGCGGTTAAGGTTTGAGCATGAATCTGGACGAAGCACAACGGCAGCGTGTCACCGCCTGGGTATTGCAGGGCGCGAAACTTTCTGAAATCCAAAACCGGCTGGCGGAGGAATTCAAAATCAAGCTCACCTACATGGAAACCCGCTTTCTCGTGGACGATTTGAAGCTGAAATTGAAAGACCCGGAGCCGCCGAAAGTTGTCGAGCCGCCCGCCGCAGCTCCGGCCAAACTCACGGTTGAAAAAAATCCCGCACCGGAAGGGACCCTTCCGGCTTCCGGCGGCAAAATTTCCGTGGGCGTGGATCAAATCACCAAGCCGGGTGCGATTGTCAGCGGCAAGGTCACGTTCAGCGACGGCCAGATCGCCGACTGGTATCTGGACCAGACCGGACGGCTCGGCGTGGTGCCGAAACAGCAGGGCTACAAACCTTCCGCCACCGACGTGCAGCAATTTCAACTCGCCTTGCAACAGGAAGTCGCCAAGCTGGGATATTGATTTTGAGTTCCAAAAACCGGTGACGCATCGCAACCACGGAACTAAAAACTTAAAATTAAGAATTCAAAACTTCCTTCAGACTTGGCACATTGAACCGCGATGCGCGAAAAATTCCGTGCCTGGGCTGAAACCCTTGAAACTTTTTACCTCGAAGTGGTTTTCGAGGAGCGCCATGATTTTAAGGCGAAATTGACGCGCGGAATCCTCTTTGGCAGCTCGAAGCTTTACCAGGTCGGCGTCACAATTCACCGCTTATTGATCAACGCCCGCATCTTCCGTGACAAGACCCTGGGGATTCAGGTCATTGCCATCGGCAACCTCACCTTCGGCGGCACCGGCAAGACGCCGGTCGTGGAAAAATTCGCGCGTGAACTTCAGAACGCCGGGCGCAAGGTTGCCATCCTTTCGCGCGGCTACCGTTCCAAACCCGCGCCGCTGCACATACAATTCCTGAATAAAATCCTCCTGCGCGAAGACCAGACTCCGCCGCGCGTCGTGTCCGACGGCAAATCGCTGTTGCTCGACTCGGAAATGGCCGGCGACGAACCTTACATGCTGGCATCCAATCTCCGGGATGTCGTCGTGCTGGTGGACAAGGACCGCGTCAAAAGCGGACGTTACGCGATTGAAAAATTCGGCTGCGACACGCTGCTGCTGGACGACGGGTTTCAATACTGGCGATTGCGCGGACGCCGCCACGATGTCGTGCTGATTGACCGCCAGCAGCCTTTCGGCAACGAGCATCTCCTCCCGCGCGGCACGCTGCGTGAACCGCCGTCGCACCTCGCCCGCGCCCACACGATTTTTATCACCAAAAGCGACGGCAACACCGGCAAATTGCGCGAGCGGATTGCCAGGTTGAATTCTTCCGCCGCCGTCATTGAATGTGTCCATCATCCGCTTTATCTCGAAGACGTGTTCACCGCCGAGCGGCGCGACCTGGATTTTCTGCGCGGCAAAAAGGTCGCCTCGTTGAGCGGCATCGCGCAGCCGGAAAGCTTCGAGCAAAGCCTCGTCAAGCTCGGCAGCCAGCTCGTCTATTCCAAGCGCTTCACCGACCACCACCGTTTTTCGCAGCAGGAAATCCTCAACGCCATCAACCGCAGCAAGAAACGCCAGGCCGAGGTCATCGTCACCACCCAAAAGGACGCCGTGCGCTTCCCCAAAATTGACCGGCGCGACCTGCCGATCTATTTCATGCGCGTCGAAATCCAAATCATCAGCGGCGCCAATGACTTTCAGGATTGCGTCCGCAAAATCTGTTTCCGCTGATGGACACCCTGCTTTACTGGCCCGCCCGCGCGCTCATCGCGTTCATTCAAGCGCTGCCCCTGAAACTGGTCGCCCGGCTCGGACGCGCGACCGGCGCGCTGGCGTTCTGGCTCGACGCGCGGCACCGGCGCGTGGCGCTGCAAAATCTGGAAATGTGTTTCGGAAATGAAAAATCGCCGGGCGAAATCCGCGCCATTGCGAAGGAGAATTTCCGGCGCATCGGGGAAAATTTCACCTCCGCCGTCAAGACCGCCACAATGAGTCCCGCACAAATACTCCCGCATTTTGTTTTCACCGGCGCGGAGAAAATTCTGCCGCACGAGGCCAATGCCGGCCCCCAAAGCCGCATCATGGCCATCGGCCATTTTGGCAACTTCGAGCTTTACGCCCACTTCGGCCAGTTCGTGCCCATTTTCAAATGCGCCACGACTTATCGCGCGCTCAACCAGCCCGCGCTCAACCGCCTGCTGCAATCGCTCCGCGAACGCTCCGGCTGCCATTTCTATGAGCGGCGCACCGAAGGCAAAGTCATGCGCGCCCACATGTCCGGCACCGGGTTGCTGCTCGGACTGCTGGCCGACCAGACCGAGGGCCGCGGCGGACTGCGCCTGCCGTTTTTCGGCCACGACTGCTCGACTTCCACCGCGCCGGCGGTTTTTGCCCTACGCTACAACTGCCCGCTGCACACGGCCATTTGTTATCGTGTCGGGCTGGCAAAATGGGAAATTGAAGTCGGCGACGAAATCCCCACCCGCGAAAATGGCGCGCTGAGGTCCACCGAAGCCATCATGCGCGACGTGAACCGCGCGTTTGAAATCGCCGTGCGCCGCGACCCGGCCAACTGGTTCTGGGTCCACCGCCGCTGGAAAAGTTGAAATGAACTTTCCATCTGCCATCTGCCATCTGCCATCTGCCCCGCGAATTCTGATTCGCGGAACCAACTGGCTCGGCGACGCGGTGATGACCACGCCCGCCCTGCTCCGCCTGCGGGAAAAGTTACCTGACACCCACCTCACGCTGCTCACGCCGGAAAAATTGCGCGACTTGTGGCTGCATCATCCGGCAGTGAACGAAACGATTTCCTTCGCACCCGGCGATACTGTTTTTTCTGTTGGCAAGAAATTGCGCGCTGGAAAATTTGATCTCGCGCTCGTGTTGCCCAATTCGCCTCGCTCCGCGATTGAAACATGGCTTGCTGGAATTCCGCAACGCATCGGTTACGCGCGCCCGTGGCGGAATTTTTTCCTGACGCAAACCGTTCCCCCGCGCACTGACGCGGTGAAGATGCAAAAGCGCTCGACCGCCGAGATTGAAGCGCTCGTTGCGGATAACTCAAAACTCAAAACTCAAAACTCAAAACTTGCGCCGTCGGCGCATCAAATCCACGAGTATCTGCACCTCGCCGCCGCACTCGGCGCAAACCCGGAACCGCTGGCGCCACAGCTTTTTGTCACGCCGGATGAAGTTGAAGCCGCAAAGAAAAAGTTTGGCTTGGACAAAATTTCAAATCCGATTTTCGGCCTGAATCCCGGCGCGGAATACGGCCCTGCCAAACGCTGGCCGGTGGAAAAAGTCATCGCTGCCGCAAGGGAAATTCAGCGGCAAACAAATTGCGTCTGGCTTTTGTTCGGCGGAATAAATGACGCATCCGTCGCAAATCAGATTGACTCCGCACTCCGCACTCCGCACTCCGCACTTCGTAATTTGTGCGGGAAAACTTCACTCCGCGAACTCATGTCGCTTCTAAAGCTCTGCCGCGTCCTGCTCACGAACGACTCCGGCCCAATGCACGTCGCCGCCGCGCTCGGCACGCCCGTCGTCGTGCCGTTCGGCAGCACGTCGCCGGAATTGACCGGCCCCGGCCTGCCGGGTGATCCACGACATCGGCTGCTGAAATCCGATGCGCCGTGTTCGCCCTGTTTTCTCCGCGAATGCCCGATTGATTTCCGCTGCATGAACGGCATCACCGTCGACCGCGTGGTTGAAGCCGTTTTGCAATGTAGCGGTCCCGCCACGGCGGGATGAGCGTCGCAAATCTCCGACGGTCATAGACCGCCGCTACAGATCCCCCGATTTCCTGAAAAATTCTTCTTGACGTTTGCCGCCAACTGTCATAGTGTCCTATGTCAGTAAGTTTTTATGCTCCTGCAAATCGATTTCAAGTCCGGCAAGCCGGTCTATCTGCAACTGGTGGACCAGATCCGCTACGCCGCCGCGTCGGGCGGGCTGCGCACGGGCGAGCCGCTCCCCTCCATCCGCCCGCTCGCCGAGGAATTGCGCGTGAACCGCAACACCGTCGCCAAGGCCTACGCCGAACTCGAAAGCCAGGGCGTCATCGAGACCATTCCCGGCAAGGGCTGTTTTCTCAAGGAGAGCAATTCGCCGTTCACCAAATCCGCGCGCCAGAAGATTTTGACAAAGGAAATTGACGAGGCCGTCGTGGCTGCGCACCACCTGCAGGTGGATCGCGACGCGTTTCTCGCCCTCGTCAAGGAGCGTCTCGACAGCTTCGAGCGCAAGGTGAAGGAAAAATCCAACAACGACTAAACCCGCATGAACGCTGAATCCCCCGTCATTGAAATCCAAAACCTCTCGCGGCGCTACGGCAAGCTGGACGCCGTGAACAACCTGACGTTGAACGTGCGCGCCGGAAAATGCTATGGCTTTTTCGGCCGCAACGGCGCGGGCAAAACCACGACCATCAAGTGCCTGCTGAATTTGCTCCGGCCCGATTCCGGGACGGCGCGCGTGTTCGGCCTCGACCCGCGCAAGGACGAAGTCGCTGTGAAATCGCGGCTCGCCTACGTGCCGGACATGGTTGCGTTTTATCCGTGGATGACCGTGAGCGAGACGCTGGAATATCTCGCATCGTTCCGCAAACATTGGAATGGCGACATCGAGGCCGATTTGATCAAGCGCTTTCAGCTCGACCCGAAACAGAAGGCCAGCCATCTCTCGAAAGGCCAGCGCACACAGCTCGCGCTCATTGGCGCGATTTGTCCCGAACCGGAACTGCTCGTGCTGGACGAGCCGACGAGCGGCCTCGACCCGATTGTCCGCCGCGAATTCATCGAGACTGTCATCGGCGCGTATCAATCCGGCGATCCCGGCCGCCGCACGGTGTTCGTCTCCACGCACCTGATTTCCGAATTCGAAGGCCTGATTGATGAATTCACCATCATCGAGCAAGGACGTGAATTGTTGACAATGGAAGCCGACGCCGCGCGCGACCGTTTCAAAAAAATTCGCGTCCGCTTCCCGCAGGAATTGAAACTAAATTTGTCCAGAGCACTGAAAGTAAAGCAAACCGGCCGCGAGGTGGAAGTTCTAGCGAACGGTAATTGCGAGGCAATACTCGCTGAATTGAAATCCCACCAGCCGGAGGAATTACGAACGGAATCGCTGTCGCTCGAGGAAATTTTCGTCGTATCGGGCCTTTTGAAAAAAAACAACGAATGAATCCGCTTGTCAAAAAAGAAATCCGCCTGCTGCTGCCAAGCTGGAGTGTGGCGGTGCTGCTGGCAATGGTTCAAGGGATCACCCGGCCCTATGATTTCTATGTCGCGTCCCTGCTTTTCTTCGGTTTGACAATCATGGCGCTGACGACCGTCGGGCGCGAGGCCAGCCTAAACACGTTTTCTTCGCTCCTCGCCCAGCCGGCGGAGCGGATGCGGATTTGGCAGACAAAACTTTCCGTTCTTGCCGCCGCCTTTCTGATTGTCCTTGTCGTGTGGCTTGTTGCGTTTGGCATCGCGTTCATCAATTCCAGCGTGGATGCCGACGCGGCGGAAAATTCCTACAACCTTTTCATCACCATCTGCCTGATTGCCACCGCGACGTTCACCGGCGGGTTGTGGACGACGCTGTTGCTTCGCCAGATTGCAGGCGCATTCTGGCTCACGCTGCTCGTGCCGGCGGTGCTGGCCGGATTCACCGCCGGGTTTCTTGCCGAAAATCATTCCGACAACGCCATCATCGCCGTTTTGTGCGTCGTTCTCGGAATTTACTCGGTTGGGGGATTTCTGTTTGCGCGCTGGCTGTTTTTCCGCGCGCAGGACGTGGGCTGGTCCGGCGGAGTCATATCGATTCCAGAATGGAAATTCCTCACGGCGCGTTCGGAAAATGCGGTTTTAACCCGGAGCCGAAAACCAATCTTCGCGCTGTTCAAAAAGGAATTGCAGCTGCACCAAGTCACCCTGATAGGCGCGGCCGGATTGCTGGCGCTTCACATCGGCACCATTGTCCTGCGGGCAGTTCACCACTTCAACGAAAAATCCGCCGGCGCAATGTTCCTGGCGCTCTTTTGGATTTTGTGGCTGGTGATGGCCCCGGTCATCGGCAGCATGTCCGTGGCCGAGGAGCGCCGCTTGGGAGTGATGGAAAGCCAGTTGTGCCTGCCGGTTTCGCGCCGGATTCAATTTGCCATCAAAGCGTTCCTGGCATTGTTTCTCGGCATTTTCCTCGGCGGAATAATGCCGGTGTTGATGGAAACAATTGCCGGCGGTGTGAGCGGCGGGCAATCGGCTTTCAATCAGGTGGGAAATATCTATTTGGGATTGGGCATCGTGGCGTTTGCTGCGTGGCTTGTGCTGGTGAGCCTCTTCGCCTCAAGCCTCGCCAGGAATTTCCTGCAGGCCGTCGGTTTTGCCATCGCCACCTTCTTCGGCTGCACGTTGGTAATTCCAGCGTTCACGGAGAGACACATGATCTTCTTTGACTCCATATCCGTGGGTTACATCCTGCCGCTGACAATCGCCGTCCCGACGATTATCATCACCCTGCTCTGGCTGGCTTACGTGAATTTTAAGAATTACCGCGACGGCTGGCCATTGTGGCGGCGCAATCTGCTCGGTTTTGCCGGGGCAATTATATTTGTCATTGTGACGAGCGCAGCGCTTTACAACCGAGTCTGGGAAATCTTCGAACCGGTGGAACCAGCGCACGGTCCGGTAAAATTGACGCTGGCGAATCCACCAGCTTTGAAGGTCGCGCAATACAACAATTTGCTTGTGCGGCTGCCCGATGGCCGCGTCTGGTTTGATGAGTTGGGCGACTCCCCCTATGGTTATTATGGCGGTTCGGTCCGGCGGAAGTATTTATGGCAAATGCTGGCGCATCCTCTACCGGAAAGCATCGGGCCGCGGCAGTTCCTTGCCGGTTCAAACTGGGTGGCGGCGACGACGGCACGCATGGATTTTATTTGGAATGCGGCCAATACTTCATTTAGTGCGTCTGATTTCATGGAAACGGTAGGCATCCAGTCGGACGGCACGCTTTGGATTTCAGACAAGTCCGAAACAAGCAAGGGGACGGCAGGGACGATGCATCAATTTGGCAGCGAAACCAACTGGCGGCAGTTCGCGCAGGGCCGCACCAGCTTCGTGCTTCTGAAAACCGACGGCACGCTCTGGCGTTGGGGTTGTCCCACCAACGAAATGCATCAATGGCCGGGGCTGCGCACTTTCACGCCTTATCAAATCGGCACCAATACGGACTGGCAGGAGCTTTCCACCGTGGACGGTTATGTCCGGCAAACGGACGGTCGTGTCTGGGGGGTGGGCAGGAATTGGAAAACCGGAAAAGATGAGCTGATTCGGGAAACAAACTATGACGAGATTGTTTCGCAAACGGCATCGAGTGTCAGCGAACTGGCAACCGCTTTTGTGCGCGCGGATGGAACTTTGTGGATGCTCAACCGGTATTGGGACGAAGCGAAAGGCGGCCAGACGATGGGATCCGGCGTGTTACAGGTCGGCAAAGAAAATGACTGGCGGGCAGTTGCGGTCAGCGGGCACATGATGGTGGCACTCAAAGCAGACGGCTCGCTGTGGCAATGGACTTTTCAAAACAGGCCCGCAGTCAAATTTGTAAATACCCCACCAACGCGGTTGGGCATCCACGATGACTGGGTTGCGATTACGGGCAGATGGGGATGTGTGATTGCCCTGGCTGCGGACGGCAGCGTGTGGTTTTGGCCGGACAGACAAGCCTACGATTACGGAATTTTGCTGAAACTCCCCAAGCAGCCGCAATACCTCGGCAATGTCTTCGGCAAGGGAAATTGAAGTAGGAGTCGAGGTCACGAGACTCAAACTTCCGGAACCCCGAATCCGGCCACAGCGAGAGACTCCTTACGTCGTCTCCTACCAGTTTAATTAGACTTTCTGCCATCGCGCGGTTGTGGTAAATCCTTCCCCGTGGAAACGGTCACCAAACTCACGAATGAGCTAGTCGCGTCGTATGCGCGCGTCGGCGGCATTAACCATCTGGACGGCAAAAACCTGCCGTCCAAACGCGCCATCACTGCCATCACGCAGGATTTGCTGCGGCTGCTGTTCCCCGGTTTCTTCGACGAGACGCTGGTCCATTCCTCCGAAATCAAGGCGGAGACGGCGGCGCTGCTGGATTCCATCCTGGGCAAACTGGAGGACGAAATCCGCAAGAGCCTTGAATACAATCCGCCCGCCGATTTGCCGAAGAAGAGCATCACGACGGCAGCGCACAGCATCACGCTGGAATTTCTCGAAAGCCTGCCGCGCATCCGCGAGATTTTACAGACGGACGTGGAGGCGGCCTACAACGGCGACCCGGCGGCGAGGAGCAAGGAGGAAATCATCGTGTCGTATCCGTTCATCGAGGCCATCGCGGTGCAGCGGCTAGCGCACGAGTTGTATTTGAAAAACGTCGCGCTGATTCCGCGCATCATGACGGAGTGGGCGCATCTGCGCTCGGGCATGGACTTGCATCCGGGCGCGCAAATCGGGTCGCACTTTTTCGTGGACCATTGCACGGGAACGGTCGTGGGCGAGACGGCCATCATCGGCGACCACGTGAAGATGTATCACGGCGTGACGCTCGGCGCGAAGTCCACAGCCCACGTGGAACAGTTGCGCGGGCTCAAACGGCATCCGACCATCGAGGACCGCGTGACGATTTACGCCGGCGCGACCATCATGGGCGGCGAGACGGTCATCGGCGAGGGCAGCACGATTGGCGGCAACGTGTTCATCATGGACAGCGTGGCGCCGAAGTCGCTGGTGATTTACGACGGCCTCGACATGCGCGTCTTGAACAAGGCGGACATGAAGAAGAAAAAAACCGTGGATTTTCAGATTTGAATGCCGGGCGACAAGCCTTGCGCCGGCACTGCGGATTGTATCACGCCGACAGAACTGTTTTTATCGCCTTCCGAAGTTCCGCCAGAGCGAACGGCTTGGTGAGGCAGGGACGCTTTTCCTGCTCCAGAAAATTTTGCATCGGCTCGTTGATGACATCGCCGGTGATGAAGATGACGCGCCGGCAAAATTCCGGATTGGTCGCGCGCAGCCGGTCATAAACCTGCCGCCCGCTCAAGCCGGGCATCTTCCAATCGCAAAAGATCGCGTCGTAACGATTGTCCTTCAAATCGCGCAATGCTGTTTCGCCATCGGCCACAGTCTGGACATGGTAACCGTAGCTGTTCAGCACTTCGCGGACCATCTGCAAAATGGCTTCCTCATCGTCAATCACGAGAATTTTTTTATCGGCGCCTTCGCCGGGATTCGGTTTTTCTGATTCCGGCGGCGGCGAAACCCCGGTGGCGCCCGCCGCATCGCGCGCGGCAGGCAATTCGATGATGAACGTCGCGCCCTCACCGGGCCGGCTCACCGGCTTGATGCTCCCGCCGTGCTCCTTGATGATGCCGTAACACAAACTCAAACCCAGGCCGGTGCCCTTGCCCACTTCCTTGGTCGTGAAAAAGGGGTCAAAAATGCGCCGGAGGTTTTCCTCCGGGATACCCGGCCCGTTGTCCTGGAACGTGATGCGCACATTCGGTCCGGAAACTTCCGTGATGATTTTTATCCGGCCTTCCCGCTGGTGCGCCTCCATGGCCTGGCGCGCGTTGTTGACGATGTTGAGAAAGACCTGTTGGATTTGATGGCCGTCCGCCTGCACGACCGGCAGCTTCGGATCCAGTTGCAGACTCACCTCGATATTGCTGGTGCGCAGCGGATAGGCGACGATTTCCAGCACCGCCTGGATCAGCTCGTTCACAGAAACCGGCTTGCGCTCGGGCTGGTGACGCCGCGCGAAACTCAACAACGACTGCACGATTTTCTGGCAGCGCTGCGCGGCCTTGAAAATCAAGTCCAGATGCCGCCGGTATTTTGCATCCACATCCGCCTCGCGCAGCATCTCGGAGAAACCCATCACCGCCGTGAGCGGATTGTTCAGTTCGTGCGCCACGCCCGCGACGAATTCGCCGACGGCGGAAAGTTTCTCGCTCTGGATGAGCTGGCCCTGCGTGTTCTTGAGCGTCTCGACGGTCTGTTCCAGTTCCGCGCGGGAATGCTGGACGTTCTCGGTCATTCGATTGAACGCGACCGCCAGTTCGCCGCATTCGTCCTTCGAACGAACCGGCACGCGGCGTGAAAAATCGCCGCGCCCGACCGCCTCGGCGCTGTCGCGCAACTCGCGCAACGGCTGCGTGACCTTGTTGACCAGCCGCCACACAACCAGCGCGCCGAACAAAATCGCGCACGAACTCACCACCAGGAGCACGGCCTGCGTCAGATGCAATCCGCGCAATGAATCTTCATAGGGACTCAACAGCACATAGCCGAGGGTGGTGTCGCCGCTTAAAGATTTGAATCTTCCAGCAATGCCGAAATAATGGATGTCGCCCAAAACAATCGGATGCACTCCCGACGCCACATCGCTGGAGTCAGCCGGGAAATTTTGGAACAGATTCGTGAATTGTTCATTTGCATCGGAGCCTGACAGTGTTGACGCAACCACATGTCCGCCCGCGAACAGCGCTATTTGCGCGCCTGTCAGCTGGCTGAATTCCTGCGCGGCCGCATTTCCGACTTCCGAGCCAATCGTCAGCGCGCCAATCAACCCGCCATCCACATAAACTGGAATGGACACAACATCGAACAGCTGCTCACCCACCCGGACTGTGTCCACCACCTCCTGCCCCTGCCCTTGCAACGTTTTTTTCATGGCAGGTGTTGCAGCGGTTTGAAACGCCTCAACCGAAGTCACAAGAGCGCCTTTTTCACTGGCCAGAACTTCCGCTGCGCTGGTCGCATAAAGCACGATGTCAACGCCTTGTTCGTTTAAAAGGTCCTTGAGCGGTTGATGCAATGTCGGCGCGTCCCCATTTTGAAACAAGGCCCGCCAGCGCGGCTCGTTTGGCAAATTTTGAAATCGCAACTGCAGATATTTTGAGCGGACAAGCTGCAGGTTGCGAATCTGGGCATCCGCCGTCCTCAAAGTATTTCCCGCCTCCGCCTGAAACTGCCGGGTAATGCGGCGGTTGACGACATAAACCGTGACCGCCATGAGAATAACCATGCAAACGACCACCGGCACGAGCACCTTGGTGCGGAAATTCGCGTTGAACATGGCGGGTCAGTATTGCGGCAGATTTTTGATGCCGAGCGTGAAATCCACCTTGATTTCCCCGCTGGCCGGCACGGCGATTTCCTTTTCATCGGCGGGCAACCGCTCGTGCCATGCCTTCAGTTTGTAGATGCCCGGCGGGATATTCGTAATCGAGTAATGCCCGCCATCGTCCGTCGAAGCGAAATATGGATTTTCCAGCACCAGCACGATGCAGTGCATGTTTTCGTGGATGGAGCAAAACACATCCACACGCCCCGGCTTGTCGAATGTCACGCGCTTGTCGGGCGAACCGCGCTTGTAAAGGCCAAGGTCAAATTGCTTGGCGTCCGATGACGAAAAGACGTTGTGGTAAATGCTGTCTTCATTCGGCCACTCGACCGTCGTGCCCACCATCACCGGCAACACGTGCGGCGAAAACAAGGCGTCGTGCTGCGCCACCCGGGTCGTCGCCACGCTCACAACATTCGTTGACGGCGCGTTGTTCGTGCCAACCGGACCTTCAATGTAGACCACAAAATCGTGCATTGCCGTATAATCCACTTTCTCCGCGAACTTGTATTTGCGATTCGCATACGCGTCATCCGCCGCCGTGCCGTTGTCCGCGCCTGCCTTGCCCTCGGCGCGCACCGTGCCGGTGATGGTTCCCGCCGCGGCGGCACCGCACGCGAACATCACCAGAATGGCGGGGACAAAAATTTTCATGCCCGAATGCCGGAATTTAAGAGGCCGGTTGGCCAAAAAGGTTCCAACCATAAATCAGAATTTGAAGGCCGCCTCCGTGCCGAAAAAGTCCTCGTGGTCGCGGGAATCGCCGCCCATTTCCCTGCCGCGCTCGAAGGAATATTCGGTCTTGATGACCAGCTGGTCGCTGAAGCGGTAGCCAATGCCAAGGCTCAACCGCCACAGTTCAGTGGACAGGTCGTTAAAGAAATAATCGCTGAAATTGCCGTAGCCCACGATTGGAAATCCCTTGTCCGCCTTGATTTCGCTGAACCGCGCCGCGGCGTAAAATTTCTTCGGCAAATCCTGCACGCCCTCGACCGAGTAATAAAAAATGTCGCGTCCGTTGTTCGCCGTGGGATCGTTGTCATTGTAGCGCGCGTAACCGCCGAATGCGCTGACGTGCCCGCTCTTCCAGCGCAACGTCGCGTCGCCCTCGACCAGGTTCGCGTGGAAAGTCGTCGTGGCCGGCGAACCGAGCGAACGGAAAAAACCATTGCCGAACCACAACGCGGACGTGAAATCCTTCGGGTTGTTCAAATCGCCCGTGCGCATCCCGCTCACGCTCAAGTGCAGCCAGCGGGTCGGGTCGTAGCCGATCCGGCCCGCGACGGATTTGTCGCCATTGAAATCCTCCACGCCGTTGGCGCCGCCCCCGTTTTGCACCGCGAGGGCGTAGCTGAACTTGTCCAGCGAGCCGTAAATTTCCACGCCCGGGTCCACACCCCAGATGTCCGGCAGCGAATGTGAGACCAGCGGATTATCAATCGCGTTGCGCGTCTGGTATTCCTCGCCGAACGGGATGTTCAGCCGCCCCGCGCGCACGTTGAACTGGTTGTCCCGCCCCCACAACTGCGACACGTCCTGAAAATCGAGGTAAAGCTCGTTGAGATAAAGCTTCGTGTCCGTGTTCTCGCGCGTCGCCAGATCCACGTCGCTGTAAAAATAAACCTCGTTCCAGATGGGAGCCTCGACGAACAGCCGCGCCTCATCCACGCGGAAATCTGATTGCGGCGTCATTCCCTCCGAGCCGGTGTTGAAAAACGCCACGCCGCCCTCGCCACTGATGTTCACGTTGCCAAGGTTGAATCCGCTCTTTTTCTCCGGCACGGCATTTTCCGATGCCGCGTTTTCGCGCGCGGCGTTGGCGGCCTCCATCTCGTTGACCTTGCGGGTCAGCGCGTCGAGCAGGCCGCCCTGCTTTTGCAACTGCTGTTGCAAAACGGCGTTTTGCTCGCGCAACGCGCGCACCTGTTGCGCCAGGTTCGTGTCGTCCGCCTCCAGCGACACCGCGCCTGCAAGCAGCGCCGCGCCAGCGCATCCGGCAAACGAGATACCCCAAGACTTCCTCATTGCAATAATTGCCAATACTTATAATCCAGAATTGGCAAAAGCAAAACGGAAATTGCGCCATCGCATTAACCCTTTCGCGCGCCGCTATTTGTGCTATCGTGTCCTTCGCGGAAATTGAAAGCACTCATTGAAACCAGAAACACGCGGACGGAACGGGTCTTCCTCGTGGGCGTCGAACTCCAAAACCGCGACCGCGCGGCCCTCCGCGATTCGCTCGCCGAACTCGGCGAGCTGACCACGACCGCCGGGGGCGAAGTCGTTGGCGACGGCATTCAAAAAATGGAATCGCTGTCGCCCGCCACATTCATCGGCAAGGGCAAGGCGGAGGAATTCGCGGACTCCTGCCGGCGGCAGGACGTGGATACGGTGATTTTCGACGACGACCTTTCGCCCGCGCAATGCCGCAACCTCGAAAAAATCTTCGAATGCAAAATCCTGGATCGGACGTCGCTCATCCTCGACATCTTCGCCCGGCGCGCCCGGACGCGCGAAGGCAAGATGCAGATCGAACTGGCGCAGCTCCAGCATTTGCTCCCGCGGCTCACGCGGTTTTGGGGCCATCTGTCTCGGCAATCCGGCGGCATCGGCATGCGCGGCGGCGAAGGCGAATCCCAGCTCGAAGCCGACCGCCGCAAGGTTTCCGAACGCATTGACAAGATTGAGCGCGACCTCGACGCCGTCCGACGCCAGCGCGCGACGCAGCGCGCCGGGCGCCAGCGCAGCCAGTGGCCGCTCGCCTCCATCGTCGGCTACACGAACGCCGGCAAATCCACCCTGCTCAACGCGCTCACCGGATCGGATGTGCTGGCGAAGGACATCCTGTTCGCCACGCTCGACCCGACGACGCGCCGGTTGAAATTGCCGACGAACCAGAATGTCTTGCTGACGGACACGGTGGGTTTCATCAAAAAATTGCCGCACGGACTCGTCGAGGCGTTCAAGGCGACGCTGGAGGAGGTGGTGCGGGCGGACTTGCTGCTGCACGTCGTGGACATCAGCCATCCACAAGCCGAGGACCAAATCGCGGCGGTGGATGCCGTGCTCAAGGAAATCGGCGCGGACGAAAAAGCCACGCTGATGGTTCTCAACAAAATGGACCAACTCGGCGGCAGCGGCGCGTTGAACCGGTTGCAGGAAAAATTTCCGCACGCCGTCGCCATTTCCGCAACGACCGGCGAAGGCATCCCTGCCCTGCTCTCCGAAATCGGCACGCAGTTGCGGCCCAAGCGCGAATTTCTGGAATTGCGGATTCCCCACGAGCAATCCGCCGTCATCGCGCGGCTGCACAAGGTCGGGCAGGTCATCGAACGTCGCTACAACAGCAAGACCGCGCGGTTCAAGGCGCGCATCCCGCCGCATCACCACGCGGAATTCGCGGC
>Ga0265338_10002474_pt1 | contig 27595 bp, 20 predicted proteins | sample 42126metaG_FD_193579 | JGI IMG/M metagenome (GOLD analysis project Ga0265338, IMG submission 193579) | Rhizosphere microbial communities from Carex aquatilis grown in University of Washington, Seatle, WA, United States - 4-21-26 metaG | ecosystem: Host-associated > Plants > Roots > Rhizosphere...
AGCAATTGACAAGTTTAATAATATTACAGATACTTCGGGGAATAATTATTCCCAAATATCTAATTTAAGGGGTACTACTCTTAATCCATCTGGGACTCCCTACTATATGGTACAAAACAGTGACAGGGTTGTTTCTGGTAGTAATACTGTAACTGTAAATTATACTACAGCAGTTACTAACGCGGGTATTATAATTTTAGAGATAGCTAATACAGTTGGTGTGTATAGTATATCTCAAATTAGTGGGGTTACTTATAATTACTCTGCAATTTATACCTTTCCGGGTACAGCTACAGATGCTATTAAATCAGTTAATACGGGGGCTTATTTTGTAAATAGTGGGCCTTATTTAATGATAGGGTTTAATTTTTGCGGCCAAACTCCCCCTGCAAACGTAGTTTCTGGAACTGGAGGCACCACTATTATTTCGGCGGCGTCCACTGTTTTTTCTACTAATATGTCAATGGTAGTAGAATCTCAGCAGATAGGTCCAGAAAGTAACGGGAGTTCTACTTTTACTGACCCTGTTAATGGCAGTACTGGGCATTATTACACTCTTGGAATACCTTATTCTTATCTTCCTTCGGTCCCTCTAATGTCTCAGGTATGTCTATGAAAACTTTACGCGACCAAGAAGGCTATTTCATGATGGATCATCGTCATGGAGCACCTGTACCTGATGAACTAATAGTACAGGCAGGTTTACCAATGGGGGCTGGTAGAGGTTTGTTTGAAGCACCAAGTTTCACTTGCAAACATTGTCAAAGAGTGGTAATTTTAAACCCGAATAGAACTCGTGAGCGCTCTTATTGTCGGGGTTGTGATCATCTAATATGTGATGATTGCGCGGCGGTAAAAGCGAAGACCCTTACGTGCAAAACCTTCGATCAAGTAGTAGATGAAATACTATCCAAACAGGAGAGTTAAATGGCACGTTATTCTTTCAGCGTCACGAGTGTTACCCCGACTGCTACGGCCGATACCACGAACCTCGTGGACTCCACTTATCTGGGGTTCTTTCAGGGTGGTAACTCGACGCAGCGTCTGAACTTTGCCGAGATCTATATGGGTGGTGAAGCGGCTTCGACCAGCTCGCCCAGTATTATGGTTTTTGCCCGTGATTCCATAGTTATGACGGGAACCGTAGGTGGTGGCCGCACGGCTGTCACGGACGCCTCGAATACTGCGCCGGGTACCGTACCCCTTGTTGGCAATACTGCCGCGACAACTAAGCCGCAGCGGTCAGCGACGTTGCATCTTCTGCATCTGTCGTTTAATGCTTACGGCGGTATCGTTCGTTGGGTAGCTCGTCCCGGTGAAGAGCCTTCAGTAGTGGGTAATACGGCTTCGTTGGGTGAGGCTAGCTTGTCTGCTTTTACTGGTGGTACGACCGGGCAGATCAGCTCTCACGTTCTGTACGAAGTAGTCTAATTAAAAACACTAGAGGGCGGGGAAACTCGCCCTCTAGTACTCACGGGGTGCTGGACCCGACATGAGTAATAATATACCAGCGCCGGGTTTTAATAACCCACAACTTAGGCGGTATACCCCGCAAGATTTCCAGCTTTCGGGGGTTACTACTCGTGGTATCCCACCGCCTCCGGCGCCGTTTAATCAGACTGATTGGGTAACCCCCACTAGGGCTAAAGCTGCTCCGCAGGACTTTCAGCTCTCTGGATACACTACTCGCGGCATTCCCCCGCCAGCACCATTTAAACAGTCGGATTGGCCCAATCCTTTAAGGGCTAGAAGCCAACCTACAATAGATACGCAAATAGTAACTGCTCGGCAGCCTATACCGCGTACACCGTTCCCAGCCACACCACAAGAATTTTTTACCTACTACGCTAGAAAGCCTGTCGCTATAGCGGATACGGTAGTTAATAATTTAATACTTGCGCCTAGCGCTATTACTGCGCCATTTATACAGACCGATTGGGTTACTCCCAATAGACCTAAGTATTTTAATAATAACGATATTTTTCCTAATAGCTTAGGAAATGGTACTTACCAGAACCAAGTATTTAGAACTTTTGTTGTAAATAATCCTCAGCCTAAAATTAAAAATGTTCAGGTTGACCCGGTACCTAATAGTTTAATATTAGGTATCCCGTCTGGTGTAACCGTACCGCCGTTCGCGCAGACTGACTGGGTAACGCCTACTAGGGCTAAGGCAGCTCCACAGGACTTTCAGTCTGGCATCAATGCTACCCAAGGCATACGACGAACAGCCTTCAATCAGACCGACTGGCCTAATCCGCTACGGGTGCGGGCTACGCCGCAAGACTTCCAGATGGGGGTTATACCTCCACCGCCTGTAGTTACTGCGCCATTTAATAATCTTGATTGGCAAACGCCGGTAAAGATCAGGTACTACGCCCAACAGGAGCCCATATCTAATCAACTCGGTTCTGGGATGCTCCAGAATCTGGTATTCAGAGCTTCTTCGGTTAATAACCCCTACCCGAAAGTAAAAGTTCTACAGCCCGATCCAGTACCTAATAGCTTAATACTTGGTATTCCTCCAGCCCCCTTTAAGCCGCCATTTGTACAATCTGATTGGGCTAATCCGGTACGGGCCAAAGCTAACCCGCAGGATTATCAGATATCTGGAACTACTACGCGTGGTATTCCGTATATACCACCTGTTGTTCCTAAGATATTCAACTTTGACTGGCCTAATCCTAGACGGGCCTATGACATAAATACCCATGGTATTCAGGTAAGTGGTTCATTAGTCTTTAATTCTCCAACGACTTGGAGTATTATTCCTCCGTTGCCAACGACAGTCTGGAGTCCTGTTAACGACTTCCAGTCTGACGCACTCACAGCTGATAATACTTATGTAACGGCGGATAGCACTGTTGCTACCACCGATGGCTACGAGGGTGCGTTGCAATGGGTTCCTATATCTACAAACACGACAGCTTGGTCCCCCATCGGTACGGGTGGGACCCCGCCTCCTATTGAGGGTGGGGTAACGTAATGGCTACTTCTCAGATAGTTATTAACACAGGAACAGCGCCTAATAATAAGACTGGCGAGCCGTTGCGTAATGCGTTTACTGATATAAATACTAATTTTACGACGCTGTTTAATGGTAATGGATTATTTGTAGACGCTCGCGATTTCGCCATAGATCCTACTGGTAACAACGATAGTTCAGTGGCTATCAATTCAGCGCTTACCCAAGCTACTGCATACAATCTACCAGTTCAATTACCGTCCGGTATCTTTTCTGTAGTAAATGTGCCAATTGGTTATCAGGTGCAGACGTACCAAGGTGGGCAGTGGGGATTGTTTGGATCTGGTTCTCTGGGCAGCCAATTTACTGTCGCTAATACTCCTACTGCCCCATATGTCTTGGGATTTCAAACATCCAACACAGTGATTGTTAATCAAACAAAGACTTTACCTACCTTTTGTCTTAATACTGTCAACGGAGTTTGGCTAAGAGATTTCGCTATAATGGGGCAGAATTATGCTCCATATGGAACAGTTGGGTACAATTGCCCTGTAGACGACTACACTAAATACCTAACTGCCGGTGTGCGTGGTGGGCCAACCATTACAAATTCCCCCTATTGTGCTATAGCAATAGACCCACTGATAGTTAATTCACCATCTGATGGTGGGTATCCGGGACTTACATATTCGGCAAGTTTTGGTTCTAACTTAGTCCTACTTGATAACATACAGATTCAATATTTCTTTGTAGGTATAGCATTATCTACTAGTGGCGCTGCCGCAGAAAATGGTTCTGGACTTCTTACTCGTAATAGTCAAATCTCGTGGTGTGATACTGGGGTAGCCATTGGGCAGTCTCAAAGTCGCCTGTTTGCTATGAATGATGGTGGTATAGGAGGATGCAGGCAGGCATTTGACGGTATCAATTACGGAAACTTTCAAGGATGCCCACCTTCTAGAGTCAAGGGCTTGAATTTAGGGTTTCTTTATAGACTCTTTCAATTTCAGAAAGCTTTTGGTTCTTCAACATTTGAAGAAAATTATGCTGAGTCTATTAGGCAAATAGGGCTGTGGGGGCAAGGTTCTGGAGGTAATTGTTCAGCACTATCTTTTATTGGGGGAGATTATACCATCACTCAGGTTACTGGGTGGGCTCCCCCGCCTCCGGTAGTACTTGAAAATCACGGGGTCACTACATTTAAGGGTACGAGCATAGGTCTTTCGACTCTTTCAGCGAATAATCCTGTGCTTAATCTTATTAGTGACCCCATTACTATGACTCTTGAACAATGCTCACTTGGCGCTTCTGGGTCAACTAATATTCCTCCATTAGTTGGACTAACCAAGAACAGTACACCAACGGTTATGAAGAATTGCGCTGTGCCAAATGGGTCAGGGGGAGCGTATGAGGTATCCGACATCTACCCTCGCGGATACGGATTAGCTGAGCAAGCGGTAAATAATCGTTTCAGGGCTGTATTTCAGTCACGGTACATTTCAAATTCCGCATCCGATTACTCGTATCAGTCGCAGGCTGGGCAGCCATTTATCCAAGTAAATGGTTGTACTAATATAACTCTGAACATAAACACCTGGCCCACACCATCTAGTCTTACATTTAACTGCACTAATTACCTAGCATTTCAGGTGGGAGACATCTTGCACTGGCAGGCCAAGGTAACGGCCTCTAGCCTTACTCAATATACAATGCCTATGTTGCAGGTTTCTGCCATTAATTCAGGTAGTCAACTGATTACCTGTACACTGATGTTTGACCCACTGCTGTACGATACGGTTGCAAATTGGAATATTTATCAAGCTGGCTCGATGTTTGTGTGCCCGACTGAGTGGGCACCAATCTCGACTGTTAACGCCACAACTAATGGAACTACAGCAGTAACTTTGACTGGCGGCTCTTCTTTTTATAATACAATTTATAACGGGGATTGGTTATTTGGAACAAATATGCCGTCCTATGCACGAGTAGTTTCTGGTGGATCTACTGGTGGCTCTGGCGGAACAGCCACCTTAACACTCAATATTGCAGCGACGGGTTCTGGGGCGACTCAACTTTATTTTGGCCAACTTTATCCTGTTAGCTTAGGGACACCAATTTAATGGCAGAAACTTACAGTTCAAATTTGCAACTCACCCTTATCGGTACCGGGGACCTAGCTGGTTCGTGGGGCGGGGTTGTCAATAATAATATTGGCTCTGGTCTAGAGACGGCGATTACTGGGTATTACAACGTTGTATATGCCAGCGCAGACCAGCAGGTATATATTAATAATAACCAGTTTAGTAATACTGGCGGGGCGTCAAGTAGCAACGGGCGTAATATTTATTTCTATTGCAGCGGGACTAACTTCTCGTCGCAGTATCTATATGTTCCGGCTAACCAAAAGCTTTATGTAGTTAACAACGCTACTTCCGCTGGCGTTATTAAAGTAAGTAATGGCTCGATAGGCTCACCATCTGGTGCTGCGGTAACAGTACCTAATGGCTCTACTTCGTTTGTTTATAACGATGGGACTAATATTAATCTTATCGCCTATAGTCCTTTAGCTATATCTACGCCATATACGTTTGCTATGCCTGTTAGCGGTACGGCGGTAACTATCAACGGGGCTATAAACTACTACGCTACTAAGATCAACGGGGTATCGACTTCAGGACAGTCGCTCGGTCTGTTTGTAGCGGCGGGGACAACGACCGCTGATACGGCTCTTTATCTTAGTAATTACAATAGCTCGGTTTCGTTAATGAGGGTCGCTGGGGATGGGAGCGTCACAATAGGTACTGGAATCGCGAATGAAGGCGCTGGTACTCTTAATGTACAGAGTGGTTATTATATTAATGGGGTGAATCAATTTCAGAGTGGGTCGTTTACTGGCACTTATACTGGTTTTTCTTCCGCTTCTACCGCTACTATTTATTATAGTATTGCTGGTAATAGTTGTACGTTGGCGATTACAGCGCCTTCGGTTGTTAACTCAAATTCATCGTCTCTTACTTTAACTAATATACCCTCTAATTGCCAACCAACTAGACAACAGTATTTAGCTATTCCGGATGGAAGTATGCAAAATAATGGCGGCCCTGTTTATGCTCTAGCGAGTGCGGGGGCGAGCGCATTTATTAGTACTTCTACTATTAGTTTCTTACTAAATAACTCGCTTAGTGGCTGGGCATCATCTAATAATAAAGGACCTACTGTTACTATATCTGTTACTTACCTGCTGAATTAAGGACTACTTAGATGGACGACCGCTTGCAACGCCTTGAAAGAGATGTATCCGACTTACGAGTTGCTAATAGCGGCTTAGAAGTCGAAGTTAAAAATTTATCTACTCAGGTACATAACTTAGGTGACGCGGTTTCTAAGTTAAATAATACTATTTCAGAAGGCAAAGGCGCTTTGTGGGTAGTTAGGTTTGTATTCGGCGCGATAGGCGCTGGCGCGGTATGGTTCCTTGATCACTTCAAACAATGAACACTATTGATTATGTCACTCCCCGACTCAAAACCGAGGAAGGGTTTCGGGCTAAAGCTTATAAAGATATTCATGGTTTCACTACCATTGGTTATGGTTTTTGCGTTGATCAGGGGATTACACAATTCGCTGCTGCGGCTCTACTTCAGGCGCAAATACAAGAACGTGATCAGGCGTTGCAGGCTTATATATGGTACAAAAATCTAGACCCGGTAAGACAATCTGTCATTGTAGATATAAGTTTTAACGTCGGGGTAGAGGGGCTGCTGCATTTTCCCAATATGATCATGGCGCTTACACGGAAAGACTGGTCCGGCGCTGAACAAGAATTATTGAATTCAGAAGTAGCCCATGAACTTGTAGAGCGTTATGATGCATTGGCTAATATATTACTAACGGGCGTAGACCCTAATGCCAATAACTAAAGTACAGTTTCGTCCCGGTATAAATAAAGAAGTAACCGTCTACGCCAATGAAGGCGGGTGGGTTAGCTGCAATAACGTCCGGTTTCGTAGTGGCTACCCTGAAAAAATAGGGGGCTGGTCTAATTATTCGCCGGGCAATACTTTCTTCGGCGTTGCTAGATCGTTGTATACGTGGGCGGATTACAACACAGATATCTTAACTGCTTTCGGTACGAACCAAAGATACTATGTAGAATTCAATGGGACATACAACGATATAACCCCCAATGATGCGTATCAGACTAGTTATCTCGGAGTTACTACTCCTAATGCGCTGACTAATACGGCGTTTGCTACTACTTCCGGGAGTCAGTTAGTTACAGTAACTGACGCTAGCTTAGCTTCTATTGCCGATCTTATTGTGGGTACTGAGGTATTGTTTACGCTGGCTGGCGGGGCGGGTATTACTGTTGGCGGCGCGGTTATTATTCCGGCTGGGTCTAATACGGCCTCTTATGAAATTATAACTATTCCTAGCAGCACTACTTTTACGATTATAGTATCAGCTAACGCGGGTAGTTCTACTACTGGCGGAAATTCTTCAGCAACTGCTACTTATAAAATTCCAGCAGGTAACGCTATTGCTTCCGCGTCGGCTGGATGGGGATCTGGAGGGTTCGGGCTCGGAGGGTTCGGAGCATCTTCTTCTGGGTACACACCCCTGCGGATATGGTCACAAGCCAATTTTAACCAAGATTTGGTAATGGCTATACGCGCGGGCGGAATTTATTACTGGCAGAATTCGTATCAAAGTAGCGCTACTTGGACGCCGGCTATTACGATTGCCCAGTATGCCAATACGCAGACTAAGAGTACGCAGACCAATGTCTCGTGGACAGGTACTGTAAGCCAGATCAATGTTACTTCTACTGCTTATATAGATAACGGGGCTTATGTATCAGGACCGGGTATTACTGTGGGTACTTATGTTGTGTCTACAGCCGTGGGCGGCACACTTGTAACTCTTTCAGCGGCCACTACTGGTACCCAGACTAATGTAACTTTGACGTTTAGCTACTCTGGCCAAACCGCCCCTACTGAAACGTTTCAGATAATTAGTTCAGATACTACTGGATTTGTAGTGGCTATGGGGGCTACGCCTTATAACCCGCTGCAAGGTAGTTATAGCCAGCCCTTCAACCCACTTCTTGTACGCTGGTCCGATCAATCCGTAGCCGCCGACTGGTCTATTACAACCTCTAATCAGGCGGGGTCTCAGACACTGACGAACGGTAGTTATATAGTAGGTGCTGTAAACACTCGTCAGGAGATATTGATATGGACGGACCAAGCATTGTATTCGATGCAGTATATCGGTCCACCATACGTCTTCGGCTTTACACCGCTAATGGACAATATATCCATTATCTCGCAAAATGCCATGATTACGGTCAATGGTGTAACGTACTGGATGGGCGTGGACAAGTTTTACGTATATTCCGGTATGGTCAATACCCTCCCGTGTACTTTGCGTAAGTTTATATTTACTAATATTAACCTTACTCAAGCGCTGCAAATTGTCGCTGGGCATAATGAACCATTCAATGAAGTATGGTGGGTATATCCTTCCATAAATAGCAATGTAAACGATAGCTACGTAATTTATAACTATATAGAAAATACTTGGTATTATGGGAGTATAAATAGGACGTTTTTTTATCAGAACTCCCTTAAGCCTTTCCCTATGGGGATATATAGCTCTAAGCTAAGCTATTTATCTGCGGGCATTAATAGTTCCCAGATGAATATTGCTTTAATAGATCCTAGTACATATCCCATAAGCGGAACTTTAATTATTGATACGGAACAAATATCCTACGCTAATATTAGTGGTAATAATCTTGCTGGGGTTGTTCGCGGAGTAAATGGTACCACGGCAGCGGCCCACGCCGCATATGCGCCAGTTTATCCACTGGTACCTAATCAACTTGTGTACCACGAGAATTACATAGACGACAATACGCCGTCTACTGGGCCTATAGCTATTAATTCGGTTCTACAGTCGGCGGACTTCGCTATTGGCGACGGGCATCACTACGCACAAGTCTGGCGCTGCCTACCGGACTTTATATTCAATACCTCTACTTCATCTAATCCTGTTATATATTTAACTGTGTACCCGCGTGAAAGTACGGGTACTTCGTATTCCAGTTCGGTTACTAACCCTGACCAGATGTCAGTAACGAGTAGTTCTACATCGCCTGTAGAATTATTTACCAGCCAGATTTATACACGGGTACGTGGGCGCCAGATGGCACTCCAGATTTCTTCGCCAAACTTAGGCGTATTCTGGCAGTTAGGTGCGCTGCGCTTCGATATCAGACCGGACGGGCGTAGGTAAAGCATGAGTATACAACGCATAATCAGTACTACTACTCCGGTTACGGTGTCCCCGCCTAACTTGCCGGTACCGCCAAATACGTATTCTGGTGTATATGCGGTAGGGAATAATAATATTCTAAGGTTATTCTTTACACAGTTGTGTAATGCTTTGAATTTGAATATACTTGCTGACGCTGCGGACGTAAGTGGAACGGCTACATTTAATGCGTCCACAACAGTTAATGTAGTTTTTACGCCTAATCAGATTCAACCTAATAATACTTATTCTGTAGCTTTGTCTGGGAACGCGGCTGGGTACTGTTGGGTTACTAATAAGTTAGCGAGTGGCTTTACGATAAATTGTAGTGCTAGTAATTCTAATTCAACGGATTGGTTGGTGAATCAATGAGTCAGAGAATGCTCCATCCGCAGACTCAGAAATCCCACTTTGATCTATCTCGTGGGATCGCGGCATTGGGGCGTGGGCCTGATTCTCAGCTCGTGCATATGAGCAATAAGGAAGTAGATGGCCTTCAAAAATTGGCTATGGCTGCTGGTGGCAGTCTTACCCGTAATCCTCATACTGGCCTGCTGGAAGCTGGCTGGCTTGATAGTATCCTTCCTACAATCGCTGGCGGCGTACTTGCTGCAACAGGGGTAGGCGCTCCTGCCGCTGGGCTTATTGTTGGCGCCGCTGACGCTGCTATTAATCACAAGACCGCGTTTATGTCTGGTTTGACAGCTGGTTTGGGTGCGTATGGTGGGGCTAATATTGCTAGTGGGATTGCTGGAGTTGGTGCGCAATCCACGGCCGATCAGGCTGCTTCGGCGGCTACGAATTCTTCACTCGCCAACGATCCGGCCGCAGCCACGCCTACTGATTCTTCTGGGCTTCAGCCCATGGAAGGACCTAGCGGGATTGCTACGGATACTACGCCAGCCACGTCTGTTACACCTACGCAAGATCCTAATCAGGTTGTAGCTACAACGGGCAAGAACGGCCAGTTAAAATTTATTACTTCTGGCCAAGCCGCTCAGCAGGCAGCTACGTCGGGTATCCGCGCCAATGAAGCTTCTTCTGTTTCTAATGGCTTTACTGGCCAGCAGTTTGGGCAAGGACTTAGAACTCTTGCGGGCGGCTCTGACAGTATGACTTCTAGCCAAGCGCTAGGCGATGTCGCCGCGAATTCTGGTAAATATAGCCTTATGGAAGCGGCTGCGCCGGCTATGTACCAGTCGTACCTTAACCAACAGCAGATCCCAGCTAAACCCACTTATCCCCTATATAAAGAACAATATAATAGAGGTACGCAAAATCCTCATCCGGGGCCGGGGCAGTTGCCAATACTTGGACAGGGGTACTCCACTCCTATTTATATGGGGAATTATAGACATGGTGGGTCTATCAAACATTATGATACTGGTGGGATTAGCACTACTCTTCCTGCCGGAACTGCTCAAGCTGCTCAGACTCTTACTGGAGCCGCGCAGCCTAATCAGGCTGCTCCGCAGGCGACGCCACTTACGCCAACAAATCCACAACAGGCGGCGCTAATTCAACAGTATCAAAACCAGATTACACAAGGTCAGCAACAGCAGGCGCAGCAAGTACATGCGGCCCCACCGTCCGGTGATTGGACTAACTATTTACAGAATCTAAATAATTCTTTTAAAGCCCCGCCGACGAGTGGAGGTATTGCCAATGGAACTACTAATAGCCCGAATCCGTCTGGTACTTCTCAAACTCCAGCTGCGGGCATTCCAAGTCTTACTGGTAATACTCCAGTGGGCACTCAAGTAATGGTAGACCCTTCTACGGGGTTTCCTGTTACTGATCAGAGTAATTCTAATACTTCGGGGCCTAATGCTACAGCACAGGATATTAGTAGCCCGGATTATTATGCATCACAAGATAATGGTAGTCCGCCGTCGCAGCTAAATGTGGTTCCTTCTAATGCGGGTACATATAATCCTCTAAAACTTATTGGGGCGGGATTAAATAGTATTGGGTTCAACACAACGGCTGGAATAGCCACTGGGCTTGGTAATGCTACTAATTATATTTCTGGATTGACGCCTAGTCAGCAGGCTAATGCTACTTATAATAATGCTCAGACTAACGCTACGAACGACGCTAATTTTACATTAGATCAAAGTAACCCCGGTGGGGCTTATAATGATATAGCCAGCCAGCCCTTTATAAATAGCCCGTATGTAGATAATACTGGAATTAGCGCAGATGGAACTACTACGGGGACATATGTAACTCCGGATGCGGCGGCGCCGGCTTATGATCCTTCACAGTACGACTATTCACAGCCCTTTTATACCGAGAATACTAACGATAATGCCGGAGGCAGTAATTATCTTAGTTCTACAGGTATTTATGGTTCTAAGCAGGGCGGGCAGATCAAAAGATATGCTCCGGGCGGGCTTACTGCACTTAGCCAAGGACGCCTGCTTAAAGGTCCCGGTGATGGCATGAGTGACAGTATCCCGGCCCAGATTGTAGGTGGCAACAGGCCCCCAGAACCAGCCGCGCTTGGCGATGGAGAATTTGTCGTCCCGGCTGACGTGGTATCCCATCTAGGTAATGGGTCCACGGAAGCAGGATCGAAGCGGCTATATCAAATGATGGATCGTATACGACAGGCCCGTACAGGCAAGAAAGCACAGGCTCCACAGGTTAATGCACAGGGGTTGATGCCAGCGTGAAAATTCGCAAGATCCAAAAAACCACCGACGACTTCAAAGCATTAGCAGACTTTCTTATATATAACTTTGGGCAAGAACATAATATGGGGAAGCTGGGCGCGAATCAGGGGCAGAATATTCCTAAAGGGGCACTTTGGGTTACTAAGTGTATTGAACACGGGGCTTGGATAGCCGAAGAAGATGGTAAAATTATTGGAAGTATTGGTATTTATAAGACGACTCCGTGGTATAGTGACACGGAATATTATACTGACGGATGGTTTTACGTATTACCAGAACACAGATTATCTAAAGTAGGTAGTAGTTTATTGGGCATGGCTAGAATTTACGCGGAAGAACAGGAAAAGCCTTTGGTTGTAAATATTTTCAACATGGATGATACCGAGAATAAAATTAAAGCCCTCCAGAAAATGGGGCTAAAGCTTATTGGCGCTACATTTATGGCGGGGGATTAACCATGTGCGGCGGCGGCAGTTCATCCCCTACTAATACGACAACTACCACGTCTAATATCCCTGACTACGCGCAGCCGTATGTTATGGGGAGTGGGTCTATTAACGGTCTGCTGCCGCAGGCTTCCGCGCTTACTAATCTAGCAACTAATCCTTATCAACAGTATCAGGGCCAGATGGTTGCTGGGTTTAACCCGCTCCAGCAGCAGTCGATGAATACTATTCAGGGCATGACCCCCGCTGGCCAGATTAATCAGGGTACAGGGCTGGCGGGGTTGGCCGGTCAGCAGGCCCAGAATGTAGGTAATACTTCTTTTACTGGTGATACTGTTAACCAGTATATGTCGCCTTACACACAGGATGTTGTTAAACAGCAGCAGGCACAGGCTATCCAAGGTTACGCTAATAATCTTCCCACGCTGGGGTCTACAGCGCAGAACACGGGTAATCTAGGCTCTTCGCGTCAAGCTCTCATGCAGTCACAGCTAGGTGGTCAGCTACAGGGTCAGCTGCAAGGCATTACTGCTCAAGGCTATCAGAGTGCGTTTCAGAACGCCCAGAATCAGTTTAATACTCAGCAGCAGACGCAGCTCAACGCAGCCAACTCGCAGCTTAACGCTGCCGGGGCGCTTGGTACTCTTGGAGGCCAGCAGTATGGGCAGCAAGCCGGTATTGCATCTGCTCAGATGGGCGCTGGTACTAGCGCGCAGAATCTGGAGCAAGAACAGCTCAATACTAACTACCAGAACTTTATCAACCAGCAGAATTATCCTTACGCTCAGCTTGGTTATATGTCTGATATCCTTCACGGCACCGCGAGTACCGCAGCCGGTTCTGGCGTGTACGCTAATTACCAACAGACCCCTAATGTACTCGGTCAAGTTGCTGGACTGGGAACTGCGGCCACGGGTTTGGCTGGGTTGTTTGGTAGCGGTGGATGAGTGGGCTTAGTCAACTCGACCCTGCTGTAGCACAGGCCGAGGAACAAATAGAGAAACAAAAACTGCCACCAGATAAGGCGGTTAGTTATCTATTATCCAAGGGCGTAGATCCTAGATTAGCTTCTCTGGTCATGAAGTATCGGATGCTGAAGCAATCCGCTGCTAATCAGCCACAGAAACAGCAACCTACTACCGTATCGCAAGATCTAGATAATCAACTAAACGCCGCATCTGCCCAGCGTGGGCAGGGTATTTCTGGTTTGCCGGTCCCGAATAGTACTTTCAATATGGCGAGCGGGGGGATTATTGCCTTTGACGACGGTGGCATGGCCACGATGGGCAATGATCCCAGTGATTATTCAGCTCAGATGCAGAATCAGTTTTTGCAGAATCTAATGAGCCAGCAAAATCAGCAGCAGGCTAGTACCATTGCTCAGGGTCCGGGGATGGCCGAGGGTGGAGACGTAGATAATTATAGCCGTGGTCCAGTGTCTGGGCGTAATACTTCTGATTACGATAGCCCCGGTGGCTTATCTGACGCCGAACGAAATTGGGTTAGGCAGATGAGAGTTTCGTATGGAGATAAGAAAGCTCAAGATTTGATAGATACTTATAATAAAAACACATATAAATCAAAAAAGGATATTAGCGGGTATGCCGAGGGTGGAGACGTAGACGATGACAGCGAAACGGATCTCCAAGCGCAAACCGCCGCGATTTACAAGCGTCAGCTCGCTGATTGGCAACGAGCCAACGCTCAAAACTATCTTGCTAAGGGTCAGAAACTCGGGGTGGCACCCCAGCAAGTCCAGCAGAACAAAGAAGGAGGCCATATCCGCAGGTTTGATGGCGGTGGAGATACTGCTGGAAACCCCACACCCGGTGAAGGCTTCCAAGAACTTAAAAACGCCCTGATCCATCAGACTTCTGATACTCAACCCGCTCCGGATTACCGCGTTGTACAGCAGCCAGATGGTTCTTATGTGCGGGTACCCACGCATCCCGTTCCCACGCCGGGTAAGATAAATACCGCGCCTATTCAGGCTGCTCCGCAGCCAGCCGCGTCCGCCGCGCCGCCACCGCCGCCGAAACCTTCCTCGCCAGTAGGGCCGGGTACCCCGCCTCCGGGTTTGTTCGATCAGCAACGCCCGATGGGACCTAACGCTCCAGTGCCACAAGGTGCTCCACCCCCACCAGCACAGCAGGGTGCTCCGGGAGGGCCTAATAATGCCGGCGCTACTGCTAGCATGTCCGCCCGTACTAGTAGTGGGCCTAACGGTATTCCGAGTGGGATGCAGCAAGAGCTTAATAAAGATCAGGCCGATGCTGATATGGCTAGGCAGGCTGTAGGTACCGTTCAGTCTCACTCTGATGATCTTATGAAGGTATATAGCCAGCAAGGCATAGGCGCTGCCGCTAAAGAACATCTTGCTTATCTAGACCAGCTACAAGGTCAGCTGTCCCAGCTGCAATCTAAGGGTAATAGCATGGCCCTGATTCAGATGGGGTTAGGCATGGCCCGCGCTGCTACTGAGAATCCTCATGGTGGGTTCTTAGGTGCGTTGGCTGTTGGTGGGCAGGAAGGCGCTAAAGCTTACCAAGAGAATATAGAGAAATACCGTGACTTGAATATGAAGGCCATGGAGTCTCGCTATCAGGTGCAGGAGGCGCAAGAAAACATAAAGATGAACGCAGATAAGGAAGCGTTGCAGTCTTACAATAACGCCTTGACTCGTTATGATAATCTTACCGCGCGTGTAGACGCGGCTAGAATTCGCGCGGTGGAACTAATGTACAGTAAAGAAATGGCGCAAGTAGCAGCGAGGGCTACTATCATGGGTGGGTACAAGGGTACTCCAGAGGCTATGATCGCCGCCAACTGGCTGATGAAGAACCCGAATGCTTCGGAAGAGGAGCTGCTGGACTTCCAGAAGAAGCTCGCGGCCAATATGCCTACCGTGCAATCCGCGCAGGCGAGGGCACAGGTTGGGCTAGACGAAGCTCAGATTAGGGCTAAGTATGGTACCGCTGGGCCTCAGACGTTCCAGAGTTATTCTCGACAGTTGGCCACTAATCAGAATCTAAAGCCAGAACAGCGTACTTATATGCAGAATTGGATAAATGAATTTCGGAATGACACGGGTGGTGGGGCTGGTGCTGGTGGTGGCCAACCTGTTATGAGTCTGAACGATTACCTAACAAACGCTGGCCATTAAAATGCCGATAGTGATGATGCCGGATGGGACGCAAGTTCAGATGCCGGATAATCCAGACCCAGCGCTGATTGGCCGTCTTAAGAATTATCTTAACGACTATAATAATCGACCCCAAGTATCCCAAGCTGGTACGGCTGGTCACGCTGTCGAGCGTCAAATAGCCCCGGTAGGTGGGGCGCTCGCTGCGGCAGGTGCGGGTGCAGAATTGGGCACTATGGTGATGCCCGGTATAGGTACCGCTGCTGGGGCTATTTTAGGTGGTGTTGCTGGCGGATATGGAGCGGGAAAGCTCCAGCAAAAGATGCTAGAAGAGTTTCCTAAAGCTGCTAAGTGGCTTAAGCAAAATCCAGAACAGCAAGAAGCGGAACAGCAAGCTTATCCTGTTACCCAAAAAATAGCGGAGTTAGCCCCCCAACTTGCGTTTTTTAGGCCGTCGCTTACCGCGTTAAAATCTACTGCGGGGCTGTCTGAAGCTGCCGCTAAAGAAATTTATACTGCACGTAAGCTCGCGGCAGTTAATGCAGGTATAGGCGGCGCGACAGATGTAGCCCAACAGAAATTAGAAGGTAATAAAAACATTGACTGGACCAGCGCAGGGGAATCAGCATTACTAGGTGGCGCGCTGAGCCATGAGACTGCACTTGGCAAGAAAGTGTTTGGACTAGGCGAGCGCCTAGCCGGAAAACCCGCTACAATCCCCACTCCGACGTCGCCCGCTGCTGAGCCGCTGCCCGCAGCTTCACCTTCTAGCGAGGGTGTTGGGCCTGCAACGGCGGCGCCGGAACCCGCACCTGTAGCTGCGACTCCGGAACCTACACCACCACTTTCGGCTCCACAGGCCACACAGGTTCCTCCACCTGTAGCCGCGACGCCAGACGTAGCTAAGCCTGTGGAGCCGATCCTTCCGGGTGAGGCTAATACTTCTATATCACCGGAGACCAAGGCGTCTAATAGACAAGCAGTAAAGGACTTTCTTACTGCTTCTGGGCCAGCTACCGCTAAAGATATAGCTAAAGAAGTTAATCTAAAGTGGAATAGCGTCGTGGGCCATCTAAACACGATGAAGAAGACTGGACTTGTAGCGCGTGACGGTGATAAATGGAAAATAGTCGAACCGGCAAAAGCAGAGGAACCGGCTAATGGACCAGAACCAGCAAAACCAGATGGAGAGCCCGCACGAAGCAGTGCTGGAGATGTCGCTTCAGGACCTAGAGGAAGCGTGGAACTGCCTGTATCACAACCAGATACCCACGTCCCTCTCCCTTTTGAAGCTGAACGAACAGGAGTGGCTGGTCATCCAGCAGCTGCTGACGGACACCCTGTGGCAGAAGAAGCAACTCACGCTCCATTAGATTATTACGGGGCGACCAAGGATTATCTAAAGAACTTACTATACGAAAAGTCTGATCCGCAGACTAATAAGCTACTAGCCCTTACTGAGCGGGCGTATATAAAGGGTCATATAGATACTCATACGTATGACCAGCTTCAAGGCGAACTAAAATCAGCTACGCCTGATCACGATTACGTAGCTAATCTATTAAAAGAAGCTACCCGGCTGCCAGAACCAGACGAGAAACCAGTTCCCGTCAAAACTACAACCGACAAGAAAGAATGGCTACAGAAGCAAGATATCCAGAAAGCCAGTGGAGATGAACTATTAGCAATTGCCCAGCAAGCTCATGAGCTTGGGTTGGTAGATGGGCCTACGTTTACCAAGATTTATGCGGAGGCCACCAATGATAGTGGAGAACCCAACCTTAGAAAAATCCGCAACTGGATTACTGGTGAGCGAGCTGTACGGACCACTACCCCAGTCCCTAAAGCATCTACTGGGGCCACCGAGTCAGTTGAAGAGTTCATGGCTCGCCGGGCAAAGGAAGCTGCTGCGGAGGTTCCGAAACCACCTAGTACACAAGCAGCAGAACCGACAATAGAATCCCGCATTGCGAAACTAGCGGAGCATTTTGAGGGACCGTTTCTTAATGCTAAGTCTAATGTCGTAGCTTCAGATAAAATTAAACCGGAATATAGAGACTATCTACAGGGGCTACTAAAGCAGGTAGGTCTCGGTAATGTAAATACATTTTTAGCACACGCCGATGATCTTATAGAAAATCCTAATAAATATAATCTAGGCGGAGAACATAATAAAATATTTGACTATTTCCATAGGAATTCTTTTAGTACTATGGGAGCGTTTGGGAAAGACAATAAAGATTTTTTTATTGTTTTACGGAATGATGCGCACAATAGCCCGCCCGGCGTAGTCGTTGAAACTATCGCTCATGAAGTCGGGCATATGCTACAGCGCACTCACTTTAAAGCTGCTGATAAAGCCACACGTGACGCTATTTTCAAAGATTATAATCAATGGCTTCGGCACGCCCAGAAAATGGATGCTAAGGAATTAATACCCTATCTGCGTAATAGGAATATAGCCGAATCAGAAAAACTAAATAATGTATCCGACGAAAAGGTAAAGACTAATCCTTATTGGACTTCTTTCAGCGAATGGTTTGCTGATCAGACTTCACGGTGGGCTACTACGTCTGATAAGCCATTAACTCTTGTAGATAAGTTCTTTAAAAGCATGGGGCAAGCTATGCGTAAGCTTGCATCCATTGTAACAGGTAAAACTTATCTGCCAGCTTCTAGTATGAAGCTTTTTTTGGATAAACTAGGACCCGCAGATGAACGTGCTTGGGACGGTATTATTAAGCCAGATATGGAAGAGATGGCTGTCACTAAGAAAGCCCCCGCACTAGAAGAAAACGATATCAACGATATCGAGCGCAATACTTCGTCGGAGCAAAGTAAGCTTTACCGCGAGCAGACCACTAAGCAGGGGTTTGTTAGAACAGTCGCACAGGCGTTCAAAACCAATAGCTATGAGGCTAAAGAAGAGGCTCTGAGATTACTCCAGAATTACTATCGGCCTCTAACTACTCTGCAAGAACATCTTAATAGTTCCGGCAGAGACAACACGGACATAGCGGACAAAATGTCCCGTCAGAATTCCATTACGGAAATGGCTAATAAAGAAATACAGCCAGTGATCCGTGATTTACATTCAGCCATTGCCGAATTCTCTCATAAAATTGGTAAGTCCATGGATGACACTTTAAAGCGTCTCCAGACCTATGTTGTGGCGCGTCACGAACCCGAACGTCGTATGGAGCGATGGTTGCAGGACGTACCGCTGCAAGATAAACCCGGAACTGAAATTACTTTAAAAGACGTAAACGGTAATCCTATTAAGGGCACGCCGGCAGATATACGCAAAGCCCTAGATGAAAAGTATAAAACTTCTGCGCCCGGCGCCGCTGAACAGGCCCATGATCGTCAGATAAAAGAGTATCTGGCCAAGAACCACGCTGACAAAGATGGGTTTAGCCCGGTTAAGTCCTCATCTAAGCCCAGATCTATGTCTATAGATATTAATCACAAAGTCTATAACGTAGCTGGAGAAGTATACACACCCAAGGCTAAGCAGATCATTCAGGATACTCATACTGAAGACATGAAAAAGTATGGACCTGAAATCGACAAGATGTTTTCTCTGGCTAAAAATCTTCAGGACCTAGAAGCCAAGTATAGCCGTATGTCTGGGTTTCGCTCTGACAAAGTAGACAGCATCATTGGGCTGTACGACTGGAAACATTACATGCCTCTCAAGGGCGACCCCGGCGCTCGCAAAAACCAAGAGCGGTTTAATCTAACGGGCGACAAGGGTGTAAGCGGAGATATGAATCAGTCCCCCCGCGCTATGGGCGGACGCCAGACTGTTTCTGATAATTCTTTCATGCAGGTTATTGCCGACGCCAGCAAAGCTGCTACGCGTTACGGCAAAGACGGCATTACTGCCGAGGCCGCGAGATTGATTGACGCCGGGCATATCGCTGGCAAGAAGATGACTCAGAAGCCAATCAGCTTTGCTGATCGCGAGGCCGAGCTAGAGAAAGCTAGTTATTATGGTCCTAATAAATTCTTCGTCCACCACCCGGATGGCTCGATAGATGTTTACAAGATCAACGACCGTAAGATAGCGGAGGCTTTGAAAGGATTCGTCGGTGATCCGGGCGGGTTCTGGCGTGGGCTTAACTGGATAAATTCCACTATTGGACAGTTCCACACTCGGTGGAACCCGGCGTTCCCGCCGTACAACTTCGTTCGTCACATGATCACGAGTTCCGGGTTTGTCGGCGCGGAGGAAGGCCCACTACAGGGGCTGAAGTTCGCGGGGAAAGTCGCGGCCACGATCCTTAACGGTGGCATGTACAAGGCAATGAAGGCTGCTAGGCTTTACCACGCCAGCGATCTTAAAGGATTAGACGACCTAGCCGCCAAGGATGATTTCTACAAAGGAATCAAAGAGTACTTGGTTAACGGCGGCCGGGCTACTTACACACAAAGCTTGAATATTGTTCGGGCACAGAAGGATCTTGCTAAAATAGTAAATCCAAAAGGCTTCATGACCAGTGTAGAACACGTAAGAAAGTATTTCGACATCTGGTCAGACATGTTCGAGTTTGCGGGCAGATCAGCGGGCTATGGCGCTATTAAAGAACATATGTTGTCCAAAGGTATGGGCGAGCAAGAAGCCCAGCTCAAAGCTTCACAGTACACCAAGAAACTATTTGACTATTCTCAGGTAGGTAAGTACGGACGCGAAGCGGGATCATTGTTCATGTTCCTGCGCCCTGCCATGACCACCGCTGCCCGTGCGCTGGATGCTATCGGCCCAGCATTTGGTGACGTGGACAAAGCGGTTGCAAGGCTGCCGCGCAGCGTGACCGATGTAGATTTGATCACGAAGAAAACAGTAATCCCGGAATTCACGGCTAACGGGGCTAATCTCAAAGACCCGGCTGTCAAGGAACAGATCAAGGCCCGCGCGCAGCAGTTATCTGACCAGTATAAAGATACCTACAAGCAGAATTATCTTGCCCGCCAGAAGAATGCCCGGATCATGGCCACAGGCATGATGGGCGCTGGATACCTGCTTTACACTATGTCCATGTTAGCTGGAGAACAGGACGACCTTGGACGTAACAAAGTCGCCACCGACAACATGGAGCTTTGGACGAGAAATATACGTCTTCCTGCCCACGGTATGCTAGGTAAAGGTAATGATTACTTCCAAATACCGTGGGGTTGGGGATTAGGAGCGTTTGGCTCTTTTGGCGCACAGATCGCAGGCGCAACGCTAGGCGAGTCCACATTAGGAGAAGCAATAGCCAATAGCATACCCACAGCGCTCGAATCATATCTGCCTATACCTACACCTAAATATAGTCCGATTGAGCATCCGTTGGCTTTTGCCATAAGCTCTGTAACACCATCATTCGTGCGACCGTTTATAGAATATGGTTTTAACGTAGACGAATTTGGCAGGGAAATCTACAAAGACCGCATGAACCAATTCGGTGATGCTTACTCGGGGGGCGAGAACCTCCCGGAGCTGTACGGCGCAACTGCTAGAATGATGGCGGATGCAACCAACGGAAGCATTAGTATATACCCTAATACACTGCACTTCTTTGCCAACAGCTATCTTGATGGGCTGGCCAGACTGATGACTAACACTTATGGTACGGGGCTAACCCTCGCTGGCCAGAAGGACTTTGACCCCAAGAGCGATCTTGGCGGTATTGCAGATAGCTTCATCGGGAAGAGTTCTAGCTTCGATAGCCGCGAATACCAAGATTTCAAAGCCAAGATACAGCACTCGCAGGGGATACTCAAGATGTATGCCGATCACCCTGAACAATACGATAGGTATGTTGAGGCACACCCAAACGCCGAGATGATAGATAGCCTGTATAACTCTCTGGAGAACGGAGCGCTTAAACAGATTAGGGAACAACTTAATAATCTCCGGGATGATACTAATCAATCTCCGAAGGACAAAGCTGACCAGATAAAAGATCTACGGCTCCAACGCGATATGCTGATCCGGAACTTTCTCGATGAAGTGAAAGATTACGAATGATTTTACCATCTAAAACATAACTTTTATTATTCTCTCTCATTGTTATAGATATATCTATGTCTGATATATCGTTACATTCTATTACAGGCAATTCATCATTTATAAATAATATTTCGTAACTTGGTGGCGGGTACCACTGATAAAACCCACCGAACGTATGTACAGCAAATGCTAATAGTGGTTGGTTTTGGTTACGCCGTTTTATTACAATAGCTACATTGCGCGCTCTGCTACGTACAGTGGTTATACCTGCTACTCGTATGCTTGATAAATATTTTATTCTTACCGGGTTCGCCATACTCTTATACCTAGATATCCGCTCTCTCTTACTATGTAGCACTTGACTCTTACTTTCTCTGACTTAGCAGCGTTCTCAATATTAAACATCTTTTCAGCTGGTCTTATACACGGTATAAAAAAACTATCCCCCACAACCATACCACTAAATGGTAGAAAAAAATCTGGGTCATTTGGTAGGTCCATTTTTATCCGGCTCTACATCTTTGAAAGCGAACCTGAAACTATACGCCTGAACAGGGTGTATGTGGGACATACCGGGCCACCCGCTGGTCAATCGTACTTTGGATTCCTCTAGTAAAATATCTTTCTCTTTGAGATCCTGAAGGAACATTCGGCTGTTCACTTGTCGTTCGCTTAGGAATTTCCTTAGATCACGAGTGCTTATCCAGAAGACCTGATTATCTATTTCAGCACGCCCAACTAGCGGTTGGCTCTTGGGTTCCCTGATAACTCTAGCTGCATCCATGAATAAAATACTATTAAAATACTTGTTCTGGAACTCACCTAGTAATGCACTATAATCAGTAGAGTTTATCTTAATAACTTCTTTTTCCCCATTCATGCTCTTTAGAACCCGCTTATATATTCTCTCTAGATCAAAACTCACAAGGTTAATATTATTAGCAATCTCACCCGCCGCGAACGTAGACCCTATAAGATTTTCATAGAATCTAAATACTGATCGCTTACCGAAATCCCTTTCAAATCTGCCTATCCACTTATTGATTATCTTTATTACTTCTGTATCCCCGAGTCTGAAAATTTCTTGTATAAATTTTGGTCCGGCTGTGCCGTAATGCTTCTTGGTAGTCTCAAAGATCTTCTTGCCTAGCCACGGGTCATTGACCAAGGCTTGCGGGGTATTCATTTGAAACTCTACGTACCGGGCCATTTCGCCATCCGGGCTTTCTTTTAGAGCCTCGATCTTGTCTACCGGCGACTGATTCTGGGTCATCAAAGCAATCATGGACGCCGACATTTCATGTTCCCGCAGAGCGTTCTTGTCACTCCGCATACGGAGCTTTCCTTTGCCATGAGCAATCCAGAATAGTAAATTAGAAAGTTCCTGAGCGTTTCGATTACCCGCCTCGTCTAACCCCATCATTATATTTTTCAGTGCCAGATACATACCAATTAGACCGTTACTAGTTGCTTGGTCCTTGCCACCAGACAAGCTGAGTTCTTTTGGATTGCCGAAGATACTAATGGCAGAATACAAACTACCCGTCTTTCCTGACCCTGCTTCGCCAGTAAAACCTACTGTGATCCCGTTGGTACTCGTGTAGCGCATCAACGGCGAGCCGAATCCGCACAGTACTCCGAAAGCATGGATTTCTAGGCTAGGAGCGTTGAGCAAATTAATCGCGTTTGTCCACTCTTGTAAAGATCCTTCAGGGCGTAGAAGCTTCGCTATACTAAGTATCAATGGCGACGCGGCGGACTTCAAAATACTGCCGTCACGGCGCAACTCTACCTGCCCAATTACAAAACTATCACCATCGTCGGTCCAGCCAAGCTGCATCCGCATCTGCTCGGCAGCATCTACGTGGACTAGATGCTGGCTCCACTTTACTATGTATTCCATAAATAACCCCACTTTCGATGCTGGGCTGAAGGATAGTTCTTGCTCAGCAAAGAGTTTTATTAGTTCGTCTTTAGCGTGAGAAAGCCGCAAAGGTATAATAAACTCTCTAACTGGGTCGTGCGGTAAAATATACCTAATCAATAGGCTAGCGCCTTCTGAAGTATGAAATACCCGCTTAATCGGGTAAATATCAAATTCACTGAGCAAAATCGGATCGTCCTGAATTTTATTACCGTCTTTGTCTACCTTGGATGGAGGTATATAGTAAACCCCGCCGTTCTGGCCCCTTACAAACGGGTATAGATTCTTTGGGAATAACGGGACTGTTTTGGTATTGGGTTTTTGCCTAACGGGGTTCTGCGGGGAGTCTTCCTTGAACACTCTGCCAAGCGCGAGTGGGTTGGTGATCTTAGTCCAGTAAGGGCACTTGTGGCAGATACCGGGATTGCGGTCATTGAAGACTACACAGCTATGGGGCTTGTCGAGCGTTTCATTGGCTTTGGTGAGAGTCTGAGTCGCGTTATATTTCGGGTAATCCTCTGACATCGTATGGATAGCGGTTTCCCAGTCGATGCAGTGCCGGGCAATGGAAAGTCCCGAATGCCATAGGGGCTCCTCTAGAGTCTTTGCGTTCTCTAGAATATATTTTATTTGTCCGCACCCCTGATTCTTCAGGGATTTTTCCGCGATAACTTGGAATACACTATCAAAGTTTGATATATTCAGGATTATAGATTTTGTATCTTCGTCCAAGCCCTTTTCGGCTTTGGCTAGAATATCTAATATTACATCCTGAGAAATTCCTAGAAATTCACGGAATTCTTCAAAGCTATATTGATATACCTCGTCAGGATTAATCAGAAAAGAACGTGATGGCGGGGTAGTCTTGAGATTATCCGTGCCCACCGCACGCATGATGCGGGCAATATCAGCAGTGACAGTCGGGTCAATTTTAAGGCCCTTATCACGGCAGAACTTCTTGAATTTCTCAGCGTAGATTACCCAGTCTTTACTAGGTATATCTGCGTCAAAAATCCAGTACGCGTGGATGCCAGTTCCACTATCTATCCGCACCGGAACAGGAAGGTTAGTTTGTGTGACAAAAGAATCTAAAGCGGTTATCGCTTCTTCTTTTGATTTATATTTCTTCTCTGAGTCCCCGACATCTAGGTCTACGAAAAACGACCTAGTATACAAGGCATTATCTGCTTTGCGTGATTGTACACCATAACTTGAAACAGCTACAAAAATGTTATACTGGGTGTTATCTACCTTCTTTATAAAATCCAACAACTCAGGTACTGACTGTACGAAGTGATTGCGTGCCTTGAACCGTTCATCTGGTTCATTAGGATCAATCGTCGTACAACAAAGCAGTCCCTGCGCCGGCAGAACTTTCTCGTAGAATTCTTTTTGCATACCGCGCCAATAAAAAAGGCGCGGCCGAAGCCGCGCCAATTGGGGGGAAACTAAACTATCTTAAAGCTGCGCTCCTATCATTGTCTCTATGTATCGCTTAGCGGCAATGCTATCTTTAGCCGGTAGTATTCCATTGGCGAAATCCTCGCGCATCAAATCAATCAATACTTCTACCTGTTTACGCTTCGGACGGCGGATATCCTGACCGCGAAACCAACTATAGACCGTCATGCGCGTTACGCTTAGGGCCTTGGCAATATAAGTTGCCGGGATATTAGCATCAACGCACAGACGGCCTAGCTGGACCCCTACCTGTGTAGGATCTGCCTCTGCTAAAGACAGTAGAAACTTTTCACTATAGGGGCGTGACATATTACTTTTTACTCCATCTCTTCAGGATGTCTGGCACGTCGTCGTGCCCAGAAGCTTCGACCGGCGCCCGCGTTGCACGTAGTTTAGGCTCTGGTAGGGGGATGTCAATCTGTTCAGTGATTTCCTTCTGCGGCGCTGGCGGGGCAGCCGGTGCTACCGCCACTGTATCGCGCTTCTTGAATATCTTGAAGTCCACCGCAGCCACAGCTTCAGCACTGTCAGCTTGGTCTTTAACCTTCACCACGTCTTCCGGGGGTACTACGCCAGCCAAAGAGAACAGCAGCTTCGGCGCAGTAGCCTTCGTGTCAAACTGCATTTTAGTAATGACGCGACCGGCCGAAATGTTGTTCCCGGCGAGCATCTGGATATACGCGCGGAACGGATAGCGACCGTTATCTTCCTTGCCAAACACCGACGTAGCCGGCAGCACCAACTGCATTACATCGCCACCAGCATCCTTCGGCAGCACTACTGCTGTGCGCCACGATAGCCGACACGCTGTGCCCTTGCCGCCAGTCCCGGAGCCCTGCACGCTGTGGACACAGGTAGCGCAAGACTCGCCCTGTGGGTGCTCCACAGAAACGTCCGGGTACTTTGTATCCAAGGACCAGCACTCTGGCGAAACGTTCTTACCTTCTTCGTAAGTTTCTTTGTAGAACATCCGCGTAGGCGAGTGGGCCATCTTTACAAAGATAACCTCCATGTGCCGTTCGTCAATGGCGCCGACTTCTTTACCATTAGCAATCTTGCGGAACACGCCACCCTTGATGCTTATGCGCTTGCCGAAGCTAGCACCAGCAACTGCGCGGGTGTCGTCGTCAACGTCGCCCTGAATATTAGCGAGCTGAGACTTGATGGATTCTATTAGATCGTTACTCATGTAAACTCCTATGACTTGTTAGGCTTTCTAATAACTACTTTATATTCTCTGAAAACATTAACACCCGGTGGTAGACCCTCTTCCGGGTTTGATTCCAGATACTCTCTGATATTACCTTGTGAAATTCGCTTCTCTAGAAACTGTGGAACTTTGTGCTCTAAGATCCACTCGTGGAAATTAGTCCAATCTTGAGTATAATATTTTTCCTCAAGGGATTTAATTACTGTGCCGGATTTAGTTTTAATACTATCTGCACCTAGATCATTACATACGCCAAGAATCTTCTCTTTGAGCCTTTCCTGAATACTTTTTAGTTCAGTATCGTCGCGCTCTAGGCTCTCGCGCTTTTCGCGAATAGCCATGAAATCATTGACCAATTGCTCTATGTCTTCCATTACTCTATTACCTGTTTATAAAGATCTACCAGCTTGCCGTGGCTTTCTATTTTACCCTGAAGCATATCGTAGACTCGTCGCTCAACATCGCTTCCTTGAAGCATGACAACGAGCATTTTGTGAAGCTGCCCGACACGATCAATTCTTCCCACGCACTGTAGGAAAGTTTCAACGGAGAGCACGGGACTCCAGAATACAATAGTGTCTGCTGCTGTAAGTGTAACGCCATGTGACGCAGCTTGGGGTTGGATGACCAATATTTTCGGGTCTGCGTTCCGCTGGAAATTTCCAATAATATCTGCCCTTTCACGCGCAGAAACGTCTCCCTTGATGACAGCGTTACTGTAGCCATGTTGAGTCAGGAAGTCCGTAATGACTTGGATGGTGTGCAGGAAGGGGACGAATATTATGACCTTGTGCGAGGCTTCGTCAAGTACCTCTTTCAAAACATTTAGCCGTGGAGAAACATCAAACTCCACGACGTTTCTAGTATCAGTGTAAACCGCACCCCCGGATATCTGCAACAGTTTAGACAATGAAGCGGCGGCGTTGACAGCTGAGATTTCTTCTCCGGCCGCCTCTATCAGCATCTGCTTCTTGAGTTTATTATAGTAACTCGAAACCTGCGGAGATAACGGAACGTCTCTAACTTCGTATACCAAATCAGGCAGATCAAGACATTCTTTTTTCTTGAATCTTATGGCTGGCTGAAGCGCGTTAAATACTCTGTCGGTGGAATCCCCTTTAGGGAGCCATTTAAACCTGCTAACTTGGTAAAGCGTCTGGTCCCGCCAAGCCGTCATGAACTTTGGAACCCTATAAGGCGATACCAGTTTTGCCAGCCCAAACGCGTCTACGGGTGATTGTGAAGCGGGCGTGCCAGTCATCATCCACAGTCGGGTAGATGGATTGATAAGTTTCGCAAGAGTTTTCCAGCGCTTTGTGCTGGTGTTTTTATATGCGTTTGCTTCATCAACGATAACAAGATCAAACGCCGCCTTTTGAATGGAATCCGATACCACGCCAACCCCATCATAGTTGATAACAACAAATTCATATGCCCCCATAATAATTCTTGC
>Ga0265338_10002477_pt1 | contig 27590 bp, 24 predicted proteins | sample 42126metaG_FD_193579 | JGI IMG/M metagenome (GOLD analysis project Ga0265338, IMG submission 193579) | Rhizosphere microbial communities from Carex aquatilis grown in University of Washington, Seatle, WA, United States - 4-21-26 metaG | ecosystem: Host-associated > Plants > Roots > Rhizosphere...
AGGTTCTTCGCGGTGACTTCCATGTCTTGCCAGGTCCCGTCCCGGTGCTGGGCCCGGAACTCCATGACCTGCACCGCGCCGGGCTTCTTCGAGAGTTCCAGGAAGGCGTTCCGGACGCGTTCCCGATCCTCGGGATGGAGAAGGTCGAAGAGGCTCCGCCCCAGGTTCTCCAGGGGATTGTAACCGAGGATGCGTTTGTTGGCCGCGCCCGAGTAGCGGATCTGGCCGTCGGGGTCCAGGACTGTGATCATCTCCAGGGCGTTCTCGGTGAGCGCCTCGAAAAGGTTCTCCTGGCTCTTCAGGGCCTTCTCGGTCTCGAGGCGGGCCAGGTCCAAAAGGCGCTTCCGGTCCGTGATGTCCCGAAGGATGGTGACCCGGACCTTCCGGCCCTGGTAGTCCATGGACCGGCCGAAGATCTCCATGGGAAATACGCTTCCGTCCTTCCGGATGCCGCGGATTTCGTAGGGGTCGGTCACGTCTTCCCGGATCTTCCGGAGGATGTTCTCGTGGTCCTCCGGGGGGCTGAACCTGAGGACGGGCTGTCCGACGATCTCCCCGACCGCGAAGCCCGACATGCGGCTCATGGCCGCGTTCACCTCCAGGATGACGCCCCGCTCGGACAGGACGATCCCCTCGGTGGCGCCGTCGGCCAGGATCTTGAACTTCTCGCGGCTTTCCGCCAGTTCGCGTTGCGCCTCCCGCAGGATCCCGGTGTCGCGGGTCACGACGAAGACGCCGTCCTCCCCCTCGGGCCGGATCAGGATCCAATGGAAGGACCGGTACCGGCCGGGCGCAACGAGGAAGCCCGCCTCGAAGGAAAAGGTCATGGCCCGACCGCGATGGGAGAGGAAGCCCGCCTGGACGGCATCACGTTCCCCGGGCTGGATCAGGTCGAGGAAACTCCTTCCGAGGATCTCCTCGGGGGTTAAACCGCTGACCCGGGCCGTGGCCGGGTTGTATTCCAGGATCATTCCCCCCGGGTCCAGGAGGAACAGGGGATCGGGGGAGACGCGGAAAACCTCAAGGAATGGGATGGAGGGTTTGGTCTTCACGGGTTCGCGGACCTCCAGGGGCTGGAACGGATCATCCGGGTCAGTTGGAAGGAGATTTAAGGCCGGGCCGGAAGGGATGTCAACCAATCGGTCTTGAGCGCCGTTATTCGGCCCAAAGCAGGACTTCCACGGGGTATTTTTGGACCAACACCAGGCAGGCCACGTCGGGTTGTCGGCCCGGCCAATTCAAGGGCAGGCTGGGCTTGAAGAGGGCCGGCCGGAACTTCCCGGGGTCGGCCTTCCAGAACTTGCAGGCCAACCGGTACCAGAAAAGGACCACCACTTCCTGGAGGGCCTCTTCCTTCCCGATCGCCACGTCCCGGTTGCCGTATACCGCGTCCGATAGGAAGGCGCTGAAATCCTCCGGGCAACGCACCACCAAGGTCCCGTCATGGGGAAGGATGAAATCCAGCCGCCGTTCCAAGAGCAATTTGGCCGGACCCTCGAAACCACGCCATTCCAACTGGGCGCAATCCACCTTGCCCCAATGCAGGAGCGACTCCTCAAACAGGTGGAAAAGCTGGTCCTCGTGGGGCATCCATAGCTTCAGGTCGTGGGGAACGTGAAGGCCCTGGGGGGCGAGGTGAACGTTTTCCTGCGTCATGGCAACAATTCTTTCAATCCTTGGGATCGATGGGAATTTTGGGAAGCCCAGGAGATCCATCGTCGAACCGCTCTGGACTTGATGAGTTTACCTTCGATGAAAACGGGTGACCAGATATTCGCGGCAATGCCCAGGTCGGATCAAAGCGCTTTTTCGGAGGATTTAAAAAAGAGATTAAAATAAACCATGTGATCAGGAATGATCGTCCGCTCCCCGCGCCCTTAACAGCAGCGGAAGGTTTCCGTCGCGGCCGTGGGCTTCCCGCTCTCCGGCGGGGCCATTTCCTTCCGGACCAATACGCGCCACCAGCGGCGCACCGACTCCACCATCACCACCATCGCGCAAACCATGATGACCAGGGTCAGGGAAGTGTTCATCCATCCCTGCGCGGCTTTCGATGGGTCGTGCGTGAGGGGCCAGAAAACGTCCTTGATGTTGAGGACACAGGCCCAGAGGGTCGTGATGGACAAGAACACCAAGGGCGCCAGGGTGGTCCAGGCGTAGCGCGCCTTGTCCGCGTTGAGGATGAGGCTGGTTCCCACGGCCAGGGCCACGGCCGCCAGGAGCTGGTTGGCGGTGCCGAACATGGGCCAGATGGTGCCGATCGACCCCGCCCAGATGAACCAGGCCCAGGCCGCCACCACCAAAGCCGTTGAGAAGAGCGACCCCGGCAGCCAGTCGGTCCGCTCAAACGGCTTCCAGGCCTTGCCGAGGAACTCCTGCACCAAAAACCGCGCCACCCGCGTACCGGCGTCGATGGTCGTGAGGATGAACAGGGCCTCGAACATCACGGCGAAGTGGTACCAATAGGAAGCCAGGGTTTGCATTCCGGGGAAACCCGCGAAGATCTGGGTGAACCCCACGGCCAGGGACACCGCGCCGCCGGTTCGGCCCACCAGCGTCTCCCCCACTTCCCGCGAGAGGTGGGCCAGGTTCACGGGCGTCAGGCCCAGGGTGGCGTAGACCTGGGGCGGGACGTTGATGGCGAAATAGTCCGCGGGGTTGAGCGCGCAGGAGGCGATCAGCGCCACGATGCCGACCAGGCCCTCCAGGAGCATGGACCCGTAGCCGATCATGCGGGCATCCGATTCCTTGTCCAGCATCTTGGGGGTGGTGCCCGAGGACACCAGGGCGTGGAATCCCGAGATGGCGCCGCAGGCGATGGTGATGAAGACGTAGGGGAAAAGCTTGCCCTTGATGATGGGACCACCGCCGTGGATATACTCGGTGAAGGCCGGCATCTGGAGCGTGGGGTGGACCCAGATCACGCCCACCACGAGGACGGCTACGGTCCCCAACTTCAGGTACGAGGACAGGTAATCCCGCGGGCAAAGGAGCAGCCACACGGGCAGTACAGAAGCCAAAAAGCCGTAGGCCGCCAAAAGCAGGATCAGGGTCTGGCGGGAACAAGTGAAGACGGGGGCCAAGGGAGACCCGGGGACCAGCGCCCCGAAGTAGACCGCCGCGAAGACCGCCGCCACCCCGATCAGGCTGGACTCCACGATGTGGCCAGGGCGGAACTTGAACATCCAGATTCCCACCACGATCGCGATGGGGATGGTGGCGGCGATGGTGAAGGTTCCCCAGGAACTCTCCGCCAAGGCGTTCACCACGGCTAATCCGAGGCCCGCCAGGGCCATGATCACGATGATCAGGATGGCCACCGCGGCGGCCGCCGCCGCCGTGGGTGAGATCTCATGCCGGGCGATCTCCACGAGGGACTTGCCGCCGTAGCGCACCGAGGCGGCCAGGATGATGAAGTCGTGCACCGCCCCCGCCAGCACCACCCCGATGAGGAGCCAGAGGAACCCGGGGAGGAAGCCGAATTGGGCGGCCAGGACCGGCCCGATCAAGGGGCCCGCCCCCGCGATGGCCGCGAAGTGGTGGCCGAAGAGGACCCACTTGTTGGTGGGCATGTAGTTTTGGCCGTCGTTGAACCGGTGGGCGGGCGTCACCCGGGTGTCGTCCAGCACCGCCACTTTGGCCGCCAGGAAGGCGCCGTAATAGCGGTAGGCGATCGCCAGGACGCAAAGGGCCGAGAGGATAAAGGGGAGGCTGTTCATGGGCTCCGGAGATGTTAAGGGATGGGATTCTTGGCAAGGATAGGAGTCCCCTTGGCGCCTTGTCAACGCATCCCGAGGCTTTGGGAAAGGGCCCCGCTCACTAAAAAAAGCCCCCCGGTGGAAGAGCCGGGGGGCCTCGGTCGGGGGTAAGAGCGAGCCGTTTTTTTAAGGGTGATTAAGGGGTGGTCGCCTGGGTCCTGGTCCAGCCGCTCTTGGGCGCGTCACCCGTCCGGAATCCGGTACTCCCATTCATCCCAGCCTGGTTGTTCCAGGTCCGGGTCGTCTTGCCCTTACCCTTGGATAACTTCACGGGATGGGCGGGTCGCGCGGCGGGGGGGGCCTTGGGACGTTTGCGGCTCATCCGGTGGTCCGACATCTGGGTGCGGGTCGCCCCGCCGCCGACCATCGACACCGCCGAAGGAGAGCCGTCCGCCCGAGCGTGATTCAAGGATAGGACCATGAAAAGGGCCCCGAGGGCCAAAGAGAACTTCTTCACGGATATGCTCCGTTGCGCGGATTGAACGGCGAGAGCCCCGGCACATCACACTTTAGACGGCAGGGTCCGTTTAATAGTTTCAGGCGCTTCCTGGGCGTTTGGGGGACGCGAAGGCTCAACGTTTGGCTTTATCCAGCCAAACCGTCAGGTCATTGGGAAGGTAATGGTCGAGGACCTTGACCTTGCGGACCCCACGTTGGCGGCGGCCCCAAACGACGATCTCCTTCGGGTCCACGGTGAACCGTTTCGGGTCCTTCAGGCCCGATCCCGCGTGGAGGACGTTGAACGCCACCCCCTTGCGGCAGGTTTTCAGGACGGCCCCTGTGAGGGCGGTCAGGTAGTCCCAATTGTTTTGGATCCTCACGTTGAAGACCCCCGAAAGGAAACCGTAATCGGATGAACCGGGACGCAGCGGGCGGTCCAGCAGGTGCCGGACCTCGAAGGCGCCCCAGGGGACGGCCCGCCGGGCCTCCCGGATGTAGCCGGGAAAAAGGTCCACGCCCCGGTAGTCGGGTTCAATTCCCCTGTCTTTTAGGAACAACGCGAAGGCCCCGAGGCCGCAACCCACATCCAGGATCTTTTTCCCCGCGATGGGCGCCAAGGACGCGAAGACCTCGAACCGGACCTTCTGGCTTTCCGAATTGGCCCAGCCTACCCGCCGGGCGTTGGCCGCTCCCCGGGCGGCCTGGCGCTTGTAATAGCCCCGGAACCGACTCAAATCCCCCGGGGAAAATCCGGGAAAGGCCTCGGGCGTCCAATGGACGCGGGGCCCCACCGGCTCCCGCGTCACGAGGCGAATTCCAGGAAAAACGCCGTCGTCACCTCGAGCGCCTCGGCCAGTTGGGGCGAGGGCCCGTCGAAGGGATGGGAGGAGTTGAACTTGTGGTCGGCGCCCGCCAGGATCGCCAACCGCGTCCCGGGGGCCACCGCCGCCAGGCTTTCGGATTCCTCGGGCGGGACGGACCGGTCCTCGTTGCCGTGGACCAACAGCCGGGGCGCCTTCAGCCGGAAAAGCTGGACGGGCACGTCGCCTTCCCGGGCCCACTTCTCCAAATCGTCGAGGAACGCCGAGGAGGATTTCAGGGCCTGGCCGGTGCGTGAGCTTTCCAGGACGTCGTAACCCCGCCGCCGCCAATCGCGGACCTTCTCCACGGGATACCGGTTCACCCGGGAGATGGGCGCCCAGAGCGCCAGGGCCGCCACCGCCGGGTCGCGCACCGCCGTCAGGATGGCCACGCCGCCTCCGCGGGAATGGCCCCAGAGGAACACCCGGTCCGAGGCCTCCAGCCCCGGCACCCGGCCCGCGCGGATGGAGGAGATGACCGCGTGCAGGTCCTCGACCTGGCGGGTGATGGTGTCGGCCTCGAACCCGGTCAGGTCCGTGAAGGGGCCGTCGGCGTGCCCCGCCATGCCCGAGCCCGAGAAGTTGAACCGCACCACGGGGAACCCCGCGGCCGCCAGGCTTTCCGCCACGAAGGGGAAGAAGGCCCAGTCCTTGAAGCCCAACAGGCCGTGGGCCATGACGATCGGGGGGCCCTTCGGGACGGGCGGCAGGTGGAGGGAGGCCCAGAGTTTGCGGCCGTCGTAGCTCTCCAGGATGAAGTCGCCGGGGTTCATGGGGTTATTGGAACACAAACGGGGCTTGGGACCAAGATGGCCCGAACATCCATATCTCGTGATCCAGCGGGTTTAGTCCCGTTCACTCCGGGGCTGGACCCGATAATGGTATCGGTAGGCTTCCCGGAAACCGGTGGACCGGTAAAGCGCCAACGCCGGGGCGTTGTTCAACATCACCTGGAGGTAGGCGCGCCTCGCGCCCCGGCCGACGGCCCAAGCCTTCAACCCCTCCACCAAACGCTTCGCGTTTCCCTTGCCCCGTTCCTCCGGGGCCGTGACGGCCTCATAGATCCCCAACCATTCCCCGTCCAGGACTCCCGAGGCGCAGGCCACCGGTCTTTCACCCTGGGTCAAGGTCCCGAAAAAGGCCCGGCCCTGGACCCGTTGGAGGATCCGGGCCAAGAGCGGGTGGCGTCCCGTGGGCAGGGCGCTCCACCCGGTGAACCGGTCCTGCCAAGCCTGGGACCAACCTTCTTCCATCATGAGATCCGGCGTTTCGGCTTGGACGGTATTTCCCAAGTCCAGGGTTTGGACCGAGGTGGCCGCCTCGAGAGCGTAACCCCGACCCGCCAAGTGGGCGTCCAAACCATAGGTCCCGGCCAGGGGCGTGACCTTGAAGATCGTCGGCAGTCCCCGCTCGGCGTAGAGCTTCTCGCAGGCTTGGATTTTTTCCTCAAGCGGGAGTCTCCCCCGGTCCAGGGCCTGCACCGAGTTCGAGCGCCGCGTGTAGCCCTGGGTGAAGCGCAGGACCCAACCGTCCAGTTCGGTTTCCTCCAGGGCGCTCCAGGCCCGGAGCGCGAGCCTTTCCAGGGCGAGCGTTTCCGGGGGAGCGGTCACGTCGCCTCCAGGACCGACGGAAGGTCATGGACCGGGGCCTGGCAGGCGAAACCCCGACAGACATAAACCGTCGGTTTCCCCCCCAAGCCGGGACGGTCCTTCGCCCAGGGAATGAAACGGGCCAATTCATCGGCTTGACCCGTCGCGGCGTAAGCCAGGACGGCCTGGGGACGGAAGGCTCGTTGGAGTCCCGCCAGGAGTTTCCCGGTCTCGGCGCCTTCCCCGGTCACGAAGACTTCGGAGCGGGGCTGGGCCAAAAACTGGGCCGCCTGGAGCATCTGGGGGAAGTTCACCCCCGCCTGTTCCATCTGGGGCGCGAAGGCGCGCAGGATCCCCTCGGCGCCCTCCCGCGCGGACCCATCACCCGTCAATTCGTGGAGCCGGAGCAGGGCCAGGGCCGCCACCGAGTTGCCCGAAGGGCAGGCGTTGTCGAACCCCTCCTTGGGCCGGGCGTAGAGTCGGGAGGCGTCCTTCTGGTCCTTCCCGGTGAAGAAGAAACCGCCGGACGCGCCGTCCCCGAACAGCCCGGCCATCGAGCGGTGAAGGAACTGGGCGTCCTCCAGGTACCGCGGCTGGAAGGTGGCCTCGAACAGGTCCAGGGCCGCGGCCAGCAGGAAGGCGTAATCGTCCAGGTAGGCCTGGAGGTCCGACAGTCCCCCGCGCCAACTCACCCGCAGCCTCCCCCCGGAGAACATCTTGCCCCGGATGAAGCCGTAGGCCCCCTCGGCCCGGCGGAGGTACTCCGGTTCCCCCAACGCGCGGCTCCCCAAGACCAGGGACGACACCAGGAGCGCGTTCCAGGAGGCCAGGATCTTGTCGTCGCGGTGGGGTCTGATTCGTTTGGACCGGACCCGAAGCAGGCGTTCCCGGGCCGACTCCCACCAGGCGGACTCCTTCCCCGCCTGGACCAGGGCCGTCGGCAAGTCGGTCTCCAGGTGGAGGATCGATTCCCCCTCGAAGTTGCCGCCCGGGGCCACGCCGTAGATCCCCGCCCAGACCGCCGCGTCCGCCGGGCCCAGGGCCTTGGAGAGCGCCTCGGGCGTCCAGACGTAGAACTTCCCCTCGACCCCCTCGCTGTCGGCGTCCTCGGCCGAATAGAACGCGCCCCCCGGGTCGGCCATGTCCCGGAAGAGGTACGCGAATACCTCGCGGGCCACCCGCGCGTATTCGCTCCGGCCGGTGACCTGGAAGGCCTCGAGGTAGGCCCGGGCCAAAAGCGCGTTGTCGTAGAGCATCTTCTCGAAGTGCGGGACGAGCCATTTTTCATCGGTGGAGTACCTCGCGAAGCCGCCGCCCAGCTGGTCGTACATCCCGCCCTGGGCCATCTTGTCCAGCGTGCGGGTGACGAGCGGGAGGATGCCGGGGTCCTTCGTCCGGGCCTGTTCGCGCAAGAGGAATGTGAGCGCCATCGACCGGGGGAACTTGGGGGCGTGGCCGAAACCGCCCCAGGTCGGGTCGAACGAACGGCGGTGGTGGTCCGTCACCGCCTCGAGGACCCGGGGACCCGGGAGGGCCCCGCCGGCCCCCGGGGGGGAATCTCCCCGGGCCAAGAGGCCCGTGAGGGTTTCCCCGGCCCGGACGGCCTCGCCCCGGCGGGTTTTCCACGCGTCGGCCAGGTCCAGGAGGATCCCGTCGAACCCGGGCCTCCCCCACTTCGGCGCCGGGGGAAAGTACGTGCCGCCCCAAACGGGTTTCAGGTCAGGCGTGAGGAAGAGGTTGCAGGGCCACCCGCCCTGGCCCGTCATGGCCACGAGGGCGTTCATATAGAGCTGGTCTACGTCGGGCCGTTCCTCCCGGTCCACCTTCACGGGCACGAAGTGGCCGTTAAGGATCTGGGCGATCACCGGCGACTCGAAGCTTTCCCGTTCCATCACATGGCACCAATGGCAGGTGGAGTAGCCGATGGACAGGAAGATCATCTTGTCCTCAGCCGCCGCCTTGGCGAAGGCCTCCTCGCCCCACGGATACCAATCCACGGGGTTGTGGGCGTGCTGGAGCAGGTAGGGGCTTTTCTCTTGGGCCAACCGGTTGGCGGGACGGGATTCGGGAAGGGACATGGCGGCATCTTGCGGCGCTGGGGGACCGAAAGGCAAGGACCCCCTCAGTCCGGAGGGTCGGTTTCCAAGGCGTCCTGGATGGCCGCGGCCACCCTCTCCACGTCATAGGGGGGCGCCAGGATGGGACCGTGGGGCCCCTGGGTCTCCTCGAGCGGACCCGACCGGCCGAGACGCACCAAGCGCAGGTCCGGTTGGGCTCCCCGCAGGACCGCCAGGGCCCGGGAAGCGCCGCCGGGTTCCGATTCGGCCGCGAACAGAAGGTCGAAGCGGTACCCGGGCCGATGGGCCAAGGCCTGGGCCGATTCCACGCTGTCGGCCGTGAGGACGGGATAACCCATGGATTCCAGCAGGCGCCGGAGGATCTTCCGGTTGAACTCGTCCGGTTCCAAGAGAAGGATCGATTGGCCGCCGCTGAGCGCCGCGCCCTGGTCCAGGGGCTCCACCACCGGCAGGAACACGCGGACCGTCGTGCCTTTGCCGGACTCGGTCTCCACGTGGAGCCCACCCTGGTGCGAGCGCACGATGCCGTACACTACGGAAAGCCCCAGGCCGGTGCCCCGGCCGGTTTCCTTCGTGGTGTAGAACGGCTCGAAGATCCGTTCCAGGTGCTCCTCGGGGATCCCCTGGCCCTGGTCCCGCACCTCCAGCACCACCCATCGACCCGGGTTGAGGAAATTCGGTCCTTGGGACAGGGGCTCCGCCAGCTGGACGTTTCGGGTGGCCACGCGGATCACCCCGCCGCCGGGCATGGCGTCCTTCGCGTTCAACACCAGGTTCATCAGGACCTGTTCCATCTGCCCGCGGTCGGCCATGATCCAGTCCAGGTCCTCGGACACCTGCACCTCCAACTCCATCCCCGGCGGAAGGAGCCGCTTCAGGAAGGCCTCCAGGTCGAGCGCCACGGCGTTCAGGTGCAGTTCCGTGGGCTCCACCGGGTGGCGGCGGCTGAAGGTCAGGACCTGGCGCGTGAGCTCGGCGGCGCGGCGGCCCGCCTTGCGGATCAGGTCCAGGTCCCGGCGGATCGGGGAGTCCTCCGGCAGGCCCTCGGAGGCCCCCTCGGCGTGCGAGAGGATCACGGTCAGGAGGTTGTTGAAGTCATGGGCCATCCCGCCGGCCAACTTGCCGACGGCGTCCATCTTCTGGAACTGCAGCATCTGGTTCTCGAGCTTCTTCTCGGTGGTGAGGTCCCGTCCCACGCCCCGGAACCCCGGCAACGCGCCGGATCGGTCCGTCTCGGTGCGGAGGTGGACCGACAGGTGCCGTTCGCCGCCGTCGGCGTGTTCCAGCCTCAGGCGGAAGTCGGCGGATCCCGAACCGGCCAACTTCGCCTGGGAGGAGCGTTGGGTCCGGTCCCGGATGTCCTCGGGGACCAGGTCCCAAAAGGACCGGCCCGGGAGGCTCCCCGGGTCCAATCCCAGCACGGCCTTGAAGGCGCTGTTGGCGAAAAGGATCTTTCCCCCGCCGTCGGCCTCGAAAACCAGGTCCTCGCTGGTCTCGATCAGCCGCCGGTACCGCTCCTCGGCTTGCCAGCGTTCCGTCACGTCGCGGGAAGCCCCGTCGAACCGGATGATCCGGCCCTGGGGATTCAGGGTGGGCGACACCGTCGATTCCATATAGAGGCGGCCGCCGTTCTCCCGTTGGAACCGCAGGATGCTGCGGTTCACCGTCTTCCCTTTCCGCAGCTTCTGGAACACCTCGGAGAGCCGGGGCAGGTCCTCGGGGTGGACGAATCCGGAGACCGGGTGCCCCAGGACCTTCTGCTCGGAATAGCCCAGGATGTCCCGAAACGCGGGCGAGATGAACGTGAAGCACCCGTCCCCGTCACAGGACCAGATGATGTCGTAGGAGTGCTCAAGGACCGTCCGGAGGCGTTCGGAGGCTTCCCGGGCCCGCGATTCCTCCCGTTCCAACCTCCAGGCCAGGAACCCGATCAGGAAGGAGAGGGTCCCGCCCACCGCCAACACCAGGACCGGGGCGTTCCAAGGACCCTCGGGCCAGGTGGTGGACTTGGGGACCATGTCCAAACGGACGGTCTGGCCGAAGATCTGGAACTCGTCCCGGGCGTAGCTGTCCGGGGATCGGTCGTTGGGACCCATTCCGAACGAGATCGTCGGGGAAAAATCCTTCTTCCATTCGGGGTCCACACAGCAATCGAGGATCGATTGGAAGGACAGCGCCGCGTAAACCAGGCCCCGGGAAGGCCCGGGGTCCTTCCCGAGCCGCTTGGCCAACAGGACCCCTTGGACGCCGGTGTAGAGCGGCATCACGTTCGACATGACGACCTGTTGGCTTTGCGCCGCGACCTGGTCGAAGAACCCCTTTCGTTCGGGGGTGCTGAAGGCGCTTTCGTCCTTCCCGGGGCTGGCGGAACTCCGCACGCAGGCCCACCGGATGGTTCCCGCCGGGTCCACTTCCTTGATGCATTGGTACTCGGGGTGGTTCTGGAAGATGAGTTGGGCGGAGCGCTCGAACTCTTGGGGGGACTTGGGGTTCGCCGAATAGCGTTCCGAGAGGAACCGGAGATCCGCGCCCCGCTCCGTCAGGAAATTCCGGATCTGTTGGGCCGTGAGGGAGGAAACATAGGTGCGCAAGAGCTGTCGGCGCTGTTGGGCCTTCTCCTGGGTCTGGCGCACCATCAGGAGCGTGGCGGCCAGGATCAGGAGGGCCAAGGAAAGGGCGTAACGCCCCAGGAAAAAAGCCTTTCTCACCCCACGCTCCCGAACCGAGTCTTAGAGCCCCTAACAAAACTTTTTGAACCACCACCCGTCAGCCTTAGGCCTTCACCACATCGGTCTCTGCGACCTTGTCGTGCCAGGTCCGGGACTGGCTGTCCCAAAGCATCCAGAAGAAACCCAATCCCAAGGGGAAGGCCGACACCAGCTTCATCAGGGTGCGGACCAGCGACTTGCCCCATTGGTCCGGGACGCCCGTCACCCGAAGGCCCATGATTTTCTTGCCGACGGTTTGCCCGTTCCAAAGGGTCAGGAGGGTGGCCTCATAAGCCACCCAGGCCAAGGCGCTGAGCGGGCCCAAGAAGACCCCCAAGACCGCCATCACCACCCCGTCGATCAGCACCGCCACGAGCCGCGAAAGGAAACCCGCCTTCATGGGACCTCCCTGGTTTGGACCTGCCGATAAGCCTCATATAAACCGATGCCGACCGCCGTGGCGAGGTTCAGGCTTCGGGCCCCCTCACCGGGCTGGGGCAGGACCACCAAGCGGTCCCGGTACCGGTCGTAGAAGGCGGGAGGAAAACCCGACGATTCCCGGCCGAAAACCAGGAAATCCCCGGGGCGGAATTCCGCCTCCCAATGGGGACGGATTCCCTTCGTGGAGAAGAAGTGGAGCCGGTCCCCGGGCCCCAGGGTCCCCTCAAAAGCCTCCCAGGTCGCGTGGCGGAAAACCCGGACCTGGGGCCAATAGTCCATGCCCGCGCGCTTGAGCTCCTTGGCGTCGAGGTGGAAACCCAGACGCCCCACGAGGTGCAGTTCAGCCCCGAGGGCCAGGCAGGTTCGCCCGATGTTCCCGGTGTTGGCGGGGATTTCCGGCTCAAGGAGGGCCACCCGAAGCATCCGTTATCCTATCACGCGTTCCGGATCAGGGTGTGGGCCGGAAATCCCCCCCTGTTTCACCCGACTTCTCCAGCCTTTGGGCGATCCGCCGTGCCCTTCGGGCTTCCCCTGGTTTTCCGCAAGCCTCATAGGCCACGCCGAGGTTCCACCAATGACGCGCGTCCGAGGGCTTGGAGTAGGCGGCCCGCCGCGCGAAGTCGAGAGCCGCCTCGAACCGGCCTGTCCGGAGGTCTTCCCGGGACAAGGTGGTCAAGGCCGAGGGATCCGGGTAAAGGGCCGCCGCGCGGCGACAACCTTCAAGGACCAGGTCTTCCCGTCCCATCCGCCCCCAAAGCCCGCCACGCCTGGTCCAAAGGTCGGCCCGGACCATGGGACTCCGGGCCAACGCCAAGGCCCGTTGGAAGCATCCGTCGAAGGCGATGCCCCGTCCCCGGGACGCCTCGAATTCCCCCTCGTTCGACCAAGCCATGGCGTCCAGGTCCCCCACGCGATCCATCGGCCCGTTCCCCAGGAGGGCGCGGGAACCCGCGCCCCGGTCACGGGCCCCTTCCAGGAGCCTTCGGCCATCCGGTGGTTCGGGGGCTCCGCCGGTCCAGTCCCAAACCCAACCCCGGGGCCTCAGGATGGAATAGATCTCCCCGGACGCGGCCGTCCGGCGGGGATCCAGGACGGATTCGAGGAACCGGTTGTTCACCAGGAAAACCTGGACCGGACGCCGGCCCTTCACGGCGGCCCAAAGGATCCCCAAGTTGCGCCTGGGATCGTCCCCGGCGTCGCGGGCCGTCCGGGGAGCCACCTGTCCCAGCCCCTCGGGGGAACCGTAAGGGTAAGGAAGGAACGTCAGGTCGGGCCGGAGGTTTTCCACCGACTGGTAGTACGGGAGGAGGAACCGCGCCTCATCCACTTCCACGAGAAAGACAGAATTCCTTTTCAGGGACCGAAGGATGTCGACCGCCTGGTCCTGGAACCGTAACTCGCGCCGCAGGTCCACGCGGGAATCGTTGGACCCCAGGCTCCAGAGGGGCGCGCCGAGGGCCGCGAGCGCCACCCAAGGGGCCCATCGGTTCCGGCCCAGGGTCCGGAAGGCCCGGACCGCACCGAACCCCAGGAGGAGCGCGCCCCAAAGGCTGACGGGAAGCATCAACTTATGCAGGTGCCAAACGCCCTCCTGGGTGATCGGCAAGGTCAGGACCACGGCCAGGGTCCCGGCGACGGCCCCCAGGGCCCCACAAACGAACCAACGGCGGCGGTCGGAGCCGCGGAGCCCCGCGAGGGCGAAGAGCCAGGGCCCCCAAGCCAGGAGACCGAGCGAAAGGGCCCAATGGCCCGCCGCGGTCCGGATCATGGCCAGGAGGGTTTGGGCCTGGGCCATCCACTCCCACCCGTCCATCCGGCCCCTCAGCCAATCCGGGAGGAGGAAAAGCACCCGGCCGGGCGCGTCCTGCCAATAGGCCCTGCGGGAAACCAATTGCCGGAAGCCGGAAAAATTTTGGGGATCGATCCATCGGGGTTCCGCCGCGCTCCAGGGCCGGAGCGGCAGGTTCAGGAGGAGGGAAAAACCCACGAGGAACCCCGCGCCGACATGGGCCAGGAAGAATCCCGGGGAACGGAGGGCGGGACGTAGCCGCGGGAGGAACCAAGGGAGAAACGCGAGAAGAAGGAGGAAATGCCAATCCCAGGTGTGGGCCGCCCCCGCCCCAAGGGCGAACCCGAGCCCCAACCCGAGGGCCCCGGTTTTTCCCTGGTCCAGGAGTTTTCCCGCCAACAGGATCGCACCGAGGAAGAGGCAAACCTGCAGGAGGTAAACCCCTCCCTTCGCCGTATGGGATTGCTCCCAATAAGGTTGGGAAAAGGCCAAGGTGAGGGAGGCGATGGCGGCTCCCAGGGGGACCCAACGTTCACCGGCCTTTCCCTCCACCGGAACCAACCGATGCAGGAGCCGGAAGGCCAGGGTGACCCCCAGGACGGCCCAAAGGGTCGCGAAAAGGTTCATCCGGAACGCGGGGGTGGCGAGGGGAAGGAAAGAGAAGAGGTGGCCCATCAGGGTGAACAAGCCGTAACCCGGCGGGTGCTGGAGCGTCAGCCGGAAACAAGCCTCGATCGTCTCGGGGGAATCATCATTTTGGAAAGTCGGACCGAGGGTCTGGAGATAGACCGTGAAGGTGAAAAGGGCGATCAACGCGCCCAAGACGTTGGAAACGGGGCGGTGGGAAGCGGCCCCCCAGGCGGCCGGGGGCGCCAGGGAAGGGACCGGGGCCGCCCGGCGCTTCATGAGGGTCCCCTCGTCACGCGCCGAATACCCGGCCCGTCAGGCGCTCGAAGGCCTCGACGTATTTTTCCCGGGTGCGGGACACGACCTCGTCGGGGAGCGCGGGCCCCGGAGGGGTCTTGTTCCAGCCCTTCAGGGTTTCCAGGTAATCCCGGACGAACTGCTTGTCGAAGCTGGCCTGGCTCTTGCCCGGGGCGTAGCCGTCCTTCGGCCAGAACCGGGACGAGTCGGGGGTCATGACCTCGTCGATGAGGATCAACTGCCCGTCCAGGATCCCGAACTCGAACTTGGTGTCCGCGATGAGGATCCCCTTCGCGTCGGCCAGGTCCCGCCCGCGCCGGTAGATGGAAAGCGCCGTGGCCTTCACCTTCTCGGCCAGGGCTTCGTCCTTCAGGAGTTTCTTCATCTCGTCGAAGGAGATGTTGAGGTCGTGGCCCTCCTCGGCCTTGGTGGAGGGCGTGAAGAGGGGCTCGGCCAACTTGGAGGACTCCACCAATCCCCCGGGCAGGGGGATGCCGCAGACCTTCCCGGTCTTCTGGTAGTCCTTGAGGCCCGAACCCGTGAGGTAGCCGCGCACGATGCACTCGGCGGGCAGGGGCTTGGCCTTCTTCACCACCATGGACCGGCCCTCCAATTGCGCGCGGGCCTTTTGGAACGGGGCGGGCAGGGCGTCGAGTCCCTCGTTCAGGAGGTGGTTGGGCACCAAATCCTTCACTTGGTCGAACCACCAGAGGGAGATCTGGTTGAGGACGGCCCCCTTGTCGGGGATTCCGTTGGGCATCACCACGTCGAAGGCGGAGATGCGGTCGGTCACGACCAAAAGGAGCTTGTCGCCCAGGTCGTAGATATCGCGGACCTTGCCGCGTTTGGGGGCCGGCGCGCCGGGTATGTCGGTCTGGAGCACGAGGGGGTAGCGGGACTTCATGGGTCATTCCTCCGTGAGGTTGATCGCATTGTACCCGGCCCGGGTCAAAAAAAAAGCGGCGTCCCGAACCGGACGCCGCCTAAACCTTTCCCGCGGGGGATCCCCTTAAACCCCCTGGCGGGGGCCCCGAAACGAGGGATCCTTATTCGAAGCCGTAGTAGGAATAGGGGATCTTCTTCGAATCCTTCAGGGTGCTGTTGACGTAGGCGGACCCGAGGGTGCTGTCATACAGCCAGCCCGAGCTTTTGGCGGCCGGGGCCCCGTTGACCGAAGTCAAGTTGACCCAACGGCCCTTCGGGGTGTCCGTGCCGGTGTTGGGATCGAACTTCCCGGTCACCTTCACGTCCGGGACGTTGTCCAGGTACAGGCTGTAACGATAGGTCGACTTGCTGTTCATCGTCGTCGGCCAAATGCCCTCCTGGTCGCCGTAATAAATGGCGTTCGCCGATTTGATGCTTCCGGCGTTGCCCTTCGTCGACCCTTCGCGCGACTTCTCGATCATGTCCGCGAACTTCGGCAGGGCGATGGCGGCCAAGATCCCGATGATGGCCACGACGATCATCAGTTCGATCATGGTGAACCCGCGGTGACCCAGTTGCCGAGGGCTTGTCCGGGGTTTCAACCCGGGCGCGGACCGACGTAAATAAAGCTTACTCATTCCAAACCTCCGAAGACCCCCGGTTTCCATCAAACCCAACAGGGCCGAAATCGATAAAAGGGGCCCGACCGCCCCATGAATCACTATGAGAGGAAACGGGCCTGTGATTTATGACCGGGGACACTTTTGTCGTACGGCATTTCATGCATAAAAGGGGTTCCACGAGAAAATATCCGGCCCGTCAAGCTCCACCCAGGTCCTAAAACCCAATCCTCCCGGGCATCCCCGGCCAAACGGTGCCGCCCGCGATCAATCGTTCAACCCAGGAACCTTCCTTCCAAGGACCTCACTCCCCTTGGGTCTTCAACCATGCCACGTACCGCGCCACGCCCACCTCGATCGAGGTGGCGGGGTTGTCGTAGCCCGCGGATCGGGTCTTGCCCATGTCGGCCTGGGTGAAGTACTGGTAGCCGGACCGGTATTTCTCGGGGGTGTCCACCCAGTGGACCTGGGCGGGCTTGCCGATGGCGCTGAAGAGCGCCGCCGACAGGTCCTTGAAGGTCCGGGCGTGGCCCGTGCCGCAGTTGTAGAGGCCCGGCGCGCTGTTGCCCCTCAGGTGGAAGAGGCACATCTCCACGATGTCGTCCACGTAGACGAAATCCCGCTTCTGTTCCCCATCGGCGATCCCCTCCTGGTGGCTCCTGAAGAGCGTCTGCCGGCCGGTCCCCTGGATCTCGTGGAATCCGTGCCAGACGGGGGAGGCCATGCGGCCCTTGTGGCCCTCACCGGGCCCGTAAACGTTGAAGAACTTCAAGCCGGCCCAATGGGGCGGCGCGGTTATCTGGTCCAGGGCCCAGAGGTCGAACCACTGCTTGCTCTTTCCGTAGAGGTTGAGGGGCTGGAGCTTGGTGACGCTCCCGTGGTCGTCCGAGTATCCCGCCTCCCCCCGGCCGTAGGTGGCCGCCGAGGAGGCGTAAACCAGCGGAAGGCTTTTTTTCGCGCACCAGGACCAAAGCGATTTCGTGTAGTCGGTGTTCCACTTGTCCGTATAGGCCTGGTCGGAAACGCCCGTGTCCGTGCAGGCGCCCAGGTGGATCACCGCGCCCATCGGTGAAAGGGACTCGAGCCGGTCCAGGAGGACGGCGCGATCCTCAAAAGGAAGTTTTTCCAACCCGGCGAAGCAGGGGCGGTTTCGGTGCGCGGGGGAGTCGGTCAGGAGAAGGTCGGTCTTTCCCCTTTCGAGAAGGGACCTTGCCAGGCGGCTCCCGATGAACCCACAGGCGCCCGTCACGAGAATTTTCATGGGAATCCATCCGGTAATGTTCGGTTTTTACGTTCCGAAACATCCCCCCATGAAGGGGGGATAAGGACAGGATATCGTTTCAGGACGACCGGGGGGCCCTAAAACATGGCGCCCATCATGAAAACGTAAAAGCGGAGCCCCCGGAACCCCTCAGCCCCCTTTCCAATAGCACGGTTTTTCGTTTTTTGATAGCCTACCGCGCGACAGAGAAGACCCGTCCTTCCTTTTAAGGTGAAAGAGAGGGGCGGCTTTTTTTTACCCCGGCCCCCACCCCCCTTCGCCCGCCGGAAAACCCCTGGAGGCCCCTCGATGAATCCCCGCAAGCGCATCGCGTTGTCGTTGGAGCGTGAGACCCCGCCGTTGGAGGACTATAAGAACAGCCCGGCCCAGAAGATCTACGGGTCGCTGGTGTTCAACGACCAGGCCCAGAAACAGTACCTCTCGAAGGACGTCTATAAGAAGCTCCGCGCCACCACCTTGCGGGGCGAGCCGATCGACGCCTCCATCGCGGACCAAGTCGCCCAAGGCATGAAGGAATGGGCCCTTGCCCACGGCGCCAGCCACTACACCCATTGGTTCATCCCGCTGACGGGCCTCTCCGCCGAGAAGCACGACACCTTCCTGGAGCCTACCGCCGACGGCGGGGCCCTGGCCGAGTTCGACGGCAAGACCCTGATCAAGGGCGAACCCGACGCCTCGAGCTTCCCCTCGGGCGGATCCCGGTCCACCTTCGAGGCACGCGGCTACACGGCCTGGGACCCCACCTCCCCCGCCTTCATCCAGGAGGAGGTCAACGGCGCCACCCTGACCATCCCCACGGCGTTCGTCTCGTACACCGGTGAGGCGCTCGACCATAAGACGCCGCTCCTGCGGTCCAGCGAGGCGCTTTCGGTCCAGGCCCTGCGCCTGCTCAGGCTCTTCGGCAACAAGACCGTCAAGCGGGTCTTCACGACCCTGGGCCCCGAGCAGGAATACTTCCTGATCGACCGGCAGTACTACGAACTGCGGCCCGACCTGGTGGCCTGCGGCCGGACCCTCTTCGGCGCCCCGCCTTACCGCGGGCAGGAGCTGGAGGACCACTACTTCGGCGCGATCCGCGAGCGCATCCTGGCCTTCATGATGGACCTGGACCGCGAGCTGTGGCGCCTCGGTATCCCCTCGAAGACCCGGCACAACGAGGTGGCCCCGGCCCAGTTCGAGCTGGCGCCCATCTTCGAGCGTTCGTCCCTCGGCGCGGACCACAACATGATGGTGATGGAGCTGATGAAGCGCATCGCGCTCCGCCACGACCTGGTGTGCCTGCTCCACGAGAAGCCCTTCGCCGGCATCAACGGCAGCGGCAAGCACAACAACTGGTCCATGTCGACCGACGAGAACGAGAACCTGCTGGAGCCCGGCAAGACGCCCCACGACAACGCGCAGTTCCTGGCTTTCCTCACCGCCACGATCTCGGCGGTGGACGAGTACGCCGAACTGCTCCGCATCGCGGTGTCCGGTCCCGGCAACGACCACCGCCTGGGCGCCAACGAGGCCCCGCCGGCCATCATCTCGGTGTACCTGGGTTCGCAGCTTGAGGAGATCGTGGAACAGCTCGAGACCGGCAAACCGAGCAAGACCTCTCACGGCGGCGTCATGGAGCTGGGCGTCACGACCCTGCCGACCCTGCCGAAGGACACCACGGACCGCAACCGCACCTCGCCCTTCGCCTTCACGGGCAACAAGTTCGAGTTCCGCGCGGTCGGATCCACGGCGCCCTGTTACTGGCCCCAGACGGTCCTCAACACCATCGTGGCCGAGGCCGTCAAGGACCTGGCCGACGAGCTGGAGAAGGGTTCGGGCGACTTCAACAAGCGCCTGGCCGAGGCCCTTCGCAAGCGCATCAAGGCCCACAAGAAGGTGGTCTTCTCGGGCAACGGCTACAGCGCCGACTGGCACAAGGAAGCCGCCAAACGGGGCCTGCCGAACCTGAAGGACACCCCGGCCTGCCTGAAGGCCGCCCACAACCAGAAGTACATCGACCTTTTCAAGGGCCATAAGGTGGCCAATGAGATCGAGTACGAGAGCCGCGTGGAGATCGGTTGGGAGCGCTACGTGAAGGTGATCAATATCGAGGCCAACGCCACGTTGGACATCGGCCGCAGCCAGATTTTGCCGGCGGTGCTGGCGTACCAGAGCAAGTTGGCTGGGGCGCTCCGCGACACCAAGATGGCGGGCGTGTCGGTGCCCCCGACCGAGAAGGCCATGCTCCAGGCGGTCGTGAAGGGCGTGGTGGACCTGTCCAACGCCCTGGACGCCCTGGAGAAGGCCCTCACCAAGGCCAACGCCACGGACGCCAAGAAGCAGGGCGAGACTTTCCGCGACTCGGTCATCCCGGCCATGCAGAAGGTCCGCGGCTTGGCCGACGGCCTGGAAGGCGTGGTCGAGGACGACCTCTGGCCGCTTCCGAAGTACCGCGAGATGCTGTTCCAATACTAAGTCGATCAAGAAAAAGCCCCGGTTCCCGCGAGGGAACCGGGGCTTTTTGATTGATGGTTTTGGGACCGGGAATTAGTTGAGAAGGATCTGGGTCCCGAAAGTGTAAGTAGGCCCGACAGTTTGGACCCCGATCAAGTCCGTGATCGGGGGGATCTGGACCTTGGCATAGAGCGCCGTCGATCCGCCCACGTTCCACCAGAGGCCCGGCGTGAGGTCGATCACCGCCCCCCCGGTGTTGGGGGTGTCCACGATGGATGACCCGTCTTCCGAGAGTTCGCGGTCGGCCTTCGCGTAACGCCCCTCCATGGCCCCCAAAATCGCGAAGCCCCCCGCCAAGTTCCACCGGCCCTGTAAACCCCCGGTGAAGGACGTCCCGAACTTGTAGTCATAGACCGGGGACGTCGTGTCGTTGGTCAGCGCCTTGGTCCTCGTGATGACGTTGAACTGGGCGCTGAGGGTGAACCGCTTCACCCGTAGGTCGTACAACAATCCCCCATAAGCCCCGACGGCCCCGGTCCCCAACTGGGAATGGGTGTCGAGGAAATCCCCGGTGATCAGGGAGGTGAGCCGGGTCCCCCCCGTGGGTAGGTACGCCCCGGCCGACAGGGCGAGGCCCTGGTCCCGTCGGGCCTCCAGGTCGGACCCGCTCAGGATGAAGTAGCGCGCCCCGACCATGAGGTCCCCCAAACCGAACGCGGTCCCCTCGTCGTTGGCGCCGCCCAGGGAAAGGTCCAGGGGCGACGAGGTGTAAGTCCAGTACTTCACCACCAAGGGAAAGAGGACGGTGACGGTCAACCGGTCCGTGGGGCAGTAGGCCAACGTGGTGTTGAGGTTGACCTGCCGCACCGCCTCGGTACTGCCGGTCCCGTTGTCGCTTTGGGCGCTGGCCGTCAGGTAAATGTTCTCGAAGGTCAGCCGCCAAGACCCGGCCGCCGGTTGGGAGGTCCCTGCAGAAGCCTGGGGATCGCCGCAACCGCAGACTGAGCAGGCAACCGCCCGGGACATGGGCGACCACACGGATAAACCCACGAACAAAATGAGGAGTTTTCGTCTTAGGGACTTCATGGAAACTTCCCTCCTGGAGAATGGGACGTTGAAAGGCCACGCGCAACCCCGCGCCCGCGCGGCGGTTCGATTCGAATGGGTCGGTTGGAAAGTTTAGGCTTTGGGGGGAGGGACCGGCGGGCAGGCGTCATATTCGTGGATCGGACAGGTTCGGATCATCCGTCGACTTGCGACGATCCTCGGCTTGGCTAAGATCACGGTTTGAGGTAGCACACGGTGGGGCAACGAAACACCGCCTTCCAAGCCCTGGGGATCCGCATGGCAACCCGCCGCCGCGATCCTTTGGTCCGGCAGTTCGTCGTCTGAGGGCTTGCCGCAGAGGTGCTCGGCGGCGCAGCAGCATTCCACTCCGCAGGTATCCACCATGCCGCAAGTGGCGCAGATTTGGGCCGTGGGGTTCCGCAGGGAAAGCGCCGCGAGGGGTGCCTCGAGGGCCAACAGGCCTACGAGCAGCCAGGCCGGGAAGGAGTGGGTGGTTTTCATGACGATACGGTCAAGATGCCCGATCCCGGGCCCTAAAAGCAACCACCCCATCGATCCCCTTAAACCAGACCCCACCGTTTGAGCCGGTCGTGGTCGTTCGTCGCCTCGGCGAAGGTACCCTGGAACGCAACCTTTCCCTTTTCCATCACCATCGCCCGGTCGCACAATTTTTCGGCGAACTCAAGGTTGTGGGTGGCCACGACGAGGGTGGAATGGAAATCCCGGAGGAGGCCCAGGAGTTCGCGGCGGCCCCGGGGGTCCAGGTTCGCGGTGGGCTCATCCAGCACCAGCAGCTCGGGATCCCCCACGAGGACCGTGGCCAGAGCCGCGCGGCGGCGCTCCCCCAAGCTGAGGTGGTGGGCGGCCTTGGCCGCCTTCTCCCCAAGCCCCACGCGCTTCAGGGTCCCCAGGGCCCGCCCCTCGGCGGTCTCCCGGGGCACCCCCGCGTTCAGGAGGCCGAAGGCCACGTCCTCCAGGATGGAGGGACAGAACAATTGGTCGTCGGGGTTTTGGAAGACCAGCCCCACCTTCGCGCGGATCGTCCTCAGGTTTTCCTTCCGGACCGGGACGCCGCAGACCGCCAGCGTTCCGGCCATCGGCAGGAGGAGTCCGTTGCAGTGGAGCAGGAAGGTCGATTTGCCCGCGCCGTTGGACCCTAGGATCGCCGTGCGGCTTCCCGTCCCAAGCGTCAGGTCCAACTTCTCCAAGCCCACCGTCCCATCCCCGTAGCGGTAGGTCAGGCCCTCGGCTGTGAGCGCGTTCATACGGCGAATCCCGGGGCGAACCTGATTAGGATCGCCGCGAGGAGCAGGAGGACGGAGGCCCCCAGGTCACCGGGGCCCAGGCCGGACCCTTCCAACCGCCGGGTCCCGTCGAACCCCCGGGACGCCATGGCCAGGTACACCCGCTCCCCCCGTTCGTAGGACCGGATGAAAAGGTGGCCGACCAGTTGGCCCAGGGTCCGGGCCTCATGGAGCCAACGGCCTTCCCAACCGCGGGACCGGAGGGCCCGCACCAGACGCTCGGATTCCTCCACGATCACGAAGAGGTAGCGGTAGGCGAAGGCCAACAACTGGAGGATGAGGGTGGGGGTTTTCCAACGACCCAGGGCCTCCAACATCTTGGTGAAGGGAGTGGTCGAGGCCAAGAGCACCAGGCAGGCCACCGACAAGGAGGCCTTCAGGGCGGCGAACTCGAGGGACCGGAAAGCGCCTTTCCCGGCGACGCGGAAGAGGAACGTCATCAGCACGAAGGGCAACAGCATCGCCACCCGGCCGAGAAGGTAACGGGCCGGGATTCGGCTGAGACCCGCCAGCACCACGACCAAGAGACCCAGGGCCCCCAGGCGAAGGAACCCCTCGGGGGTCGGGGAAGGGACCGTGACGGCCACCAACGCCAACCCGGGAAACAGCAGGAGCTTGGCGTCCGCCGACAGGCGGTGAAGGGGGCTCGCGCCGGTGGCGTAACGGTCCCAGTGGAAATGGCTCATCGGGATTCCCCTTTCCCCCGCGACAACCATCGGGCCAGGGCCCAGGCGAGGGCGTACACCAATAGGACACCCGTTACACCGGCGAGGAGCGTCGCCCACCGTCCGTCGAGGACCCCCGGGAATCGGTAATCGGGCATCCAACCCCAACGGGCGGAAGCCGCCTGGGCCCGTTGGGAGAACCCGAGGGATTCCCCGACTTTTTCCAAACCGTCGGGTTTTTGGGAAGCCAGGAAGGACAGGGCCCCCAGGACCAGGGCCCCACCCACGGCCCATCGGAATCGGAGTTGTGGGGCTCGGTTCATGGCCGGCCTTCCCATGCGACGAAGGGGGAAGCCGGTCGTTTCAAGGGGAGCAAATCAGGGCGGGTCTTGGCGACCACTGAGAGGACCGAGAGGGTGATCAAAGCCTCCCCGACCCCGATGACCGAGTGGACCCCCGCCATGGCGAAGAGCGCGGCCTTCCAAGGGGCGGCGCCCGAGAGGGCCAGTTCAGCGGCGCAGGCGATGGAGGCCGCCACCACGGAGATCCAGGCCGAGAGTCCCGTCACCCAAAGCCGGGGTTTTTGCGGAAGGCGGTTGGCCAGCCCTTGGACGAGCCAGGCCGTTCCCACGGCCACGAGACCCATGTTGAGGACATTGGCCCCCAAGGCGGTCAAACCCCCGTCGGCGAAGAGCAGGCATTGGAGGCCGATGACCAGGGTCAGGACCAACAAGGCCGCGCCGGGGCCCAGGAGCGACGTCAGGAAGGCCGCCCCCAGGAAATGGCCGCTGGTACCGGCCGCCACCGGGAAGTTCAGCATCTGGGCCGCGAAGACAAAGGCCGCCGTGACCCCCAGAAGGGGCACCTGTTTGTCCTCCAACCGACCCTTGAGCCGGGAGACCGCGATCCCCACCCCGAGGGCCGATACCGCGAAGGATCCCGCCGCCACGGGAGCGCTGAGAAAACCGTCGGGGATGTGCATGGGATCCTCCTTTCTGGGTGGAACAGTTGAATGAATTCCGAAAACTACCGGACGCCTTTTCCCGTGGAACTCATGGACAAGGCGCTATGGAGCACGCCCTTGAGCTTCCCCATCTCGTCGGACAGGGACTTTAACTGGGACGCCTTGCCCCGCACCATGACCATCTCGGCGCAGAGGTGGTGGGACAGGTGCACGTGGGTGGAGGCCAAGATCTCGCCGGTGTGGTCGTGTTGGACGCCGGTCAGGCGGTCGTTGAGGCCCCGTTGGTGGTGGTCGTAGAGGATGGTGATGGTCCCCAGGACCTCCTGGTTGCCCTTCCATTGGCGGTCCACGGTCTCCCGACGGATGAGGTCCCGGAGGAACTCGGACCGGTTGGAGTAATCCGCGCCCTTCGCCAATGCGTCGAGGCGTTTCGCCAGGGATGTTTCAAGGGACATGCTGAGGCGGGTCAATTCGGACATGGAGCACCTCCGACACCAACCTACGGTCCCCGCCGTCCACATCTTATGACCCCCGTCACATAATATATGTGATTATTACGAATCCTTCATTTGTCATACGAATATCGAACGTTTGGTCCATATCGCGGCCCATTTGGACTGTTTGAAAAACCTATAATGATCGAAAGGAACTCCATGGATCAGCCCCAAGTAAATCATTCATTCCGCCCCTGGATCCTCCTCTTTGTCTTCCTGTCTCAATGGATCGGTTTCACCTCCAAGGTTCACGCCGGCGAACCGACAAATTCCCCCTTCGTGGCGGTTTTCGTGGATGACGCCACCGAAAAGGAACTGGGCCCCTTCCCTTACGACCGGGCGAGATACGCCCAAGCCCTGGCCGCCCTGCGAAAGGCCCATGCCAAGGCCGTCGTCATCAAGTATTTCCTGGACCGGGCCAAACCCGGCGGCGGGGACGATCGGTTGGCCGACGAACTCGGAAAATTGCCCGTCCTTTTGCAAGCGCGCCTGGACCCGAGCGAGGCCCACCCAAACCCCTACCCGTTTGGAATCGGATTAGCCCAACAAGTGCGGGGAGACACCCGGAAACTAATGTCGGCCCAAAGCGGCTGGATCCCGCTTGGGAAGTTCAGTAAGCCCTGTCAGGGCATCGGCTTCGTGGACTTGGCCTCCAAGGATGACGTCATGGATATCCCGATGGTCCTGAAGTACCAGGATCGGATCGTTCCTTCCTTGGAGCTCACCGCCTTGGAATTGGCGTTTAACGGACCCGCCAGCATCGTTCTCGGGGCTAATGTTTCCCTCGCGGGCCATTCCCTGCCGGTGGACGCCTCCGGCCAAGTGAGGGTCACGCTGACCGACCAGGACCGGGTGAACGCGATTTCGTTTATCGACGTGATCCAAGGAACATTCGACGGGAATAGGGTGGCGGGGAAGATCGCGGTCTTGGGGTTCGACGCGAAGGAAACGCCGACTCTCCCGACGCCCCATGGGGCGATGCGGATCCATCGGCTGTTTTTTTTGAGCCTAGAGAGCCTTTATCAACAACTCATTTCACGCTAACCAATCGGATTCTATCGACCAAGTAATAACGATCATTCCACCTAGGCGCCTAGGGAACCACGAACCACTTGGGTTGGGATGGGTCAGGGCTTCTTCTGCTCCCCGGCGACCCAATCCAAAAGGACTTTCCGGTCGGCCGCCGACAGGGGCTTGCCCAACTGCAGGTCGGCCATTTTGGGCGGGGGCATCTTCCCCGTGGAAAGCATCTTCTTCAGGGACTTGAGCTGGTCCTTCGGGCCGTCGTCGTTGGTGAAGGGGAACTTGTCACCCATGCCGAAACCCGAGGAGGCCTTGGCCATGACACGCTTGCGCTTGGACATCATGTCGCTTCCCCGGACCGGGGGTGGGGCGGGGGCTAGGTCCGGCGCGTGACAGCCGAAACAGGACTGGACCATGATCGGTTTCGCGGCTTCCCAACCCTTCGGGGAGTTGGACTGATCGGCCGCATGGAGAACCGGGACAAGGCCAAGGATCAAAGCCCCGAGAACCGCGGAGGAACCCAGTTTCATCGCAACCCTCCCTTTTTTGGTGGAGAACCAATCATACCTTTCGGTTTCACCAAAAGACATCCCCCGTCCTGTCCGTTGGAGAACAGGCGCTGCAAACGCTTGTTCCAGCTCCTTTCAGGACAAAACGCTTCATTCCCTGGAGTCCCGCGCCGCGTCCTTGAGCAGGCCGAAGGCCCCTTCGGGCTTCTTCCCGTGTGTGGCCACCGAGACCACCACCACCATCGCCCCGAAGACGCAGACCACCGCGGCACCGGTCGGGTAGTCCTTGGCGTAGGACAACCCCATGGCGGCCAGGGACCCGACCAGGCCGATCGCCCAAGCCCAAAACAGCTGGCTCTTCCCCTTGTGCCCCAGGAGCGCCGCGCAGACCGTCGGCACGATGAGGAAGGTGAACACCGCCAGGACCCCCGCCGCCTTGACCGAGCTGGTCACCACCAAACCGAAGGAGGCGTAAAAAAGGAAATCCCAGAGCCGGACATTCACGCCCCGGTGGGACGCGCCCGTATGGTGGGTGGAGCACTCCATCAGGACATGGTTCCACCGCCAGAGGAAGACCGCCACCACGCCATACAGGACCGCCATCACCCCCACGTCGTGCCAGGTGAGCCACAGGAGCCCGCCCCCCGTGAGGGAGGATTGGAACTCCTCCGCCCCGTGGGGCGAGTTGGCCAACAACAGCATTGAGAGGGCCCCCGCGAAGGAGAAAGCGATCCCAATGAAGGCCTCCTGCATGACGGATTTGTTTCGGTCCCACAGGAAAGAGAAGAGGGCCGCCCCCAGGAGGGTGAAGCCGAAGGACCAAACGTAGCTCCAGGGATCGTGCGGCTCATGGCCGAGCAGGAAGGCCACCGCGCCGCCGAGGGCCGCGATCTGGGCCATGGCCAGGTCCACGAAGATCACGCCCCGCGCCAGGACGTGGCGCCCCAGGGAGGCGTGCACCAACACCAACAAGACGCAGGCCGCGAAAGGCGCGGCCATCACCTGCATGAAACCGACCATGTTCTTTCCCCCTTTGTCTTAATGTCACGTAAAGGAAATATCTAACCGCAGAGCTCACGGAAAACGCAGAATCCAACTTTTCCTTAAATCAAAAAGTCGTTCTCCGCGTTCTCTGCGGCTAAAGGGCTCTCGCTTCTAATTGCCGTTATTTTCGGCCAAGGCCTTGGCCAGGGAATCCACCATGTAGTCGAAATGCGAGAAGATATCCGTCACGGCGGCGACCCCGCCCGCCTCGGTGGGAAACAAAAGCGCCGTGCCGCCCGCCTCCTTCGCCAACCGCTGGCAGTCCTCTGCGTCATGGTAGGGCTGGTACAGCACCACCCCGACCTTTGCTTCCCTCATCTTCTGCGCCAGCTCCGCCAGGTGCCGGGCCGACGGGGGGATCCCCGGGCGGTTCTCCACGTAGCCGAAGTCCGTGAGGCCGAACCGCTTGGTGAAGTAGATGAGGTTCTTGTGGTAGGTCACCACGCCGCGGCCCTTGAAGGGCGCCAGCTTGGCCTCCCACCCCTCCATGGCCTTGTCGATGCGGCCGTCGAATTCCTTCGCGTTGGCGCGAAAGGCTTCCGCGTGGGCCGGGTCCAGCTCCGAGAACTTGCCCGCCAATTGGTCCGCGACGACCTTGAGGTTTTCCGGGTCGGTATAGAAGTGCGGGTTGCCCATGGGATGGACGTCCCCCTCGGCCCGGTCCACCGTGCC